>Ga0105091_10000692_pt1 | contig 14314 bp, 14 predicted proteins | sample PPLLak1March2015_FD_87022 | JGI IMG/M metagenome (GOLD analysis project Ga0105091, IMG submission 87022) | Freshwater sediment microbial communities from Prairie Pothole Lake near Jamestown, North Dakota, USA - PPLs Lake P7 Core (1) Depth... | ecosystem: Environmental > Aquatic > Freshwater >... | reverse complement strand
GCTCGACCGTCTGACTCTGACGGAAAAAGGCGTGGCGGGCATGGCTGAGGGTCTGCTGCAGATCGCCGCCCTGCCTGATCCGGTAGGCGAAATCAGCGGCCTCAACTACCGTCCTTCCGGCATCCAGGTGGGCAAGATGCGCGTACCGCTGGGGGTGATCGGCATCATCTACGAAGCGCGCCCCAACGTCACGGCGGACGCCGCCGGCCTGTGCCTGAAATCCGGCAACGCCTCGATCCTGCGCGGCGGCTCGGAAGCCATTCACTCCAACCAGGCCATCGCCGCCTGCGTGCGCGAAGGGCTGGCGGCTGCCGGACTGCCGGAAACGGCGGTGCAGGTGATCGAGACCACCGATCGTGCTGCAGTGGGGGAGCTCATCACCATGCGCGAGTTCGTCGACGTGATCGTGCCGCGCGGCGGCAAGGGCCTGATCGAGCGCCTCATCGCAGAGGCGCGCATTCCGGTGATCAAGCATTTGCACGGCGTGTGCCATGTCTACATCGACGACAAGGCCGACCTGACCAAGGCGGTGAAGATCGCCGACAACGCCAAGACCAGCCGCTACGGCACCTGCAATACCATGGAAACCCTGCTGGTCGCCGAAGGTGTGGCCAAAGAAGTGCTGCCGCCGCTATGCCAGATTTACCAGGAAAAGGGTGTTGAACTGCGCGGCTGCCCCGCCTCCCGCGCCATCGTGCCGGCGATGAAGGAGGCCACGGAGGAAGACTGGCATACCGAATACCTTGCGCCTATCCTCTCGGTGCGCGTGGTGCCTGGCCTCGATGCGGCGATCGAGCATATCAACACCTACAGTTCGCAGCACACCGAGTCCATCGTCACGGAAGACTACTCGCGCGCCAGGAGATTCCTGCGCGAGGTGGATTCCAGTTCGGTCATGGTCAATGCCTCCACGCGCTTTGCCGACGGCTTCGAATATGGCCTTGGCGCGGAAATCGGCATTTCCACCGACAAGATCCATGCCCGTGGACCAGTGGGCCTGGAAGGGCTGACGTCTCAAAAGTTCATCGTGCTGGGCGACGGCCACGTGCGCGGTTAAATGTCATCAATCGGCATCCTCGGCGGCACCTTCGATCCGATCCACTTTGGCCATCTCAGGCTCGCGGAGGAGTTGGCGCAGCAGCTTGAGCTCGCCGAGGTACGCTTCATCCCGTCTGGTCGGCCGTGGCATCGCGATGCACCCGGCGCGATGCCAGAGCAGCGCCTGGAAATGGTGCGGCTGGCCATTGCCGGCAACCCCCGCTTTCGGCTGGACGGGTGCGAGGTCAGCAGCGCTGCCCCCGGTTACACGGTAGAAATTCTCTCCAAGCTGCGCCAGGAACTGGGCGCTGATCGGCCGCTATGTCTGCTTGTGGGCGCAGACGCCTTTCTTGGCCTGGCGACCTGGCATCGCTGGCAAGCGCTATTCGAGCTGGCGCATATCGCTGTGGCACAGCGCCCCGGGTTTCCCTTGTTACTGGAGCACATGGAAGACACGCTGAGAACCGCGGTCGAAGGGCGCATGAGCAGCGATCCACAGCAATTGCAGACAACATCTTGCGGCAAGGTGCTGGCGTGTCCGATCACGCCGCTAGACATCTCGGCGACCCGTATCCGTGCCGCCATCAAGGCAGGAAAAAGTCCACGCTATTTGCTCCCGGACGCGGTTGTCGATTATATTCAAACCAATCATTTGTACCGCTAAGGAAAAGAATGGAACTCGAAGCAATGAAGCAGGCCGTGGTGGCCGCCCTGGAAGACATCAAGGCAAAGGATATCGCGGTGCTGGATGTGAAGCACCTCACCAGCATGACTGATTGTATGATCATTGCCACCGGCGAGTCCAATCGCCAGACCCGGGCGCTGGCCAATAATGTGATTGTCAAGCTCAAGGAGCAAGGTGCCGAGATGATCGGCATGGAGGGCGAGGACAGTGGCGAATGGGTGCTGGTGGATTTCGGCCAAGTGGTGGTGCATATCATGCAGCCCACGATACGTGAATACTACAATCTGGAGCAATTGTGGGGCGGCGTCGAAGCGGCGCGGCGCCTCCATCAGCCGGCTGCTGGAACGGCCTAGCCTGTCGCTATGAAGCTGTGGATCCTTGCCGTCGGCAATAAAATGCCGTCCTGGGTGGATGAGGCGTTTGGCGAATACGCCAAACGCATGCCACGCGAAGCGCGCATCGAATTGCTGGAAATCAAGCCGGAAAAGCGCACGGGAGGCAAAACTGTCGAGCAAATGCAGGAAGCCGAGATGGTGCGCATACTGGCGGCACTGCCCGCAGGCGCAAACCATGTCATGCTGGATGAGCGCGGCAGCGAAACGTCCACCCTGGAACTGGCCGGCAGCATGAAGGTTTGGCTGCAGGACGGGCGCGATTTGGCCTTCGTCATCGGCGGTGCGGACGGGCTGCATCCTGCCTTGCGCCAGCGTGCGGGCAAGCTATGGTCCCTGTCGCGCCTCACCATGCCGCATGGCTTGGTGCGGGTGCTGCTGGCAGAGCAGCTTTACCGCGCCATGTCGGTGATCCACAATCACCCTTACCATCGCGAATAAGTTTAGAGAGTCCATTACAATGGCCAATAACCCTCACCAGACCATCTATCTGGCATCCGCCAGCCCACGGCGACGCGAGTTGCTGAAGCAGATCGGGGTGCGCTACGAAGTGTTGCTGTTGCGTGCTCACCCCTCCCGTATGGATGTTGATGAGACGCCACATGGCAACGAAAACCCGGATGAATACGTGCTACGCCTGGCGCGTGCCAAGGCGGAGGTGGGCTGCATGGCGTCACGCGCACGGCATTTGCCGGCTTACCCGGTGATGGCGGCGGATACCAGTGTGATCCTGGACGGACAAATCATCGGCAAGCCTGCCGATCGTGTCGATGCCGAAAGCATGCTGACGCGTTTGGCGGGGCGTAGCCACGAGGTCCTGACGGCGGTGGCGATGGCTTTCGAGGGCAGGGTTGAAGTCATGCTTTCAACCTCCACGGTAGAATTTGTGGCACTCGATGCGCGCCGTATCAGGCAGTATGTCGCCAGCGGAGAGTCCCATGACAAGGCCGGTGGTTACGCCATTCAGGGCCGCGCCGCAGCATTTGTTGCGCGCCTCGAAGGCAGCTATTCAGGCGTGATGGGCCTGCCGCTATTCGAAACGACGCAACTATTACAAAAATTCGATATAGAAGTGATATGAGCGAAGAAATCCTGATCAACGTGACGCCGCAGGAAACGCGCGTGGCCGTCCTGCAACAGGCCGTGGTGCAGGAGCTGCATATCGAGCGGGCCAGTGCGCGCGGCCTGGTAGGGAATATCTACCAGGGGCGGGTATGCCGGGTGCTGCCCGGCATGCAGTCGGCTTTTGTGGAAATTGGCCTGGAGCGTGCAGCGTTTCTCCATGTTGCCGATATCTGGTGTGCGCCGGGCGAGGAGCAGCGCCCCATCGAGCGACTGCTCTATGAGGGACAGAGCCTGGTGGTGCAGGTCTTCAAGGATCCACTGGGCACCAAGGGGGCGCGACTCTCGACCCAGATCGGCCTGGCGGGACGCTTTCTGGTCTATTTGCCGCAGGAAACCCACATCGGCATTTCGCAACGCATCGAGGACGAGGCAGAGCGCGAATTGCTGCGCGAAAAGCTGCAGCAATTGCTGCCCGATGCCGAACACGGCGGTTTCATCATTCGCACCATGGCGGAAACGGCGAGCGACAAGGAGCTGTTGGCCGATATCGAGTATCTGCGCAAGGTGTGGAGCGATATTCAGGTGGCGGCCAAGGGCGCTGCGCCAAAAACCATGCTCTACCACGATCTCAATCTGCCGCTGCGCGTACTGCGGGACTTCGTCACGGAAGAAACCGACCGTATCGTGGTTGATTCACGTGAAACATTTATGCGTATGCAGTCCTTCGCCGGGGAATACACCAGCATGGTGGCGGAAAGGCTCTCGCATTATCAGGGCGAGCGGCCCCTATTCGACCTGCGCGGGGTGGAAGACGAGATTGAAAAGGCCTTGGCGCGGCGGGTGGATCTGAAATCCGGCGGTTATCTCATTCTTGATCAGACCGAGGCGCTGACCACGGTGGACGTGAATACCGGTGGTTTCGTCGGCGGGCGCAATTTCGATGACACCATTTTCAAGACCAACCTCGAGGCGGCACAGACCATTGCGCGCCAATTAAGGCTGCGCAATCTGGGCGGCATCATCATCGTCGATTTTATCGACATGGATAACGAAGAGCACCAGACGGCGGTGCTGGCGGAATTCAAGAAGGCTTTGAGCAAGGATCGCGCGCGCATCACGATTAATGGATTTTCCGCCCTGGGCCTGGTGGAAATGACGCGCAAGCGCAACCGCGAAAGCCTCGCCCATGTATTGTGCGAACCGTGCCCGGTGTGCCAGGGGCGCGGCGAGCTGAAAACAGCGCAGACGGTGTGCTATGAGATCCTGCGTGATTTGCTGCGTGAAGCGCGCCAGTTCGACGCGCGCGAATTCCGCATTCTGGCGTCGCAACAGGTGATCGACATGTTCCTTGACGAGGAATCGCAAAGCCTCGCGCAACTGGGTGACTTCATCGCCAAGCCGATTTCACTCCTGGTGGAGAGCCAGTATTCGCAGGAACAATATGACGTGATTTTGATGTGATTCAAAACCATATTTGAACCACGGAGAACACGGAGGGCACGGAGATAGATATTCTTTGGTCTTTATGGCCCCGCCCCGCAGGTGAATGCACAAACGATGTGCAATCCATTGCTTTTACTCCGTGTTCTCCGTGAACTCCGTGGTTAATCGTTTTTCAGGGTCCGTTGATCTTGACGCGGATGCTGTCGATGGCCTGGCTTTGCTTGAGCAGCGCCGCCTGGAGCTGAACCAGATCCTTGATGCGATCTTCCAGCGTGTCGACGTTGTCGTGAATCTGTTTCACGGTCGTCACGCGCCGCTCGATTTGCGTCTTGTAGTCATGAATCTGTGCCATCAGCGGAGCGAGAGAGGCTCTTAACCAGGAATTGCTTTCCCCGCGGGCCTGTTCGAACACGACGTCCGCAGACGCCACCAGCCCGGTGTAGAACTTGCGGATAAGGAAGTGCTTTTCGATCATGATGTTGACCGGATCGTTGCAGAAATCGCTGGTTTGCTGTGCCAGATCGCGCAGGCCCTGGCGGGCGCGTTCCAGGCTCAGTGGTGGTGGCGACAGTTGCACAAAGCCGTGCTGTTCGTGGAAGCGCCGGTAGGCGGCATCGACCAATCCCTTGATCTGCCCGGCATGGTGATGAATCTTTTCGAACTGCTGTGTGGCCTGGCCAAATAGCGACTCCATGCTGCGCAGCAGGCCATTGGTGGTCCAGCTGCCCTCAATGGCAAGGCGGCTTTTTTCCAGCATTTCCTCCAGCTTGTCGCTGTCCAGGCTGGCCATGAGCACCCTGCCCTGCTGGGAAATCACGCCGCGGGTGATATTGAAGCTTTTTACCGACTGTTCGTAAAGCATTTTGTCAGCTTGTACCTTGTCCAGCAGGCTTTTTATCACCTCACGATTCTTGCCGGTCAACGCTGTCAATTCCTTGAGCTCATGGTGCAGTGCAGCCAGGTCGTTGCGTATGCTCTGGTGGGACAGCTCCACCATGGCGCCGATTTCCTTGACCACGGCAGCGCGCAGAATCTGTTGTTTGGCAGGGATGACGCTGTGCGCCAGCAGCGCTTCCACGCCTTGAATACCGCTTTTCTTCAATAGCAACTCATCACCGCGAACCTTTGCCAGCAGTGCTTTTTGCGCCGAGACGGCGAGTACGTTGGCGGGAGGCAGTTCCAGCAAGCGTGCGGTGTCATCAAGCTGTTTGTTAATGCTGGCCTGAACTTCATCCCAAGGCTTGAGATCGTCCCACAGCGTGTCGACCTTGTTGAGTACGGCGAGGCGATGGGGCACGAATTTCTGGATGTGCTTGTGCCAGACATCCATGTCGGACTTGGTGACGCCGGTGTCCATGGCGAGCAGGAACAACACCGCATGGGCGTTGGGGATCATGGAGAGGGTCAGTTCCGGTTCGGTGCCCAGGGCGTTAAGGCCGGGGGTGTCGAGTATTACCAGGCCGCTCTTTAGCAGCGGATGCGGATAGTTGATGAGCGCATGGCGCCAGGCGGGGATTTCCACCGTGCCATCGGCATGAACCATGTCCTTGAGGTCGGGGTCGCCATCGTCCCACAGGCCCAGGGCCTTGGCATCGCTCATCGAGACGTTCTTTTTTTGCGCTACGCTGCGCATGGCCGCCAGCATTTCATCCTGGGAATCCGGGTTGAGGCGGATTTTGCTCCATTCGACTGGCTGGCGTTTCAGCGCGGCAATGCTTTCCTCCCGGTAGCGCGTTTCGATGGGCAACAGGCGGATGTAGGGCTCTTCGCTGGAATCGCTAAAAATTTCCGTGGGACACATGGTGGTGCGACCGACATCGGAAGGCAATAGGCGCTGCTTGAAATCGGAGAAAAACAGGGCGTTGATCAGTTCGGTCTTGCCGCGTGAAAATTCGGCTACGAAGGCCAGCACCAGGCGGTCTTTCTTCAGGCTTTCGAGCAGGTCGAAGATGCGCAACGATTGCTGGGCGTCCACTGCGCCGACGTCATCCAGCCAGGACTGGTAGGCGTCGATCGCGGCAACGAGTTCGTCGCGCCATTGGCGATAATGTTCGACCTCGAATTGGAGTTGAGCACTCATGTTTTTCCCGTACCCAGTAAATCCTCGGCGTTGCGGCTAGATCCCTGAATCTCGACGACTTTCCGGCGCCCGCTGCTGCCCTGCTTTAATATTACCTGACTCGCCGGCACGTCAAATGCTTTCTTGAGAAAATCCACCAACCTGGCGTTGGCCTGGCCCTCCACCGGTGCGGCGCCGATCCTGATTTTTAGCGCGCCATCGTGGACGCCGGTGACTTCGGTGCGCTTGGCGCCAGGCTGTATATGCAGCGTCAGGATGATGCGCTCGCCGTCGCGACGGTGCCAGGTTTTCGAAGGCTCAGACAAGTTGCACCGCGAGCTGTTCCAGCCAGGCGATGGGCAGCATCAGTATCAGTTGACACAGCAGGATCAGCACCAGGGGCGACAGATCGACGTTGGCAATCGTCGGGATAACGCGCTGCAGCGGTCTCAGGAAAGGTTTTGCCAGCCCGCCGGCAAGGTTGTTGAACCAATGGTGGGGCTGAACCCAGCTCAAAACGGCGGAGATAATGACCGTCCAGATCAACAGGTTGACGCTCAAGGCCAGCAGTTTTACCGCAGCCAGGATGGCTAGTCCGCCTAATGCGGCGGGAAATGCCGCAGCGTGGCCCAGCAGCCAGAAGGTCATCGAGACGAGCACGATTTCGCTTAGCCATGCAGCCATCAGCGAAGCCCAATCCCAGCCCAGCAGGCCGGGAATGATGCGGCGCAGTGGTTTGACGGCGAAATCGGTGGCGGCCAGCAGGAACTGCCCCACCGGGTTACGGAACGGCGCGCGCAAAAGCTGCATGTAGAAACGCAGGAGAAATGCGCCCGCAACTAGTGACAACAGCGTATCGAGCAAAAATAGCAGGGCCTGGTTCAGCATGCCTATTCCTTTCCCAGTGCGTCGCCCAGTTCGCGCGAGCGTTCCGCTGCGGCGTGAATGGCCCGCGAGATGGATGCTTTGATGTTGGCGTCTTCCATGGTGTTCAGGGCACGTTCCGTGGTACCCCCCTTGGAAGTGACGCGGGCGCGCAATGTAGCGGCGTCCTCGTCACCTTGAGCGGCAAGTCTGGCGGCACCTAGGAAGGTTTCCAGGGTGAGCGTGCGTGCCTGCTGGGGCGAGAAGCCAAGTTCCATTGCGGCCGCCTGCATCGCTTCCATGAAGTAGAAGACATAGGCCGGACCGCTGCCGGAAACGGCGGTGACAGCGTCCAACTGGCCTTCTTCTTCCAGCCAGAGCGTGCTGCCGACTGCCTGCAGCACGTTTTTGGCCTGCTCGCGCTGGGCCGGGAGCACTTCGGGCAGCGCATACAGCCCGGTCATGCCGGAAGAGACCATGGCCGGGGTGTTGGGCATGGTGCGCACCAGTTGGCGGTAGCCGCCCAGCCAGCGGCTGAGATCGCCGGCACGTACCCCGGCGGCAATGGAAATCACCAGCTGTTGCTGCAACAAGGGGGCCAATTCGGATGCCACGCCGTGTAGTTGTTGCGGTTTTACGGCTAGCACGATGATTTCGCTGGCAGCCGCCGCACTATCCAGTTCGGAAAAGGTTTGCACCTGGTAACGGTTTTGCAGGATTTCCAGGTTTTCGCGCGAAACGTCGACCACGCGGATGTTTCCCGCCTTGAAGCCCTGCTTGATCAGGCCGCCGATCAGGGCGGCAGCCATGTTGCCGCCGCCGATGAAAGTAATGTGCATAGCTGTGCAGTCCGCTGCGTTAAGATGCCGGAATTATAAAGCTTTCCGTGTATTTCCATGAAAATCTTCCTGAGCGTATGCGCCTGACACCACCCTGGTGTGGCGCGAATTGGGCTGGTTTCCGGTTTATTGCTTTGCTCAGGCGCTAGACGCCTCTAGCTAGACATCTTGTGATAAATTATTCCGTCCCGGGTGCAGCGGTTTATTTTTTAAAAAAATTAAACTAAAGTAAAATCCGGGCGTTATAATGATTTCTTAAAGCGTATATGAAGGACACGTCATGAAAGCGAAATGGTATCTAGCCTGCTTGTTGCTTTCCTCCTCGATCGCCTTTGCTGCGCCGGTTCACAAGAAAATTCGGCACCATAAGGCGGTCAAGCCTCATGCTGCGAAGGTGGTAAAGGCCAGGGTCAAAAAAATATTTACCGCCGAGGAAATTGGCCCGTTGAAACTCGGCTCCGCCGTTGCCATGATTGTCGATCAATCCAGCGGCGCAACAATTTATTCGCACAATGCCGCCAATCCGGCACCCATTGCCTCCATTACCAAGCTCATGACTGCGATGGTCGTGCTGGATGCGGGACTGAGCATGGAAGAGCCGATCACGGTGGCGGAAGAGGATGTTGATTCGTTGCGCAATTCCAGTTCCAGATTGCGCGTTGGCACCACACTGACGCGACAGGAAATGCTGCAAATCGCGCTGATGGCATCGGAAAATCGTGCCGCGGCCGCACTGGCGCGCACCTATCCGGGCGGTACTGCAAATTTCGTCGCTGCCATGAATCGCAAGGCGGCGGAACTGGGCATGACCCGCAGCCATTTTGTGGATTCCACCGGCTTGCATTCGCAGAACATTTCCACTGGCGAGGATCTGGTGAAAATGGTCAGAGCTGGCCATAATTATGAGCAGATTCGGGCCATGTCCACGGCCGAAGCCTATGACGTGATTCAGGACAATGGCCGGCTCACCCCCTATAAAAATACCAATGCTCTGGTGAAAAGCCCGGCCTGGGATATCGGCCTGTCGAAAACCGGCTTCATCAACGAAGCGGGGCGTTGCCTGGTCATGCAGGCCAAAATCGCCAGCCGTCCGGTGATCATCGTGCTGCTTGATTCGTGGGGAAAATATACCCGTATTGCCGACGCCAACCGCGTCAAGAAATGGCTGGAAGCAAGCCGCTCTACCGGGCCGCGCCTTTAAAAATAGTTAATCCCCTTCCGTGTTAAGCCCACAGCAGCGGCGCGCCATGCGCCGCTTGCGCTGGAGCGCTTTTCTTCTGCTGGTGCTGGCCTATGTGCTGGCATTCTTTCACCGCGTTGCCCCGGCAGCCATTGCGTCAGAACTGCAACTCGCTTTCCATGCCAGCGGCGCAGTGCTGGGCGTCCTGGCGGCGATGTATTTCTACATCTATACCGTGATGCAGATTCCCACCGGGGTGTTGGTGGATACCCTGGGCGTGCGCAAGATCGCGACGCTCGGCGGTCTGGTGGCGGGCCTGGGTTCCATCCTGTTCGGCCTTTCCGACACCTTGGCAGTGGCCTCGATCGGGCGATTCCTGGTGGGGCTGGGCGTGTCGGTGATTTTTATTGCCATCATGAAACTGAATGCAGTGTGGTTTCATGACCGCCATTTCGGCACCGTCGCCGGCTTCACCATTCTGCTCGGCAACCTCGGTGCGGTGCTGGCGGCTTCGCCCCTGGTGTGGGCGCTGAGTTTCGTTTCGTGGCGCAGCATTTTCGTGGCTGCTGGAGCGCTTTCCTTGCTCCTCGGCGTTCTGACTTGGTTCCTGGTGCGCAACCATCCGGGCGAAGCGGGCTTCCCCTCCATGCGTGAACTGGACGGTGAGCCTCCCCATGCGCCGCATAAAGGGCACTGGTACGATGCGCTGGTGCGGGTAATGAAGAACCCCGCTACCTGGCCGGGCTTCTGGCCCAATCTCGGCATCGGCGGCACGCTGTTTACTTTTGCCGGCCTGTGGGCGCTACCTTTTCTGCGCGATGTGCACGCCATGTCGCGTCCTTTGGCTGCGGCGCATACCAGCCTGCTGCTGGCCGGCTTCGCCATCGGTGCGCTATTGTGTGGAATGCTATCCGACCGCCTCGGACGCCGACGTCCGGTGATGGTGGCTGCAATCCTGCTCTATCTTCTATGCTGGCTGCCTTGGCTGGCGATGGTGCGTATGCCGCTGTCCGTGAGCCTGATTTTGTTTTTCGCCATGGGTGTCGGTGCCTCCGGTTTTACTCTGACCTGGGCGATCGTCAAGGAAGTGAACCCCCCTGCGCTGTCCGGCATGGCCACCAGTGTGGTGAATACCGGCAGCTTTCTTGGTGCCGGCTTGTTGCAGCCGCTGGTCGGCTGGGTGATGGATCTGGGCTGGGATGGCAAGTTTTCCGCCGGGGTGCGCGTCTATTCGTCCGCCAACTACCAGGTCGGGTTGGTGATCCTGTTGCTGTTTTCCCTGGCGGGACTGGTCGGGGCGTTGAAGTCGAGGGAAACCTTTTGTCGGCAAGTAGCCGGAAGGGTGACCTGAACCGGAAGGGGCTGTCCGTGCCTGGCACTAGAAACTCAGGGTTGCAGTCAACCAACCACGTTGCGTGAACAAAACATTGGCTGTCTCATTGATCGTGCCAAATTTTGTGTAATTATTTTGCGTTGCATTTTGCACTACCAGCGCCAGTTCAGCGTTGCGCCCTTGGTCGAGCTTGAAGGTTTTTGCAAGCCGCAGATCGAGTCTGCGCAGCGTATTTTCGCGCGTCACGTCCGGGCTGACAGTACTCACACGCACGGGCATGCGCCAATAATAGCCGGCGCTGAATTGCCAATGGTCGGCAAACTGATGCGACAGCAGGAGGCTGCCGCTATCTTTCGGGACGATCTGGGAAAACTGGTCGAGGAGCTCAGTTTGATAAAAGCGTCTTATGCGATCGCCAACCGAGGAATAAGTAACCGGGTCATACGGATCGGGACTGGTGCTGAAATATTGGGTAGGATAATTGGCAAAACTGATGGACGCCTTCTGATGCGCGTAATTGGCCGATAGAAAGCTGCGGCGTTCATTCCAGTGGTACTTGAGCGTGGCTTCCACACCCTTGTATTCGGCAGAAAGCATGTTCTTGAAACTATCTGCTGCGGTCAGCATGGGGTATTTATCGACAAAGATCATGTCGGTCACCTGGTCAACATATACCCTTGCATCCACGGTGATACCCAGCGAACGAAATTCCCCCAGATACCCCACTTCCTTCGAGACGATCTTTTCTGGCTTGAGCGGCGTCAGCGGCTGTACATAGGCCCCGCCCAGGATGGTGTTCTGGGCATCCATATACACCTCGCCCATCGCCGGGCTACGCGTGGCAGTGGAAATGCCCACCCGCACCGTATGTTGCGGCGTGAAATGGTAGTTAAGCGCAGCACGCGGCGAGTTGTTTTTGTTTCCCATGCCATTATCTTCGAACATCGTGCCGACATTCAGCACCGCTGCCGGGGTGATGCGCCATTCATCATGGGCAAACACCTGCCACGAGTTCACGGTATAAGGGCGTCCCAGGTACAAGGGATAATGAGCATGGTCGCTGCGCGTCCTTGCGCCCCACACCAAACGATTACTGTCGCCTAACTGGTGTGTGTTCTGCAACTCCAGTTCATTGCGCTGGCTATACACTTCTTGCCGGGTAAAGCCCTGTGCGATGGGCGTAGCGGTGTGTCCCTGGCATGTTTGAGAGTCAACGCATAGGTAGGGATCCAAAGAGCTGCGATCAGTATAGGAATATGTCAGTTTGCTCTCATCGCTTGCCGGCCAGACATGCAGCCAGCTGGCTTGCAGGAAATTGCTCTTCGAGGCGGTGTCGCGGAACGCATCCTCCGGCCTGCCGGCGATGCCCAGTCCATATGCTCCATCGCTGCTGCCCAATTGCACATCGAGGCTGTCTGTCGTGTTCGGATGATAGTTGCTGCGAAAATTGAACACGCGCGTCCTGTTGTTATCGTTCAGGACGGCGTTATCAATTCCCTGGTCGGAGCGATAGCCCACGGAGAGCCGATAGTCGAATTGCTCCCCCGCCTTGCCGAACCGGGCGGAAAAGTCGGATGCATCTCCTCCCGTCACCGATACGCTTCCGCCGACCTGACTGAGCGCGTCGCGCGTGATGATGTTGATTACGCCATAAAACGAATTGGTGCCGTGTGAAGCCGAAGAGGGGCCACGCACGACCTCGATGCGTTCGATGTCTTCGATCTGTAGCGGCAGGTCGGCCCAGTTCACTCCGCCGAAGGGGGGTAAATAAGCACTGCGACCATCGATCAGTATTTGCATGCGGCGGGAGAACTCATCCGTCGCGCCATGAAAAGAAACAACCGGGCGATTTGCATCGGCAAAGCCTACATACATCCCGGGCACCAGATTCATCAACTCGGGCACGGTACGAAAACCCGACGCCTTGATCATTGCCCTGTCGATGACAGTCATCGCACTGGGCGCTTCAGACAGGGGTTGCGACAGGCGAGAAGCGGTCAGGACAACAGGAAGTTCCTGAAAATAGTAATCTGCGGCAGCATTGTTTTCTTCTGCCTGGCTGGGTAGTGCCCAGAGAAAAAAGGCCGTTGCCAGCATCTGGGCGCATGACTGAGGTAGGTTGTCCATGATGGACACTTTGTGTGTTGGCAATGTAAATTTGTCCAGGCAATGATAATCGCATATCATTGTTTATTATCATTTTCCACACGCTAAGCGTGTGGCCGTTGGGCAATATAACTTGATTATTATCAAGTATCAACGCGTTTCTGGCAGAGACCGGATTTGTCCGTAAAACAGCAAATGGGGGGCTTTGCGATTCCCTCATTAAGACTCACTTAAGAATCATTCGGTAGAGTTCTCTTCAGATTGTTAACCAGGAGAACTACGATGAGCCGATTTTTACTTTATGTCCTCTGCCTGCTTGTTTCGAGTGCGGCCCTTGCCGCGCCGGTCGATCTGCTGCAGAGCTATGAGACACAGGCCAGGCAGGCGAACCCGCAATTCCAGGCGTTTTCCGCCGCGCGCGGGGAGCAGTTATACCACGCCAAGCGCACCCATGGCAGCGGCAAGTCGGTCAGTTGTGCCGCTTGCCATACCGATAACCCCAAATCTGCCGGAAAGAATGCAAAAACCGCCAAGGAAATCCTGCCTTTGGCTCCCAGCGCCAACAAGGAGCGCCTGACCGATGCTGCCAAGGTGGAAAAATGGTTCAAGCGCAATTGCCAGGACGTACTGGAACGGGCCTGCACAGCGCAGGAAAAAGGCGATTTCCTGGCCTACCTGCTGTCGATCAAATAGGAGTTCAACATGAAACACACCCTTATCCTTATTGCCCTGCTTGCAAGCACACAGGTATGGGCCGATGGAAACGAAAACCTGGCCCCCGCCGCGACCAACCAGAATTGGAAAACAGAATGCAGCGCCTGCCATATGGCCTACCCGCCTTCCCTGCTGCCGGAGCGCTCGTGGCGCAAGATAATGGGGGGGCTGGGGAGCCACTTCGGTCAGGATGCCAGCCTGGATGCGCCGACGGCGCAGGAAATCACTGCTTTTCTGGTAAACAATAGTGCTGACCGGGTGGCGAACAAGCGCGCAAAAAAGGTGATGGCCTCCCTCGGCCCTAATGAGGCCCCGCTGCGCATTACTGAAACCGCCTGGTTCATCCGCAAGCACGACGAAGTTTCCGCGCAAGTCTGGAAGCGGCCCAAGGTGGGCAGCCCGGCCAATTGCGCCGTCTGCCACGGAGGCGCGGAACGCGGCGATTACTCCGAGCATCAGATCCGGATTCCGCGTTAGTCACTTATCAGCCAAGTGATGTCAAAACGCGACAAGACTGTAGGGGTTGCATGGATCATAGGGTGATGAGGAATGGGTAATGTGAACCGCCGCCCATCACTCATTCCCCATTACTCATT
>Ga0105091_10000691_pt1 | contig 14325 bp, 6 predicted proteins | sample PPLLak1March2015_FD_87022 | JGI IMG/M metagenome (GOLD analysis project Ga0105091, IMG submission 87022) | Freshwater sediment microbial communities from Prairie Pothole Lake near Jamestown, North Dakota, USA - PPLs Lake P7 Core (1) Depth... | ecosystem: Environmental > Aquatic > Freshwater >... | reverse complement strand
GATCGCAAGGGCACTTCCCCTCTTGCTGAAGAACGTTAAACGGAAAATGAGAAGAGTAGGAGAACTTGCTGTACTTGTCTCGGAAGTATTCCCGGCGTGGGACATTGCGGGCAAAGAGCCAGCGGACCTGCCCGGAACGTTTCGTCCCGACTAGCAGCATGCGTGGTTCATCAAAGCGGACCGTGTAGTCGGACCGTTCGACAGGAAGGAGCTCTTCGGGCGCTGTCCAGAAGCGGTCCTTTTCCGCGAAACCCAACATGGCGAAACCAAGCATGCACCAGTACGGGTGGCCGTTATCGATGTACGATTCTCTAACCTCACGAGTCCCTGCGGGGGACAGTGTTTCCCGCAATTTTCCCTTGCTTTCGTCGTAGCAGCCCAGCTTCCAGTTGTACTCCAGGTGAAGCCGAACGATCCGCCGCAAGAGTCCCGGAGAATGGGGCCACAGTCCCTGCTCGTAACCGACGAGAAGAGGCGCGAGCAGCGCCCAGCGGTAGACCAGCGACCGACCCATGAGCACGCTGGCCCCCTCGCTTGAAAAGAAATACGGGGTCTTCTTAAGGAACTGTTGCACGCCTGACCGGAATCGCTGATTCCATTCCGGGTAGCGGGCCCCGATCAACTTGCTCCAATAGAGCGGAAAGTTACCGAAAGTCCAGAAGTTGTAGTAATCGTAGGCCGGAAAATCGGGCGAGTCGCTGTACCACCCCGCCCCGCCTCCCGGATAGAGTGAGTGGAGCGCCTGAAGGTCAGCCAGCATCCAGGCCTCGTCGCCGCCAAACTCCTTCCACTTTCTTCCCAGCTGAATCCGGGCTGCCTGGTTTAACGCCGAAAACCAGGCGTGATTGTTCGTCCTCTCCGGTACCTGGGTACAACTCGCCAGCCACACCTGAATGTTGCTTCTGTCGTGTGTCGAAAGCCGCCTGATGAACGGATCTCCCAGTCGCCACAAGGAGTAAGCAACCAGGGAAGCCTCAACCGAACGCTGCGTGGCCTTATTCGCTGGTGCACTTCCCCAGTAATGAGGATGAAGCGGATCGAAAGCGTTCCGAAAGATGCGCAGTAGAATCGCGTCCAAATCTACTTCTTCTCCGCGCAGCTTCACTCTGACATTTCGTCCACCCGCCCGCCATTCGGCCAAAGCCGGAAGCATGCGGGCCACCGAGACATAGGTTTTCCCCGATGGAGTGAGGCAACTAGCGAGTTTGGTTCCGTCCGGGAAATCGCAGACCGCGTAGCCGTCGGAAGTGTTTCGAGCGCAGGCGAGAAAGCCGTCAAGGATCTGGAGGAAGTAGGAGTCAAAAACAGCAGAAGGATTGCTACCGCCAGGCCTTGAATTCAGACCGGCGAAAGTCGCGGGGAATAGTGAAAGGAATGTCCGGCGCAGCATGGGAAATTGCGGTTGCTTCGGCAGCACACGGACCGCCCTGGGAGCGCAGGCATCTTGCCTGCACTGGGGCCGCAGGCATCCTGCCTGCTTGAGCCGTCAGCAAGATCGATTGTGCCAGCGGCTCAAGCAGGCAGGATGCCTGCGGCCCCAGTGCAGGCAAGATGCCTGCGCTCCCAGGCGAGCGTCCTTAAACCCCTAGAACGTCAATCTCAGCCCCAACTGCACTCTCCTCTCACCGTACGAGCTTTGGATTTGTCCAAAGGCGGTGGAGGTGAAGCTCCCGCTCGGGTTGTTGAAGTGCGTCGTGTTGGTCAGGTTGTGCATGATCGCGCTGAACTGCAGCGTGTACTTCTCCTGAATCAGGAAGTTGCGGGCGATCGTGGCGCTGTAGTTGTAGTAATTCGGTCCCCAGATGCTGTTTCGACCGGCATTTCCCCATTTCCCTGCGGCGGGTTCGACGAAAACACTGGTATCAAACCAGAGTTCTCCGCGTCCCGTTCCTCCGAGGATTCTCGGCCGGCCGGTGGCATCCGGACCATTAGTCGTCCCGACGGGTTTGTTTTCGGCCAGGTTGTTCCCCGTGACGGTGACCGGGGCGCTGTTACGAGCGGAAAAGATTCCGCTTATCATCCAGCCGCCGAATATGTTCGCTGCCGGCCCTCCGTCGTTAAGGAACTTCTGCCCCCGACCGAAAGGCAGCGGCAGGACGTGGCTGACCGTCATGTTATGCGGGCGGTTATACTGGCTTGGACCACGGTTCAGATCAAGGATGATGTCATTCGACAGGGCGAATGCGTCCGCGTAGTCCAAGGCTTTTGACCAGGTGTACGTCACTTTGACGTTCCCGCCATTTCCGAACCGCCGGTCCACGCTCGTTTGCAGCCCGTGGTAGGCGGCGCTTAACATGTAATCCACCATCTCAGTGGTGGCTGTGCGGCCAAACGTTTTATTCAGAGGCAGGTCCGCGTTCTTACCACCTGGGCCTACCGCGTTGATGTTCTGCTGTCCAGGCATCCTGGTGCTCAGCGACCCGACGTAAGCCGCTTCCGCCACCCATCCAAAGAAATCGTGCTGCAGGGCGACGTTGAAGGACTGGATATAGCCGCGGCGAAGGTGCGGGTTGTAGATGGCAAAAGCCAGCTTGCCGTCCGGTTGTTCGATGATTCCGTCCGAAACATCGACTGGGGGCGGGACAGGAATGCCTTGAGATATATCGGAGGCGGGCTGGAAAGAATTCGCGCCTGTCTGCTGGACATTGACCTGAGCCGGATAGCTGCTTCCGCCAATCCTCGTAATTAGCAAAGGTACATATCCGATTCCGTACCCGGCTCGTAACACGGTTTTATCGGACAGCCGGTAGGCCAGGCCGAGCCGCGGGGCGAAGTTTCGGTAATCGGTCCCAATATTCATCCGGCGATTGACGGAACCAAAGCCGGCCACCAAGAGCTGATTATTGACCGCATCGTACGTCGACTTGTCTCCCGGCTTGGCCGCCAAAGCGCCGGGGAAAATCTCGTAGCGCAGCCCGTAGTTGAAGGTCAGCTTGCTCGAGGCCTGCCACCGGTCTTGGAAGAAGAGCGAATACATGCGAGACCGCGTGCCTCCTTCGGTGACCATGACGGCCCTGTTGATCGACTGCGGAAGCCCGAGCATAAAGGCGGCAAAAGCATTCGCAGAAGAGGTGGTTGCGCCTTTCAAAGCGGTCACGCCGGTGGTGAAACTGAACAGGCCTCGAGGATTCCCTGTGGACTGGTAGCCGTTCAAAATCACGTTTCGAAATTCGCCGCCGAAACGGAACGAATGAGCCCCGCGCTCCTTGGTCCAGTTGTTAACCAGGTTGTAGCTGGTGTCGACGATCTTAAAAGGCATCGTACCGATACTGCCAAGGAATGAATACCCGCTCACCTCGATGCGCGGCAATCCCGAGGAATAGAATCCGCCGTCGTTGATACCGGGTATCCCGACCTGGTCGGCCAGATCCGGTTCAGTGTCGATATCCCCCTCGATGAGCACTCGTGACAACCCGCCGCGGACTTCCGTAATTAGAGTCCCGGAGAAGGTATGAGTCACATTCGCCGAAGCGTTTTGGATGCGTGAAGGTCCAGACGCCGCCGTTCCTCCGCCACCCGTCGTCGGGCCTCCGATCACGCCGAAAACCGGGGCATCGTCCGACATACCCGAGAAGTAACTGTAACGGACGAAGCCCTCTGTCCGGTCGCTGAAGATGTGATTGATCTTGCCGTCAACCTGGTCTCGATTCTGCTTGAAAGTGCCTGCCGCCGCGTAGTTCTCCTGGAGCCCATCCATATTCGGAAGCGGGAGACGGTTCACGATCGCAAGAGCGACCGGACTGAGCCGGTTAGCGGGAATCACGTTCCCGGCAAAGGCCTGTCGCTTGGCTCCCCCACTGTCCCCGGTCTTCGGGTCGTAGACCACGGTCGGCGAAGCACTGAAATCGCCCTTTCGAAAAGCTGCGGTCGGAACGGACTCGATCGTGTTCTGCCCTTCGCGGTTTCGGGTCCCCTGATAGCCGCCAAAGAAGAACGTTCGGTTCTTCTCGATAGGCCCACCCAGGGTAAAACCAAACTGATTCAGGTTGGTCACCGGCTCCTCGAGCTGCGACAACGCGTTGCGCGCCTTCAGGGCGCTGTTCGTGTTGTAGTAGTAGAGACTGCCGTGAAGGTCGTTGCCTCCCGATTTGGTCCGGACGTTGACGACGGCGCCTGTCGCCCCACCGTGTTCCGCATCGTATGAGTTCGTCGAAATATCGACCGTTTCGATGGTGTCGGCCGTCGGTACAATCGCCAGTTCTGAGATGACGTTGCCCTGGTTGTTGATCGTGCCGTCCAGCTGGAAATTGTTGTAGCGATCATTCTGTCCGTTGATTGAGGGGGCGATGGCGCCGACCGGGTTCCCCAGGGAAGAGCCGAGCTCACGGGGAGGAGTCGAGCCCGGGACCAGCTCGAAGAGGCTCTGGAAGTTGCGATCCAGGGTTAGCGGAAGGTTCTCCACCTCCTTGTTCTTCACTTGAAAGCTCACATCGGCCCGGTCTGTCTTCAAGGACGGCGTCTCGCCGATAACTTCGACGGACTGAGTCACTTCGCCGACCTCCAGCGTCGCATTGACGCGCACAGTACTGTTGATCGTGACTTCAATCGGCTCCCGAACGAACTTTTTAAAACCCGGCAATTCGACTTCGACTCTGTAAACACCGGGTTCCAGGCTCTGAATCGAGTAGATTCCGCGCTCGTTCGTCAGGTTCGTACGAGAGAAACCACGTTTCAGCTCCGTCACCGTCACCGTAGCGCCCGGAATCAGCGAACCGCTTTGATCGGTCACGTTCCCGACGAGACTGCCGGTGACCGTTTGGGCAAATACGGGGGATGCGAGAGCCAGGGTTATGAACAATAAAAGGAATAGATGCGTGGCCTTCATGGGTCCTTGTCCTCTCATCAGTCTTCGTGGGTCTCGGTTCCTCTCCGAAACGCCCGCCGAAGCTTCACTTCAACAAAGTCTTCTTTGCCAAACACTTTTACGCGCTCGTCCGGGTCAATTGCTCCGTCCGGCTTCCCAATAGTTCGGATGTCCAACAAACCACGGGCCGTTCAACACAGAACCATGTCTGCGGCGACCTCTTCCGATCTGCCAGGCGGCGAGTCAGACGAGCGGGAAACGCCGGATTCTGCTTCTGTCTAAACGTCAGAAACAGTAAATCCGCCCTCAGCGCAATGTCAATCGGTTTTTCAATTTTCGGCAACCGCGCTCTTGACTTTGGCGTCAATGAGCACCTATTGTTTGGGCCTCGAACGAATAGTAGCGAAATGCACCGCTGATGGAGCCATGAAACGAAACCTCCCGCTGGCCATACCCCTGTTTCTGATGCTCTTCCTGTGGAGCGCCGGCCCTGGGAGCGCAGGCCCTGGGAGCGCAGGCCCTGGGAGCGCAGGCCCTGGGAGCGCAGGCATCCTGCCTGCACTGGGGCCGCAGGCTCCTTGCCTGCTCGTGCCGTTTCCAGGATCGGTCGTGCCGGCCGCACGAGCAGGCCAGATGCCTGCGGCCCCAGTGCAGGCAGGATGCCTGCGGCCCCAGGGCTCACGCTCGCAACTACTTCTTGCCCATGACGGCCAGGCCAAATACTCGATTGTCTTGCCGCCGACTGCCTCGGCGACAGAGCAGCTTGCGGCAGAAGAGCTCGCCGCTTATCTGAACACGCTGAGTGGCGCGGTTTTCCAGATATCCCGACTAGGCCCCGGTGCAGGCAAAGCCGGCATCTACATCTCCTCGACTGAGGTTCCCGGCCTATCGGAACCGCTGACGGGCGAAGCGTACGCCATCGTGATCGATCGGGAGAACGTCTACCTGAACGGAGGCCGCGGCCGCGCCGTTCTCTATGCCGTCTACGACTTCCTTGAACGGCTCGGACTCGCCTGGTACGCGCCTCAGTTCGACTTCTACTCGGGCGCCGGCGAATCGGACCCACGGATCCCCTCGCTTCTTCTGGAAGTCGGCGAGCCCGGACCCGTCACACGGGAACCAAGGCTGGATCATCGCAAGCTTGACGTCGGTGAGGCGATCTCGCATAACGAACGGAATCTGCGCCAGCTGATTGCCTGGATGCCCAAGAGCGGCTTCAACACCCTGATGGTTCCAATGGATTACCAGGGACGCGGAAGAGCCGGCTGGGACAAGTGGCGGGAACAATTGACGCCGGAGCTCCAAAAGCGCGACCTGGTCCTCGAAGTAGGCGGCCACGGCTACCAGAACTTCCTGAATGCCCGAATGGAAGGCGGCAGGCTCTTCAAGGAGCACAAGGAGTGGTTCGGACAAGGAGCCGACGGCCAGAGGAGCCCGACACCCGACCGAGTCTTCTGTACCTCAAACGACGACGCCGTGCGATTTGTTACCGATGCCGTCATTGACTACCTGAAAACCAGAAAGGAAATCCAAGTCTTTGATTTCTGGCCGCCGGACGTCGGCAAGTGGTGCGAGTGCCGCCGCTGCCTCGCGCAGGGTCCTCCGGCCGAGAGGCATGCGCGCCTCGCTAACCAGCTTCAAAGTCGGCTCACTGCCCTGCGCCCCGACGTCCGCCTGGAATGCCTGGCGTATTCAGAGACGCTCACTCCCCCTTCGACTCCTCTCAGCCCGCGCATCCTGCTTGATGTCTGTCCTATCAATCAGAACTTCGAGTATCCGATTTTCGACGAGCGGGGATCCAACAACCGGGAGTACGCCGCTACTCTCGGACAGTGGCGAGGCCGTTTCGCGGGGGATATCGGGATTTACACGTACTACCGCAAGTACGCCTGGAAATCTCTGCCCGTGGTAATCCCGCGTTACATTCAGCGTGAGCTGCAATGGTATCTGGCCAAACAAGTGAACGCCATTTCCATCTTTGCTGAACCGGGGGACTGGTTCACGTTCGAGTTGAACCACTATCTTCTCGGACGCCTGTCGTGGGATCCCGGCCTGGATGTCGAGGCCCTCCTAACGAAATACTGCGCCAATCGATTCGGCCCGGCGGCCTCCGTCGCGGAGTCTGTCTTAACGGCACTGGAGCAGGATCTGCCGCGGTTTGGCAGCTTGCCTTTCACCAGCGGAAAGACCAAACAGGAAATCGCGAAATCGTACGGGAAGCTGTCTGATCTCGAGAGGAGGCTGACTCAGGCGGCCCCGCAGCTTCAGGAACCGTACCGAAGCCACTGCAATCGTCTGCTCCTCATGTGCGGCTACGCCCTGAGAGACCTCAAGATACAGGAGAGCCGTGCATCCGGTGTTTCCGACCAACAGATCCGAGAGCTGGTTCTCGAACTGAGCCAATTCTTGCACGGGCACCCTGATGCCGGGACCTTCATGGTTTACTTCGGGCTCGAGAAGCCACGTTTGTTAAGGAAGTACGGACTCTCGGACGAATCACAACCGGAGGGAGAGTAGTGCATCCTGCATGGGGCCGGAACCGCTTCGACGTTCCTGCACGCTTTCGTTCGGAGTGCTCGCCGGCCCTTGCGCTCTCGATCCTCTTTGGGCAAGGCCACCGCACGCGGAAAGAAAGCGGGCACGAGTCCTCCCGCAGGCATCTTGCCTGCACTGGGGCCGCAGGCATCCTGCCTGCTTGTGCCGCCACCAACATCGTTCGTGAAATCGGCACAAGCAGGCAGGATGCCTGCGGCCCCAGTGCAGGCAAGATGCCTGCGCTCCCAGGACGGACCCGCAAAACCGCCCGCCGCCCACTCGCCTTTGCGGTTCTGATCGCCGTTCTGGCCATTGCTCAAGCGGGAGCAACTCCGCCGGCTTCGGGCCGGGTTTCAGTCTCGGATTCAGACTTGCGCCCAGGTTCCGTCATCGATTTGAACGGCACATGGCTCTACAAGCCGGGATATCTCGTCCCAGCCGGACAGGAACCGGAGACACTCGAATCCCTTGATGGGTACGTCCCCGTCCCGGTCCCGCAAATGCTCAACAGGATCCAGTGGTGGCTTGACGACTCAGAGGGTTTCAAGGCGTTTGAAGAGCGAAGACTTTCGCGGCTGGGTTTTGACACCGATCGGGCTGAAGATGGCTGGTACCGCCTGAACCTCGACGTTCCGAAGTTGCCCGCAGGCCGTCATCTCTTCATCCTTTTCGAAGGAGTAGCGATGAAGTGCCAAGCCTGGTGCAACGGAAACGCGGTTGGCGGACACGAGGGGATGTTCAGTCGATTCAGCTTCGACCTGACACCCCATCTGAGGGGCGGGCCTAACCAGCTGGACGTCTATGTCTCGATGGAGAAGATCCAGACCTCGACCTTTTCGCTCGGTCAGGCAGTCACCGTCAACCTCACCGCCTCGAAGGTCCTCACCCTCAGCAAAGGGATGTTTGGACCGCTCTCTCCGAACCACGCCAATCGGGACTACGATCTGCACGGTATCTGGCAACCGGTGAAGCTGATCGTCCGAGGCCCCGGGTCGATCGAGGATCTCTGGTTCAATCCAAGCTTGCAGGGTGGAGCCCTACAGGTGCAGGCCCGATCGCTGACCGACCGTACGGATGGGTTCATTACCGCCACCTGGACCGAGCGGGTCAGTGGCAAGATCCTCGCTACCGTTGGTCCTGTCCCGGTCACGCTGCTGACGGAGAACCAGTGGTTCAATTTGAACCTGACCGGCGTTCGTCCCAAGCTGTGGAGCCCGGCAGAGCCGAATCTCTATGCTCTGAAGGTCAAGCTCCACACGGCCGGAGGAGAGATTCTGGACGAGAAGCTCCAGAGTGTCGGATTTCGCACTTTCGAGGTCCGGGGGAACAGGCTGTTCCTCAATGGCAAACCTTACTGGTTACGCGGTTCCAATCAACTCCCTTACGGCAAGAATCCGTGGGATCGGCAACTTCCCCGCAGGCTCATCCAGTTCATGCATGACGGGAACCAGCGAATCACGCGTACTCATGCCACTCCCTGGAACGAGGCATGGCTGGATGCGGCAGACGAGATCGGACTCGGCGTCAGCATCGAGGGAATTCGGCCGTGGGCGCTCTGTGGCCTGATCGGCTTGCCTCCGGCACCCATTTTCGAGCACTGGCTCGCGGAGAACGAGGGTGTCGTCCGCCGCTGCCGGAATCACCCGAGTGTCCTTCTTTGGACAGTGGGCAACGAGATGTTGCTGCGCGACGGGAAGAATCTCGACAAGTGGAAAATGCTGTCCCGAGTGGCTCGACAGACGCGCGAATTGGACCCTTCCAGGCCGGTTATCGTCTCTTCGGAGTACCAGCGCGATCCGGAGTTCTTCGAAAGCGTTCTTCGGCCGGCCGGTATCGACGACGGCGACATGGACGACATTCACCGTTACTTCGGCTGGTACGCTGAATCTCCGTTCATCAATGATTCCCTCATCCGGCTTCGAGGTCACGATCGTCCGCTGATTGGGCAGGAGATGTCGACAGGTTACCCGGACCTTGACACCGGGATACCTGTGGCCCGTTACTTGAATGATTTACTGACCCCGCAAGCCTGGGTAGGCGAGGCGGCTCGCAGCAAACCGGCCGTGTTTCTGGAGCATCATCGCGCGGTCACCAAGAGACTGGCCGAGCACCTTCGCTTCCGCCACCACGCGGACACCGCGGGTTTCCTCCTTTTTTCAGCCGAATGCTGGTTCGCTAACAGCTACGATCCGGAGAAGTTGGCGCCCTACCCCGTTTACCAGGCCGCGGCTGATGCCTGGGCGCCACTCGGCCTGGCGATCGAGACCAACCGGCGCCGTTTCTTCGGCGGAGAAAGGGTGACGACTGCCGTCTACGTGAGCAACGATGACGAGTGGTTTCGAGACCACACCGGTCTGAGTCTTTGGGCGTCATTCACTGACCCCAAGGGCGGAAGGACAGTATCGAAAAGCAAAGTCGCGGAAATACCCTTCCTCGAGTACTACCAGACGGCGCGGATCCCGGTCGAATTCCAAGTCCCGACAATTGGCCAGGACCGCAAGAAGATGCGACTGGTATGGCAATTGAACAAGGGGAGCCGGGAAATCAGCGGCACCTTCGACTTTATCGACGTATTCAGCCGAAGAAGCCCAGGCGCCCAAACACGCCCGATCAACACCGGGAGCCGGATAGCGTTAGGTCCGGCCCTTGAGCGGTTTGTGGCGAAACAAGGAATGTTCGACGTGTTTAATGCTCGAATCGAACCAGGCGATCAGCAGCCGGGCGTCCTCCTGGTGGGTCCGGACACGGATCTGCGACTGCTCCGCACGGGCGGCGCAGTATTGGATCGGGTCAAGAGCGGGAGTACGGCCATACTCTTCTCCGCGGGAGAGGCGCTCAGAGAACTGTTCCCCGATCACATCGCCAAGGTGGAGACGGTCACCGGGGAATTCGCTGATCTCGGCCCTTCGCTTGGCGGACCCCTCGCCGATGGTTTGGAGTTGACTGACCTGAAATGGTGGGGACGGTCCGGCGACGAACGGGTCTTCGTCGTCAACCGGGCTTACCAGCTGAAGCCCGGCCCTGGCCGCCGCGTTCTGGTCCGCTTCATTCCTGCCCACGGATACCTCTCAAAGGAAAAGGTCTCCGACCTCGGCATGGCGGCGCTTTTCGAAATCACTATCGGGCGGGGGCGCGTCTGGGTCTGCGGTTTGGATTTGGAAAGATCGGTGGAAGTGGATCCCGCCGCCCGGCGCTTCGCTCTGAATCTCATCCGGGCGGCCAATCCGGAATTCATCTCGGGCAACTTGAGTCAATCTGAAAGTGAGCGGTGACACCATGCGTAGAGAACAGTGGTCGATTTTCCGAAATGCAGCAAAGCAGTGCCCTCAAAACAAGGTGCCCGTTGCCCTCATTATCGACAGTCCCTGGATCCCGGGATACCTTGGGTTGACTCACCATGAGTACTATTTCGATCCTGAAAAATGGTTCGCTGCGAATCTTCAGATTATCGAGGAATTCCCCGAACTGATCGTCTTCCCCTCTTGGTGGGTCGAATTTGGGATGGCGATCGAGCCGTCGGCCATTGGGGGAAGGATCCATTTCTGGCCCGATCAACCGCCGAACCAGGCCCCGCTGCTCACTCGCCTTGAAGACTACTCAAGGCTGGAACCAGTAAATCCGCACACCGATGGCTTGATGCCGATGGCCCTGTACCGCTACCGGTCGATGAAAGCCAGGATTTTTGATGCCGGCTTTACGATCCCGGTCGTCGCAGCCCGCGGCCCGCTCTGCACTGCCGCATTCCTGCGCGGTTTGACTGAATTCATGATGGACCTGGTTGAGAGCCCGCATGAAGTCCACCGCCTGCTGGAGTACACGACGACAGTAACCATTGACTGGTTGAAGGCCCAGGCCGAGACCATCGGAGACACCGTCGAGGGAATCTTCGTTCTGGACGATATCGTCGGGTTCCTTTCACCTGCCCACTACCTGGAATTCGCCGACCCGTACCTGAGACGGGTCTGCGCGAGTTTTCCTACCGAATGGGTCAAGGTCTATCACAATGATGCGAACGTCGGTCCGTTTCTAAAGGATCTGGACGGGACAGGGTTCGATGTTTTGAATTGGGGGAAAACGCTCGATATCGACACGGCATACAGCCGCCTGGGAGAACGCCGCAGGCTCACCCTCATGGGCAATGTGAATCCCTTGGAACCGGGAGTGAACGGGACACCGGAAGATGTGCGAAAAGCAGCTGCCGAGGTACTGAACAAGACTCGAGGCCGGTCGCACATTCTTTCGCTCGGCGGAGGCGTAAGCCCGGGGATGCCCAAGGCGAATATTCTCGCTCTGCTCGAAGCGGCTCGCGAGTTCAGAACCGGAAGCTAATGTTGTGCTGAGAAATAAGAGCGCCCTGGGAGCGCCGGTGTTACTAAACCTCGTTCCAGCGGGTCGGACAACATGGACGCACTGAATCGCAGAGAATTCCTCACGGTTATGGGCGGTGCGGCGGCAGTCGCCGCTCAAACAGAAGCCAGGAAGCCCAACATCGTAGTCATCATGGCCGACGATATGGGCTTTTCGGATCTGGGTTGCTACGGCTCCGAGATCGACACTCCGAGTCTCGATCTCCTGGCGTCCCGCGGCGTACGTTTCACTCAGATGTACAACACGGCCCGCTGCTGTCCTACCCGGGCGTCGCTTCTCACAGGGCTTTATTCGCACCAGGCGGGGATCGGCCGAATGATGACCGACCTGAAGAAACCCGGGTATCACGGGTTTCTTGACACAGATTGCGTGACGATTGCGGAAGTCCTGCGGTCAGCGGGGTACCGCACGCTGATGAGCGGCAAGTGGCACGCCGGCGAACGTCGCCCGCACTGGCCGGTGGATCGCGGCTTCGATCGTTTCTACGGGCTTGTCAGTGGCGCCAGCAACTACTACAGCCTGGACCCCGGGCGGACCATGGCGCTCGACGGCGAGCCGGTCACACCGGAAGGAGACAATTTCTACTTCACCGACGCTTTCACTGACTACGCGATGCGGTTTCTGGATGATCGGCGGCCTGCGCAGCCTTTCTTTCTCTACCTTGCCTATACAGCCCCGCACTGGCCTCTTCATGCGCTCGAGACTGAGATCCGTAAGTATCAGGATGTTTACCGGGCAGGTTGGGATGCGATCAGGTCGGCCCGCCATCGGCGCATGCTCGATATGGGACTGGTCCGGGAATCCTGGAGACTCTCGCCTCGCGACCCGGAGGTCCCGGCTTGGGAGCACGAGGAGCACAAGGAGTGGCAAGCGCGAAGGATGGCCGTCTATGCGGCGCAGATCGACCGCATGGACCAGGGGATCGGGCGTGTGATGCGGAAGATCCGCGAGATGGGCGAGGAGGACAACACGCTCGTCATTTTCCTGGCCGACAACGGCGGATGCGCCGAGCCGGTCGAAGCGAATTTCCGAAACCTTCAAGGCAAAGTGCGGACAACTGGCGACCGAATCGTCAATTACGGCAATCTTCCCTCCATCAATCCCGGCCCCGCAGACACTTTCCAGAGCTACGGGACGTGTTGGGCCAATGTCAGCAATACACCCTTCCGGCTCTACAAGAGCATCGTGCACGAGGGCGGCATCGCCACTCCCCTTATCGCCTACTGGCCATCGAATACCGGAAAGCACGGCAGGCTGGAACACCAAGTCGGACATGTGATTGACCTGATGCCCACCTGTCTGGATATATCCGGCGTTCGTTATCCCGAGGAGTACCGAGGGAATTCGATCTTGCCCCCGGAGGGCATTTCGCTGCTGCCTGCGATACGAGGTCGTCGCACTCGAAGCCGAGGACCAGTTTTCTGGGAACATTATGGTAACAGGGCGGTTCGAGTGAACGACTGGAAGCTGGTCGCCCGCAACGGCGGCGAGTGGGAGCTTTACGATCTCGAGAAGGACCGAACCGAGATGCACAGCCTGGCATCCCGGGAGCGTGCCAGGCTGGAAGACATGAACGGTGTTTACCAGGCGTGGACCAAGCGGTGCGGCGTCTTGACCGACGAGGAACTGCGCTGAGGTTGACGATCGTCTGTGAGAGACCCGGGATGCGTGAGCATTGGCCTCCATGCACAGCCGGGAGGACGTGGAGCAATCCATGCGGACACCCGGCGCGTGCGACTATTTTCCGAAGGACGCGCCAGCCGAAGACCTGCTGGTCGCAATCCGGCGACGGTTGCGCACCGACCCCATTCGCGGCTAGCTCTTGTCCGCGCCAAATTTAAGTCCTTTCGGTTAACAATGGTGTATATTAGCGCCTATTATATTTACATATATGGAAACTTCCGGTCTCTTTAAAGCATATAGAGTATTAGTTTAGGTCGACAACCGTGACTGTTTCGGAATTCTTCTAACCTTTGGCTGCGTGGAGGCTGGATCGAGACGGCACTGGAAGCAGCTTTAAGGAGAATTCATGAGACAGAAATTAACTCTGCTGGGAGTTTTGGTTCTCGCCTCGGTCACCTGGGTTTCAGCTCAAACCGGGAGGCTTGCCTCAGTCAACATTCCGTTCGAGTTCACAGTGGGACAGACGATTCTTCCGGCCGGCAACTATACTGTTGACCGGGATGCCGGCAACAGCCTCCTGAGGTTCCGCGACACTTCCGGCCAAGGCGGTCCCGGAGTCCTGATTTTCAGTCGCGCGGCTCAGTTCGCTAACGTCTCCAAGCTGTTCACGCTGGTTTTCGACCAGGTCGGCAGTCGCCGATATTTGTCCGAGATCAGATATCCCGGACAGGACGGGTTTGAGATCCGAAGCACCGCTGAGAACCACACCCACGACGTCGTTCAAGCTGAGTAAGACCACCTTTCTTCGTGGTCGCGCGCGGAGCAAATCCAGCGCTGGGCGCCGGACCATTTGGAGTGCGGCGGCAGGAGGCTCTGATCCTTACACGAACTTCGGAGCTCGTAACGTTGGGCTGGCAACCAACTGCTTTTTTGGAGTGCGGTGGCAACGGGAGAGGCCGATGCCTTATCAGGCCTCGAAGGCGACACCGCTTTGG
>Ga0105091_10000690_pt1 | contig 14325 bp, 5 predicted proteins | sample PPLLak1March2015_FD_87022 | JGI IMG/M metagenome (GOLD analysis project Ga0105091, IMG submission 87022) | Freshwater sediment microbial communities from Prairie Pothole Lake near Jamestown, North Dakota, USA - PPLs Lake P7 Core (1) Depth... | ecosystem: Environmental > Aquatic > Freshwater >... | reverse complement strand
GCCGTAGGCCCCGCCGCGCTTTGGCGGTGTGAAAGGGGGCCGGATTTGGGGGTGCGAGCGTGCGTACGCACGCTCGCACCCCCAAATCCGGGTATCTACCACGGAATTTCCCAAAGAACCATTTAATTGTTTCAATATAGTTTGCTGACGAGGAGGATTGGATGCCTGGTTCAAAACGTAGAAAAAAAACTCTTGTATTTTTGAGTCATGCAAACGAGGATAAGCCGGCAGTTCGCAGGTTGTGCAACCGCTTAAAAGGGGATGGCTTTGATCCCTGGCTTGACGAAGAACGCTTATTACCAGGACAGGATTGGCACCTTGAAATTGAACAGGCTATGAGAAAGAGCGATGTGCTATTGTTGTGTTTTTCGGAGAAATCAGTATCAAAAGAGGGGTATATTCAGCGCGAGTACAAAAAGGCGATGATTTTCCAAGAGGAAAAGCCGGGAGGAACTATTTTTGTTATTCCAGTACGTCTAGATGAATGCCAGATTCCTTTTTTTCTTCGAGAATTACAATTTGTAGATTTTCCTTCAGGTTATGAAAGATTGGTAAAGGCGCTCAACATTCGAGCGGGAGATGCTATATCAACAATAATCTCTAAGAAAACCAAAAATGTTCCAAGCGTAGATATGAAAAAAAATTACAGGGAAGGATCGTTTGAAGATTCCTCACAAATCCGAGAGGGTAAAGTGAGGAACCGGGCTGCCAACTTAAATGTTGAAAGAGAGTTCCTTCAGAGGGTCTTTGCTGAAAGTCGTTTTGTTGCGCTGGGGGGAATTGACAGCAAAATCAGTGATCCCAGGCAAAAAAGTGTGGAGTTGAAGTCTATTTATGTTGATCTGTTGACAACCGAAGTAGCCGAGGATATTGCCCCAACCACCTACCTGAAGGATCCAATCCCTGTTTCTGCCCTGAATGCTTTAAACCAACATAATAAGTTGGTCATCTTAGGAGGTCCGGGTTCTGGAAAAAGCACTTTTGTCAAATTTTTAACGCTGTGCCTGAGCGGCGACCGTCTGGATGATTTACAAAGTGGGGTCTGGATTAATCAGCTAAGAGCTGATGATGCCACATGGTCACATGGTCATTTAATACCTATCAAGATTGCGTTAGGTGAAATCCCGATTAATGAAATATTTGCAAAGAAAAAGACAACAACCAGCAAAGATAACCCGATTTCCACGCTGCTCACATTTGTATTAAAAAGCATGAAATTCGAGAGTTTTTTGAAATTATTGATGGGGTACATGCAGAGAGGGGATGTGATTTTCTTCTTTGACGGCTTGGATGAAGTAGTCCAAAAAGATGCTCGGCTACAAATTGCTAAATCCATCTCAAGTTTTGCAGAGAAATATCCCAAATGCCGTTATGTGGTCACCTGCAGAACCGCCTCTTACCCGCATTCTGAATTGGAAGCTGTCAAAATGCCCTGGATGTTGAGGGATTTCCGAGTTGTCACCTTGGGGACATTGGATGACAAACGCATTCGCCAATTTATCAATCTTTGGTTTGATGAATTAAGCCGTATTGGGCGCTTTAATGAAAATGTTGGTAGAAACAAAGCTGGGAACCTGGATAACGCCCTGCGGGCTCGCATGGAATTACGCCGAATTGCAGCTAGTCCCCTTCTTTTGACTGTAATGGCTATCGTCCATGACCATTATGGGGAGCTTCCAGATACGAAAGTTGCTTTGTATCAGAAATGTACAGATCTTCTGCTGTGGCGGTGGGAGGCCGTCAAGCATGGCTCACGGATGGCCGAAGATGGGCAGAATCTGGATGTTCTCAACTCCCTAGGTCTACAACGTATCGTGAAACCCCGTGATATTGAGCGGATTCTTTACCAGATTGTTTTTAACGCTCATAGTCAGGTTAGGAGTGATGAACTAGCACATATAAGTGCCAATGAATTAAAAGAAGGTTTAGGGAAATTGTCTGTTGATGTTGGAATTGCCCCTCCCCAAGCATATCAAAAGGCAACAGATTTTGTCGATATTTACATTCGGGAACGTGTCGGGCTGCTTGATGAAAAACAGGATGGCGTGCTTGAAGCTGTCCATCGTAGTTTTCAAGAATATCTGGCTGCCCGACATCTATGCAGTCAACGCGATTTTTCACGCTTGGCGGTATCGCTAGTAAATGAGGGGTTTGACCAATGGCGCGAGGTGTTCCTGATGGCAGTGGAACAAATGGTGCTGGAAGGGTACGACTTTCAGGCCATAGATACCGTCAATAGGTTGTATCATAAAGTTGACAATCTTGACGCTAAAGGCACCGATGTATACATTCTTGTTGGCGAGGCGGTCACTGCAATTGGGAAACCGTCCCTAATTAAGGACACTATTGGGCAAGACCTGGTCAATGATATAGGTAGTACGTTTTATGCATTGTGCAGGGACAGCCAATTGATAATATCCAAAAGAGCACATATCGGCAGTTTTTTGGGTGATATAGGAGACCCACGCTTTGAGCCCGCAGTTGTGGATGGTCATGCAGTGATTTTCCCCGAATTGATATATATTCCTGCGGGAACCTTCAAAATGGGGATCAAAGGATCATCGGGATATGATTTACCAGATGAGGTTTTGTTTGAGGTTGAATTACCAGAATATCAGATTGCAAAATATCCTGTAACTGAGGCCGAATTTGAATTGTTCGTTCGTGCATCCGGTTCTTTAAAGAATCCAAGCCACTGGAGACAAAATAGACCACCTGAAGGGAAAAATAATCACCCAGTTACAGATGTCAGTTGGGAGGTGGCTAATCAATATTGTAAGTGGTTGACAACTATGGCTCAAAAGCAAGGTTATATCCCTGCCCATAAGATTGTTCGTCTTCCGACCGAAGCAGAATGGGAGAAAGCAATGCGATGGGATGAAAAGGAATCCGTATCGCGTTTATATCCCTGGGGGGATCAATGGGTAGCAGGTAAATGCAATACGATTGAAGTTGGCCTGGGCTCAACAACTCCCGTGGGTATTTTTGTAGAAGGTAATAGCCCATATGATGTGAGCGATGGAGTTGGGAATGTGTTTGAATGGTGCAATTCTCTGGCGAAAGAATATCCTTATAGAGTAGATGATGGACGCGAGATGCAAAATGTGAGGGGATTAAGGATCGCGAGAGGAGGATCATGGTACACCACCCAACGCTTTGCAAGCTGCATTTATCGCGGACGCATGAGCCAGGAGAGCAAGAGCCCAAGTTTTGGGTTCAGAGTAGTTATTGCGAACAAGATTGAATAGAGCGGAGTACATTATGGCACTCGAAGGTGCTAGGTTAATTCACCATCACGATGAAGGTATATGCACTTTTTGCAATGAGTTTTCAGGCATTGGCGAATACAACTTTCGACTCCTATTTACACCAGAAGAATTTCCTAGCCGCATCTTATTTCAGACTGAGCAGTTCATTGTTCTACCAGGACTGGGACCTTTAGGAGAGGCATACTTACTCATTCTGCCCAGGAGCCCTTATATTTCAATCGCTTCGTTGCCTGAAAAACTGATAGATGAGTACCTTGCAGTAAAGCGCCTCGTATTTGAAATACTTTCCAAGTATATTGGCTTGCCAATTTCGTTTGAGCACGGGCCTAGTTATAACCACGAAATCAATGCTGGTTGTTGTGTTGAACACGCTCATTTGCATGTGTGTGTCACAGATGTGGACCTCTTGGAAGATATTCAAAGGGATGCCAAGGATGGAAAGTTTGGATTTCCTGGGAGTTCTCCTAGAAAAATTAAGAATATCTCAGAATTAAAAGATTGGGTTAATACTGGAATCGCCTATATTTACTACCAGGGACAGGATGGCGCAGAATGGGGTTTTCCAGTCAACAGCCAGATTGAATCTCAATATTTGCGTAAAAAACTAGCGTTCAGGTTGGGAATTGAAGATCCTGCTTGGGATTGGTTGCTTTATCCTAACAAAGAGCGGGTTCGAGCTACCTGGGAGGCGCTCATCCCTTATTTTCAAGGCGCAGCAGCAGATGTTTAGTGTTGTAACGCTGGGCGATGTCAATGTTGATATCGTTGTAGAAGCTATGGATATTCCTCTCGGTGAAGCGTTGAATATATCCGGATGCTTTTTCAGAGAAATCAAGACCCTTGTAGGTGGTAACGGTGTATTTTTTGCTGAGGCTGCTCGTCAGGCCGGGTTTTCTGAATCTTACCTCTTAGCAACCGCTGGATACGACGAAGCTCGTCAGGAACCAGATGCAGCCGCACAACTAATCATCAACAGACTCAATAAAGGAGGGATAACACCGCTGTTATCTTGGGATAAACGTGAAACCGGAAAAGTGATTATCATCTACCAACCCGACGACAGACGGATAATGTTTGCCGACCGGGGGGCGAACGCAGGTTTTACATTTGATAATTTGCATGCTGAGGCTGAAAAAACAATTCTGGCTTCCAGCGTTTTCCATGTTTCGGGATATACATTGCTAAGAGCGGAACAACGGGATGTTGCAAAGCATTTGATGCACATGGCAGCGGAGTCCGGCGTTTTTACATCAGTGGATATCGTTCCTCATGATTTATATCTTACGTATGACTTTGATGAGATAATGAGAAATACAGAGTTTGCCAAAGCTGTATGTGTCGAAGCAAGTACACTCATGGGATTACTGAGATTGGAGCAAAACTGGGTTAAAAATCGTGAAAAAGTGGTGGAGCACCTCCTACCCGCTTTTGAGTACTGTCTTATCAGGGTAAATAATCGTAGTGATTTTGTTATTGTCACAAAGGAGGATGTCATTGATTTTACAATTCCATATCGTCAGAACATTACCAGTTTGCGTTTTACGGATAACGTTTATTCAAATGCGATCCTACACTTCATAAAAAATGGCTCCAGGCTGAATAATTTTGACGCCTTTGTCGAGGCGACAAAGGCATTCCTATAAATATCCTTGTTTGATTTTGTGCACGGTCTAGCCCACTCTGTTTTTAATGACTGAACAGGCGGTATAAGTAGAGCAATATCACTACTTTAATTTATGGTTCTTCCGTCTTTGGCGGGATAGAGGCCCGAAAATTGGGTTGTGAGCGAGCGTACGCTCGCTCACAACCCAATTTTCGGTATTTTTTCCGTTATAAACGGTAGAGCCTAATTTATTTAGCGGAAACGGAGCAGACGGCAAAAGAGCGCCAACATATTCCTTCGAAGGGAAGAAATTTGTCTGCAACTCCGACCTGCTTTGGTGGAAGGGCGCAAGTTTTGCAAACCGGACAAAGCGGAGGAGAGACCGGTGCGGGCAGCTCATAACATCTCGCGCGTATTAAAACCCAGATGCAAAATAAGTCAATCAAATAAACTGGAAAGTTCCTTGATGACTTCGATGAAGGGAGGAAGGAACAAAAACTTATCGGAGATAATGCTTCGAAGTAGAAGAGCGTTTGCACCCTTTCTTGCATTCCTGTCATTTAAGGTGGCTCAATACTGAATGACCAGTGCTCGCTCTCGGAACCATCTGAGTAGGTAAAATCGATGTTGTTCTTAGCGCGCACCTGCCAGTAATAAATGGTGTCAGGAGTGAGTGAACTGAGCTCCTTACTGGTAGAGGTGCCATTATCGTTCCATTCCGAACAGGTATCGTTATTCACAGTATCGTAGCAGTACTCGTATGAAGTTGCGCCGGTACTCGTACCCCAACTCAGGGTCAGGCTGGTGGATTGAACAGTTGCGCCATCGGCTGGGCTGGTCTTGGTGAACGCGCCTGGAGCAGTGTCGTTGACCAGATGCGACTCTGATGAAGATATGCTACCGCCGAAGCTTTGATCGCCATCATAAGTTGCTATCAGACTCTTGGGGCCTGCGCCGGTGAAGGTAAGCTTGCATTGACCAACTGCTACACTCGCTGTACATGAGATTGTTCCATCACCAATAACCGTCACGACACCAGTAGGTGTGCCAGAGCTGGTGCTTGTCACGGTAAATATCACTGTGACTTCTTCGTTGCTGGCAGATGGATCGGGGAGGTCTGATTTAATCGTGGTAGTTGAATTCGCCTTGACCAGATGCGACTTTGATGGAGATGTACTACCGATGTAATTATCATCGCCAGCATAAGTTGCTGTCAGGCTCTTGGAGCCTGCGCTGGCGAAGGTGAGCTGGCATTGTCCGGCGGCCACGCTCGCCGTACATGAGGTCGTTCCATCACTGACCGTCACGTTACCAGTAGGCGTGCCGGAGCCCGCGGCTGGCGCGAGGCTGTAGCGCACAGTCACCGCCTGGCCGACGACCGAAGGATTAGGGTCATTCGATAGGATCGTTGCGGTTGTGCCGATCTTGTTGACAGTATGGGTTTGTCCCGCTGAAGTACTGCCGTTGAAATTGGTATCACCACTATACGTGGCAGTCAGCCTTCTGGCACCTGGTGTCCTCAGGGTGATCGAACAGGACCCGGCCGTCACCGTGCCGATGCAGCTATCCACACCATCGCTAATTGTCACGTTACCGGTCGGTGTGCCCGTGCCCGGGGCATTCACAGATACCCGGAAGTTCACAGTCACTGCCTGCCCAATCGTTGATGGCTCGGGGTTCATGGATGAGATCGTTGTTGTTGTATCGATTTTGTTAACTTGATGCTGCCTGATAGGGGAAATACTAGAAGTGAACTTGTTATCACCTGCATAGGTTGCGGTAAGGTTCCTGGTCCCCGCACTGGTAAAGGTTAACGAACATTGACCTGCTGCTACTGCGCCAGTGCATGAAACTGTTCCGTCACTCACAATGACGATGCCAGTCGGTGTACCACTTCCAGCTGCTGTCGACAGGCTATATTGAACAATCACTGTTTGCCCTACTACCGAAGGATCAGGGTTATGCGTCGTAATAGCAATTGATGTATTGCCAGACGGGCGAACGACAATGATTTGGATTGTCTTTTGTATTTCTTTCTGCTCAGCATTCTTTGCTTTCAGGCTAATCGCGGTCAAACTTTCAGTAACCAGATAGGTACTGCTTCCCACCAAATCCTGATTACCAAGTGGATCGATGATTACTTCCTCAGCATTGCTTACGCGCCAGCGAATATTGAGTGTCTGCCCCGCTGCAACTGTCACCTGGATCGGACAATCCGTGAAAGAGGTCTGCGCCTGGTCGCTTGGATAAACGCACCACTCTTCCACTGTGGGCGCGCCCGGATCCGGTGTCGGAGAAGGCGTCAAGGTCACGCCCAGCGTGGGGGTCAAACTCGGTGTCGGTGTCGGGAGAATCGTGTTAAAGAGTGCAGCTGCTGAGCCTGCGAAGAGCAGGCAAAAAAGTACTGCAATCGGGACCACCCAGATTGGGATCAGTGCCCGGCTAAGCAGATCAGCCTGCAAGCTCTGAGTCTCTCCCTTGGGCTGGCTGACCTGGGCGCTGAAGGCATGGCTCTTCTCACCCCCCAGCCATCTCTGCTGGCGCAGTCCGGCTTGAAACTCCGCAGTGGCAGATCCCCCTTCGGGCACGTGCAGTTGGAGTTGGGGTGGTTGGAAGAGAAGCTCTTCGGCCGCGTCTGTGAATTGCACGGTGAATGTTTCCTGCAGATTGCCCTGGTTCGTGATACTCAGCCGTCCTATCTCCCCGGTGCGCAGGTGTTCCGGTTGGAGCTCGGCTTGGAACTCCGAATAGGCAGCAATTGTTAGGGTCAGCTTGAGGTCAACAAACTGGGTTGGGTATTGCTGGCTAATGACCCTGATCGTTATCGAACGGCGACCGGCCCGGCTTTGCGGGCTGCGCGGGACGTTCAAGCTGAAGGCAATTTCTTTTTGGCTTCCCGGATTCAGCTCCACCCGGGAAGGCAAATTGGTAACCCAACTGTTTGGGATGCCGATCAGAGACAGAGAGAAGTGATCTGGATTTGGACTTCGGTTGAGCAGGGCAATGCTCGCTGTTGCACTTCCACCCGCTTCCACTGTCAATTGTTGGGGAGTAACCAGCGCTCCTACCGGTCCGGCTCCAAAACCTTCCATAGCAACCCCAGGTTGCGCGTGGCTGATTAAGCGTAAGGCGGTGTCGCCGACGCGCAGCACTTGGGAAGGTTCCCAGATTTTGGGCATGTCCGGTTGTAAGCGCACATTTCCCAGGAAAGAGCCATTCCTACTTTTAAGATCGGTCACATAATAGTTCGATCCATCCCAGTTGATTTGAACGTGCCGGCGCGAGACTTCGGGATCCAAGATGACAAGCTGGTTATCCTGGTCTCGTCCAACCGACACCGTTTCCGTTTGGGGCGTAAATACCTGAGGCTTTTTACCCTTGGAAAGCACCTCAATGCTGCTCCGGACCTTTGGCAGGATCTCTGGTGAACCAGGGATGAGAGGCGATGGTAACTCTGTTTTGCCAGGACTAGATTCCTTGCCCGGTCCGGACGGTTTGTCTTGAAGAGACGTAATCAGGCTCTCTTTGTATTTTGTCAGCAGGCTTACGGCCCGCCCACTGTCCAAGCCAGCCAGCCCTGCGGAGCCGCCGATCGTTTCTGCCAGAGCAGTCGCCAGCTCAGCAGCAGATGGATAGCGATTTCCCGGTTCCTTTTCCAGCGCTTTCAGGATCACCCGCTCCAGCGCTTCGGGCATATCCGGGCGGATAGAGCGCGGTGCGGGCACCGGCTCTCTGGTATGGTAACGCAAAGCCTCCGTGATCGTCTTAATCGGAAAGGGCAACAGCCCAACAGCTAATTCATATAACAAGATTCCCAAGGAATAGACATCACTGTGCGGGCCGGTTTCCAATCCCAAAGCCCCTTCTGGCGACATATAAGCGGGCGTGCCTAGAAAAGATGCTTCCAGGGTGATTTCCTGCCCCTCCAGAAGCTTGGCCAATCCCAGGTCGGTCAAGACGACTCGAAAAGGTAACTCTCCGACAGGTTCGGGCTTGAGCATTAGATTGGCGGGATCAATATCCCGGTGCAGCAGCCGGTGGTGGTCGGCGTACTCCAGCGTTTGGCATAATTGCTCTACCAGCAGCACAGCTTCAATCAAAGGGAGCCATGTGCGCTCCAGGATCAATTCATCCAGCAACTGTCGCAAATTCGCTCCGCGGAGGTATTCCATCACAATGTAAAGCTGATCCATGTGCTGGCCGAAATCATGCACTTTGACAAGTCCGGGATGCTCTGCAGCAACCGCAGCACGCAACTCGCGTTGGAAGCGCTCACGGAAGTTAGACAGGCGTGAAAAGCGTTCAGGAATGACCTTGATCGCCACATCCCTTTGGAGCGAAGGATCATAAGCCTGATAGACTGCCCCGATGCCCCCTTCTCCGAGCAAGCGGTCGATCCGGAAATTGCCGATCGTTTTGCCAACAAATTCCATTTTTACCTCATCGCTTATTTCCGTATCCTGACAAAGTGATCATGATTATCGCAGAATTCATCGTTTGTAATTAATCTCTTTGATTGCAGTCACTGCCGTTTCTTTGCCAAAGGTGACTCGAGCGATATTGGGGCTACCGGAAGTAAAAGTTATATTGAACGTGCCACTTATTACTGCATCTTTTTGTACTGTACCTATAAGCCCTCCACCACTATCATAGGCTTTCATTGTGTATGTAACGCTGGCCCCCGTAAAAGTAAGAGAGACCTCGCGAACTGGGTTGACAAAGGTGATGGCAACGGGGATGGTATTACAACGATTGATTTCGCCCGGGCTAGCAGTGGTCAGAAAATGAAATGGGATACTATATGAATTGGGGAGAAGAATTGCCGCGACAGTTGCGTCAGCACAATAAGAGGACTCGGGGGCTCCGCCTAAGCGTATGCCTTTGGATAGAAATTCATCGCCTCCTAGAATACGACTTGTAATAATAGGCGATCCATCAGGCAATGAGTCAAAAGCAATTTTCATCGAGGTTGGTTGAGAAGTTGCAGTCGGGGTAGGGGTAGAGGTGCTGGTCGCAGTTGGAGTAAGCGTAGTCGTTGCTGTTAACGTTGGAGTAAGGGTAGCTGTTACTGTCGCGGTTGGGGTAGAGGTTGGGGTAAAAGTTGGATGGACGACAATGATCTGAGTGGACTTTTGAATTGTTTTGCCGGCATTGCTGGCTTTCAGATTAATCACTGTTGTGTTATCCGTCACTTCATAAGATACCTTGTTCGTGGATGGTTGGTTTCCGAGCGGCTCGATGACAACTTCTTCGGCATCGCTCACACGCCACTGAATGATCAGGGTCATCCCGACGAGAGCCTTCACCTGGATCGGACAATCTGTAAAAGAGGCAGGTGGTTGGTCGCTCGGGTAGACACACCACTCCTCCACGACAGGCGCGCCCGACTCCGGCGTCACAGAAGGGGTGACGGTTTCGGTCAAGGCGGGCGTCAATGTCAGCGTCGGGGCTGGAAACAGAATGGGCGGCAGGGCTATGAGCGCTCCCAATAGCAACAAGCATAAAGGCAGAATTAACACGGGTACCCAGGCGGGGAGCCAGCCACGGCTGAGCAGCTCAGCGCGTAAGGTTTGGGGCTCTCCTTTGGGTTGGCTGACCTGGGCGCTGAAGGCGTGACTCTTCTCACCACCCAGCCATCTCGGCTGGCGCAGCTGGGCTTGAAACTCCGCGGTGGCAGACTGGCCTTCGGGTACGCGCAGCTGGAGTTGCGGTGGCTGAAAGCTAAGTTCTTCAGCCGCGTCCGTGAACTGCACGTTGAATGTTTCCTGGAGGTTGCCCTGGTTCGAGATACTCAGCCGTCCCATTTGGCCGGCGCGCAGGCGCTGCGGCTGGAGCTCCGCCCGGAACTCCGAATAGGCAGCGATGGTCAGGGTCAGTTTGAGTTCCACGAACTGGCTTGGGTCATGCTGGCTGCTCACCTTGAGCGTCATCTGGTGCGGACAGGCGCGGCTTTTAGAAGTGCGCGGGATGCGCAGGCTGAAGGCGATCTCTTTTCGCTCCCCTGGCATCAATTCTACGCGGTTGGGCAGACTGGCAACCCAACTATTCGGGATGCCAGCCAGAGACAGGGAGAAGTGATCCACGATTGGACTTTGGTTGAACAGGGAAACGTTCGCCGTTACACTCCCACCTGCCTCAACGGTCAACTGCTGCGGGTTAACCAACACCCCTACCAGCCCGGCCCCGGTACTGGTAAAAAGACTGTTGCCACCGAATCTGCTCCCGTTTGCACTTGCGTTTTGCTGATCCATCGTAGGACGGAGCAAACGCAACCAGGAATCTCCGATACGTACAAGCTCATTCGGCTGCCAGACTTCTGCCATGCCGGGCAGGAGCTTGGTGTTTCCTAAAAAAGTGCCGTTGGTGCTCTTAAGATCGGTTACATAATAATTGACCCCGTCAAAGGTGATCTCGACGTGCCTGCGCGAGATTTCAGGGTCATCGATCGCGATCTGGTTCTCTTTATCCCGTCCAATTGTCACCGTTTCAGCCTGGAGGGTGAACACCTGGGGCTTTTTATCCTTCGTGGATATCTGGATGCGAGTCTGCGCGCTTAGAGAAGGTAATTGATTCCCAAAAACAGAGTTGCCACGCGCTGTGGTCGATCCACTGTCAAACACCGTCGCCGGACCCGCTGCCCCTGGCTTCCGTGGGGCAATGACACTTTCCTTATGCACTGTGGTCAGGCTGACATCCTGTCCAACGGCCGATTGGTAGATTTGTGTTGCGGGAGTGTTTATCGAGGCCAGGGCAGTTTCCAGTTCTGCGGCAGACGCGTATCGTTTCCCTGGATCCTTTTCCAACGCTTTCAAGATCACCCGCTCCAGCCCTTCGGGCAAATCCGAGCGGATGGAGCGCGGCCGGGGTGGCTGCTCCTTGGAGTGGTAACGCACCGCTTCCGTGATCGTCTTGATTGGGAAGGGCAAGCGCCCTACGGCCAGTTCGTACAACAAGATCCCCAGGGAATAGACATCACTGCGCGGATCAGTCGCCTGCCCCAATGCCTGCTCGGGCGACATGTAAGCAGGCGTGCCCATGGAAGTTCCCTCCAGAGTGAGTCCCTGCCCTTCCAGAAGCTTAGCTAATCCCAGATCTGTTAAGACGACCCGAAAGGGCAGCCCTTCGGCGGGTTCGATCTTGAGCATTAGGTTAGCGGGTTTGATGTCGCGGTGTAAGACCTTATGCTGGTGGGCATATTCCAGAGTCCGGCAGAGTTGCTGCACCAGGATCACAGATTCCTTCAACGGAAGCCTTTTCTGCTTCTGGATCAATTTATCCAGAAACTGGCGCAGATTGCCACCGGAGATGTATTCCATTACGATATAAACCGTGTCACCATCAACACTGATCGTGTGAACCTTGACAATTCCAGGATGATCTAAACGCGCCATGACACGCGCTTCCAGCAGAAAGCGTTCACGGAAATTGGGCTGGCGCGCAAAGTGCGGGTGGATGAGCTTGATCGCCACGTCCCGTTGCAGGGACAGGTCATAAGCCTGATAGACCGCCCCCATGCCCCCTTCTCCGAGCAGGCGGTCTATGCGGTAATTGCCGAGGGTTTTACCAAGAAGATCCATGTGCATCACCCAGCAGCTAAGGTCCTATAAATACATCAGGAGGTGTTCCCACAGGAATGAAAATGTCACCAGGAAAAATGGGTCTAGATGTGATCAGGCCCGAGAAAGGGGTGAGACTTGGAGTTATCGTGGGAGTCAAACTCGCGGTTGGTGTGCTCGTCGGCGTTGGAGTAAGCGTTGGGGTTGGCGTTGAGGTTGAGGTGATGGTAGGGGTAGGGGGCTTCACGATCAGTTCGATGGACCACGTCAGCGACTGGGTCACGTTCTCTGCCCTCAACGTGAAGGTTTTCGATCCCACACTCAAAGCATTATAGGGGATCTCTCCTGAAGGACCTTGATTGCCCAGCGGGTCGATCACCACGCCAGCAACATTGCCCACATTCCAGCGAATGTTCAATGCCTGTCCCTCGAGCACTGGAACCTGGCCCGGGCAATTCAGGAAACTTGCAGGTGGACTATCCACCGGGTAAATACACCATTCCAGCAGTTCGGGCGCGCCTGGTAGTGGTGAGGGTGTGACGCTGGCTGTCGGAGTCAAGGTTGTAGTTGGTGACGGTTCGGGGAAAAGAATTGGACCCACAAATGCAACTGCCGAGCCTGAAAATAACAGGCACAATAACAACGCAATGGGGGGTACCCAAGCAGGGAACCAGCCGCGACTGAGCAGGTCAGCGCGCAAGGTCTGCGGCTCTCCTTTAGGCTGGCTGACCTGGGCGCTGAAGGCATGGCTCTTCTCACCGCCCAGCCATCTTGGCTGGCGCAATTGAGTCTGAAACTCCGCGATGGCCGATCCCCCTTCGGGCACGTGCAGCTGCAGTTGGGGTGGCTGGAAGCTGAGCTCCTCAGCAGCGTCCGTGAACTGGACATTGAATGTTTCCTGCAGGTTACCCTGGTTCGAGATACTCAGCCGCCCCTTTTGACCGGGGCGCAGACGCTGCGGCTGGAGTTCGGCCCGGAACTGAGAGAAAGCGGCTACCGTCAGGGTGGTACTGGCTTCGGCAATCTGGGTTGGGTCCGCTTTGCTTGACACAACAAAGGTTACCGTATAGCGGCCAGCGCGGCTGTGCGAGTTGCGCGGCGGTTGGATGTTCAGTTTGACTTCCTGCTGATCGCCGGGCATCAGGTAGACCGATTTCGGCAGCTCCGGCGCCCATTCCCTGGGTATGCCGCTGGCCGAGATATTGAAATGATCAACCAGGTCACCCTGGTTGATGAGCACCAGTTGGAGGGTCAGGCTCTGTCCGGGTTCAACCGAGACATTGGTATTTTCCATGAATAACCCCACGCGCCCTTGGCCCTGGCTGGAGGTAACACGACTATAATCGACGCGCGTTCCCGTACCGCTCGTGGCGTTGGCTTCGACGCGGCGCAGTCGCAACCAGGTGTTGCCGATGCGCAAGGCCTTGTCGGGGCTCCAGACATCCGAGATACCCGGCAGCAGGCGGTTGTTCGCCAGGAAAGTCCCGTTGGAGCTGTCCAGGTCCAGCACGCGATAATCGCTTCCATCGTAATCGATCCGCGCATGGTGGCGAGAGACTTTGGGGTCGTCCAGCACGATGTCGTTATCTGCGTCCCTGCCAATCGTCAGGCCGTCAGCTTTCATGGACATATTGCGCGTGGTTTTGCCGGTCGTCAAAATCTGTACCTGGTCCCGCTTCAGATTGGCGGGCGTAGCGAAATCTTCCAGGATCGAGTCGCCGCGTGGCTCCACCAGGCCGCTCTGGTACTCCGTAATCAGGCTGACCGCATCGGCCATGGCAGTGGATTGCACCATCACGCCGGTATCGGAAGGTATCGTAATCTTCGCCAGGGCCGTAGTCAGCTCAGCAGCGTTGGCAAATCGGTTGGACGGAGCTTTCTCCATCGCCTTCAGGAT
>Ga0105091_10000689_pt1 | contig 14327 bp, 10 predicted proteins | sample PPLLak1March2015_FD_87022 | JGI IMG/M metagenome (GOLD analysis project Ga0105091, IMG submission 87022) | Freshwater sediment microbial communities from Prairie Pothole Lake near Jamestown, North Dakota, USA - PPLs Lake P7 Core (1) Depth... | ecosystem: Environmental > Aquatic > Freshwater >... | reverse complement strand
CGGAGTCCCGCGACGGATTCGTAGTCACGGTCATGATATCGAGGGGGAAGACCCCCTTACCGGGCGCCCACATCTCTCCATAGTTCTCGGTGTAGAAAAGCCCCTGCCTGGTTCCGCACAAGAGCCGGGTTCCGCTTCTTTCGAGCGAATGGATCGGGGTATAGGGCAGTCCGCGGACCTTCATTGACCAGTTCTTGCCCGCGTCTTTTGAACGGAAGAGTCCCGTCTCACCACCCGCAAACAGCTGTCCCGAAGTACGATCAAAGAGGATCGTGTTGATCCTGCCTTTGTAGACCGGGATGACTAATCTTTGCAGGGTCTGAAGCCTGAGGTTCAGCTCGTACGCGCCTGATTCAGCCGCGATGTAGGTGATGTCCTTTCCTGGCCCTGCGGCCAGGTCCAGAACTCGAAGCTGGCGAGTCAAACCGATCTTGGCCCACGGTTTCTCGCCCGGGATCCCCACGTAGACACCCTCGTTCGTCCCGAGAAACACAGACTGGCCATCGGGTTGAGCCAGGATCGAGGTAATGGAGTCGACTGCTTCCTTCAAGCCCTCGTTGTAACTCTCCCAAGTCCGGCCATGGTCGCCGGAGAAGAAAAATCCGCCATAGCTCCGGTCGGCAGCGACCGCAGCGTAGACTCGCGCCGAGGCGTCTGACGCCACGGCGAGATCCGCGATCTGGCGGTAGATAAAGCCGTTGTTGACGGGCTCAAAAGACTGGCCGCCATCGTTGCTCCTCAGCACGCCCGCATCATCAGTCCCAGCGAGGATTACGCCCTTCTCAACAGGCTGGACGGCGATTGCATTGACGACGATGTTGGGAACCATCACTTTCCAGTTGGCCCCTCCATCCCGGCTCACGAAGAGACCGACGGTGGTTCCGGCGTAGACAACCGAGGGATCGAGTGGATCGATCAGCAGGGTGCGCGTTCGGTTGGCGTCCTTCGGGAGACCGTTTTTCAACTTCGTCCAGTTGTTCCCGCCGTTGTTCGAGCGATAGATGCCGGTGCAAGCGCTGGCATAGAGGTTTTCGGGGTTTTGAGGGTTGACCAGCAGGGAGAACATGTCGCTGTCGCTGACCATACCCTCGTGGATAGCTTCCCATTTCTTGCCACGGTTGGTGGTTTTGAAGCCCAGATGCCAGGTCCCAACGTAGAGGGTGTTCGAGTCGCGAGGATCGAACGCCATCGATTCCGCATTGTAGAGACTACGATAGCCGCGCGAGATCCTCTCCCAGCTCGCGCCGGCGTTGGTGCTCAAGAGTACGCCGTCAGAAATGCCAATGGCGAGCACCTGGGGGTCGGAGGGTGCAATAGCGAGCGCGCGAATGGAGCTGTGGTAAGAGCCCAGTGGAATGCTTTCCCACTTCTGTCCCCCGTCCTTGGTGCGGAATAGCCACCCCTGGCTGTTTTTCAGTTCCCACGTGGCGGCGTAGAGGACATCCGGGTTATCTGGCTGGAAAACCAGATTGTCGACGACCAGATCGCGCCGTCCCAACCCGGGGCTCAGTCTCTTCCAATCCCCGCCCCGGTTCTCGGAAACGTAGACTTGCCCGTCTGCCGTGCCGAGAAAGAAACGGTCCGGCTTAGCCTGGTGAACCGCCAGAGAGCGAACATCGCCGCCGAAAGGACCCAGGGCGACGATTGCAGGCTCCGCGCAGAGGGGGAGAATTGCTGCAATAACAACAACGTGGACAACAATGATCAAACGTAGGCGCATAGGAAAGCAACGTCAGCGCATAAAAAAAGGCGGTGGCTTAGACGCCACCGCCCTTATTACAACATAGTGAACCTGTAAGCGAAAGCACATCCGGGTCGGCGCCGTGTTTCGGTCGCTGGCAAGCGGACTGAACCACGGGCGCCGGCTCGGATATTCATTTCACTAGGGGACGAACAACTCGATCTCGACGCGGCGATTCTGTTTGCGGCCTTCCGCATTCGCGTTGTCGGCAATCGGGTTGGTCTTTCCGCCACTCTTCACATCGATTCTGGCGGCGTCGATCTTGTGCTGTTTCACCAGGTAGTCCCTGACGCCTTCCGCCCTGCGCAGGCCGTTTCTCTCGGCCGTTCGGTCAGAAGCGCGGTCATCGTCGTACCCTGTGATTGACGCTCTCAGCCGCGGATCCTGCTGCAGCCTCAGCGCGATCTCGTCCAATCTCGCCTTGGCCACGTTGTCGGGTCTGAAGCGGTTGATCTGGATGATCACCTTTTCTCGAACCGTGAAGGACTGCGTGGCAGTTGCGGTTGCGCCCCGGTCGTCGGTCACCGTGACCGTCACCGTATGGCTGCCGCCGGCCATGCCGGACGTATTGAGGCTCAGCTGGGTTCCGGTCTCCGGCCTCTGCTGCCCGTCTACTGTCCAGCTGTAGGTCAGCGGGTCGTTATGCGGGTCGCTGCCCTGAGCGGTCGCAGCCACGGTATCGCCGGCGTAGACATCAGTTTTGTCCAGAGACAACGTCACCGTCGGCGGGACATTCGGCCTGCGGTTGATCGTCACCGTGAAAGAGCAGTTGGCGGTCATGCCGTCTACGTCGGTCACGGTTACTGCGACGGTGTGAGTGCCGATCGTCCGGCCAGTCGCACCAAACACGAATTCCGGCTGATTGTTGGTGACCGGCTGCCCGTCTGCAGTCCAAGTGTAGGTCAGAGGATCATCGTTCGGGTCTGAAGCGGTGGCGCGCAATGTCGTCGACTCATCCTCAGTGATCGTAGCCGTTCCCGGCTGGCAGCTGATTGTCGGAGGCAGCTTGCGCTTCTCGACGGTAATATCCGAGGTGCAGGTTGCGGTGTTCTCGCCATCGGTAACCTCAGCCGTCACCGTGTACTTCCCGGGTGCTACGCCAGTCGAATCGAAGACCGCGGCGTTTTCCTGTTGGGTCAACTTTCCGCCGCTGGTTCTCCAGTTGACCGTCAGCGTATCGTCATCTTCATCGTTGACGGTCACGCTGACAGTGGCCTTATCGCCCTCGACGCCTCTCGCAGAGCCGGTAATCGTGGCCCTATCCACGGTGCACTCGACGGTAGGCGGGCGATTGACTTTCCGCTGGAAAGCCAACTGCGCATACCAGCCGTGTCGGTCGGTCGCGTCTATGCCATAACGGCTTTCGTCGATCGTGCGGAAGTTGAAATTGTAGGCACCGGACACCGCAATCCACTTAGACGGATGAAATCGCAGCCCGGCGTAAAGATCCAACGGCGAGACCGGGTTACCAATCAGAGGATTGCGTGAGCAGTAAAACGTGCTCCCGACCAGTTCGCCGATGACGTGCGCCTTGAGAGTTCCCAAGGGGGCATCGAAACCGATACCGTAATTAAAACGGTTCTGCCGGTCGACATTGCGGACATCCTGGGCAATCATGAAGCCGGCATTGCCGGTGAGGTATCCTCCGCCTGGCAGGTTCTTGGAGAAGATGCCATCGGCGCCGTAATCGGTCGCACCAGAGGTCAAGCCTCGGGCCAGGTGCTCGCGGCTGTCAGTCAGGTGAAAGCGGGCAATCGGCTGAAGGGCGAAGCCGAACGGACTGCCCCGTCTTTCCGACATGATATTGACCTTCAAGCCGGTCCAGAGGTCCCCGGTACCGTCGCCGAAGCCTACGTCCATGAAGGGAGCGTCGTTATACCACCCCGTAATTCCGCTGCTGAGTTGCGCAGGTAGTTGCGGGAAGTTCGGGTTGTTGACCTTGTGGACCAGGATCTGGTCCGCGTTAACCCGCTTGTAGGCTTCGTAGGAACCGAATAACTCAATGCGATCGTGGAGCCCGAGCGTGAACGAAACGGGGAAAATCGTGAAGTCCAGGTCACCGGGTTCGCGATGGAACTTCATGCTGTTGACGCCGACTGACCATTCCCCCTGCCGCAGAGTGTCGGCAAGGGACAGATTGAACAAGCCAGTTGAACCTTTCCAGGTGGGGGTGAGGTACTTGATCTTTTCCTTGTCCTGCCCGAAAGCGAGTGTACTCAGAAGAACCGCAAACATCACGGGCACGGCTAAGTGTCTTGGCCGAAGCATAACTCTCTCCTCCTCAATAACGTGAATAAGTCCGCTGCGACGTTATACTCGTCCTGTCTTGACTGAAAGCCCGATAAGTCGTGATTTAGTTTTGATTAGTCCTCAACCTTCATTATACAGTCCGGCACTCGATTGTAAACATAATTTCCGCCTAGGTTTGAGACTGCAATCCCGACTGTGATCCCACTCACCGGGCCTGAAGCGGACGCGGAAAACGGGCAGGAAGGTTCATCAGTCCGACAGAGACCGAAGGCTCGGTCCTTGCCGTCCCGGCCGGTCGGACAGGGGGGCAGCCGGCAGCAGGTAGCGCTCAGCTGAAGTAGAGGTCAGATGTGATCAGGTTGTTTATCGTGGGCAACCGATAGGTCGCACACGGGAGGCAGGGAAATCAGATCCTGGACAGGTTCTTACTGGTAGTAGTCTTTGTTTTTTTCTTCCTCTTCTTCCTCTTCGTCCTCAAAATCGTCCGTATCCTCGTCCTCCTCAAAGTCTTCGAAGTCTTCGTCCTCGAAATCCTCGTCTTCAAACTCCTCGTCTTCGAGATCCTCATCCTCCAAGTCTTCGTCCTCGTCGTAATCCTCGAAATCGTCCTCGTCTTCGTAGTCATCCTGGAAACGGACATCAAGAATCATAGACCCTCCTGAAGCGTCATATTACTGGAGTGAGGAAGTCAGTTCAACTGCTTTTTGTCCGGCCTAAAGTCCTAGGGGGACGTGGTTTTTGGGCCTGACAGATGCCTTTCTCCCTGTGTTTGTGACTTTGCAGTTTTACCGGTTTTCTGCCTAAAATGAGCCCTTCATGCTACCCTTGCCCGCCCCTCCGCCACCCCCGCAAGTGTCGGGCCTCGGACGCATTTTTGAGCGGGTTGCCTCGGTGTTCGAGATCATCCTCGTGGCGTTTCTCGGATCACTCATTGCGCAGGGGATCCTGGCCGGAATCGGCCTCTCTCCCATGGCCGGCGCGCGCCAGCTGGCCGCATTCATGTGGTCGGAGGCCGCTCTCACCCTGGTGATTATCACACTGCTGTTAAGGATGCGAGGCGAAGGGTGGAAGAACCTGGGCTGGACGTCCGATGCGTTACACCGCGACTCACGGATCGGTCTGCTGGTCCTGCCCGGCTTGTTTGCCGTTACGTTTGCCGTCGGCGGCGCCTTTCACACCTTCTGGCCCGAGTACGTCTCCGAAAAGAACGACCTGCTGGATCTGATCAAGACCAGGCAGGACCTGGCGCTGTTTCTGATCAGCAGTATCTTCGTCGGCGGATTCAAAGAGGAGATCCAGCGGGCGTTTATTTTGAAACGCTTTGAGCGCGATTTAGGAGGGATATGGCTAGGACTCCTCGTTTGGACCCCGCTATTTGGCGCTTTGCATTATGTCCAAGGAGTGGACAAAGCGTTCGGGGCGGGGGTGTTGGGGCTCGTCTTCGGCCTGCTTTATATCTGGCGCCGCCGACTCACTTCGCCGATTGTCGCTCATGCTCTCTACGACATCACGACGCTGCTGCTGTTCTGGAGCTTTCTGAGGAATCGGTGAGAAGACTCTTCCCAATTCCAGTCCCGACGGCCTCGAGTGGTCGATTGGTCAGTCGGTCAGTCGGTCAGTGGGTCAGTCGGCGTGGGATTTGGGGTGGCATCCGCCCCGCTCATTTCCGCTTCCACTTCAGCGAGCTGGTTCAAGGCCAGGCGAGCGGCGCTTTGCTGGGCTTCCTTCTTCGAACGCCCCACGGCGCTCGCCAGCGAACGACCGTCCACCGACACCGCCACTCGGAATTCGCGTCGGTGAGGCGGACCCGCTTCATTTACAACGTTGTATTCGGGCTCGCCAAACCCAAGCTGGTGCAGGCGTTCCTGCAACTGGGATTTGTTGTCCCGAAATTCCAGGTCTTTTTCAGCCAGCCGGGTCAAGGAGACTTCAAACTGCGCCATCAGGAAATGCCGTGCGCGTTCCAGACCGGCATCGAGGTAAAGCGCCGCGGTCAGGCTTTCGACAAGGTCTGCGAGAATGGCCCTTTTGCTTCTGCCGCCGGTCTTTTCTTCGCCATGGCTCAAACGCATGAACTCGCCAAGCCCCAGGTTCTTGGAGAGCTTGTAGAGGTGAGCAGTGGAAACCAGGAAGGACTTCATCTTGGACAACTCGCCCTCGGAATACCCGGGGTAATTTCGAAAAAGATACTCGCTGATGATCAAGCCGAGCACCGAGTCGCCAAGGAATTCCAGGGCTTCGTAGTCCTGTACCTGTGACTTCTCTTCCTCAGTAAGGTGCTGTTCGTGAAGGAACGACCTGTGTGTGAGGGCTGCGTCCACAAGGGCAGGATCCCGGAACGTGTAGCCGAGGCGGTCCTGAAGCTCTCGCAGCTTGTCCATCCGCTCTGGCGGGATCGGGGCGCGGGCTCTTAGCCTCCTGACCACCCGTGCCCCCCAATCACCGATCAGAGTTTCCAGAATGGATCGCATAGGATATCAGGGCTGAGGCGGCGGATTAGGCTGACCGCCTGTTCCCGGCTGAGCGGGTGCCGGCTGTTGCGGCTGCAGGCTTTGAGCTCGAGCCCGCTTGTCGGCTACTTGCTTCTCGACATACGCACGCTGCGTAGCGATCGTCTGCTCCAAGCCATCGGTATTCTTGTACACAAACTGATAAACGCGCTGCAACTGATCCCGCGCCAGGCTTTGCGCGATTCCGCCGAGCGCAACAGCTCGGGCGTAGTTTTCGATCGCCTTTTCAGCGTTGTTTTGCTTCGCAAAAGCGAAGCCGAGGTGGTAATAGGCTCGATCGTGTGACGGATCCAGCTCAATGGCTTTGGTCAGCTGTTCCTGGGCCTTTGTCAGGTTGGTGTCCGGTTGGCCGCTCGGAGCCGGCGCCTGCTGGTACTTCGTAATGTAGGCGACACCAAGCGCATAGTGAGAGTCGGCCTCAAGTTGGTCCTTTTGCAGCAGCCACTCGCCCTCGCCCAGCTGCGCCGGTTTGGGGACCTGCTGAAGCACCTGGAGGCACTTTTCTGCCTTCTCGACCGCCTTGTCTGCCTGCCCTTTCTGCGCGTAAGCGGCGGATAGTGCCGAAAGCATAACGGGATTTTGAGGCAGTTCTTCCAACGTCTTCTCGGCATGGAGGGCGAACTTGTCAAAGTCGTTCTGTTGCTGATATCGGAAGGCGAGCAGCTGATGGGCAAAAGGAGTCAGGCCGCTTTCCGGGAACTTCGTCAGAAAGTCCTCGGCGAGCTTTCCCTTCTCTTCAATAGTCGCAGCCTGTTCAATAGCAACCCACGCGTTCAGCTCTTCCTGGCTTTGCGGTTGCCCAACCACCCGGGGGGGCTTGGCCGGCGGTGACTGGGTGGTCTGACCCGGCTCTGTTCCCTGCGGCGTGGCTGGCGCCGCTTGGGGTTGCTGGGGTTGAGTCTGCGGTGTCTGAGGCGGCGTCTGCTGATTTTGCGCCCAACCCGCGCACGTCAAGTTGAGCGCCAGAAACAGGCCCGCGCAGCCTATACTTTTCATTGTGTCCTCCGTCTGTCCCTTGACGATTTCTTGATTGACGATTGACGATTGCGCATTTCGAGCCTTAAGCGCTTGGGAAGTTATCGTCAATCGTCAATCCTTTGGCAGCTCCGCGAGCAAGCTTTGCGCTTGTTCACGAGCGCCATCCAACTCGCCCTGCATCTGCACTACCTCGGTAAAATACGCACGAGCCTGTGTGAAATTTCCCTGGGAAGCGAGGTAACGGGCCATCCGCAGCTTCGACCAGGCATGAATGACGGGCGTTGCTGTTTTCGACTGATCGGCCCGCTGATACAACGAGTACGCGTTAGCGTGATCTTTCTGTTGAGAAGCGATCTGAGCCAGGTAGAAGTAGGCGGTCGCACTTTCGGGATCCTGCTGCAAGACTTCTTGTAGTTTTGCCCGCGCCGCCTCGTACTGTTGCTGCTTCATCGCGTCTTGGGCCTCGACGAGAAGCGTGTTGAGGCGAGACGCCCGAAGCCGTCGCTGCTGTTCCTCGCGTTCAGCCTGTCTCTTCACCTCTTCCTGCTGGTTATACTGGCTCTCCAGTTTCAAGATGGCGACTTCGTCTTCGCGAATGATCTTCTCGCTTACGCCGGCAAACATTGTCTCCACATATCCGGGCATGCTCTGCGCCTGATCCGCCTCATACGAAACCAGGGAGCGGTAGAAATAGGGCGAGAAGATCAGTCCTCGCCGGAACAGCGCGACGAGGTCGCGATTCGGGTCGCGATTCGGGTCGGCCATCAGTCTCATCCGCAGGATGAGTGTGTCGACGAGCGATTCGGCTACTACCCCCATGTATCGGTTTTGGTACTCCGATCGCACATGCGGCTGATTCTGCGCCACGTCCAGCAGCCTGTCGTACTTCAAGAGGGAAGTCCCGAACTTCTCGATAAGCGGATCCAGGAGGAAGTGGAGGTACTCGTGCTGGAGCTGGTCCCGGTTCTCGCCTGGGTGACCCACCGGGCCGGGAATGATGTAGTAAGTCTTCTCGAGATTGCGGGCATTGACCAGCCGGGACGGTCCGATCAATTCCGGGATAATGACAATCTGCCGGTCGAGGACGATCCTCGGCGGTATGCGGAAGTACGTCAGCGTTTGGCGGATCAGATCGACAAAAACCGGCCGGTAGGCGGCTAGCTCGGCCGTGTAGTACGCTTGGCATGCGTTCCACAGGCGAGCCAAATTCACTTGCTGAAAAAGGTCGCGCACCAGCTCTTCAAAACCCACGACCTGCAGTACGTCTTCGGGAAGATCCTTCTTGCTCACCGCCAGTCGAAACTCGGGTGGACCCTCTATCAGGAGCGCCAGGGAAACGAAAGCCGCTGCCTGCCTGACGGGATCCATGTTCTGGCGGTGCTCGATGTAGAACGACTCGAGCCTGCCCAATAGCTTGGGGTCTGCCTTCTTTACTTCCTGCCTCACAAACTGACGAGCGGCCGACATCTGCCGGTCGGGTGTCTCGTAGTCATACCCGGCCGCATTCAGCGCGGCCATGACGGCAAAAACCCGGATATCCGCATTGAAGCTCACATTGGCAAGATTCTCGACTGGGGCCGGAGGAGTCTGAACCTGAGCCGAAGCAAGGGCTTCAACCACCGGAAGAGCGAGAACGAAGGTAAGAACCAAGAGGAGCTTCCAGACCCGCTGACGTTTATATGAAAAGCGCATAAGCCATCCCGACTTGATTTGGGAGTGCCTATCTTAGCACTCGCGCCGACGGTCGCGGAAGTCCGAGATAGCGGAGCCGCGCCCGGTCGTTCAGAGCCGGGGTGTAAGGCGCAAAGGACCTCGGGCAGTAGCGCGCGCCTTACGCTCTCCGCTCGAAAGTGAGCTGAACACCCAAATACAAGAGCTACTCAGGCGCCGCGGAGGCGTGGCGCCGGCTGGACATCAGTTTCCGAAGTGCGTGCAGAGCCAGTGGATAAGCGAGCAGAGCGAACAGGATGGCGAGAATCGTGGACCCCACTGTGGCGGGAATCAGCAGGTGGTACTGGTGGAAAAGGTTCTGCCAAAACTCCCAGCCGAAGATCTGTCGGAAGCTCATTTCCGGAAGGACCGTACCATGAGGCATCCCGGTAATCTTGACGCCGAACCAGGTGGCAAAGCCATAGTAGGGGACAATCAACCAGGGGCTGTTCATGTAGACGCCCACCAGGACGCCAATCTTGCTGAGCCTCAGCGCGTAAGCCAGGCCCAGCCCTAACAGGGTATGAACGCCGATCAGTGGGGAAAAGCCGAGAAAAACGCCGAGCGAAAAAGCGACTGCGGTTCGGCGAGGGCTGTCTTGAATGAGGGCAAGTAACTGAAGAGTACGCCTAATAAGTCTCACTGAAAATGCTCAAATCCTTTAATTTGCTGTTCCCTCCGGATTCCCCCCTCCAGGACGGAGATGGAAGGAGGTCCCTGAAGGATGCGCCCGATTGAAAAAAAACTCGGAAAATCAGAAGCATGATTTGCACGGACGCTTTCGTATTGTTCTGCCGACATCGTCAGCAGCAGACAGTAATCCTCGCCTCCGTTGAGTACCGAGTCAAGATCCAAGGGAGGTCCGACGATCGACTGAAGAGGCGTCAGGCTCTCCGTCTCAATCTCGGCTGCGACTCCGCTCTCTTCCAGTATATGCTGCAGATCGGCCAACAGCCCATCGCTCACGTCAATCATGGAATGAGCCAGGTCGTTCTCGGCAATCCAGATCGCTTCTGAGACATGCGGCCTGGGCAGGAGATGTGCCCGTAGGGCACGAGCTCGATCGGGCGTCTGTGCCCATTGCTCCAGATCCTCCCTGCTGACTTCCTCGCCCAGTGCGGGCTGTTCCTCTTCAAGTATCTGCAGACCTCGTCGGGACAACCCGAGCTCTCCGATGACGGCAATAAGGTCGCCGGGGCGGGCGCCAGAACGACAAACGGCCTTGCCTTTTGGGACCGTTCCGAAAGCAGTCACCGTCACGCACACCTCAGAACTTGACGACATATCACCGCCGGCGAGAGGGACCGACCAGAAGTCGCATGCGTCCAGGAATCCGTCGATCAGATGATCGAAATATCGCCCGGTCAAATCCGGGGGCAGTGCAAGAGCGAGCAGGCAGGCGGTCGGAGTGGCGCCCATGGCGGCGATATCGCTCAACGAGACCGCCAGGGATTTCCAGCCCAGGAAAGCAGGCGGCATCCAGGCCCGTCTGAAATCCACGTCCTCGATCAGCATGTCCGTTGTTACGGCGAGATCACTGCCCGACGATGTTCCCAGGAGTGCGCAGTCGTCTCCGATCCCGAGCTTCACGTCAGGACTGTACGGCGGCTTGCGCCTGCGAATTCTGCTGATCAGCTCAAACTCCGTGCGGCCGGGCATGGTGCCCATTGTATGACAGAGGGAAGGGGATAGTTGCAATGACGCACACCGGACTTTAGAACGCGTTACAGAGCCGCTTACTCCGCTCCAGGCTGCTCCGCGGGAAGACGCTTCGCAGCCCTGCACTTCGTGCGCGGCTCTGTAACGCGTTCTAAACTCCGCGCCCGCTACCGTCTGGGCTTCATTGGCAGCGGGGAAACCGGCGGGTGAGCAGCATCCTGCCTGACTGCAGACACCGCCCGGCGCCCAACTGGGTTTTCGCGAAATGCAACGCGGACAACCTCGTCCATGTCTTCGACGAGCTGAAATTCAATTTTGTCCCGCACGGTTTCCGGGATTTCGCGGAGATCGGGCTGATTGTCTTTGGGGATGACGATGAGGCGCACTCTGCTCCTCTGGGCCGCCAGCACTTTTTCTTTTATGCCGCCGACAGGCAGAATCCGGCCCCTGAGCGTGATTTCGCCGGTAAAAGCGATATCCTGCCGGACCGGCCTTCGGGTACAAGTGGAGATCAGTGAGATCGCCAAGGCGACTCCGCCCGAAGGGCCGTCTTTGGGGATCGCTCCCTCAGGAACATGAATGTGAAAATCGGTATGGCCGAACAGCGACAACTCAATACCGAGCTGGGCAGCCTGGCTGCGGGCGTAGCTCATGGCGGCCTGCGCCGACTCCTTCATGACCTCGCCCAATTGTCCGGTCATGATCAGCTTGCCTCGTCCCTTCATCCCAATGGATTCGACGAAAAAGAGCTCCCCGCCGGTTGGTGTCCAGGCAAGGGCTGTGGCGACACCGATCGTGTCCTGACGGAGCAGCCGGCTTTTGGTCTTGCGCGGCACCCCGAGGAAATCCTGGAGCTCCCTGGTCGCTACTCGCGACTGGCTGGGCGGTTCCCCCTCGGCAACCCGTCGAGCCGTCTTTCGGCAGATCGAAGCAATCGCGCGCTCGAGGTTTCGCACACCTGCTTCGTTGGTATAGCTGTCGATGATGGTTTTAACTGCAGCGTCGGTAATCCTCAGATCCCTGGCGGACAAGCCGTGGGCCGAAAGCTGCCGTGGAACCAGGTAGCGGCGGGCGATCTTCAGTTTCTCGTTCTCGGTATAGCCGGGGAGAGTCAGGATCTCCATACGGTCGCGAAAGGCGGGCCGGATGGTGTCGAGCAGGTTTGCAGTCGCGATGAACAACACCCGGGACAGGTCAAACGGGACTCCCAGGAAGTTGTCGCGAAAGGTGTAATTCTGCTCGGGATCCAGGACCTCGAGGAGAGCTGCGGCCGGGTCGCCGCGCGAATCGGTGCCGGTCTTGTCGACTTCATCCAGCATGAAGACCGGGTTGTTGCTCTCCGCATAGCGCAGCGTTTGAATGATTTTGCCCGGCATGGCGCCTACGTACGTCCGCCGGTGGCCGCGAATCTCGGCTTCGTCGTGGACGCCTCCCAGGGAAATGCGTACGAATCTGCGACCGAGTGCCGTCGCAATGGCGCGGCCGAGCGAGGTTTTGCCGACTCCCGGCGGACCGACGAAGCAGAGGATGGGACCCTTGAGGTTTTGCTTCAGTTTGAGGACCGCGAGGTACTCGACTATCCGCGTTTTTACATCCTCCAGGTCATAGTGTTCCCTGTCCAGGATGTTTCTCGCCTTTCGAAGGTCAAGGTTGTCGGTCGTGCTTCTTCCCCAGGGCAGCGACAGCATCCAGTCCACGTAGTTGCGCACGATCGCCGCTTCCGCGGAATCGCTCTGCATCCGCTCGAGTCGCTGAATCTGACGGAGCGTCTCCTGCCGTGCTTCAGCGGATAGCCTGGTCGTCTCTACAAGATCGCGGTATTGGCTGATTTCTTCCGAAAAGTCGTCCGTTTCGCCCAGTTCGTTTTGAATCGCTTTGAGCTGTTGTCGGAGGAAGTATTCGCGCTGGCTCTTGTCGATTTCGACCTTGGCCCGGGAGTTGATCTTCTCCCTGACGTTCAGCAACTCCACCTGGTTCGCCAGGATCTGATGGATGCGTGAGAGGCGTTTGACCGGGTCGACGATGTCCAGAACCGACTGACTGTCCGGGACATTAAGCTCCAGGTTGGAGGCAACCAGGTCGGCGAGACGGCCGGGATCTTCCAGGTTCTCCAGAACGACCAGGACCTCCGGGGAGAAAGCTCGACCGAGTTCGTTGGCTGATTTGACCTTCTCCTTGACCTCACGAACGAGGGCGCTGATTTCCGGATCGTCCTCATCCGCCTGCGGTTCCTCGATCGGCTCGATCTGCGCCACGAGGTAATTCCCCTTTTTCTCGCAGGTCTTCACCCGGGCGCGGCTCAAACCCTGCACGAGGATGCGGATCCGCTGGTCCGGGAGCTTGAACATGCGCATGAGGACGCCGACGGTCCCGATCTTGTGGAGGTCTTCTTTGGATGGGTCTTCAATACCCGCCTGCTTCTGAGCAACCAGCAGGACGGTTCGGTCACGGTCAATTGCTTCCTCTATCGCAGCAATCGAGCTATCCCGAGTGACGAAAAGAGGAGCGATCATGAAGGGAAAGGCGACCAGGTCTTTTAAAGCAAGAACCGGCAGAATATGGGGAATCTGCGAATCGTCGGATCCTTCCACGGAATAGTCGAGTACTGTCCGCTCTTGCCCGGCCATCTTACTCCTTTAGCTTTCGGAAACTGTTTCGGAGACTGGATAAAACGGTACCCCGTGATAAGCCTTATTTAAAATAGTAATAGAAAAAGGACAAACTGTTAACAACACGCCAGGGAAGGAAAGGGGAAGCGCAGACTAGGGGGCGAGGGAGTCGACCTGATCGGCAAATTGCCTGACGTCCTGGAAGTCCAGGTACACCGAGGCGAAACGGACATAAGCCACCTTGTCGATCTTCTTCAATTCGGCCATCACCAGCCGACCGATTTCATGCGAGTTGACCTCGCGGTTTTCGGCCGTGGTAATTTTCTGTTCGATCAATTCAACCAGATCCTCCAGCTGCTGGCTGGAGACGGGGCGCTTCTCACAAGCTTTCAGCAGGCCCCCCATCACCTTGGCGCGGTCAAAGGGTTCGCGGTAGCCGCGCTTCTTGACGACCATGAAGGGGATGTCCTCGATTCGCTCGTAGCTGGTAAAGCGCCGGTGGCATTTGAGGCATTCGCGCCGCCGCCGGATCACCCGGCCTTCCTTGCCCTCTCTGGAGTCGATGACTCGATCCTCCGTGCAAGTGCAGAATGGACAGCGCATGATAGATAGATATCATTCAGCCAGCGAATGATGCTATAAAAATGTTCGGTTTGAGGGCGGCGTGTGACCGGTGACAAGGTGACAGGGTGACAGGGTGACAAAGTGACAAGGTGATCGGGTGACGGAGGGACCGGCATTCAGCTCAGCGGCGGTTGAGTGACCCGCCGTCTTGTGGCGGGTTGTATCGAAGCCCCGCGCCTCCGGAGCTCAGCAGTTGCGTCGGATCGCATCGCGGCTGGTCGCAACTGCTGCGCTCCGAAGGCGCGG
>Ga0105091_10000688_pt1 | contig 14328 bp, 13 predicted proteins | sample PPLLak1March2015_FD_87022 | JGI IMG/M metagenome (GOLD analysis project Ga0105091, IMG submission 87022) | Freshwater sediment microbial communities from Prairie Pothole Lake near Jamestown, North Dakota, USA - PPLs Lake P7 Core (1) Depth... | ecosystem: Environmental > Aquatic > Freshwater >... | reverse complement strand
TGGAAGCTCAATGGTAAAGTAGTTTGGATAACGGAAGCACACAGGGATCAAGGCAGTATCTAAGTTCCGGTAACAACTTACTCCCAACGGAATAGGATAACCCATGATATTATTTGGTAAAAAACACCTTCATGTCTCTGAAAGCGATCAGATTATAGATAGCTTATTTAAAATTATGCGAAGTTCCTTAATGATGCATTGGAAAGTATTAAATTGATGAAGTTTCCTGTCTACAAGTATGATATAATACGCTATTTAAAAAATATAACCAATGACGAAGATACAATCTCGTTATTTCAGAGCTTAGATGGTTACATCCAGTACAATGATCTCTATCATATCAGGAAGTCAATAGAGCAGAATATTCCAGAAAAGAAACTAGAAAATCAGATTAGTAATCAGAAAAGACAACACCCAGATGTTCGAATACGTGAGACAAAATCCAACAAGAGTATAAAAGAAAGAGAGGCCGTGAATCTGAAGGAAGAAAGAAAAGATTATCCAGAGGTAACGCCTACTGCAATGTCTCTGTTTATTTGTAAATTGTGTGGTAAAGACTTTCAGAATCAGGATGATCTTGAACATCATAAGCATTTTGAGGGACTGCTAGAAAAAGAAGATAAGAAGGGGAAGAAAGAAGTAAATAAAAGATCAGCAAAGCACAAGGCTTCTGATAAATTACGATCTGTCAATATTGCAAGAGATAAGAAATTAGCATCGAGACTGGCAAAACTACTTGAAGGCCTTGATTTTCCAGCGAAAAAGAGCAGTATTAAGGATCAGATACAAAAGAAATCACAATTATCACAACAAATAGAGGGACCTGCTAACGACAGTAGCGATGATGATAACAGAATTCTTACTCTAATAGAAGATAATCTTGTGGCATACAGTGGGACTCGATATAATAGTGCATATGAGATTGGGAAAGCAGTAGGATTAGTTATGGAAAAGAGATGACGACATTAGCGTTGGATAGAATAACAAATAATAGGTTCCTCTGCAGATAAATCCTTGAGATGCGAACGTCACTATCATAAAGCCGTACCATCTATTCTATGCCGGCCGGCGCTTTTTTTCTGGAAGCTTTCTTCACTATACTGATCAATCTTGCTTTGTGTTTAGAATCAATTAAATTTCGATGGATAATGGATTAGTGATGGTAGTGATATACAGTCTGATGAATATGAATATATAAATAGTCGTATGTAAGGAACATGTCTCCCCTGCCCTCACCTATAAGAATAGGAACTTCTGGTTATACATATTCTTGGAATAAAAAACAACCGACCCCATTTAAATGGTATCTCAGCCAAGGATTTAACTCAGTAGAGATTAATGCTAGTTACTACCGATTTCCACTCGACAGCTGGATAAATACCTGGAAAGCAAGTATACCGAATGACTTTGCATTCTCTATAAAAGTAAATCGTTCTATCACAGATTACCTAAGGTTAAGAGGAGAAAGAGCATTAGAATTATGGAATAGGTTCTCAAAAACGCTTGAAGGCATTTACAATAATATTGATTTCTGGCTATTCAAAATGCCAAGAAGCTATAGATACACTGAAGAAAATTTACAAACAGTCAGAAACTTTTTTGATAAAGCTAGGCTGGATAATAATAGTGATAACATTAGAGCAGTCATCGAGTTCAGAGATCCTTCATGGTGGACAGCAATAGACAGGATTGAAGAAATAGGAATAGTTTTTTGTTCAGTTGATGCACCGGACCTTCCTCGTACTATTAGTGTTACCAACAATTCAATCTATCTTAGAATACACGGCTATAAGGAATGGTACCGTTACGTATATTCTGAAGCGGAGCTAGATGTTATACTATCGTCAGTCAAGAATTTGAATGCAGGAAAAAAGGCTATATATTTGAATAATGACCATGGCATGTTACAGAATGGGTTATATTTATTGAAACAAAGTCTTTGATACGTTGGCAGAATTCTGGTATACTGCTAACAACACTGATCAGAATAGTACTTCAAATTGTTATCTGGATTGGTACAAGGATTAAGTATAAGAAGAGAAAATATTGTTATTTAGCATATTTAGGCTTCTCGTTAATGGAATTGCTACGATAAGAAATAAATATCCTGATATTACCAGCAATTTCCAATCGATCTTTCGCCACGTACTAGAAAATCCAAACGATAGGACTATTTAGAGGTTTCTGATCATGTCCCATTAATCAACTCTTTATATCATCATCAATAATCAAACCAAATTATTATCCTTGCAAGCTTACTTAGTTGGTATATGAAGAAAGCACATGATGCAAAGAATGGGAGTAACAACGACAGATATGGCGATAATGATGAATTTCATTATCTCTGTCAGGTAGCTGATATCACTTCAGGGAATTCAAAAAGCTTCTCGATAAAAAGTAAAAAAGAACCTAAAGTCGAAATTGCTGTATTTAACGTACAAGAAAAATATTATGCGATATCAAACATCTGTAAACATGTAGGTGGTCCGCTAAGTCAGGGAACTGTAAAAGAAAAAATAGTAACATGTCCATGGCATGGTTGGAAATATTCTATTATAGATGGTAAGTCACCACACGAGGGAGGGGATAGTGTAGACTCGTATGAAACTAAAGTAATAGAGGAAAAGCTGTATGTAAACCTGGTTCCTAGAGCTCTGGGTAAAAGAGTCACAGAGGCGCATCAAGCGTATACCCACTTGAAAAATTCTGTCAACGCTTTTCTAAGCCATAAAGACAAGTTTGCACAACTTATTTCCGATGCTGACAGGAAGAGAAATGTACTTGGCATATCTACCACAAATTTAAATGATGAAATTGCACCTCGTAAGAGCACTTCAGAAGAAGCTCTTAACTACGCCTTAGATTACGCAAAGAATCAACTTGATTCAAATATTCTAATGATTAAACTACGAGATCTTTCATTCAAACATTGCGAAGGATACTATTCCAAGAATGCTAGAGCGTGCATATTTCCATGTTCAATTTCAGAGATGGATAAGAATGATGAAATGATCCAGATTTATGAAAGACTTATTCTATGGGCCGACGTAGTAGTACTTGCAACGCCCATAAGGTGGGGAAATTGTAGCTCACTTTACTACAAGATGATTCAGAGAATGAATTGCGTTCAGAATCAAATTATTACACACGACACATATCTTATTAGAGATAAGGTAGCCGCATTTATCATTACTGGTGGACAGGACAATGTACAACATGTAGCTGGTGAGCTCATGTCATTCTGGTCACAGCTTGGTTTTATTTTTGGAAAATTTCCCTTTATAGGCTGGAGTAGAGGATGGTATGCAGAAGATACTGAAAATAATCTCTATGATATGAACAGCTCTCATCAGATGAAACAAGATATTACTAGGACCATTCGTGGAGCTGTAGAATTGTCAAAGCTCGTAGGTGAGAGTCGGTATGATGAAAAGGTGTTGTGAGCTAGCTTATCAGGTAGTTGTAAGGACCAACTTCAGAATAAGGAAGTAAGAAATCTACCCATATGGGCATTAGTTAAGTAGTTTGTCATTTCATATATATGGTATCTGAAAAACAATCTAATCCAATTCCTGTAGTAGACGTAATCATTGAAGAGGAGTCCATGATCTTAGTTGCACGAAGAAAAAATGAACCCTTTAAAGGTTATCTTGGTTTTCCTGGAGGGTTTGTGAACCTGGGAGAAACAATCGAGGATGCGGCAAAGCGAGAAGTCAATGAAGAAACAACCTTAGATATAGAACTGACTGATATTTTGGGTGTCTATTCCGATCCTAAAAGGGATCCTCGAGGACATATTATGTCAACTGTGTTCATAGGGCGGGGCTTATCTAATGATAGTGCAAAAAATAAGGCAATAGCACAAGATGATACATCCGAATTAGAATGGATAGATTTATCCATGGTTGACAATAAAACCTTTGCCTTCGATCACAGAACAATCATCTCACATTATAAGAAATGGAAAGAGTCTAGGGGAACATTTTGGTCAACAAAGAGATGAATCATTCTTGTCCATAGATACTGCTGTTGCTCTTCCAATGCCCAGAACCGCCGCCTGTTTGCTCCATTAACCGAATTTAATCTTTGACTTCAGATTTACGATTAAAGTAATGCTAACGCTAAATACGATGATTGAAAATAGTGGGGAGATAAGATATGGCTTTATTAGGTTATTGGGCCTCTCAAGAACAATATTCAATGCAGAATCTGCTTGAATTTGTTGGTCAGTTGACAGTACAGCCAGAAAACAATGAAGAACCACTTTTAGTAGAAGCTGAACAACTTTATGAAAAGATACTTGAAAATATCACAAATAAGGTAGTTACCAATTTGAGTGACAATATATCATTCGTGTCGGTATTTGCACAAAAAGAATTGTATGTAGAACAAGCATTCCATCCCAAATTTTGACTCAACTGACAATAGTTAGGCTACATTACATCTTATAGAGTCTTATTCGACTTCCAGTGATCCTATTCCGTATGTCAATAATAGAGAGATTATATTGATAAGGATGAATCTCATTAATCTGTATGAATAATAAGAATTATGAATAATAAGAATGTGACAACTTCAGCCGGAATAGTATTCTTTGATGATAAGAAAGGATTGCAGAGATGTTTGAGTTCCATACGGTCAACTGTGAATTATACTCTTATTTTTTAATACTTCTGGCCGGTGATGGTTTAGCTAAACTGGCCTTCAAGGCAGCTATCAAATCTTGTGTTTGTTTCGGTTCTTTTGTAGTCTGTTTTATTAAATGTGCCTTACCTTTGGCTTTTGCATTGATCAGTTTTTCTAACTGCTCTGTATATTCATCTTCATAACGAGAGATATCGAAATCTTTGCTTGTCAGGTTTTCAACCAATAATTCACCTAAAGAAGTTTCTTTTTCATCTATTGCAGGAACCTTTGTTTCAGATATTTCTTTAATATCTTCTAGAGGTCTTATTTCAGTTAAATAATGCAGAGTATGTAGAACAAGTCCTCTTTGATAGGCTCTAATAGCAACTAAATGCTCTCTCTCGCTCCTGAGCACAACCTTTCCTATTGCTGCTTTTTTCTTATCGTGTAATACCTTTACTAGAAGAGTATATGCTTTGTCCTGAGTACTTATGGAAGAAGAATCTCTTACTCTCCTTCGGCCTCTCTTATTTGCTGCAGAATCAGGTGCTATGTAATAGCTCTTTTCCACAAACAATGGATCGAGCTCTTCTTCATCGATAAATTCCTTGATGTCTATAGTCCGCGTACTTTCCACAGCTATCTTTTCTAAATCTTGCTTTTCGATTATCACATATTGATCTTTGGCTATTTCGTATCCTTTTTGTATTTCAGAGTATTGTACTTCTCTTTCTTCAACTGGACACCACTTTTTATAGCGTATTCTATGCCCCTTGCCATCAAGTTGATTAAATGAAAAATCCCTTGAAGTATCAGTTGCAGTATAGAGCTTGATAGGGATATTGACTAGTCCGAATGAAATGCTTCCACTCCATACCGTCGAAACCAAGAGATCAGTTTCTCTTGAGCAATAAGTTTATTAAATTCAGCTAACTATAGTCATGTAATTAAATTACATTAAAATATTGTATAAAAATGAAATGTAAAAACGAAAAGTAAAAAGAGACAAAGTAGTAATGCGGTACCTAAAGTACTCAATATCGATTGCAACCGTACTTATTATCCGACCCATCATTGACTTGAAGTTCTCTCCTTAGCAGTGATACGGGCCCTGATTCCGCTAGGTTCGTCTTATTCATTTTGGATTAACTGCTTTATCTAATACTTTTGCAAACACTAACGGATGAAAAAGCCCTCAAGATGATTTTACCATATCATCATCTCAAAATGCCTTTGTACCTGTCCGACTATTTGGGGCTAAGAACAACACACAATTTGTATATAGGTTTTGAATTAAAAAGAAAGAGAAGAGAATTAATTAATTCACCATTGAAAGAATATGAGGCCATTTGATTGTTAATCATTGACAACAAACCGTTATAAAGAATAATTTATAGACATTCTTGACGTTCCCTGCGAAAATGGTACGGCGGGTTTCTGTCCCGTTCCCCGTCATACTATTGAGGTATAGAGGAAAGGCCAAATACGGGACTGGCCGAAAAAAGCCTCTTACCAGCAGGTTACATTTTGGGTCAATTACAGCAACAGTGGTATTGTTGTCCATTATTATGTTCTAAAGGAAAAGCCAACTAAGAAATTCGTAGAGCTGAATAAAATACTCACTGACTTTAGGTTCGTGGATGCTGTCGGTGCCAATCTACAATGCATTTACATTCCTATAGTAAAATTGAAAGAGATGTACTCTGAGATTTCCAATAGATACATCGTGCATGATATAACTACAGGGCATCGCATAGCCCGTTTTGCATATTTGGATTGGACAGGCAGACATTTTTTGATTATGATCCAAAGTTAAAAAAAGAACTAGGTAGACCGACGTCACTAATTTTTCCTGATATCAACAGTTATCACCAGTTCGAATACAAATGCTTTACGGGACAATCACTAAATCAAGAACAAATTAGTAGCATTAATAGGATTAGGCTTTACTTGGAGCTAGATCTTTCCACCATTCATTCCAATTCTCTTTAGATTTTGGAAGAGCTCTTGGTTTGTAACGTGCAATTAATATTCTAGGACCATCTGATTTCTCTGTTGTTTCTTTCAATAATTTTTATTTTTAGAGCCATATCTAGTTGGTGATTCGCCTTGCTATATTCTAGGACCCCTCAGTTTATCTTAAATGTAAAGGCCATTATTTGTAAAATATATTTCGCATTATCTTTATTTCTTGCTCTTACGATCTAATTTGGATAAATCTACTCTATCAGTCAATTGTGCTCCAGAAATTACTACTTCAGCTACGCTTTCTTTACTAGCAGAATCAACAGGATCATTTGTGTCTTCTCTTATCAAATTCTGATCTAATGCACCAGTCTTTAGCTCTCCTTTATTTTTGGTTTGTGTTCGGACAGTATTGTTCCAAACTGCTATATCAGGTTTGTCATAAATGTCTAGTATATCGTCAGAAGGATCAGCTTTCGATATATCTGAGAAAGGTTTTCTGTCTTAGTTGCCCTTACTGTTTTTCCTCATTGATATTCTAACTAGAATGTATTACAATTTAAGAATTAATCTTTATGGATCCCCCAATCCAGATCTTATCCATTTATGTAATAATCTCTGGATGATACAAAAAAGCTGCTGCAATGCTTAAATGACTTCTCGTGAATATTTAATTACGATCGGCTAAGTGATGCGTTATTATATTAAATGTAAGTTAAAATCTGATGACAGACGAAGGCTTGCTAATTCTCTGGGTTCTGGATCCTTGGCAAGAAATAAAATATTCTACGAAGGGATGCAAACAGCATTAAGAGAAGGAACAATAGTTGAAAGTGGTATTGTACATTTTATAGAGGTTTGTTACTGCTTAGAAGGGAGATTATATCCTATGGCTATGGAAATTCCCGTATTAAAAGATTATTTTGAAGATATAGTTGAAGTAAAAGATGCGCGCTTGAGAGATCAATGTACAATGAAATGTGAATTCTGTGATTGTACTCGAAATATCAGATTACCTGGAAAGTCTGTTGCGAATGAATTGCAAATGGATGATGAATGGAACTCAAACAAATTTGTCGATATAGGCAAACTAAGGTTGAATAGAAAGAAACAGAGGACAGGAATTGAAGGATTAAGGAATATAATTGGTAACTATGATAATGGTGATAGGACAAGTGAAAAATTAAAGCCCGTATTTGTTGGAGCCGCGATTTCAGGTCTTTTTGTGATTTTCTATGATGAAGATAATCAAGAATATTTCAGGATAAAAAATATTCCTGATACAGTTGAAACGCATAGGCTATTGAACACCTTAGGGTTAACTATCAACGATACTGTTGATTCGATGAAAATGACAGCTAAGAGCTCTCTTGCACATAGTGACAGGCGTTCAAATGTTGTTTAGAATTACGGGTGGCTAACTGACAATAAATTAATGCCAAGTCGTGCAAAGATATGGGATTTGTTGACCAACAGATCCACCTTGATAATATGTATCGAGTAACTTTCTCTTCCTAAGGAATATTTGTGGTCATAATAAACACACCCCGCCCAGTCCTCACTTTCTAGGCCGTCAGCCTTGTATTATCATATTCCAATCTGACAATCTAGTCTACAAACGGTTGCAGTTTTTATAAAGCAGTTAGAAAAGGCAGGCGGCCAAAATGAAGAAGGGGGGGCGAACTCGTAGCCGGAATTGACCGCCATACCTACATGGTTCAAGTGTACAGAATATACATGATATTGTATAAAAAAGTTCACAGCCGAACAAAGTAGATAATAGGTTAGACATGGTCTCTAAATATAGATCCGGCCATAGACATGGTCTCTAAATACAGAACCTTTGATATATGATTTAATATATACCCCAGGTGGCAATGATATTGGTCGTCATCATCCTTTTCAGTGAATTATCTGGAATCTCTATAAAACATAGAATAACAAGAACTCGGTTTCAGCATAAAACATAACCTTCTAGTGGTAAACCGCTTATTCTAACCCCTTGATCAAATCAATAGTACTGCCCGGGCGAATAATTACAGATAAATTTTGGATCTGCAGAGACGGGAAAGATCTGCAGTTATATAGTTGAAGACAAGTCGTAGTACGAATAGTCGCCAAGATGTACTCCCAAGGCATATGCACCTTTATCGAGTAAATTAGCTAGTAGCATGTAAAAATATTCATATGCTAAATAGCGTGACATTCGCAGCCGCATCTTATTCCATTACATTGCAAATGTCTTCCTACTGCACATAATTGCGATTGATTTAATTTCTCTTTCTTATCCTTATCATTTTTCTTTTTGTCCCACATATCTCAGTGTTATTTCTATTTGGTATGACATTCACAAGAGCAGTTTTTTCCGTCGCATTCTGAATGACGTTCTGAAATACATCCTAAAGATTGGTTTAGTTGCTCCCTTTCTTTATCATTGCTCATGATCCTTTCTATTCAATATTCTATTTATAGGCACATTCTACTGTCAGGAAAGGGCAACCTCAAATTTGAAAAGTGACGGTAATAAGATATGACATGGTAGAATCCTATATCCGCGCTAGTGCAGCTGCAACGTTTTTGGAGTTAATAAAAAAGAAAGACTAGTCTTTCTTACATCGAAAATATATTCTACTCCTAATATATCTACTAACTAGGTGTTTAGCATGCCTCCTCTCACTAACCAATCTTAACGGAAATTATCATGCAACAGGCAAGTAAATCTGTATTTATAATGTTATCCACATCAGTAGATGAAGCTATATGAAATCACATACAAGGCGCAGACAAAAAGAAGAGAAAGATGAAAGTTGGGAGAATAATACTTCAGGCAATAATGAACCTTCGTGGTATGCTGATATAGAAGAACCAATAAAATCTATCAAATTAACAGACAATCTTCTTTCTTCCTCGCTGGAAGGAGAACCAGTGGATGTAGCTATAATAGGTGGTGGAATTGCTGGTCTGACTACTGCTTACTTGCTATCAAAGTCAGGTAAGAAAGTTGCCGTGATCGAAGATGGTTACATTGGAAGTGGGGAGACCGGTAGAACTACAGCTCATATTACACACGCACTAGATGACAGATATTACAATCTTGAGGAGAAACATGGATTAGATGGTGCGCGTAATGCGGCCAATAGCCATACCGCTGCGATAGACCTTATTGAGTCAATAATAAAAGAAGAAATAATTAGTTGTGACTTTGAAAGACTAGATGGATTCCTTTTTCTTGATCCAACCGATAGAAAAGAATCTTTGAATAAGGAACTTGAAGCAGCACACAGGGCAGGAATAGTCACCACCGAGATCGTAGAGAAAGCTCCACTAGAATACTTCAACACAGGGCCTTGCATTCGCTTTCCCAATCAAGCTCGGATGATGACGAAATTGAAAAACGATATCTGCAATTAGAATCGTTGACTAGAGAGCGTTTTCCCATAGAGGGAATAGAATATCGATGGTCTGGACAAGTAATGGAGTCTCAAGATTCAATCGCGTTCATAGGACATAATCCGGGAGATAATAGAAATAACATCTATATTGCTACAGGTGACTCTGGAAATGGTATTACACATGGCACAATAGCAGGGATACTTTTAACAGATTTGATTCTCGGAAAAAATAATCCATGGACAGTATTATATGATCCTTCAAGGGAGCCTAGAAAAGCACCTGGTACAAAATCTGAAGAAGGAGTACAAACACAGTCCCAAGAAGAAAACCCAGCTGATGAAAAGCAGGAAAATGACAAAAAATCATTCACTAAAGAGGAAGAAAAGATGGCATCTGTTGAAAATCTGAAGGAAGGACAAGGCATAGTTTTAGAAGAAAAGAAAATAGCCGCATACAAAGATCATAAGGGACAACTACATACCTATTCTGCAATATGCACACACATGGGTTGTACCGTAATATGGAACAATTCGGAAAAGTCCTTTGACTGTCCATGTCATGGTTCACGCTTTTCTCCCTCCGGGAATGTAATTAATGGACCTGCCAATACTGCACTCGAACACAAGCAAGAAGTATGATCACAGATGAATATGATTGAAGCAGCGAATCAGTATAGATAAATTCTCATTCTTAAAAAAAGGAGATTATTTGTGAGTTCCGGCTGAACTATGTCCATATTCATTATTCATTACCAATCTCTCCTGCACCGGCAGTTCCCTTAGTCATACCTCTTTTTCTTGCTCTTTCGGCTGCTTCTTCTGGATCTGTACCAACTTGTCCTGGTTCCGTAATTTTCTCGGTCATTTCTCTTCGTACAGCTGTCGGTTCATGCTCTTTTATTTTTGCCGGCGCCATAGGTTCACTAGATTCGTATTCTGTTAAAGGGTCAGTAGCCGTTGATGTTCTAGTTTTATCTGAATCTTCACCAGTTACTGTATCTTTAGCACCTTTAAGAGTCTCTTTGACCTTTTTAGTTAGTTCTCCCATTACATTTTATTATTGTCAAACATACTATAAAATAGCGTCAGTAGTAGAATTTCTCATTTGATCGACTGGAATTTTATGAGCGTACTAATTATTGTTCTTACTAGACATTCGTCTAAAGTATGCTCAACGCTATATTTGGCTGCGTTCTAATATAACCGTTAAATATTGTGTTTAACAAATCATTTTGAAAATGACTGAAGTGATATCCAATGTGGAATACGGTATACTAAGGGCATTAGGTACAGATGCAGATTTCTTGTACGATACTGTGGATAGTTACATTAAAGATGCTCAGAGTAGTAATAGATCAGATCTGGTCCAGATGTGGGAAACAATAAAGAAGGATAGACAAAAACATGCTTCCATGCTTAAAGAAGCATTAGAAAAGCAAATACACAACGAATAAATTTCGCTAATTCATGATGCGGCTTTTTCCTCTAAGCCGCTATATTCCATTTTTATTCTATTCGTATTCTTAATGACAGCAATTGGCATTTGCATATGTTTAAACTTGGCATTTAATTTAAGCCTGTAGTTGAAGCATTATAACATCGGTATTCTCTAATATCAGAAGACGATATTGTTTTAAATGCTACTTCCAAGAGATATCTGGAGACTTAATTAAATACGAATACTTTAGTCCCATGTCTTCGGTGATTTCTGATCTATAATGCATTTGCGATATTCTTAGCCAGGTTTCTGCAATATCTAACATGGAAACGATTGTAAATCCACCCTTTAGAAACAAAGTTATATCAACAAGAACATTTTATGCCGTCTCCATGCCTAGCTCGCTTAATTCATCATTAGTGAGTTCGTCAAGCAATTTAATTAAAAATGATTTTGGCAAGTAGTATAGCTTGGCATCTGGTGCCAGACTATGCCAATCAAGATATGATCTGAGTATTTGGTTAAAAAGTGTATTTGGAGAATATTTCTTGCTTCTGAAACTTTTCGTAATTGGTCTTAGTAGGTGTCTTTGACACTTCAGAAGACTTTAAAATTGACATTCAGTAGTTAGTGACCATACTTATATTTTAAGCCAGGACTAATAAATTCTCATAATATAGATACTAAACGTCGAATTTACTCTTGTTGTTAGAATACCTTATAAAAAACAGCTCTAAACGAAGCATACAAGTCTTATTAGCATTGATGCCCAAGAATGAATATGTCCCCCCATCCGATGGATTGGAACAATAATAGTATGTCTGGTAACATCCTTGGATCAAATTATGGATATTCAAGAAATAACAATAAAAATAATTTTGAATATATCGATGATGATGACAATGATTTAGAAAATAAAAGCGAAATGATGACCATTACAATGCCTATCGACAAAATCGACCAACTACAACGTGAATCTGAAAATAAACAGATAAGCTTAAACACAAGAATTAATCAGATCATCAAAGACCATTTAGATTGGCATTCGAGAACACTTCCATCTAGGATGTCTTATGTACCAAAATCATTGATAACCCAAACGATTAACCAACTTACTGAGCAACAGCTATCTGAATCTGCAGAATCCGTAGTAGATGATTTACACGATATGAGTCTATTGTTGCGAGGAGAGTTCAGTATTTCGTCATTTCTAGAACTGCTCCGTATCTGGTTGAAAATTACACGAACACCTAATAGATTTGAACGGGACGACAACCTCAATTATAAAATTGTAATTCGTCATGATTTGGGATACAAATATTCTTATCTTATCAAAGAGGTATTTCGACGTATAATGGAGGAAAAATTTCATAGACTATTTCATTGCATAGTGACTGAGACTACTATACTAATTAAAGGTGAAAACTTTATTGAAATAGTTCGTTAATGGCCCGCTTAGAGGCCCATCTAATGATAAGATGTAATTAATATCTCTACCTCCCTCCCAATTTATGTCTATGAGGATACTAATCGCAGAAGACGATCAGGATATATCAACTCTTTACAAAAGAGCTTTAGAGAAAAGAAAACACTCCGTTGTTCTGACCTTCAGTGGTGAGGATTGTCTTCAGAATTATTTAGATACATTCCATTCTGAGACAGGAACAACCAAGTATAGCGACTCAGTCAATATGATGAAAACTAAAGTTACATCATCACGTGGGTCTCAAAGCAAGAATTCTAGGAATAATGCAGTTAACAAAGATGCGGTTATTTCTGCTCCATACGATCTCGTCATTCTTGATTATAAAATGCCAGGAATGAACGGGTATTGATGTAGCTAAGAAAATATTGGCAGTCAATCCTCATCAAAGAGTAATCTTTGCTTCTGAAAGAAACTTTGCAAGAATCAGTAAAGCAACTTAAACAGGTAGTAGAGCTAATGCAAAAACCCTTCTCTTTGAGCCAACTAGTCGACACAGTAGAAGATAAAGGAATATATGAAGAACTCAAGAGTCTATACATAGACGTTAGTCGTATTAGGGCTGCTGAACCAACTCCTGAACTGGTTATCGATTTACTTGAAGATTAAAGAAAATACAGAAATACAGGACATTTTGGTTTTACTCTATATACGCAATTCAGTTTCGATTAGCAACTCTATCTATCGCAAGTAACGAGTATCATCAAAAAATGGTTGGCTATTCTTCTTATTCTTTTCTGTCTTCTGGTTTTATTTTTAACTCATCGACTTCAAATCCTAGTCCCTGAAATTTCTTAACTAGAGACAATATCTAATACGTCACTAAGGTTTTGGAGTAGGAGTTTAATCTAATTCTTAGGCTTGGAAAAGTATGGGAATAGATATGTTTAGATATAGAAATACTGCAAAAACTAAGACAAAAGAGTTAAAGGGAATAATTCAATAACCTGATATCGACTTTCTTTTAACGACAGATTCACACCGGCAATTCAAAGCTCTTTACTCTGAAAATAGATAATACGGTTTAATACAATTACAATATAAAGACACCAGAAAAGAGGGGAGTTCTCAGACGTTTTTATCGTGCGATCTGTACCTGTTGTGCCAACTTCTTTAACTCTGTATCCAATCCAGGAGAGAACTCTGGTGGAGATTCAGGGAACAGTGGGATTTCAGCGCCTTCTGGAAATCCATCAATTACTTCAAGAGTGCCTCCATCATCGAATGGCGAATCTCCTTTGAATATCTTTGCCATTCCATTCGTTTCTCCTTTGTTTGCAAATGTCCACATTATATTATGCAAATTCTTTCTCTCCAAATCCTTAACTTCTGGCATCTTATCCGTATTTATTCGAGGAACGGGTAATGCTTTTCCCCAGTTAACCCCTAGAGTTTCGAGGGCTTTGGCAAATACCTTTTCATGA
>Ga0105091_10000684_pt1 | contig 14349 bp, 8 predicted proteins | sample PPLLak1March2015_FD_87022 | JGI IMG/M metagenome (GOLD analysis project Ga0105091, IMG submission 87022) | Freshwater sediment microbial communities from Prairie Pothole Lake near Jamestown, North Dakota, USA - PPLs Lake P7 Core (1) Depth... | ecosystem: Environmental > Aquatic > Freshwater >... | reverse complement strand
CGGAAAAGGGTGTTTCTTCGGGTATTTCCATGGCTGCTGCCCAATTTGTGGGTTGGTCTTCCTCTTTTTTTGATTATGACAATGATACTGATCTTGATATTTTTAAGACCAATGGCGCCCTAAAGCACCTGTACGGTCAGGAAGACCAGATATTTGAGAACGATGGCCAGGGAAAGTATAAAGATGTTGCACTGGAGCTGGGCAGTTATTTCCACGAAGAATTAGTTGGACGGGGAGCATGCCTGGGCGACTATGACAACGATGGCGATCTGGACATTTTTATTGTGAATCTGAATGACCGTGGAATATTCCTGAGAAACAACAAGGGTAATCAGAATAACTGGCTGGTTTTAAATCTCATAGGACATGCCAGCAACCGGGATGGCATTGGAGCCCGGATAAAACTGACAGCCGGCGGTAAAACGCAGACAGCCCAGAAAAAAAGCACCACCGGCTATCTTTCACAAAATGACCACCGGATGCATTTTGGACTTGGCAAAGCGGATAAGGTTGAAAAGATTGAGATCATTTGGCCTTCAGGTAAACTGCAGGTATTGGAAAATGTTAATGCCAGCCAGATTCTTACAATAGAGGAGCCCTTATAAAAATGTGTATTGATGAACCGGAGCAAACCATTTTTATTCATTTCTGTTATAATCGGCTTTTGTACAGCCTGCGCTTTCTTATTATCCTGTACGGGAGAATTCAGGGATGGTATGATTGCCGTCACACAGGTTGCAGATATGGCAAAGCCTGGCAGTGCCGGCGAACCCCGTTCACGCATTGTTGTTCTGGATACTGAAAAGCCTGCAAAATCAGTAAAAGTGATTTCATCAGCGTTCTATTCTGCCAGGTCGCCGGAAATTTCATTTGATGGCAAATCACTGCTGTTTACTGCCCGGCAAAAGCAAAATGATCCATGGCAAATTTGGGAAATGAACCTTGGGAACGGTAAGATCAGGAAGGTTACTTCTTCCCCTAAAGATTGCATTGATCCTGCTTACCTGCCGTCAGGCCGTATTGTTTTCAGCCGGCTTGCCGAAAGCAGCAGGCAGAAAAGGGAACACGCTTTGTTTACCTGCAATCCCGACGGAACCGACTCCAGGCAGATTACATTCAATCCTGTAAATTATTTGGCTTCGACTGTATTAAGAGATGGGCGCTTACTGGCAATCAGCAATAGAATTTACCCTGATCCGGGAAATGTCATGTTAACGGTACTGCGCCCTGATGGTACCAAGGCTGATATGTTCTATAAGGGAACAACCGGTAGTATTTTACAAGGCAGGGTCAGGGAAACCCTGGATGGCAGACTGATATTTATTGAATCTGAAAAAGCGGGCAGTGAAAAGGGAATCGTGAAAACCATCAGTTACAATCAGCCTTTGCACACTGGAATTAATCTCACTTCTGAAAATAATGGGGATTTCCTTTCTGTTTTTCCCCGGGTTTCAGGCAATCTATTGATTTCGTACCGCCCGGCTAATTCTGACAGGTATGCAATCTATGAGGCGGATGCAGAAAATAAAATACCCGGAAGGCTTGTATTCAGTGATCCCGGATATGACGCCGTGGAAGTGGTTGCCCTCGAAAAGCGTGAAAGGCCAAAGAAATTGCCCAGTGAAGTGGATATGGAGGTAAAAACAGGATTGATTCTGTGCCAGGATATCAATTTCACCGGTATGCAATCGCCGGACATTAATACCCCGTATCACAAAGCCGTTAATATTGAGATCCTTGGTATGGATTCAACACTTGGTGTAGTGCAGGTTGAAAAAGATGGTTCATTTTACCTGAAGGTTATAGCGGACACTCCCTTTCGGATTCAAACCCTCGACGTGGATGGTCATGTTTCAGGCGGACCTTCAGATTGGTTGTATCTTCGTCCCAACGAACGTCGGGGATGCATAGGTTGTCACGAAGATCCGGAGATGGTGCCTGAGAACAGAATACCCCTTTCTGTTAAAAAGGCACCGGTTGTTATACCGGTTCATGTAAGCAGCGCTACAGAAAAAGAGATAGAATTGGAATAGATATGAAGACATCTAATTTAATCTGGCTTTTAGGGGTTATTACCATTTTGGGATTAATTATTTATTTTCCGGGTCGCAGTCTGGCCCGCGCGCATGTTAATTACCAGACCGCAGTGGATGATCATCCGCTCTTATGCACCTCTTGTCATTTGTATACCCAAAAGTCCGGACCAATTTCCAAACTTATCAATGCAGAATATTACTGCCCCATCAACCTGGCAGTTTCTGACAACGGGAAACGGCTGTATGTAATAGCCCAGGATGGTAACGTCCTGCTCGTTGTGGATGCTGAAACCGGTAACGTTCTGAATAAAATCAAGGTGGGGGAACACCCTCACAGTGTAATTCTGGATCATGAAGGAAAAAGGGCGTATGTCAGCAATCAGTGGGCAGATAATGTGTTTGAGATTGATCTTGATCAGTTAAGGGTAAGCGATACGCTGAAAACCGGAAATGGCCCTGCCGGACTGGCTCTGAGTGCTGATGGCCAGTCCCTGTATATTGTCAACTCATTTACCTCCGACCTTTCGGTTATTGACCTGGGAACGAAAGAGGAGATCAAAAGATTAAAGGCCGGAAATAATCCTACCGGGATCGGTTTATCCCCCAACGGAAAAGTTTTATATGTGACAAGCAGGCGCGCCCTGATTGCTCCGTACGGGGATCCCCTTGTCAGTGAACTTACGATTGTAAACGACAGTACACAAAGGATCATTGAACATAAGAACATTGAGTCAGCTTATATGATGGAGAATGTGTCATTTACACCTTCAGGGGATCTGGCAATCATGACTCTGATCAGGCCCAAGAATCTCATTCCTTCCATACAGGTGGAAAAGGGGTGGATGATGACCCATGGAATAGGGATCATAGAACAGAAGGAGAACGGCAGGGTAATTCAATTGTTATTGGATGAACCCAATGCTTATTATTCGGATCCCTTTGACATCGTAATTACCCCGGACGGTAAAAAAGCTTTTGTCTCAAGCTCAGGTGTCGATTGCATTTCGGTGATAGCTATGGATTCAATCCGGACCCTGATCGAAAGGTCTTCTGCCGGATTGTTGAACAGTTATTCCAATAACCTTGGAATCAGCCGTCAATATATTCTTAAGCGCATACCTACCGGGGCAAATCCAAAAGGACTGGCACTCTCCCCCGACGGAAAACTATTATATGTCTCGGAATTCCTTGAAGACCGGATTTCCGTGATCAGTACCGAATCCCTGGGGGTGATAAAAACAATCGACCTAGGAGGTCCCCGGAGGATTACCGTTGCAAGGCGCGGCCGAAGGCTTCTTAATAATGCCGGACATACATTCCAGAACCAGTATGCATGCTATACCTGCCATCCCGACACCCATGAGGATGGCCTTGTATATAACATGGCATCAAAAGATATGGGCAGAAATGTTACAAATACCCAATCCCTGCGAGATATCGGTGAAACACCCCCATTCAAATGGAACGGCAAGAATCAGACTGTATATAAGCAGGATGGAATGCGATTTTCAACAGTGCTGACCCGTACTGAACAATTCAGCTACAGGGATCTTGATGCCCTGGTCGCCTACATTATAACAGGCATACCGTATCCTCCAAATCTTCTATACAACCCCAACGGTGAATTGACAGAATCACAACTCCGCGGTAAGGCAATTTTTGAGCGAACGAAAGATAATTTTGGAAATGTCATCCCCGAAAATAATCGCTGTATCACATGTCATCCGCCTCCTTATTATACAAATAAAAAGCTCGCGGATGTGAAAACCCTGGCAGCATCCGATGATTCCATATTATTTGACACCCCTCACCTCAATAATATTTATGCCTCAGCGCCATATTTGCATGACGGGCGTGCCGCCACCCTGGAAGAGATATGGACGGTTTACGGCAAGGACGATCTGCATGGATTGGCGGGAGACATGTCTAAAAATGATCTTAATGATCTGGTTGACTACCTGAGATCTCTCAGGTCCCCGGAATACGAAAAGCAGGCGACCAGAACAAATCAAACTTCAAAACAACATCACACGGCTAAATCATCTTTCTAAAACAGGAAATCATGGAAAACAGCAAAAGAGGGAAATACTTGAAAATATCGGTCATTGTACTGGTGATCTTTGCCATCGGTTGTTTGGCTTTTTTATGGAGCCACGGGCACATTTCAGGTAAAAAGGCTGATCCTTCAGTCAATTCTGCAACGGGAGAGGTATTGTCCATGGCCAACGGGGAAAACTCTGGCAGGCAGCAAGGACAAAAGGATGAGCCAATGCCTGTGTATGGCCATTGGAAGAATTTTACCACAAAAGATGGATTGCCTTCGGACAAAGCCTATACCGTCCGCATTGATGGCGACCGGGTTCTGGTGGGTACCCACGAAGGCCTGGCAGTCTATGAGAATAAAAAGTGGCGCACCTATACCACCAGGGATGGCCTGCCCCACAATGGAATTGTTTCCATAGATATCAGCAAACAAACCGGAGATACCTGGATCGGTACATTGGGAGGCCTGAGCCGGTGGTCGGGCGGAAAATTTGAGAACTTCACCCAATTCAATAGTGGTATGCCAAACGACCTGGTCTATTGCGTGATCTGTGACGGTAAGGACGTTTGGGTGGCAACGGGCGGCGGTGCAGGCCACTATGATACCTATACACAGGAATGGGAAATTTTCACGGAAAAGAACGCCCCCATGCATGAACCATGGACCTATGGAGTTTCGGCCGGAGACGGTAAAATATATATTGCAGCCTGGGGAGGTGGTGTGATAGAGTATAATAATAAAACGAAGCAATTCAGAGATTATACTGACCCTGACGGATTTATGGAAATTGACCTGCAGCCGCACGACGGCGTGGTTCATGATATTACAACTGCAACTTCCTATGCCGAGGGTGTATTATGGGTATCAACCTATTTTGGCATGAGCCGGTACGATGGCAAAAACTGGAAGGGATATTTTGATCATGACAGCGGCCTGGCAAGCAACTTTATCAACTTTCTCAGGGCGAAGGGCCGGGTTGTGTTTGTTTGCAGTGATAACGGGCTAAGCAGTACGGACGGAAATAACTGGGTGACCTATAAGAAAAACGACAACAACAGTGATGGCAAGGCCATTATAACAAACGGCACTGAAAAAAAAGAAATGGCACTGTCCCCCTCCATTTCGCATAATTTTATTATTGGAGTGGATGCAGATAAAGATGTGCTTTGGGTTGCCACTTCACATGGCGTAAGCCGGGGCGAATTAATCAATTGAACCGCCATCAGGGTGGTTTTAAAATGATGTAAAATTAATCAGGAATATTCAATATGGAAAAAGAACAATTTTTACTGGACCTGTCAAAGTTAACTGATGGAGAGCGTATTGAGATGAAAAAACTGGGGATTCTCTCAGATGAAGACAAAATTACTGATTCTGTTTACCCGTCAATACATGACAAGCGTCCTCCGGTTGAAAAACACGTTGTGCATGTGCCACAGGTTCTCAACGAAGCATACAACTATCAGAAGCCATCATCCTTTTCAAGGGCTTTGCGTCTTGACCTTGGAGGTTACAAAGTGTTACTGGTTTCAGGGACAGCCAGTGTAAATGAATTTGGAAAAGCGGAATATATAGGCGATTTCAAAGCCCAGGTCTGGCGCACCTACCGCAACATAACTTCCCTCCTGGCTGCTGAAGGGATGACCTGGCACGATATAGTCCGGACCACAAATTATCTCCGGGATATTGAACGCGACTATGAGGAATTCAATAAAATACGTACCTCGTTCTATAAATGGTTGAAACTTGATCCTTTGCCTGCCAGTACAGGAATTCAGGCAAGACTTTGCTGGGAAACACTACTGTTTGAAATGGAAGTATATGCTATCTGTAAATCAAATTAATAGTCCATTGCTATGAAAAGTATATATTGGGTTATAATAATCGTCGTTGTCACCTCCGCGTTTCCTTTCCTGAATACGGACGGACAGGATAAACAGGCAAACTATGGTAATATACCCGATGAGCTGGTTGCGTTTGACAGGTATCAAAAAGCCTATAAATATCATTTCATTGAACCCATGAAATTTTATGGTGCAGGCCGTGAGGAGCCTGCTCCGACGGGCCTTAAAGAAATTAGGATAGGTTTCCTGGGTCCCCTCGAAGGTTCGGTTATTTCATCCCTGGGAAAGCAGATGCTGCAGGGATCCATGCTGGCCATTGAGGAGGCCAATAAAAGGGGTGGTTACCACGGAACGCCATTCAGGTTAATGATACACAATGATGTCGGACTCTGGGGTGCAGCCGCAAATGAAGTGGTGAAAATGGATGATGAGAAGGTATGGGCATGGTTGGGATCCATTGACGACATCGTTTCACATGTTGCCATCCGGGCAACTTTAAAACTGGAGATCCCCAATGTTAATTCAGGTGATCCGGATCCTACTTTTACCGAGACAAATATACCGTGGGTTGTCAGGGTCATTCCCGATGACCGGCAAAGCGGTTATAGCCTTACTGACTACATATTTATTAAGTCAGGGCATAAGCGGGTGGCTGTGATACGTGCAAATAACCGCTATGGAAGAGTAGGTATTCTGCACTTCAACCGTTCTTCAACCCGTATTGGATTTCCTGTCATCATTGAAGAGCGGTTCAACGACGGAGAGAAGGATTTCAAAATCCAGCTGGAAAGAATAAAGAAAACCTCCCCGGATGCAATTGTGATCTGGGGAAATGCAAAAGAATCAGCCCTGATTTTGCAGCAGATTAGGTCTTTGGGAATGAAACAGCCGGTGTTTGGGTCTGACCGGATGGTCAGCAACGAGTTCCTTAAAATTGCAGGCCCGCTGGCGGAAGGCATTGTAACCACCTGCCAGTATAATCCCGATGCTGACGACCCAAAACTAAAAGCATTCAGAAGCAGTTATATAAAAAGATTCAACCAGGAGCCGGATGTCTTTGCCGCGCATTCATATGACGGAATGAATATTATTCTGGAGTCCATTCGAAAGGCCGGACTGAATCGTGCATTAATCCGCGACTTATTAACCGATATGAAAACCTTCAACGGCTACCAGGGTGTGACAGGTAAGATCGTATTTGACGGGACCTGGAATAACATCAGGCCTATCTTTTTAGCGAGGGTAATCAATGGTAAATTCAGTTTTTCCCCTGCTCCTCTTTTTAAGAAAGATGATAAAATATACAAGAAGGCCTCAAGAACCGAATATTAATCCTTAAGTATAATGGAAACGAATCCAGGCAACAACACGGCAACAATTGGATTTTCCATTTCATCCAAGGTGAGTCGGAAAACCAAGCCGGATGATACCATTGTGGATATTTGCGGAATTAAGGCAGGACGTTCTGAAGTTGTGATCATTGCAGGACCCTGTGCCGTGGAGAGCAGGGAACAGCTTTTTGAAACAGCCACTGCGGTGAAGAACGGCGGTGCAAGGATTTTAAGAGGGGGCGCCTTTAAACCCCGTTCATCACCCTATAATTTCCAGGGCCTTGGCGAGGACGGACTGAGAATGCTCCGTGATATCAGCAGAGAAACCGGTCTGCCGGTTGTGACCGAAGTAATGGATACCCGCCAGGTTGAAATGGTTGCCGGCTATGCGGATATGCTCCAGGTTGGGTCGCGGAATATGCAGAATTATCCGCTTTTAAAGGAAGTTGGATTATGCAGGAAGCCCATACTTTTAAAAAGAGGCATGATGGCCACGGTTGAGGAATTTTTGCTCGCAGCAGAATATATACTCAATCAGGGAAACAATCAGGTGATACTTTGTGAACGCGGCATCCGTACATTTGAAACCTCTACCAGGAATACCCTCGATCTCAGTGCCGTTCCGATGCTGAAGCATTTAAGCCATCTTCCGGTGATCGTGGATCCAAGCCATGGTACCGGCTTAAGATGGATGGTACCGGCAATGGCCAAGGCTGCCGTAGCCGCCGGGGCGGATGGTCTGATCATGGAAGTCCATTATAAACCCGAGGAGGCATTATGTGATGGTCGTCAATCACTTAGCCTGAGTGAGTTTTCCCAATTGATGATCGACCTGCGCAGAGTCGCCCGGGCTATCGGAAGAGAAATATTGTGAACTGAATTGTCCCGTGTTTCTGTGGGAAAGTAAGAGCCGGAGTGAATATGAGATTAATTGGTTTATTTTTTCCGCTATGCTTCCTGTTCAATATGCCTGCTCCCAATAAACCGTTGGTCCGGTCGGTTAAGTCAAGCATTGTTTGTCATGAGATACAGCAATATGGCAACATTAAGATCGGACTGCTCATTAACAACAATACTTCAATGGCCGCGAAACAGGGTGCTGAAATGGCGATCCGGGAGGCAAATGAAAAAGGAGGCTATGGGGGGAAATCCTTTCAATTGGTTGTACGTTCAATGGAAGGTCCCTGGGGAACAGGTTCCAAGGCGGCAGTAAGCATGATTTTTGAAGAAGAAGTTTGTGCCATCATAGGCTCGCATGATGGACGCAATGCCCACCTTGTAGAACAGGTATCCGCAAAGGCACGCATCGTTTTTATTTCCGCATGGGCTACAGATCCTACACTATCCCAGGCATTTGTCCCATGGTATTTCAGCTGCGTTCCAAATGATCTTCAGCAGGCTGATGAACTGGTCCGTGAAATTTATAAGAAAAGAAAACTGACCGATATTGCAGCTGTTTCTGACAATGATTATGATGCAAAAATGGCTGTTTCCAGCTTTAAAAGGAAAACAAGGGAAACAGGAAACCCTGACCCGCAAGAGTTTGTTTATGACAAAAACCGGCCCGACTTCAATCTGTTGATTGAACAAATTAACAAAGCCAGGGCAAATGCCATTATTTTATTCGGACAACCTGAAAACTCCTCCTCATTAATAAAGCTGATGCGGCAAAGGAAAATGGAGCAACCTGTTTTTGGTTTCCTGAGCGTCACCGGTGATAATAACAGGATCATACAGGAACTGGCAAAATTTGATAACATCATTCTCATTACATCAGGCCTCGGATTTATTACATCGGGCCAGGCATTTGGAGATGCATATCGGCAATTGTATGATAGATTCCCCGATGCTGTTTCTGCATACGCATATGATGGTATGAACGTGATAATTGAGACCATCAGAAAAAACGGGACTGACGGGGAAAACATTCAAAAGGCATTACTAAATACATCCTTTGCGGGAGCTACAGGTATGATACATTTTGATGAAAAAGGAAATCGCACGGGCAAAGTATTTTTAATGGAGATCAGGAATGGCCGTCCTGTTTATATCAATACTAAATAATTTATAAGACGGGAAAGCAGCGTTACTTTAAAGCATGTGTTATAACGAAACCCCTTAAACTGCACTGTTGGTTTCATTTATTTCTTAATTTTACGAAAATGAAATATCCAGGTTGATTTCAAAACAGGATTCAAAATGAGAATAATGAAAAGCATTCTTCCTTCCCACACTGATTTCCGGGTATTGTTGTATCTTTTATTCTCGGTTTTTCTTCTCGGGTGCATTGGAACGGAAAAGAAAAGCAAACAGAAATCACTTGACCTGATCACAACTAAAACCCTGGGGCTTGCGTACCTGGAGGAGTTCAAACTCGAGGAAGCTGAAGCAGAGTTTCTCAAGTTTATTGACCTGGCACCCAAGGAAAAATTAGGTTATGCTAACCTGGGACTGGTTTACTTAAGAATGGGCAAATATCCGGAGGCAAAGGCGCAATTAAAAAAAGCGATTAAAATAGACCCCGCTGATCCGGATATCAGGCTTATTCTTGCTACCGTTCTTCAAATGGAAGATGATCCGGAAAACGCAATTGCGGAGCTTAAGGAAGCCCTGAAAAATTCCCCGGGACATATTAAAACACTTTATGACCTGTCTGAAATTTATGGGACCAATTCTGACGAAGAATCCCTTAAACAACACGAATATTACACACAACAGCTTGTAGAAAATGCGCCGGCAAATATTGTTCCACGCCTGAACCTGATTGATATTTATATAAGCAAGGGTGCTTTTGATCAGGCTCTTGAACAACTTGATATCATTCACAAGCAATTTCCCGAGTTCCCGAAGGAGGCCGTAGAATACTATGATGAAACCAGGTCATCGCTGCAAAAATCGGATAAGGACAAAGCAACAGTCTCATTCATAATTTTCCACAATTACCTGAAGGTTTCCTCACCTTACCAGGCTGGAATAATGGACCTGAAGGGTCCCGGATGTTCCCTGATCGGATTTCCGCTTATTACTTTTGATCAGCAGTCGGCTTCCCCGGCAGGTGAAAATGTCTCCCTTCTCGATATAATAAAATTCCCGGAGGTTTCAGCGTCTGCAGGTCTGAATGCAGTGCCTGTTTTTCAGGAGGGTGAACATGCGGCTTATAAATATGCCACACAGTTTGCCGTGTGCGATTATGACGGTGACGGCGATATTGACCTGTATGTCGGAAGTTATGATCCTTCTGCATCCACCTACCGGCATTTTCTTTTTAACAATGAAATGGGGACCTTCAGGGATGTTTCCGATGAAGCAGGGATACGGCATTCAGGCAGGGAATTCTCAGCAGAATTTGCCGATTATGATAATGACGGATTTCCCGACCTATATATTGTGAAGGAAGACGGCAACATTTTATACAGGAATACTGGAAAAGGAAAATTTGAAGACATTACCGGCAAAACAGAAACCGGTGATAAAACAGGCGGTAACAACATATTGTCCGTTGATCTTGACCACGATGGTGATCTGGATATTTTCGTGCTAAAGTCAGGCTCCAGTTTGCTGTTTCGAAATAATTCGGACGGAACATTTCAGGAGCAGGCACAAAAAATGGGATTTTCAGCCGGGTCTGCTGACAGTCGCGATGCAGCCATGGGAGATTTTGATGAGGACGGTGACATTGATCTCTTTGTTGCAAATGTTAATTCCGGCAACATGTTGTATTCCAATCAAAGACAGGGAATATTCAAGGATATTGCAGGAACAGCGGGTTTGAACAGCAGCGGAGGTTCCAGTGCGGTTACCGTCGGTGATTGTGACAACGATGGATTCCTTGACCTTTTTATTGCCTCAGACCGTGGAGAACATACATTGTTCAGAAATCTGCGCAACGGAAGCTTTGAAAAGGAAAAAAAATCACAGGAAATGTTTGCGGATGCTCAGCATATTAAGGCATACGATGCGGCATTTCTTGATTTTGACAACGATGGGTTCCTTGATTTATTCATTGCCGGTGAATCCAATGAAAAGGATGGGAGGGGGCTCTTTTTATACCACAATGACGGAAAAGGAAACTTTGTTAATACTTCCCGCCTTCTGCCTGAAAATCTTTTATCAGGCCGTCAGGTAATTAAAATGGATTATAATGATGACGGTGATGAGGATATGGTTATTGCCGGTCTGAACGGGGGTGTTTTCCTGCTGAGAAACGATGGAGGGAATGGCAACCACTTTATTAAAATGAAGCTTGTCGGACTCAGGGCGGGCAGTGCCAAAAATAATTATTTTGGCATCGGGGCGAAAGTTGAAATGCGATCGGGTGACCTGTATCAGACCATTGTGGTGACTGATCCCAATGTGCATTTTGGGATGGGGAACCGTACCAAGGCTGATGTTATACGCATTACATGGACGAACGGCGTACCCCAGAATATTTTTTTCCCGGGTACCGATCAGTCAATTGTGGAATCACAAACTCTGAAAGGATCTTGTCCGTTTTTATACACCTGGAACGGAGAAAAATATGTATTTGTAAAGGATATCATGTGGAGAAGTGCCCTCGGCATGCCGCTGGGTATAATGGGAGGAACAACAAAATATGCGTTTGCCGATGCATCCGATGATTATATTAAAATACCGGGCGAGCTGCTTAAGCCCAGGCAGGATGTTTATTCCCTGAAAATCACGGCTGAATTGTGGGAAACCATTTACTTCGATAAGGCCAGGCTTGTTACAGTAGATCATCCCGATTCAACAGACATTTATGTGGCGGAGCAGTTTACACCGCCTCCTTTTCCTCCACTGCGGATTTACCATGTTTCTGAAAAGCATTTCCCGGTTTCGGCGAAAGATTCGGATGGTGATGATGTACTGCCATTAATAAGAGAAAAGGATGATCAATATGTATCGGGTTTCAAACCCGGCACCTATCAGGGTGTCACGGAAATGAAAGACCTGGTGCTCGATCTGGGAGACCTGCCCCGGACCGGAGATTTGTATTTGTTCATGAACGGATGGATTTTTCCGACTGATGCAAGTATTAATGTAGCCATTGCCCAATCGGGAAAACTAAAGGTTCTGCCTCCCATCATACAGGTGATCAATAAGCATGGCCAATGGGAAACGGTTGTAAGCGACCTGGGATTTCCCATGGGAAAAGACAAAACCCTTATTGCTGACCTTTCGGGTAAAATTCTATCAACGGATCACCGTATACGGATCAGGACCAATATGGAAATTTACTGGGATCAGATATTTTATTCCGACTGCCGTTCACAGGTTCCCGTCATCTCAAATATATTGGAACCGGTTTCAGCAGATTTGCATTACCGGGGATTTTCGCGAAGTTACCGGAAGGGAGGCCGTTATGGTCCGCATTGGTTCGACTATGATGATGTGAGCGCAGAAACGAAATGGAGGGATCTTACCGGAAATTATACCCGTTACGGTGATGTGCTGCCATTGCTCAAAGAATCAGACAGCAAGTACATAATTACCAATGCCGGGGATGAAACTACCCTGGAATTTTCTGCACGGAAATTGCCGCCGTTGCAAAAAGGATGGAAGCGAGACTTCCTGATACACAGTGTAGGATGGGTCAAGGACGGTGATTTGAACACGGCCACAGGTAATACCGTGATTCCCCTTCCATTTCATGGAATGCAGAGCTATCCGCCCGCTGCCGGAGACAATTATCCTGACGATACGGATCATCAGAAATATCTTAAGGATTATAACACCAGGAATATCACTTCTGAACACTATATCCAAGCCCTTAGGGATAATTTAAAAAATAACAAGGCTGGCCAATGAGGAATTACCGGATTCTTACCTTATTATTATTTTCTTTTTTGCTTTTGTATTCCTGCAAACAGGAAACCAAAAATGCGGGTTCTTCATCCGCTGTTCAAATTCAACCTGCACTTTTCGATATTTTAACCCCGGAGCAAACCGGGATCAATTTTCAGAATGAACTGACCGAGACCCTGGCCATGAACGGATTGTTTTATGAATACTATTATAACGGAGGCGGGCTGGCTGTTGCTGATTTTAATAACGATGGATTGCAGGATGCTTATTTTATTGCAAATCTGCATCCCAATAAAATGTACCTGAATATGGGCGATATGAAATTCAAGGATGTATCAAAGGAATCAGGTACCAGTGAGCACGCCGGATTTTCAACCGGGGTCACGGTGGTGGACATTAACAACGACGGCTGGATGGACTTATACATTTCAAATTCCGGCAGGTTTGAACCCGGATTATTGAATCATGTATTATTTGTAAACCAGGGTGTTGATAAAAACGGAATTCCGGTATTCGTTAATGAAAGCGCAAAATATAACCTGGAAATCCCCCTGTGCGGAACTCAGTCTGCCTTTTTTGATTATGACAGGGATAATGACCTGGACCTGTTCCTGATTAACCACTATCCTGATATTTATAATGTTTCGGATATCGAAAAACTGCTGAAAACAAAAAGCCAGATTACAGGTGACCGTTTATTCCGTAACCAGAACGGAAAGTTCACTGATGTTTCGGACCAAGCGGGTTTGATCAACAATAACCTAAGCTACGGGCTGGGCCTTGGGATAAGTGATCTGAACAATGACGGCTGGCCCGATGTATATGTGAGTAATGATTATGCCGGCAAGGATTTTTTATACATAAATAACAGGAACGGAACATTTTCCGAGAGCATTGATGAATCGGTGAACCATGTTTCATTTTCCTCCATGGGAAATTACCTGGGTGATTTTAACAATGACGGCTGGTCTGATATTATTACCCTCGATATGATGGCCGAGGATAATTACGGGATCAAGGCAAGTTACGGATCAATGGACCTGATGATGTTCCGGAAACTGGTTAATCTCGGCCAGCATAACCAGTATATGTATAATATGCTGCAAATGAACAATGGCGTGTTTTCGGCAGATAAAAAGCCTGTTTTCTCAGAGATCGCTCAGCTGTCCGGCATCTCAAGCACCGACTGGAGCTGGGGTCCTTTACTTTTTGATATGGATAATGATGGTAAAAAGGACCTGTTTGTAGCCAATGGCATCAAAAGGGATTTTATAAACAACGACTATCTT
>Ga0105091_10000683_pt1 | contig 14354 bp, 14 predicted proteins | sample PPLLak1March2015_FD_87022 | JGI IMG/M metagenome (GOLD analysis project Ga0105091, IMG submission 87022) | Freshwater sediment microbial communities from Prairie Pothole Lake near Jamestown, North Dakota, USA - PPLs Lake P7 Core (1) Depth... | ecosystem: Environmental > Aquatic > Freshwater >... | reverse complement strand
GTTTCAGTCGCCGTGGCGTTGGCTTGGCTGACCGGAGGTACAGTCGCGGTTAGTGTGGCAGTAGTGGTAAACGCTGTTCCTGTGAGGGCTGTCATGGTTTCTGTGGCAGTGACGTTGGGGTCTGGGGTCAAGGTCTCGGTTCCTGTCACTGTTGCTGCCGGTGATTCGGTGTGGGTGACAGAAGGTTCAGGGGTATCGGTAGCAGGTCCCAGGGTCGCAGTCGGCAGCGCGTTGAGCGTTCCTGCGGCCAGGGTCCCAGCCAGGGCGGCATCCGTAGCCTGTAGGTCAACCGCAGGAGGGACTGTCGGTTGTCCCAAAAAGGGGATAGGGATGCAGGCGCTCAGGATAAAAGCTGTTGCCAAGACAAGGACCGCTGTCCTGTTCATGACCGACTCCTTATACTTGCTGGATGACCTCGAGGAACTGGCTGACCACATCGCGCAACATGCGTTCTGGTAAGGCGCCCACCTGGCGGTGTAAAACCTTACCGCCAGAGACGAAAAGCATGGTTGGTATGCCCTGGACGCCAAACTTTCCGGCCCAATCAGGGTTTTCGTCAGTATTTACCTTCGTGACCAGAAGTTTTCCCGCGTATTCCTTGGCAAGCTTATCCAAAGTAGGCGCTACCATTTTGCATGGGCCGCACCATGGGGCCCAGAAGTCGACAATCACGGGCAATTCTGCTTGCAGCACGGTTTTTTCGAAAGCTTGGTCAGTCACATGGATGGGTTCTTCAACCATTATAAAAAAAACCTTTCCGGGCTGTCGCCCTAAACCTCGGCTTCACCGGGTTTGAAAATTTTATAAGTTGAGCTTATTTTGGCAGTTTTACCGAGCATGATGCTTACCGAACAATATTTATGTTCTGAGAGCTTGATCGCCTGTTCAACATCTCTAACTTGCAGGTTGTTACCCCAGAGTAAATACTCGATTTCAATATCCGTATAAACCATTGGGAATGTATTGGCTCGCTTGCCACGTACTTTCACCTTGAAATCGGATGGGGTTGATTTTTTCTTTTCGAGGATTGAGACGATATCTATTCCTGTGCAGCCAGCCAGCCCAACCAGGAGCAGTTGCATCGGTCCAATGTTCTCGTCCGTGGGACCCATTTGGACAGTTCCGCCTTTATCGTTTTCTCCGATGAAGTTCAGCCCCCCTTTCCAGGTTGCGGAAACTTCTCTCCAGTTATCTGCCATCATCTCCTCGCAATTTGCGAGTATAACACAAAACAACTTTGCCCCCATGTTATACCCCTCCAAGGTATGCCGCGAAAATGGGCTGGAATTGGGTGGGGCGCGCGTACGCGCACCCCACCCAATTCCGGATACATACCACAGATTTTCCCAGGGAGCCCATGTTATAATGGCCCGTCATGGTAGACCTCCTTTCTCGATGGCGTAACGGGCTTTAGAAGACAAGAAAAGCAACTTTTGAGCGGATTGCCGGTCTGCTGGGTGCAACGGAGATTACCCCGGAAACCTGGGATGAGCTGGAAGCGCTGCTTATACAGGCGGACCTGGGGATCGAAACCGCTACTGAAGTAATCGAGTCGCTTCGCCGCTTCGTGCGGACCGAGGGCCTGCTTCGCTCCGAGGAGCTGGAGCGCGCCCTTCGAGTGGAACTGCGCCATCGCCTCACCGAGCCGCCAACCGTTGTGTGGACTGAGCGCCCATCTGTCTTGTTAGTGGTGGGCGTGAACGGCTCCGGGAAAACGACCACGATTGCCAAATTGGGCAAGCGGTTCAAAGAGGAAGGAAAAACTGTCCTCTTCGGTGCAGCGGACACCTTCCGCGCTGCCGCTGTGGACCAACTTCAGGTTTGGGGAGACAGGCTCGGGGTCGATGTGATCGCGGGCGCCCCGGAGAGTGATCCCGGTGCCGTTGCATTCAACGCTGTCCAGGCGGGAACAGCGCGCTCCGCCAACCTTGTCATCGTTGACACGGCTGGCCGCTTACACACCCGCTTCAACCTGATGGAAGAGCTGAAAAAAGTCCATCGGGTGGTGGGCAAAGCACTTCCCGGAGCACCGCACGCTGTCTGGCTGGTGCTGGATGCCACAACAGGACAAAATGCTTTGCAACAAGCGCGCGCCTTCAAGGAAGCGGTTAATGTGACCGGGGTGATCCTGGCGAAACTGGATTCGTCTGCGCGTGGTGGAATGGCCTTCGCGATCAAACGCGAACTTGGATTGCCGATTTTGTTCGCCGGGCTGGGCGAAAAAGCGGATGACCTGCAGCCCTTTGACCCGGATGCCTTTATCGAAGGAATTTTATCTACGGGATAATTCTATCTTTTCAATCAATCGGGGTGTGGGTTGTTGTGGACTGGCATGCCAGTCCACAACAACCCACTTTCCCCCTTCTTTTTGAGAAGATACGGATAATTGGAGGAATAATGCAAGATTTGCTCAATCGTTTACAGGAAGCAGGGGAACAGACTCAGCACCTCATGGTGCGTCTTTGACTTCTCCAACAAAGAACTTAAACTCTCACAATTAGATCAGCAAATGGCGGCGCCCAATTTTTGGGATGAGCCTGCCGCAGCCCAACGGACGATCAAAGCAGCCAATGCGCTTCGCGAGGAGGTCGAATCATGGGGTGAGTTTGCCCGTCGCATCCAGGATGCAAAGGAACTGGCACAACTGGACGATGAAAGCCTGCGCGATGAGTTGGAGAAGGAAGTTGAGAGCATCGAACGGGAGTTGGAAAAGCGCTCCTTTACCGCTATGCTCTCTGGTCCTTACGATAAGGACGACGCGCTGCTGGCGATCCATGCTGGTGCTGGCGGCACCGATTCTCAGGATTGGGCGGATATGCTCCAGCGCATGTATCTGCGCTGGGCTGAAATGCGCGGTTTTGAGACGGAGATCATCGACCTGACTCAAGGGGAAGAAGCTGGTATCAAAAGTGTGACTATTGCGGTGGATGGCAAATATGCGTATGGCTATTTGCGTTCTGAAAAGGGTGTGCACCGGTTGGTGAGACTCTCTCCTTATGATGCTGCCCATCGCAGGCATACCTCGTTTGCGCTGGTGGAAGTCCTTCCGCAAATTGCCATGGATGACCCTGAAGTCGAAATTGACCCGAGCGATTTGAAAATCGATGTCTTCAAGTCATCCGGCGCCGGTGGGCAGAACGTCCAAAAGAATGCGACCGCAATACGTATCACCCACATTCCAAGCGGGATCGTGGTCAGCTGCCAGAATGAGCGCTCGCAGTTGCAGAATAAAGAGAATGCCATGCGCGTGCTCAGGGCGCGTTTGCTGGAGATGAAACAGGCGGAAAAAGATGAAGAGGTCGCTTTGCTACGAGGTGAGTACACAAAGGCCGAATGGGGCAGCCAGATCCGCTCGTATGTCTTGCATCCCTACCAGATGGTGAAAGACCATCGCACCGATTATGAACGAGGCAATACACAGGCTGTCCTGAATGGTGAGTTGGATGATTTTATGGAAGCATATTTGAAGCGCATCGAGTAAGTTTTCACTGGCATTGCGGGATAAGGGCCACTGTTTTACAACGATAGTTATGGACATGCAAGGAAATTCCTGAAAAGACCATACTACAATTCGATCGAGAATGAATTCAGCAGAAATTCTTCGCCAGGCACTTCAAGCCGCTCGTAGTGGGCGGGAGCTGACCGCGCGCGATCTGTTCCAGGATGTTGTGCGTATGGACCCAAACAATGAAGTAGCCTGGATGTGGCTCACTGGCTTGCTCGACCCTCTTGAAGACCGTATCGCGGCCTGCGAGAGGGTCTTGTCCATTAATCCCAGGAACCAGAAAATCCGGGCTTATCTCGATAAACTTCTGGAAGAATATAAAGCAGAACGCCAATGGAAGATAAATGAACAGGATGAAAAAGTGCAACAAATTCGCTCGTTCATTGAGAATGGCAGGCGCAATGAAGCTTTGCTTCTTCTGCAAAATATTCTGCGCGAAGAATCAGTTCACAAAGAAGCCTGGCGCTTGTTCGCCGATCTTTCGGTGAGCATCAATGACAAGGTCCGTGCTTATGAAGCTATCGTGCAGGTCGACCCTGCTGACGCATCAGCATGGCAGGCTTTGAGGCGCTATCGATATTTCCAGCGCAACCCGCTTGAATTGGCTGCTCATTACGAGGAGGAAGGGGATCTGGACAAGGCCCTGGAGTTGTACGAGGTACTGGCAGCGGAAGCAGGCAACTCGTCCAAGTTTGAACACATGTACAAGAATATCGTCCGGCTGGAGGATGCGAAGATAGAAAACGTCCGCCATGTTAAGCCGGCTTTTACCATCCTGCGCATGAGTGTAGGTTTGCCATTATTGTACGTGTTGGAGGTCTTTATCCAGGAAGGGCTAAATCCGATCCGTCATCCGGCACCGGCTTTATGGCTTGGCATTCCCCTGGTAGCGCTGGGCAGTTTTTTGCTCACAGTTGCGGGTGTACGCGTGCGGCATGCTATCTGGCGAAGATGGTTTGGCGACCGTGAGGGTAGAGGGTCAGATGTGATGCGGGCGCTCGTGGCAGTGACAGGCTTGATGATGGTTCTCACTCCTCATCTGTTTTTGGCATGGGATTCCTACCTGCGGCTGCAAACTTTTCAAATTCCCGCGATCCCCTGGATTAGATAACTATGCTCCCAATCAACGACACTGAGCCTAATCGTTATTCCGGGTTTCCGTTTATGACGATCTCGCTGATTGCTCTTAATACATTTATCGAGCTCGCAAAACCTCTGTATTTGCAAAATACAATGACCAACTGGCAATATTGGGAATTCATGATGCACTTTTATTTCACACCCAAATTGATCCTTGCGGCCGAAGGACCTGGAATTTTATCGGGTATTACTTCCATGTTTATGCATGGCGATATTTTTCATCTGTTGAGCAATATGGGCGCGCTGTGGGTCTTTGGGCGCAGGGTGGAAGATGCCTGCGGCGCCTGGCGGTTCCTGGTCTTTTATTTGTTGGCGGGTATCAGTGCGGATTTGATCACCGCATTGGTAATGTACAATTCGCCCACACCCGGGGTTGGGGCGAGCGGGGCAATTTTTGGCGTAATGGGTGCGTATTTGCTTTTATATCCGGCAGGGCGAATCCGCACGCTGGTCATGCTCAGCTTTGTACCTGCCTGGCCGCGAATTCGGGCAGGCTGGATCGTGCTGTATTTTTTGGGTATCCAGATTATTCCTGCATTGAATATGCTGTTTTCAGACGCAAATTATGGCGTCGGGCACTGGGCTCACCTGGGCGGATTTTTTTCGGCTTTATTCATTTTTCTCTTTTTGCGCCCGGAAGCTTTTGCGCGTTATTTGAGCGAGACCCCTGTTTAAAAAAAACACAGCCAGGCGTCTGCCTGACTGTGTTGATCCGTAATTAGCTGCCGGTTGGCAATCTCTTTTTCAGTGTGCGGTCCAGGATATCTTCCTGCTCATCCGAACCAGCTTTTACACGCTTGGATTTTGAGCCTTTCCCGCGCTCATTGGCACGGTCCAAGGCTTCCTGCCAGGCGATTTGCATGGCTGTCAACTCAGGCTCTTCCGGTTCTTCCTGGATCTCAATATCCATTGCTTCTCTCTTGGGTTTGCGCTTGTTGCGATCTTTCCGGGCTTCCTTCTTAGCTGGTTGCACTTCTGCAATCTCCGGCTGCAAAGCCTTCATACTCAGCCGGATCTGTTTCTTTCTACGGTTTACATCCAGAACAACAGCCTCAACTTCATCGCCTTCTTTGACAATTTCACTCGGGCTCTTGATGTACCCGCGTGATATTTCGCTCACGTGTACCAGACCGGGGCGTTCTGCGCCAAAATCAACAAACGCGCCGTAGGATTCGAGCCGGACGACCTTACCTTTGACAACGGTCTCAGGTTTGATCTCGTTCCATTCCATGCCAAGCGGTTCGATCATGGTCAACTCAATGCGATCTTTCTTGACACGGCGTACCCACACGTCCACTGTCTGGCCGACGTGTACTACGTCTTCCGGTTTATTGACCTGGTCTTTCTGTAACTGTGATATATGAATGACACCGGGCAGCTCCTGCCCAATGTCTACGAGCACGCCAGCCAGGGTGGTCTTGACCACCTTGCCTGACAATTTGGTCTTTGGTTCTAACGCGCCGACCTGCGCGGAAACTGTCGCTTCGGTCATGTTTAACTCCTATCAAGGGGGGATAATGCCGAAGGTTGATTATACATGCATCATTATCTTGCGTCAACTCGAAATGTGATTTTTCTCATAATCGCTTTAATTTTTCAGCCTCTTTTCCCGCGCCTGGCAAAATTGGACGTATTCCTTGACATATTGATTCAATTTAGGTATATTTCGCGCTAGCGATGTTGTTTTCGGAAACAAATAGGGAATATTATGTATGAAATCGACAAAACTGACATAAAAATTGTCAATTTACTCCTGGAAGATGGACGCGTGCCTGCCTCCGAGATCGCACGCAGGCTGGGTGATATTTCCGAGCGTGCGGTTCGATATCGGATCGATAGAATGGTGGAGGAGGGGGTGATTCGGGTCAGTGCAATTGTCAGCCCGCAAGCGTTTGGGCTCACCACATATGCAGATGTCTGGTTGGAAGTCGAATCAGATAAAATACTGGAAGTCGCCAATAAAATGGCGGAATTCCAGAACGTCAGCTACGTTGCTTGCGGGATCGGAGAGACCGACGTCAGCATCCAGGTGGTTGCGAAGGATACCGCGGAGGTGTACCGGTTTGTGACAGAAGTCGTACGTAAGGTTCCGGGTGTTCGTAAAACCACAACATCCATTGTTCCAATTATTCTAAAAGACGTATATCAATGGCGCGTGCCGGTTCAGGAAGCGCCGGGTGGTTAAGAAAGCAGAATCCTATTGAGGTCTGGAGGCAGTATGAGTTATGTCGGTTCGAAGAGTAATGCGTTACAGCAGCGTGCGATGAAGGTTGCTCCTCTGGGGGTAAACTCAAATTTCCGGTTCTGGGGGGAAGGCTCTACGCTTTACATGGATAAGGCTAAAGGCGCTTACCTGTGGGATGTGGATGGCAAACGTTATATCGACTATCGACTGGCATTTGGCCCGATCATTCTAGGCCATTCCTATGATGAAGTGGACGCGAAAGTCATCGAGGAAATCCAGCGTGGCACGCTGGCAGCGATGACCTATGAGCTGGAAATCGCATTGATGGAGAAAATTGTTGAGATGTGCCCGGCGGTCGAGATGGCTCGCCTGGCTTGCTCCGGGACTGAAGCTACAATGCACGCCATCCGCGTGGCCCGCGCCTATACCGGGCGGGAACTTATTCTCAAATTCGAAGGAAATTATCACGGATTCCACGACCATACCCTGTGGTCGACGTACGCACCAGTAGAAGCGTATGGCAGCCGGCGCAATCCGATCCCGGTGGCGGCAAGTTCGGGCATCCCGAAGTCAATGGGGGAAAAGATCATCACCTTACCCTTCAACGATTTTGAAGGTTTCGAACGCATGATGAAATCTTATGGCGAGCAGATTGCTGCAGTCATTACGGAACCGTGCCAGGGGAACTGCGGCGCTTTGGACCCGCAGCCGGGGTTCCTCGAACTGATCCGCAAACTGACCAGCGCGTATAACGCCGTTTTCATCCTGGATGAGGTCAAAACGGGTTTCCGCTTTGCCAACGGCAGCGCGCAGGAATACTACAACATCATTCCGGATATGGCAACATACGCAAAAGCCTTGGGAAATGGGTATCCGGTCGCGGCTTTTGGCGGTAAGAAAGAGATCATGAGTATTATCGGTCAGGGGGTGGCGCAGGGCGGTACTTACACAAATAATAAAGCAGGGGTTGCTGCTGGTTATACAACACTGTCCATTTTGCAGCAACGACCCATCATCGAGACCATCAATAAGCGGGGACAGCGCCTGATGGGTGGCTTGCAAGATATATTTGAAGATAACAGCATCCCGGCGGTTTTTAGTGGGCACCCGGCCATGTTCTCGTTTGCGATCGGCATCGAAAAACCGACTTGCCAGCGTGAATGGAGCGAGAGTGAGCGCGATTATTATCTGCGCCTCGTGGATGCAACTATTGAACGCGGCGTGTTGCCCGATCATGACGCGCGTGAACCCTGGTTTCTGTGCTACTCGCATTCCGACGCGGATATCGATGAGACGTTGAACGTTTATGCAGATATTGTAAAGATCGTGAAGCGGTAGACTGCTAATCAACAAAATATGGAGAGATCATGACGAAGCTAACTTCAAAGGAAATCGTTGACCTGAGCAAAGAATACACCTTTTTCTCCTGGTCGGTCCAGGGGCAGGTGAACCCCATCCCGGTGGAGAAAGCGGAGGGGGTTTACTTCTGGGATACCGACGGGAAGCGTTACCTGGACTTTTCATCCCAATTGATGAACACGAACATCGGCCACCAGCATCCTAAGGTGGTCAAAGCCTTACAGGATCAGGCGGCGCAATTGTGCTTTGTTCATCCTGGCAATACCACTGAAGTACGTGCCTTGCTCGGCAAAAAACTGGCCGAGGTGTCTCCGGGCAACCTGAAGAAGACCTTTTTTGCCCTGGGTGGTTCAGAAGCGAATGAGAATGCCATCAAGCTGGCGCGGTTTTATACCGGACGGCACAAGATCCTGGCGCGGTACCGTTCCTATCATGGTGCTACGCATGGCTCCATCGCCCTGACCGGTGACTACCGCCGCCTGGCAGTGGAACCTGTCATGCCGGGTGGCGTTCACTTCCTGGACCCGTTCTGCTACCGCTGTCCGTTCGGGCAGAAGCCGGACTCCTGCAAGCGCGAATGTATTTCTCACCTGGAAGAAGTCATCCGCTATGAAGGCCCGGACAAGATCGCGGCGATCATCATGGAAGGCGTGGTTGGTTCGAATGGGCTGATCGTCCCGCCTGATGATTACTGGCCGCGCGTGCGCGAAATTTGCGACAAATACGGCATTCTTCTGATTTCTGATGAAGTGATGAGCGGCTGGGGTCGCACAGGCGAGTGGTTTGCCGTGGATAACTGGAACGTGGTGCCAGATATGATCACCACTGCTAAAGGCATCACCAGCGGGTACGCTCCGCTGGGTGCGGTCATTATGAGCGATAAGATTGCCGAATTCTTCGATGACAAATATCTCTACGCCGGCCTGACCTACAACGGCCATGCCCTCTCCTGTGCTGCGGCGCTGGCAACGATCGAGGTCTATGAGGAAGATAATCTCATCGAAAATTCCAGGTCACTTGGAAATTATCTTGGTGAGTGTTTGGAAGATATAAAAGAGCGGCATGTATCGGTCGGCGACGTGCGTTATATCGGCCTGTTTTCAGCCATTGAACTGGTAGTGAACCGCGAAAGCAAGGAAGTCATGCCTGCCAAAGTAATGGGCGAGGTCGGCAAAACCCTGCGCGAGAACGGTTTGTTCACTTTCATCATGGCGAACAATATGGGCAGCATGGTCTTTGTGGTCCCGCCGCTGTGCATCACCCGCGAGCAACTTGATGAAGGACTGCAACTGGTCGAGAAGGGGCTTGAAATGGCGGATCAGTTTATTGCGTAAAACGTAGTTTGTAAAAATCATACGAATTACGCATTACGTATTTTTGACAAGGAACATCAATGAAAATTTTGAATTACATCAACAACGAATGGGTCGAGCCAAAGGTCAGCGAATACGCGGAGGTGCTCAACCCGGCTACCGGTGAAGTCATCGCCCGGACGCCCCTGTGTGGCAAAACGGAAGTAGATGCGGCCGCTAAAGCCGCGGCGGATGCCTTCCCAGCCTGGCGCGCAACTCCGGTGCAGGACCGCATCCAGTACCTGTTCAAGTTACGCGATTTGCTCAAAGCCAACTTGGATGAAATCGGGCGTACGATCACGAACGAATGCGGCAAAACTCTCGACGAGGCCAGAGCCGAAATGGTGCGCGCGATCGAAAACGTGGAAGTGGCCTGCGGTATGCCGATGATGATGAAGGGCGAAATCGCTGAAGATATCGCGCCTGGCATTGACGAGATCATGCTGCGCCAGCCGGTGGGCGTCTGCGCCACGATCGCTCCTTTCAACTTCCCGGGGATGATTCCGTTTTGGTATCTTCCTTATGCCCTGGCAGCTGGCAACACCTACGTCATCAAGCCCTCGGAAAAAGTGTCGACGACCATGCAGTTGATCTTCAAGTTGATCGAGCAGGTTGGTTTCCCCAAAGGTGTCGTCAATATGGTCAACGGGTCGAAGGACGCGGTGGACGGCATCCTCGACCACCCGGCCATCCGCGCCATTACCTTCGTCGGCTCGACCAATGTGGCGAAGTACATCTATCGCCGCGCGGCGGAAAACGGGAAACGTGCCCAGGCGCAGGGTGGGGCCAAGAACCCGGTCATTATTCTGCCAGATGCGGACATGGAGATGGCGACCAAGATCGTCGCCGACTCGGCTTTTGGCTGCGCCGGTCAACGCTGCCTGGCAGTCTCTTTGGCGGTGACGGTTGCCGAAGCGCGCAACGAATTCACTGAATTGATCTGTGATGCTGCTTCCAGCCGTGTGGTCGGCTATGGATTGGATGCCGGCGTGCAGATGGGGCCAGTCATCAGCCAGGCAAGCAAAACGCGTGTTGAACAGTTGATCGGCCTCGGGTCCGGGGAAGGTGCGACGGTGTGTGTGGATGGGCGCGGGACAACGATCAAAGGTTACGAAGGCGGCTCGTTCGTCCGCCCGACCGTCCTGGCCGACGTCCAACCGGGCAGCGAGATCTGGAAGACAGAAATTTTCGGACCGGTGTTGAGCATGATGCACGTCAACACGATTGACGAGGCCGTGGCGCTGGCAAACAGTCACGCTTATGGCAACCAGGCCAGCCTGTTCACTTCGTCCGGTTCGGCGGCGCGCAAATTCCGCTATGAAGTGGACGCAGGCAATATCGGCATCAATATCGGCGTGGCCGCGCCGATGGCCTTCTTCCCGTTCAGCGGCTGGAAAGAGAGCTTTTTCGGTGACATGCACGGTCAGGGAATGGATGCGGTTGAATTTTTTACCCAGAAGAAGGTTGTGATCGAACGTTGGCCGAAGGAGTGGTCGCGTAAGTTCTAGTTGAACCTCGTAGTAGCGACTTCAGCCGCTTTTAGACGACTGAAGTCGTCACTACGTCATGAAATTATTTATGAGGGTGTATGACTCAAAACCTGGAAAACGCCCTGGCCTACTCGGAGCGCTGGTTGGGGATCATCAAACAAGAAGAAGTAGATGAAATGCTCGGCAAGGAAATCATCACCGAGTCCAAACAAAACTTTGCTGAGCATTTTAACAAGGGCTGGCTGGAATATCGCAAGTCAGTGACCGAAGCTGGCGACTGGGCAGCGGTCGAGTGGACCGGTTCAGGCGCTGTATTTAAAGATGTGCTAGGACGCGAGTATCTTGACTGCCTGGGCGGCTACGGCATGCTCAACCACGGCTGGAGCCATCCGGATGTGGTGGCTGCTGTGCGCGCTCAACTTGGACGCACACCTATGCCCAGCCAGGAGTTGATCGATCCCTTGCGCGGCGTGCTGGCGCGCATGATGGCCGATATCACCCCAGGCGACCTGAAATACAGTTGGTTTGCTGCCAGCGGCACCGAGGCTATCGAAGCTTCCATCAAAATTGCCAAGCTCTACACGCAGAAACCTGCTTTCATCGTAGCGGTCAAGGCGTTCCACGGGAAAACGATGGGTTCGCTTTCCATGCTGGGCAAAGCGGACTATCGCCAGCCGATGGGTATGTTGTACGGCGGACCGGTTTACCACGTCCCGTTTGGGGATGCAGAGGCGGTCGAGCGCCAGCTTGATATTTGCGACAAAGTGGGCATCGGTGTGGCGGGCGTGCTGTTCGAGCCCATCCAGGGCGAAGCGGGGGCGATCGTCCCGCCAGATGACTTCTGGCCGCGCGTCAGGGAAGCCACCCGCACGTACGGTGTGCTTTTGATCGCCGACGAAGTGCAAACGGGTCTGGGCCGGACCGGGAAGCTGTGGGGCGTTGAGCACTGGAATGTGGCCCCGGATATTATCGCGGTTGCCAAATCTCTGGGAGGCGGCGTGATGCCGATCAGCGCGGTAACAACCACCGAAGAGATCTTCCAACCGATGATGTATCCCAATCCCTTCATGCACACCACCACCACAGGCGGCGGCGCGCTGGCCTGCTCTGCGGCGATTGCGTTCATCAATGTCATGCTGCGCGACCGGCTGTGGGAACAGGCTGCTGAAAAGGGCGCATATTTCATTGCCAAGTTAAATGAATTGGCGGAGAAATACCCTCAAATTTATGAGAAAATAACCGGGAAAGGTCTTTTGATTGGGATGCACTTTAAAACCCCGCAAACAGGTTACAAGGTCGCGGCGGGGTTGTTCAAACGAGGCGTTTTGGTGGCAGGTACCCTTACCAGCGCACAGACGATCCGCATCGAACCGCCGCTGGTGATCGAATGCGCGCAAATCGACGAAGTCTTGAATCGCCTGTCAGATGTGTTGGCGGAAGAGAGTAAGGCGCTCTAAATCTAATACCAGACCTGACAGGTTTTTGCGAGGCACCCCGCAGCGAAGTCGAGCAGTGAAAACACTTCGACAAGCTCAGTGCATCGCCTGTCAGGTCTCAAGGAAATTATGACCACATCCTTTGAAACCCAGTTCAAAACCCGCACTCCTGCTTCCTACTCGATGTTCGAGCGCGCCAGCCAGCACCTGCCGGGCGGGGTAGCGGGAAATGGCAAATTCGTTGCTCCATACCCGATCTATGTCAAAGGGGCGCAGGGCGGCGAATTTGTTGACCTGGACGGCAACCGCTACATCGACCTGCTGATGGGCGGCGGGGTGCACATCCTCGGTCACTCGTCCGAAGTGGTGATGAGCGCGGTCGAGGCCCAACTGCGCGTTGGCACGCACTACTACATGGCCGCTGAAGCCGAAGTGTTGCTGGCCGAAAAGATCTGCCAGTTGATGCCGCAAATCGAGATGGTGCGCTTCGTTAACACCGGCTCGGAAGCCACCCAGATGGCCTTGCGGGCCGCGCGCGCTTACAGCAAGCGTGACCGTATCGCCAAGTTCGAGGGCAATTTCCACGGCCAACATGAGGCAGTTCTGATCAGCACGCTCGGCGCGGAAGGTCCGGATAGGGAACCGGTCTCGCGCATTGACAGCGCTGGCGTCCCGCGCCTCACCCGGGACAATGTGCTTGTATTGCCATTCAATGACGCTGAGCGTACGGTGGACTTAATCTCTGAACACGCCGACGAGCTGGGCGCTGTGATCCTGGAGCCTGTCTCGGCCTTTGGCTTGGGCGTTGTTCCAGCGCAGTCCGAATTTCTTGAAGCAGTCCGCGAAGTGACCGCCAAATACGAGATTCCGCTCATCTTCGACGAAGTAGTGACCAACTTCCGCCTGGGGCTGGGCGGCGCAACTGAATGCTTCGGTGTTATACCTGACCTGGTCTGCCTGGGGAAGATCATCGGCGGTGGGTTTGCGATCGGCGGCTACGGCGGCAAACGCGAGATCATGGATAAAGTTGTCACGCCTAAAACGGGCCTGTGGAACCTGAGCGAGCAGATCTTCCAGTCGGGATGCTTCTCAGGCAACCCGATTTCGATGGTAGCCGTGCTGGCGGTGCTCAACGAGTTGGAAAAGGGTAAAGTCCATCCGCATATCAACGGCATCGCCGAGAAACTGCAAACAGGCATCACGGAAATCGGCAGGCGGCTGGGCTTCCCGGTTCTGGTCAACCGCGCCGCCTCCTTCTTCCAGGTGCATTTCGGTGTTGATAAAATCACCAACAAGCGCGAGCAGCAAAAAACCGATAAGAAAACCGCTGACCTGTTCCATTACGGCTTACGCGCCAATGGCATCATGGCCAGCACACATCCGCTCTTCATTTCGGCAGCACACACGGAACAGCATGTGAGTACCATCCTGGATGTTTCGGAACGTGTGTTGAAGGAAATGAAGGTATAAAATTAAATTGGAGTGGGCATGAGCGAATTTGCTGTTGAACTTCAAGATGTCGTCAAGCGGTTCCCTACACCCGAAGGCGGGGAAGTATTTGCCGTCGATCACGTCACCATGCAGATCAAAAACGGCGAATTTTTCTCGATGTTGGGGTCTTCCGGCTGCGGCAAGACGACTTCCCTGCGCATGATGGCTGGGTTCGAATGGCCGACAAGCGGGGAAGTCTACATCGAGGGCGTGGCCCAGGGACATACGCCGCCGTTCAAGCGGCCCGTCAATACGGTCTTCCAGAGCTACGCTTTGTTCCAGCATATGACCGTCTTCCAAAATGTGGCGTTTGGCCTGGAGATGGATGGCGCTGGCAAGGAAGAGATCAGCAAGCGCGTTGGCCGTGCGCTTGAAATGGTGCAACTCCGAGGCATG
>Ga0105091_10000682_pt1 | contig 14359 bp, 16 predicted proteins | sample PPLLak1March2015_FD_87022 | JGI IMG/M metagenome (GOLD analysis project Ga0105091, IMG submission 87022) | Freshwater sediment microbial communities from Prairie Pothole Lake near Jamestown, North Dakota, USA - PPLs Lake P7 Core (1) Depth... | ecosystem: Environmental > Aquatic > Freshwater >... | reverse complement strand
TCGGCGACACCCTGAAGTCGGCCGTCACCGACTGCATCAAGCGCTGCGCTCACCAACTAGGCGTGGGGCTGCATCTCTACTCGAAGGACGGCTCTTACCGATCCTTCCGAAGCGCTCCGCTTGAAGCCGCCAACTCGACCTCTCCCGCGCCGGACGGCGCCGACCGGGTGGAGGCCCTGTGAAGGCCAGGGTCCATTTCTATATCCTCCAGTGGCAGGTCGACGGTTGCGAAGTGTGCAACCGCTCGACCGGCGAGCTTCACACCGTCGGTGTCAGCAACGGCCGATTCGTCGGCCGTTGTTCCTGCTCCAAGCAACCCGAGGCGCCTTGGAGCCGCTGCCCGCATCAGGAAACAGTTCTCCGCTGCCTGATGGATCGCACTTTCGACGCGTTGTTCGCCCGCTGGAAAAGAGCGAATCCCGGCCGGCTCCGGCGCCTGCCGAATCAGAAGGCCGACGACCTCGACGAGGAAGATCCGAACTTCGAGATCTACCCGCTTCCGAGGCGCCGCTACGAGGTCCGAGACCGCCACAAGCCGGAAGCCCACGTCCTGGACGTCAGCGCCCGGCGGTTCGTCGGGCGCTGCGACTGCGGGATTCGGGGTGAGTTGCCTCTCTTCATGTGTCCGCACCGCCTCGCGCTCAGGGCCTACCTGCTCAACCTTCCCTGCAACCGTCCCCGACCGATATTCTGACGACCCGAGGTTGCACAACGAGGCCGTCCTGTCGGTCGGTTTCCGGCCTTCCTCCACTGGAACCGAGAGGCGTGTTCTGTCGTCGTCTTGCAGCCTCCTGAGTCCGATGTTTGTTCTGGCACCCGTGATCGCTTAGCGGCCACCTGACCCCCGTCGCTCCAGCGGAGCGGCTGAGAGTCGAGCTTCGGTGGGACGATCAGGTGAAGTGATCAGGGTGCCACGGTGCAACCAAACGTTGCCAGCCGCCCGCTGACCGTTGAGGCTGATGAATTGTCGCAAAGGCGTGCGGAGCCTGTTCTTAGCCCATTTCAGGGCTTTACTGCGTGAGGCAAGGTACCCGCCTCGGCACTTTTTCCACGAGGCATTCGGCAGGGTTGACGCCGTGACCCGCAATTCGCTAGCCTTTCGGGGAAAAGATGTCACGAGGAGCAGGTCTTGTAATCGGATTGATGGTATCGCTTCTGCTGATCGTATCCCTTCTGCTGATCGGGCAAGGCACACCGACCCTAGCCGAATTACGTGATATGGATAACCCGAACCGGATCCCCGATCACTACATGATCTTTTTCAAAGACGGTGTTCCGGGCACAGTGGTGAGGTCCTCAATTGATGCCTTACAAAAGGATTATCCTAGCGCAAAAATCGAGTATGTCTGGGATCGTTTCGAACCGAAAGGTTTTTCCGTCGCGAACCTGCCAGAGGCGGCCCTAGCTTGTGTCGAAATCCGCACGTGGATCATATCTCTGCAGATGTCTGGGGTTCCGCCGACAAATTCGACCTACGAGGACGCCATTTACGATAGCCTTGCGGTGTCTGGGGATGTCTTGGCGTCAGGCTAAGAGGAGCACGAAACACAAGCGGACCGGGTGGAAAGATGAATACGGGTTGGAAAGAGAAATCCACCTGCGAAAGGCACGACTAGGCCCGCCTGCCCCCTAAACTGCCCATACGCTTCCGTCCACAGCTCCAAAGAGCCCGGGTCGGAGCCTCATCAAATCCAGCCTTTCTTTCGGCAAGTTCCATACCATAGCCAGGCAAGGGAATAACCTGCAGGAAGGACCGTAGGAATAAGTCAGATCGTAGCGGGTTGGGTGCTGGTAGCGACCCCGAAATTCAAACTGAATTTTCGCAGAAGGTCGACTCTCCTCCGTTACCCGCATTGAAATTTCTGCTTGCGGTAACACAACCGAAAACCGACGGTGTTCTAGAAGAAGAGAGGAGAAAAAACTCGAACGGAGGACCAAGCAGCGATGGGAGCGGATGTTTGAGAGATTGGGGGAGCAAGCAGAGAATTGCTCCTCGGAATTGTGCCGGCGAGAAATCATGGATATAGGAGACCTGTATCAGCGCTACGGCCCGATGGTTTTGAGACGGTGCCTGAAGTTACTGAAAAGCAAAAGGGAGGCCGAGGACGCCATGCAGGAGGTATTTGTCCATCTCATGCAGCACCGCTCGAGTCTCACCTCGGATTATCCGTCCGGCCTGCTCTATCGCATCGCCACAAACATCTGCTTGAACCGGATCAGAACCCGACTTCGTGGGAAAGAAGTGGATGTCGACGAGGACCTTTTGCACCGGATTGCGGTCATCCCCGATTGGGACTCGGGCCTTCTCCTCGACAAGTTGTTCAGACGCCATCCACTGTCGTCTCGCGTTATGGCGGTCATGCACTTCTTGGATGGTATGACGCTTGAGCAAGTGGCTGAGGAGTTTGGGATGTCCGTATCGGGAGTACGAAAGAGGCTCAGGAGTCTCAGGACGAGCCTGCGAGAACTGGAGAACCTATGAGCGTCGAAAAGATTCCAGACGTCTGGCTCGAGCGCTATCTCCTCAATGAGTTGGCGCCCGGAAAGAAGCAGCGGGTGAAACAAGCGCTTGCTTCTGATCCTGCCGTGCTGCAGCGATTGGAGGAGTTGCGCCGATCAAACGAAGAACTCTTGCGGGAGTACCCGCCGGACGAAGTGAGAACCAGGATCTCCGATCGCATCCAAGGAGAGGCAGGCGCCAAGAGGCGACTCGGCGTTTCGCGCCTTTTCTTGTCCCCGGTCGGCGTTGCTCTGGTTTCTGTCACACTGATTTCCGCTTTTTGCCTTCACTATTTCTGGAGAGTGGAGCAAACCTCGGAGGTGGCCACGGAGGGAGTCCGCCTCAAGGGAGATCAGTTGCGCTTGTTGGTGTTCCGCAAGACAGCGGAAGGAGTTGAGGAGTTGCGCGATGGCACGAAAGTCGCGATAACCGACGTGATTCAGTTGTCCTACTATTCAGCCGAACAGAAGTACGGCACGATTCTTTCTTTGGACGGGCGGGGAGTGATTACTCAGCACTTGCCCGAGCGAGGCACTCAAGCCGCCGAGCTCATAAAGGGCCGGACTATTCCTTTGCCTGCGGCTTTTCAACTCGATGACGCGCCTCGCGGTGAAGCCTTTTTCTTCATCGCGTCAAATCAGCAGTTCGCGCTTCAGCCTGTGCTCGATGCTATGGCCCGGGAATCCGCGGACTGGAGTCAGCCAAAGAGGCGACTGGCGCTGCCAGCTCGCTATCAGCAATCGAGCGTTGTGCTTCAGAAGGAAAACAGATAATGAGAAACCGAGCAGGTCTTCTTGCCTTCATCGCGGTGGTTGTCCTCATAGACTCGTTCTGCTCAGCTGCGGTCGTGCGGCGTTTCGCGATCGTCGCCGGTTCCAACCTCGGTGGTCCAGGCCGAACCACCTTGCGCTACGCCGTTTCCGACGCTGTCTCATTTGCGCGCCTGGTACAGGACCTTGGTGGTGTGAGAGAAGCGGACTGCCGTCTTCTTCGGGAACCATCTCTGATCGACTTCGGCAAGGCGCTACAACAGCTGAGGACTGAGATCCAGGAAAGCCGGGCCGTTAGCCAACGAGTAGAGTTGATTTTCTACTACTCTGGTCACGCCGATGAACAGGGTCTTTTGCTTGGTGGGAGCCGCTTACCCTATGACCAGATTCGAGAGGAGATAGCGCTCCTAAAAACGGATGTGAATGTTGCAATCCTCGACGCCTGCGCATCGGGGGCCATAATGCGGCGGAAAGGAGTCATCCCGCAACCTGGCTTCCTGTCGAATTCGCCCGCCGACATGAAGGGGCACGCGTTTCTCACCTCGAGTTCCGAGAACGAGACGGCTCAGGAATCAGACCGGATTCGGGCCTCCTTTTTCACCTACTACCTCCTTTCGGCCCTGCGAGGAGCTGCAGACTCCAATGCAGACAGCAAGGTCAGTCTGAATGAGGCGTACGAGTTCTCATACAACGAAACGCTAGGCCGGACAGCCAAGACCCAGGGCGGCCCGCAACATCCGGCCTACGACATCCAGATGTCGGGGACAGGAGAGCTTGTTCTCACAGACCTTCGGCAAATTTCATCTAAGCTGGTGCTGCCTAAGGAGCTGAGCGGACGGATTTACATCATGAACGCGGACAGGCAACTCATTGCGGAGTTGTTCAAACCGGAAGGGCGTGAAATCGAGCTTGGAATGCAGAGCGGAAACTATTCAATCTACGTCGACTCCGGAACGTTGTTCTTGGCGGCTTCGGTAAAAATGTCAGAGAAGCAGACGACCGTCCTCGAGCAGCAGCTTTTTACTCCGACCAAGAAGGAGCCGAGCACTCTACGCGGTCCGTCAATCTACGCGGCCGAAAGGCGGCCTGTGCCACCGGTTAGGAAATTTGAAGTCGGAGGGCACTATTCTTCTTTTCATTCCGACTGGGGCCTTGAGGTGCTGAACAGAATTCAGTACCAGGGCGTGGGAGGAAAGTTTACGTATAACCTGAACAATCAGGTGGCACTGGAGGCGGAGACCAGCTTCCTGAAAAATCTGAGTGAGCAGAGGATTATCAACGTCTTCGGTGCGAAGCTCGGCGCAAGAAAGCACTCATGGGGGCTGTTCGGGAAGATACGGCCCGGCCTAATCACTCATCGGGAGTTGACTGGGTGCCTCGCAGACCTGCGGCCTTGTAACCCTCACAGGGTCAGCGATACCCGATTCGCGCTCGACGTGGGCGGCGTCGTGGAACTGTACGACTTCGGTATCTACAAGTCCGATCGGCTGTTTTTTCGACTGGATGTGAGCGATACGCTTGCCTCCTATGGATATAGGACCTGGAACTACTATGATCCCGGCCAGCCGCCGGTCGTGTTTGAAAGATTTCGTTCGCACCATAATCCGCGAGTGAGCATCGGCGCAGGTTTTCGGTTCTGAGCGCCAGGTATGACTGGGGGAGGATAGAGATGATTACGAGGCGATGTGCAACTGTTTGTGCTTTTCTTCTGAGCCTGTCCTCCGGTCTGGCCTTTTGCCAGGACCGGAGCACCGAGCAGAGATACGAGTTGTTCGGTGGCGTCTCCGCCCTCGGTGCTCAGACCCCGTACACTCGCCATGTCGAAGGTTGGAACGGGTCGGTGACAATCAAAGTGCGAAATCAGCTGGGTATCTTCTTCAGCTCCGCTGGCTACTACTACGGCGCTGATGATGTAAATGCATGCGCGGTTCATCCCTGTAAACTCGGCCGCGACTCATATGACATCCTGCTTGGTCCTGTCTTCCGTCCAGCGATGCTTGAGCGCCTTCGTCTTCGTCCGTTTGTGCGCGGCATTGTGGGTGGCGTCTACCTTACCGGCCACGACTTGGTTGGCCCGCCGATCTTACCCGCCTCGGCGCCATATCCGCAACGTGAGCTCAACTTCGCGATCGGCGCAGGAGGCGGGATCGATTTCGCACTGTCGAAGAGGGTGAATCTACGAGTTATCCAGCTCGACTACGTCCGGCGCGTGGGTGGTCGTCTGTACTGGTTCGAGTCTGGCATGGTACGGCCCTCGACTGGTGTTGTTGTTCGGTTCTAGCGCGCTTTTTGGCTTCATCGTTATCGGCCTGACCGGAAAAGATGGTTGACGCACCAAGCTTCTCTCACCCGAAAACAAGAACGATAGCGCCGGGGGTCAGAATCGCGTCGTGTGGTGCCGCTACCCGGCAATTCGGACTGAACAACGAATGAGCCAACATGTTTTTCGAGGGAAGAAGATGTCGAAGCGTGGGGGAATGAACCTCCTCTTGCAAGAAACGATCTAAGCCGCCGAAGGGGTTGACAGTGACAAAACCATGCCTGGTCGGTGGTCTTTTATCAGCTATTCTTTGCTTTACACTATTTCCGGGTCTCACCTCGGTTCTGCATGCGCAGGCGAGCGACCGCGATTGGGAAGTGGGAATTCATTTTCCGGTCGCGAATTTGCAAGGTTTCCAAGTGACCGAGCCCGGAGTTGGCCTTAGCGCAAACAGATGGCTTGTGGACTGGAAATTCGCGCGCTTGAGCTTGGATGGTCAGGCGGACTATTTCCCCGGGATCCACTCGTTCCAGCCCGAGCAGAAGCGTTTTCCTTACTGGCACTCGGCCGAAGAGGTCTCGAAGATGCAGGCTATGCTGGGCCTGAGGGTGGGCGCCAGGGTGCGAAGAACGGCAGAGGTCTTCGGGACAGTAAGACCGGGGCTGTTCCGTTTTTCGAACATGACTCTTCTGGAAGGAGGGTGCCTGGCCGTGTACCCGAGTCCTGAGTCCTGCTTCGCCAACCACGGGAAGACACGACCTATGGTGAATGTCGGGGCAGGTCTGTTGCTTGGCCCAGACCGCTGGTTCTTCAGACTGGACCTAGGGGACAACCTGGTCCACTACGACCTGCAGCTCATCGATGTTCCCTATATTGGTCCTCCAGTAGAAGGCCTTTGGTCATTAAACCGACGCCCGGGATATGACAACTGGAAACACCACTTCCAGGCAAGCGCAGGGGTCGGCTTCAGGTTCTAGACAAACCGAAGTGTTAGAGGGGACGAGGCCGTTTAGGTATTGCTGCTTCATCACGTGCGTACCCAAATCGCGAAGTTGTAGAGAAGCACAATCGCAACTATCATCTTGCTGTCCGGGATTTGCTGATAGCTGGTCCTGTTCCGGGGAGGGGTGCTCATGTTGCAGGACTTCCGGTTTGCGTTTCGTGTTCTCAGTCGAAATCGGGCGTTCACTCTCGGAGCCATCCTGAGTCTGGCTCTCGGTATCGGAATAGCCACGACGATCTTTAACGCCACCCGGACAGCGCTCATAAACCCGCTTCCGGTGCCTGAGTCGCATCGGATGGTGACCGCTTTCAACTTCGATCGGGCGACCGGGAAGTATCTCTCCAGCTCTTACCCGGACTACTTGGATCTGAGTCAATCAGCGAAGTCTCTTCAAGGACTTTCGGCCTATGTTCGCCTGCCTCTGAACGTTCACTTGCCCGCAGGGACGTTGCGCTTACCCAGTGAAGCTATTTCCGAAAACTACTTCTCGATGCTCGGACTCCGATTCACAGTAGGCAGGGATTTCCAACAGGGCGGCGACGACGATCGGTCGAGTGTGATAGTAAGCGACCAGCTGTGGGCGGCTCATTTCGGCCGAAGTACGGAGGTTGTAGGTAAGACGATCCGCATCAACGGCCAGCCCTTCACAGTAATAGGAGTTGCACCTGAAAACTATCGAGGGGTCGACCTCAGCTGGTCGGAACCGCCGCAGTTCTGGATCCCGCTCGGTGCGACACCAGTGGTTCTGCCGAGTTTCGGGAAACATGCAGTTCTGGAGACGAGGTCCGCCCGCTTCCTGCTGATGGTTGGGCGCCTCCGGTCGGACGCCACCCAGAAGCAGGCCGAGGCGGAACTAGAAGTTCTGACGAAGAACCTCGAGCGCGCGTATCCCGCTAGTAATCAGAATGTCTCTGCCCTCGTCCTGCCGGCCAGTCAATCTCGGTTCTGGCCCGGACACCGCGATTCGGTAACGAGACTCCTCGCTGTTCTTGGCGTGGGCGCCGGTCTCTTCCTGCTGCTCGCCTGTGCCAACATTTCGAGCCTGCTTCTCGGACGTGCTGTTTCCCGGGCAAAAGAAATGTCGATTCGCCTGTCTCTCGGGGCCCGCCGATCCTCCCTGGTCAGGCAGTTGCTCCTCGAGAGCGCCGTACTCGCACTTCTCGGTTCCGGCCTGGCTCTCCTGATCGCACACGCTCTGAATCGGTTGATGATTGCCTTCCCAAGAGCTCTTGGCCTTCCGCTGAATCTTGATCTCAGGCTGGACCTGCTGACGGTCGGTTTTTGCCTTGCGGTGTCCGGCCTGGCTATTCTCCTGACGGCCCTCGTCCCCGCGCTGCGCGCCAGTCGGGTTAACCTGGTTCCCGGATTGAAGGACTCTGGAGGGGACGCAGGCCTGTCTGTCCCCTATCGGCTTCGGGGAGCCCTGGTGCTGGCTCAAGTGGTGCTCGCCACTCTGCTGCTCCTGGGCAGTGGCATCTTGTGCCGAACGCTGCGCGCCGCCTATTCCATGGACCTCGGATTTGCCGTTCAAAATGTGATGTGCATTGAATTTGAGGGGCCGTCCGAGCAATCACCGGGGGGCAACGTCGGTCAAGTCCGGAGGCTGCTCAACGACATGCAAAAACTGCCCGGAATTCGCTCGGCAACCCTCGCGATGAACCTTCCTCTATCGATGATGCGGACGATGGTCCGGGTATCAACCGGGCCCGAGAGCTCGGCTGCCTCCCTCGAGGCCCACTACAACCTCGTCGGACCACACTTCTTCAGAACTTTGGAAATCCCGCTCATTGCCGGTCGTGACTTCGGGAGCGGCGACGAATCTGCGGGACTGCGACAAGCGGTGGTGGACCAGGCGTTGGCGGAAAGACTGTGGCATGGACAAGATGCAGTCGGCAAACGATTGAATCTGGTCTTCGGACCGGACCGCCAGGTGGCGGGGACAGTCATCGGAGTCGCGCGGAACAACCGTTACAAGTCAATTTGGGACGATCCTTCCCCGCATATCTATCTCGCGCCCGCTCAAGGGGAATCCATCAGCGGCAACATGATCGTCCTGACCGACGGATCCGCGGACCGCCTCATCAGCTCAGTCCGGCAAGCCTGGCCGTCGGCTGCTCCCGAAGTTCCCCTGTACCAGATCAGGACGGGCGACGACTTGATGAGAACCTCGCTCATCCCCTACCGGGTGAGCGGCACGCTCCTGGGTATTCTCGCGGCCGGCTCGGTGTTGCTTTCTTTTGTCGGGCTGTACAGCGTCGTCTCCATGTCGGTCTTACGCAGAAGCAGGGAAATAGCCATCCGGATCGCGGTAGGAGCTCTTCCCCGACAGGCAGTCGCGCCAGCCATTCGGAATCTCTTTTCCCTGGCCATCGTGGGGCTGATCTTCGGACTGGCCGCCGGCCGCTACGCGACCCGCTGGCTGGCAGTCGCGATGAACAATGTCCCCTCCCTCGACTCGACCGTGTTCGGCATCGCCGCTGTCTTCCTAACGATCGTCCTCCTGGCCGCCGCCCTGATCCCCGCCCTCCGGGCAACCCGCACCAACCCCGCGCGGGTCTTCAGGTCAGAGTAGCGTAACACCAGCCTAATTTCGGTTCGGCTTCGGAAGCCCCCGGAACTCCGGCCCATCCGACTGCTCGGACTACCGCCCATGCGGGAGCTGGTTTAGTCTGTGGACCCGCCTTTCGGGCTGGCTTTCCGGTCGTTTCGGACTTCAGCCTGCCTCACACTCCGCGGCCCCGTCGAAGGTAGCGCCTCAAGTTGTACCTCGAGCTCCGCTTCGTTCTCGCAGATCGGGTTCCGCCTCGGCTCCGCCCGCCGAAAGCGGCGGTCTTCGCCTCGGCTATCCTCCTGCTCGTCCGAAGCTCACGGCTCGCCAGCTTGCCTTTCTCCCGGAGCAACACCGCAACAAGGATGCGGCCGGCCCACCTCCTCCGCTCCGGAGCACCTCTGTCGCCCGGCCGCGCATTTCGGGGCCGCCCGGTTCGCCGGCCTGCGCGGAGGCGGCGCTCGGGTTCTGCCGCCTTCGCCCGGCCCAAAAGCAGGCCGGGCTTCGTCGACATCACCGCTCGCGACCCGTCTCCGCTTGTCCGGCTCACACTCCGCGGCCCCGTCGAACGTAGCGCCTCACGCTGGACCTCGACCTCCGCTTCGTTCTCGCAGATCGGGTTCCGCCTCGGCTCCGCCCGCCGCTCGCGCGGCGGGCGCCGCCTCGGCGATCACCCTCCTGCTCGCCCGAAGCTCCCAGCTCGCCAGCTTGTACTGCCCCGGAGCAACGCCGCAACAAGGATGCGGCCGGTCCACGTCCTCCGCTCCGGAGCACCCTCGTCGCCCGGCCGCGCATTTCGGGGCCGCCCGGTTCGCCCGCCTTACGGTGATTCAAGCCCATTCCAACAAGTGGGCATTGTTCCCGACGTACTGGTCGAGCCCGAGGTTGAGGACTTTGTGATGGGCAAGGACCGCGTACTGGAGAAAGCGGTCGATGTGCTGAAAGCCAGAATGGGTGGTCTTCTCTCCACCACTCACGCCAAATAGTATTGAGTAGAGGTCGAATGGAAGGTGCGCCGGTCGTCCTTGCTGAAACTGATCGTCGTGACGCCTGCCTCAATATCGCGGGCAGCGTCCTCCCGGTAAGGATGCTTGAACGTGCCTCCACCGACATTAGGAGGCGGACTCGCTCGACCCTTTTGTTCGACCCTTCAGCAGTCGCTTCGCATTCCTCACGATTCCGAAGCGTCGCCCGTGTGCGTTCTCAATCCGATTCAGCCATTGGGAAAGCCTCAGTGCTGTTTGTGCGTGCTGTAGGATATTCGGTTCTCTCAATTCACGAAGGAGCGGAGGGTCCTCCGCAGTCTGGATGACGTTGCAGGCATCCTCAACTGAAGCCAGCGGACCACTGACTAGGGTGTCGCTATCCTTGAAGTGCGCTAGGCGGTTTCGGAGCTCCAGCAACCTCCGCAGCGCCACGCCCAGGTCACCATATTCGGTCCCAAGCTCAGGCGTGGCCAATTTGAGAAGGAGTTCCACCTTTTCCGGAAGCGAAGTGCGCTCAATGGTCTGCCACAAGGCGGCAGCGAAGACTGGGTCACGAACCTCCAGCAGAAGCGCTTTGTGAAGGACGACATTTGTCCGCGCTTCTACCCAGAAGGCCCCGAAAACTAGAAGTCGGATGCTATGCTCGATACGAGCCGGTGAGCGCAACAAGGAGCGGTGAGCGTTGCGGAATAATCGTCCGTAAACCCAGTCGAGGCCAGGGTTGCTCCGTACGCCAACCACCTCTCCCAGTTCGAACTCCAGGATCAATGAACCGTCGCGCATTGACGACCTCGTGATTGCCGGCAAGTTGTTGGGCGACCTCGCCACTCTGCTGCCTCATGCACCGGCTGTTTGACTCTAGCAGGCAAAACTGACATCCGCACCCCCGCCGTCTAACGGCAATAAGTTCAGCGGGCGGCCAGATGAGCTGTTGCACCGAGCCGCCCAAATTATCGCTACCTGATCGTACCCGCCAAAGCGTCGCCGGGGCCGCTCCGCTGCAATGACGGGGTTAGGCGAGCGAGTTGTACGGGCCGAGCACGGAGCAGCCAACTTGCCTCGGCAAGCACATCTAATACCGCTTTGAAAGTGCTTCGAGGCGTGATTTCACCAGCTCGCCGACGGCAAAAACTGTATTGTGGTGATTCTCACACACAAGCCATTGGAAGTTCCCAGCGATCAGGTAGTACTCGAAGCCGTAACATTCCGCAATGACGGACACCGCAACAGCGGGAGTCACCTCGTATACCGGAAAGTAAGGAAGGCGGTCGTCTTCCGCAAGGAACCACACTCTTTCATCAGGGTCGGGTACGATTTCGGGTATCAGCCGAAAACTGCTGCTGTCCTGAAGCTCGAGCCAGGCGTGTGGTAGTTGGAAAGCTTCCCACCACCAGCGGCGATCGGGGCCCGAAACGAAACGGGCCAAGGCGGTGAGATAAATTCGTTCTGCCTCGACGGCTTGAACGAGACGAATCTCGCTGTTCGTCAGCCGTAGAGTTCTGATCGCCGCCGATATCTCATTGGTTACGTCGTCGGTCATCCTGATTTCGCCGCCTAACGCCAAGTTCAGCGGCCCGCCCGGGCTTTACCACCAGACGATCAATGAAAGAAGCGCGAGGGCGGGTCCGCTGCAACGACTGTTAGGCAGCCCCAAAAAGCTAACCCCGGAGTCTCTTCTCCAGGCGTGCCAGCTCTGTGAGTCAGAAGAACGAGCACGAAGGTAGCGATCGGCAAGGCCAGGGTCACAACCGCGAATGGGATGATCATGTACGTTTCCGAGAAAACAATCCCTGTATCGGTCCCCTTATAGACTCCTTGTTTTTGGAACTTCAGCCGACTGACGCCAATTAGTTCAGCGGGCGGCTTCAGCCGAGTAGTTGCCCCGAGCCACGACTCGCGTTTTCACCTCTTGGTTGCCTTAGTAGCAGCGCCGGGGCCGCTCCGCGGGGTTAGGCGGCACCACCGTGGAAACCACCCATCGAACAGTCAGGCTCACCTGCTGGGAATGGCGTGCGCGCTCAGCGAATCGCTGACGTCGGGTCGCCCCCAGACCTCAAATACACCAATTCGTCCGACAATTCGGGGTCGAGGATTCTAGCCGTAAACTCACTGCTCATAAAAAATAACGCTGATACGGTTGTAGTAAAGGATTGTCTTACCCTCGAAGCCCGAGTCCGTGCCTATCAGAAGCCAGACAGAGCCCGATTCATCAGTCTTGATAGAAAAAGGTTGTGCCAGATTGTCCAGAGTCTTCAGCTCAAATCGTTTCGAGAAAACACTGCTCCTTTTAGCAATGTTACCGAGAACGACGGCCTGCTCCCCTCCTGGGCTCTGATTTCCTTTGTCTATATTGATCACAAGACGGCCTTTAGCATCAATGACTACTTCTGGCTCGGTGAGCGAAGCCCCTGCCTTAAGCCAGACGGATTCTCCCGGAGCGCCCCCGGCACCGACTGCATCCCTTGACGCCGCAGTGGCAATCTCTACGTCGAACCGAATGTTGTAGGTCGTGTTCGGTTTGAGTCCGTCGATTCGTCTCTTGGCGAACATGAAAAGGTCGTCGCTTCGATTGTGCCCCTGCATCAGGATGGCTTTTTCACTTCCCAGGTAAACAGGCAGGTTTGTATGTTCGAAATGCAATTCATAGCCGCTGGGATCGAAATCTGCCGGCAAGTCGGAAAATCCGACCGACCAATCTTCCATGCCACCTTGGAATTCAAACCGCCATCTCGTTCCGGCATTTTCTGCCCGTTCCACCAGCAAGACCCTGGGGTCTCTGGAGACCGCACGGGCCACCTCTTCCGACATTGTCACTGCGAAGACCCCCGGTCGCACCAGAATCCCGTCTATGAATACCCCGTATTGCATCGCCAGGTCCTTGGCGACTTGATCAGGATCCGGTGCTTCTCGAAGAGCCAGCGAATACGTGCCCGGCAGATCGAGCGCCAGCGTGGGCGAGGTGTGCCAACCTGCTCCGCTGGTGTAAATGGCCACGGCACTGAACCCGACTGGCAGTTTTTCGGGAAGAACTTGTTCGATCGTGAGTGACCCCCTGGTGAACTCGGGCGGCAGAGAGAAGATCTCGGAGAGAAAAGCCGCAAAGTGCCCGGTTATGTCCACCACCGGGTCGGAGCCGCCGGCTGAAACCGAAAGATTTCGGACGGCGACGGTCTCTCCCAACTCGTCCAGCAGTGTCAGGCGAAGCCTTCCGGAAGTGGGGATGGCAAGGGCAATTCCCGTGTCATCAATGTGCGAGGCGTGGAAGAAAACCGGCACGACGAATTTCGAAGAAAGGGGCTGGCCCAAAACGGTGAGCTGAGAGAGCAGGTTCTCGGAGGTCGCATCTTCCCTGGTGAGGATATTGGCGGTAGCCGAGACAGACCGATCCGAGCGTAATCTTACCCATCCGGCCTGGAACTCAGACCCGGAGAATCGGATTTCCTTCGTCTCTCCCGCTTTTACCACGATTGTCGTTTCGGGCAAATCTACCCCGAACGAATCAAGGTCAATTGTCACGGGGTCCGGTTGGGGATTGAGAATGACAATTGCGCTTTCAATGTAACTTCCCTGGGTTCCCCGCGCCACTTGGGGAAAGATGATGTCGGCACCACTAGCGGCAGCCTGGAGACTACCCAAACTGGACAGACAGAAAAGGGACAGGCAAAGAGCGGTTCCTGCGAGCAATCGAGCCAACGCGATAGGCATGTGATCCCTTTCCATCGAAAGCTGACGTATACGGTCGAGAGGATCAGGCTGGGAAAACTTGACTGTCAGTTCCAGCCTGTACCCGACTGGCGACAATATCACGCAACCCATCTCGTGGAAAAGCGAAAAATGTAGCAGAAAACCAAACGAACCTCTTGCTGTCGGAGCGTGGTTTGAATCCCGAGCAGTAGTCGTCGATTTCTTATCCGAAGAAGCGCGGGACTCAGACAACCGCCCGGCATTTCCTTAGCTTTCGTGGCGACATCTTTGCCGACATCTTTGTGGAGTGGAGACGGCCGGCTTCCCGCGCACCTATCTTTGTAACTTGGGTGCCTATGGCAGACGGCCCCCTCTTGGAAAAGTAATGAAACCAGCTATTTAAGCGATATTTAGGAAGGGGGTCGGCACCTAGCTTTCCGTTCGGACTTCTGCAATTCCCGGACAAACTTGTCCTCAGATTGGAAGTTTCGGGCGAATTCGGGGCCACTCTACTCCTTATCCCAGGAATCACAGGATTCTGTCACAGCCGCACCACTAACGGCACAGAGTTCAGCGGGCGGCTGGGGAGGATATACCATGGGTCGGGC
>Ga0105091_10000681_pt1 | contig 14363 bp, 10 predicted proteins | sample PPLLak1March2015_FD_87022 | JGI IMG/M metagenome (GOLD analysis project Ga0105091, IMG submission 87022) | Freshwater sediment microbial communities from Prairie Pothole Lake near Jamestown, North Dakota, USA - PPLs Lake P7 Core (1) Depth... | ecosystem: Environmental > Aquatic > Freshwater >... | reverse complement strand
GCGAAAATCGAAAGTGCTCAGTTGATCGCCAACCGATCACCGCTCGAACCTTGATCTCAGCCCATCCTCCCGCTCCGCGGGGGAGCCAAAGCGGCGTCGCCAGCCCTCCTGATAAAGCATCGGAGTCCTTCTGCCGCCGCACTCCAAATTAGATCCCGGCTCGACGCAAGATACGTATAAAGATCAGGGCCTTGCCACCGCACTCCGAAAGAGACTGTGCAGTACTGCCAGCGTTACCACCGACATTGGTTCTTCACCCAGTGCTTAAAATCGTAGGCGGCAAAGAGGACCTCGGTCAGCCAAACAGGCGGAGCAACGTCTGCAGCATCCCGATAGGCATCCAGCAGCTCACGCCGGCTTCGCCAGTCGAGGGGATGCACCAGCCGCTTCAGATCATTCATCCGGTCCAGTCGAGAGACTGCCTTGACACGAAACCGCGCTCTCGCGGTATCTATGAGGGCGAATTCAAGCTCCTCCGGACCGGGGCGAAACGCCACGAGCAGGTTCCCCGCCGACAAATCCCGAAAGTAAACCCCGCGCCGGTGCATATGGGCCAGACAGGCGACAATGGCACGAAACATCTCGCGGGCCGGAACGTCAACGTATGAAGCACTGCCGGCCGCAAGCGCCTCAAACACCCGCCGGACCGGCATCCCGTCGAACTGACGACAAGCGTACCAGGACGGGACGGAGTCTTTCGCTTCAGAGAACCCGACTGGTTCCGGAGTAGGAATTCCACGGCGGATTAATTCGTTTGCCGCGTTCCAGCTCCGCAGCGCACGGCTTCGGTTTTTCTTGCCGAACTGCTTCACGACGACCGAATCAGCTACACCCTCAATCTTGCCCAACAATACCCGGTTTCTGCCGTTTCTGAGGGTTGTCCAACCCTCGTTCGTGTCCGGTAGTCGAGTGACCATCGTCGGGGCGGTGCTCGCACCACTTCGGTCCTCCGCGAGGAAGATGCTATCGGGCACCGATCTGGAGAATGTGAGGTCAGCAAGAACACGGGCATTTTCCCTGACCGTTCGCGCTTGCGCCTTCGGCCAGCTCAAGTAAAGAGGCGATTCGTTTATCAGTTTCGTCAAGCGCAGGACCGCGGTGCCGTCACGGGTCAAAATGCAGGCCGAGGCGAGGGCCGCGCCGTCATAGCAATTCGAGAGAACCGCCCGGCGCCGATCCCGGGTCCAAACCGCGTGAACAACTCGATCGCGGGACTCGAATTCATGGATCTGCAGTTCCTGTCTGCTCGGCGACTTGGAGAGACACCTGGAATCGCGGAGCAGGCGAGTAACTGCCTCGAAAGCGTGAAATGCCGGACGCCTTCTGTAATTCGATACTTGCCCAGGAACCTGGCCATAGAACGCCACGTGCGGACGCGCTGGATACTCGGTCGTCCCGTCGTCGATGAGACCCTCACGCTGGCCGATCAATGGGCCCCAGTAGAGCCGCGAAAGAGCACCGGAGGCGGCTGCGAGGCAGCAGTAGCGTGCCAGGTAATCAGCCTGCTTCTCCTCGACATCGTCCGTCAGCCGGCCAATCCTTCTCAAACTCCAGCAACTGTGGCTCGACATCGTTCTCGATATCCCGAAACGTGACGACATTGAGGCCAGGAGGCGGGCCTTCTTCACGAGGTCGAGCTTCAAGACCGGGGCCAGGCGACGACCGAGAACCTTCGGGTCCCAGTTTTCCGGCTCTCCGGCTCGCTCCGTCAGCAAGTCGAAGGAATGCCAGTCGGGTCCCACGCCTTGATCCTGGAGCATCTGAAGGAGACCAGCGTTCCAGAAAGGCTCAAAATCGGACACATTTGGCCCGGCCACCGGGATTTCGCGCCGGGAAGCCGACTCGTGAGCCGCTCTCCAAAAGGCAAGATAAGACGCGCGGGGAAGCCCGGCCCACTTGCGGCGGTTCCATGTCGAGCCGATTTCAGCCAATGCGATCGACGGATAGCGGTCAAGCAGAGTCTCGACAAACACACACCATGCCTCGTATTCGGGCCGGGAGGCAGACGACCGGGAGCAATCACAATCCGGAACCAGGTGCACGCAAACTGAAAAACCTCCGTCCAGCAGCCGCCGCAGGAGACGCTCCTGGTGGGACCCGAGGCTCGCAGGGCGGAGATCAAGTCTCACTTGCGCTATCCCGAGCGCCCTCAACTGCGCGACGACGTAGTCGTCGCACTCCGGGTCTGCGTTTGTTGCCACGCAGATTCCAAAGAAGTCCGCAGGAACAGAGATGGAACCACTCAGCCTCGCTTCAGCCCCGACCTGACGGAGCAGTTCCGGCAAACAGCGCAGGTTACCCTTGACGAATGGAAGAATCATGAGGCGCAAGGTTCAGTAATGTTGCGATACCACGGGCGTATTGATCGGCACTTCCAGCTCGATTCTCAACTGTGGCCCGTGCCCTGCGGCCAAGGCCTCGGCGCAGATCCGAGTCGGCGAGCAGTCGGCCAAGGGCGGCGTGCAGTTCGCGTCGGTCTGAAAGCAGGACCAACGCTTCCGCCCGCCGGAAGTCGTCAACGATGTCATGGAAATGCTCGTAGTGAGGCCCCATGACGATGCTGCAGCAAGAAGCTGCCGGTTCCAGCAGATTGTGTCCGCCGCAATTCGCCAGGCTCCCACCGATCACCGCGACATCCGCAACTTCGTAGAACGAGCTCAGGATGCCCATCGTGTCCAGGATCAGTACGTCCGAGTCAACCTGTTGGTCTGCAATCTCCGAGAACCGCGCGACGGAAAGCCCCCGACGGGAAGCGGCGGAACGGATCGATTGGGTCCGCCGAGGGTGGCGAGGCGCAATGACAAGCAGCAACCGCGGGAAATCACCGCGCAGCTCGTTTGTGGCGTCAATAATCCACTCTTCTTCCGGAACATGGGTACTGCCGGCCACGATAACCGGGCCGCGAGCGAGCCTCGTGCCGTAACGCGGGTGGTCGGTCTCGAGCGCCGCGTCGAACTTCAGATTTGTTGCCACCCGGATGCGCTGCGGATGGGCGCCAATTCGGCAAAACCGCCCCTTCTCAGCTTCGCTTTGAACCCAGAATTGATTCACGCAATCCAAGGCCGGCTTGAAGAAACGCCGGACCAGGCGATAAGCGGCAACATCCCGTGGGTAGATCCGGCCGTTGACCAGGCAGAGCGGTATTCCGAGTGTTTGGCAGGAAACAAACAGGTTCGGCCAGAGCTCGGTCTCGACCACGGCGACGAGGTCCGGCCGGAGGTGATTCAACCAGCGGCAAAGCGGTCGCCGCCGGTCCCAAGGCAGCAGCGATACCTCCTCTACCTGGGGATGCTTCAATTGAATCCGGAGACCGGCGTCCAGGCCATCGCGATTTCCGGAAGTCAGAATAACCGAGATTTCGGGCATCAGGCGGACCATTGCGCCCACCAGCACATCGGCCGCGACCATCTCTCCAACCGACACAGCGTGGATCAGAATCCGCGGGCGGGTTTTCGCAACACCTGAACGCACGCGCCCAAGTCGCTGGCTGAGCTCCGCCAAGGAGGTCCGTCCGGTTAATACACGGACGAGCGTCCAGGGAACCAAAACCAGCCAGGTGGCCATTTCCATGGCGAGGGAATAGGCGGCGTAGAGAAACCGGGTTGAGAGCGGCATTGGAGTGTTTCTGAGGAGACCGGGCCAGCAGTTTTGGAGCGCGGCGGCAGAGGGAGGCCGACGTTTTATCGGGCCTACCGGCGACGCCGCACTCCAAAACTGCCCTCACACGTCTAAAGACTTCTTTCGCCTCGTGTGTTTAAATGTCGGGTTGTTGGACGTGGAAATGGAAGACTGGCCTCTCGACTACCCTCGGAACGCAAATATCGAGTGCGAGGTCCCGGCCACTCCCGGGATTCACCCCACCGCGATCGTGAACCCCAAGGCGGAGTTGGATTCCAGCGTCCGGATCGACGCCTACTCGTCGGTGGGCCCTGACGTGCGCCTGAGTAAAGGCGTGCAGGTTGGCCCACACGCTATCGTCAGCGGCAGGACCACCATTGGCGCGGGAACCCGCATCTTTCCATTTGCGACTGTGGGGGTCACTCCCCAGGATCTGAAGTACCGCGGCGAAAAGACCGAGTTGATCATCGGCGCTCGGAACACAATCAGGGAGTACGTCAACATCTCGATCGGGACAGACCAGGGCGGAGGGCAGACGCGCATCGGTGACGACAACCTCATCATGGCGTACACGCACATCGCCCATGATTGCGTACTGGGTTCCGGCTGCGTCCTCACCAACATGGTTCAACTGGCCGGTCATGTGATTGTGGAAGATCTGGTCCTGCTCTCCGGCGGCGTAGGAATCCATCAATTTGCGCGGATCGGGAAACTCGCCATGGTCGCCGCGAATTCCGCAGTTCTGCAGGACGTGCCTCCCTTTGCCCTGGCGATCGGTTCCCCTGCCCGAGTCAAAAGCCTCAATTCCACAGGCCTCTCACGAAACGGCTTTCAGCAGGCGGATATCATTCAGCTGAAGAAAGCTTACCGGGTGCTTTTCGACGTCAGTCGAAGGTTCCAGGACCGGCTGACAATCATCGGAGAGGACTCTCACCCGGCTGTCCAGCACCTCGTCGGTTTCGTTCGCAGTTCAGACCGTGGGATCTGCGGATCCGAGGAGTAGACCGGTGTTCCGGTGGCTGAAAACACTGCGAAACGCGTTGGTCGCCCTCGGCGTCACACTCGGCATGTTGGTCGTTTGCGCCCTGCCGCGCTCGGCTGCCTGGCGGATCGGCAGGTTGTCCGGCTGGCTCGGGTACTACCTGGCTCCGCCGACTCGCCGTATCGCGAAGGCCAACCTGGTCTTGGCATCTGGCTCGAGGCTGACTGAGGGGCAGCGCACCCGGATCGCCCGAGAATCCCTTCAGAACCTGGTTTCAACCCTGGTCATGCTCTTCTGGGCTGTCCGGATCAGCCCGACGAGCTTTGATAAATACGTCGAGATCGATGGCGCGAGCTGGAGAAAATTCCAGGAGGCGGAAGATCGCGGTAAAGGCGTCATCTGCGTCACCCTGCACTATGGTGACTGGGAGTTGCTTGGCCTCAGCATGGCCCTTCTCGGTGCTCCGCTCACCGTAGCCGCCCAGCAAACTGGAATCCCAGGCCTTGATCGCCTGCTCGCCTTTTGCCGGTCTCGGACCGGGAACCGGATTGTGGCCGCGCGGCGAAGCCTGCTCGCGCTCGCGCAGGCCATTCGCCGAAAACGTTATCCCACGGTCCTGAACGATTTGAACGCGAGGCGGCATGGCGGCCAGTGGGTCAGTTTCTTTGGCCTGCCTGTCTACAATCATCCAACCGTCGGCACCCTGGCCGTCTTGACCGGCGCCCCGATCATGTACGGCCTGGCTCATCCTCTCGGAAAAGGGCGAACCCGACTGGAATGGGCCGAAATTCCATACTCGCTGACCGGCGACCGCGACCGGGATGTCCGGACGATCAATCAGGCTTGCATGGACTTCGCAGAGGAAGTCATCAGGCGCCGCCCCGAGTGCTGGCACTGGAGCTACCGCCGCTGGAAGCGACGTCCGACTAAGGAACAGGGACGGTATCCCTACTATTCGAAGTTTTTCGATTCGGCTCGAGAGCAGGAGGCCGTTTCCACCGCCGATGAGTCCAGAGCCATTGGTCCGGGTGCCTTCTGATCCACTCTTCAAACACCGTTGTGTAAGCTTGCGTGATGCGGAGGCACTCGCCCTCAGGATCAAGTCCGTCCTGCGGATAAATGGGACGCCCGAGCAGAAGCGCGTAACGAAACGGTCCTATCCTCACAGCACCCGCCGGGACAACCGGGCGCCCAGTCCGCAGCGCGAGCAGGGCCGGGAGCCGGGTCGTCGCAGCCGGCAGCCCGAAGAACTGGACGTAAACCGGGCGGTGTCGCTTGTTTTGATCGGCCACGCACACCACGTTGGTTTCACTGGCCAACGCCTCCCGGAGAAAATCGAAAACCCGGCCGGGAGGAGAAACACGCTGCAGACCTCGTGTCTCGCGTATGGAACGCACCCATGCATCGAGGTAAGGATTGTCAAGCGGGCGCGCCGCGCTGGACAGCGGGAAGCCCAGGGAGGCGGACTTCACACCCAGGATTTCCGAGCAGCCGAGATGAGAAGCGACAAAGATGACCGGCTTTTGGCCGAGGATGTCCTGATGAAGCTCTCTAATCGGCTCGTCCAGGACAAAAGCGAACTCTTCGGGCCCGAGACGGGGCAGCAACAGGAATTCCGCCGCCAGGGTGCCGAAGTGACGGAAGACCTGGCGGACCAGCCTTCGCCGCTCCCGGTCAGACAACTGGCTTTCAAATACCATGTCGAGGTTGCTGACGGCTCGTGTGCGAGAACGGCGTAACAGCACATACAGGACCCGGCCCGATAGTTCCCGGCAAAGCCAGACCACGAGCGCGGCGGGCAACATCGCGAGGAGGCGAGTCGCGAGCTTCACCCCGGCGAGCTCGAGCAGGTCGCGGAGTTTCCCGTGCTTTCGTCTCGGTTCTTGCGGGTTGCCAGGCAAGCTTCGCCCCCGTGAGTTACATCGCCCTTTTGCCAACCTTGTCCAGAGTGCGGCGCCAGGACCTGACCCTTATGCGCATTTCTCGACCCCAAGGTGCCTCAGCGCTCAATAAGGGCCTTTGCCCCCGTAGGGGGCGGATGTTTATAGTTATCCAGTCAACTGCAGCAGGGCGCCCCAGCGGGGCGCGATGTTCCGTGATGGCTCGGAACATCGCGCCCCGCTGGGGCGCCTTACTTTCTCAGCGCGACTTACTATAAACATCCGCCCCCTACGGGGGCAAAGGCCCTTATTTGAGCGCTTCTGCCGCCCAAGGGGGTCGAGAAATGCGCCTAGGGATCAGGCCAGGGGGCCGTCACTCTGCGCAAGAACTTCAACCAAGCCGCCCGACTTGCTCCTTCACCGCGGCCCGAACCACCCGGCGCCATCGCCGGTCCAGCATGAAGGTCCAGCTGGCCGGGTCCTGGAGGATCCGGCTCTCAAAGAAACGAATGCATTCCTGTGTCAGGCTGACCGGATCGCAGCTCTCGAGTAATGGTCCGAAAACCGGCTTGATGCTTCCGTCTTCGACGGACAGGTAGCACGGCAGCAGCGGGATGCCGAGCTCTGCGGCCCAGTTGGAGGCCCAGGGCGGAAAACTCACTGTCTGCCCGAAAATGCTCGCCGCTATACCGTCATTTCCCAGATGGACTTTGTCCAGCACTTCAACCACGATGCCACCCGTCCGCAAAGCGCCTAGGCATCTGTCTCCTTCCAGAACCGGATGAACAGGTCGGGCCTGGATCCGGCTAAAGAAAGACGTGTAGAGCGCTCGCCTTTTACTGGATCGATACTTGGTTGAAAGAACCAGGGCCGAAAACCGGCGCGAAAACCAGACCGCCGCCAGGACGGAGGCCGCCGTGTGCGGCACAGCCACTACCAAGCCTCCGCGGCGGCGCATCAACTCGAGCCAGTCAGCCTCGACTTCCGGTGACACACCGATCAGATCGCGGACAGCTTCGGGACCTTCCTCAAACAGACGGATGTAGCTTCGGCCGACGAACACGAGTTGGCCGACCAGCCGACCGTAGACAGCACGAGGCGTACAGTCGTGCCGGCCCGCCGCCGCAGCTAACATCGACATATCATTGCAGGCAAGCCTCAGCGGGTTTCGCGGCACCCAATAGACCAGCCGGCAGGCGACACCAAGCAAGCTCACGGCAGAATTCAGGACCGCAACGGGAAGGTAGCGAAGAGACAGCAGCGCCAGCCAGCCGGCCGGTGTTTTGAGCCGGCTGAAGTGAACCCTTGGAATCCGGAGGCGTTCAGTCATGACCATTTGCCCTGGTTATCAGCAAGGGCGCCGACGCAGCTTCCCGAAGCACGCGCCGCCAGCGTTTGTCCAGCAAAAAGCCCCAATCAGCCGGGTTCGCGAGCAGGTGCCGCTCGAAAAACGAAAGGCACACTTGCATGACGGCCGTCGGGTCGGGCCCCAACAGCGGTTCGGCCACGATGGGACGTACCTTCCCATCGCGAATCCGGATATGGCATGGAACGACCGGAACCCGAACGCGCGCCGCCAGTCGAGCCGGCCAGGTTGATATGGGGACCGACTGGCCGAACATGCGAACATAGGATCGCTCTTCCCCGTGCTCAACTCTCTCACCGCTGTTGCCAGGACTCTCCCGCCGCGTAAGGCATTCAGGCAGGCTCGAACGGTGTGGAGCTGACTCGCAGAACGGTCTGCAATGATGAAGTCCACCCCCATCCGGCTGATGAAATCCTCGTAGACCGGCTGCCGACTCCGCGATCTCACAGTAGCCAGCAGGCAGGCCGGCACCGCGGCCGCTAATCCAATACCCGCAAAAACCGCACCCAGGGTGTGAGGGACAGCCAGGACTAAACCGTTGTGTCGAGAAAGGGTGTCGGCAAGAATCCTTTCCCCATGGTCTTCGAACTCGATCTGGTCGCGGACCGCGGCGCCTCCTTCCCGGTAAACCTTGAGGTAGGCGTTCGCCATGTAGCGGAGCCGGCGCGCGAATCCCGAATACACGGTTCGCGGCGACTGCTCGTATCCCGCCTGTTCAGACAGGAGACTGATGTCCTGGCACGCCTGCCTGAGCGGGTTCCTTGGTAAACCGTAGGAGGCCAGCAGTGCGAGCTGCAGGAAGGATACCGGCAGGGCGGCAAAGGGGGCCGGGAGCCTGGCGATGTGGCGAGCCGCACACAACCCGGCAAACCGCAAGCGGCTAAAGTGTATCCTGGCTGTTCCCCGAGGCCCATTCATCTTGGTACCGCTCTACGGTGACACCACCAGCACGGCATTGCAGCCGCCAAAGCCAAACGAGTTCACCAAGGCGCGACTGATACTCCCTGGTCGGCTCGTATTCGGAATGTAGTCCAGATCGCATTCCGGATCCGGCTCTTCCAGGTAGGCCGTCGGAGGCAGCACTCCCTCCCGCATGGCCATGAGTGTGCTCACAAGCGCTAACGCCCCGCTGGCGCCCAGGGTGTGCCCGGTCATCGATTTGGTGCCGGAGATCGGTATTCGAGGCGCATGCCGACCAAAGCAAGCCTTGATCGCCTGCGTCTCTTTTCGATCTCCCTCGAAGGTTGCCGTGCCGTGAGCACTGATGTAGTCGGGCAACGCCGAAGGCTCTCCGGTGTCTGCCAGGGCTTCACGGATGCACTCTTCCTGACTCTCCACCGACGGCTGCAGGACCTGGCTCGCATCCGAGTTCGAAGCGTAGCCGACGATTTCCCCCCAGCTGCCCGCTCCCCGCGCCACGGCCGATTCACGCTCTTCGAGAATGAGCGCCGCGGCCCCTTCCCCGAGAACGAGTCCGCTCCGGTTCCGGCTGAACGGACGACACGCGCGCCAGGGAGTCTCATTGTCCTTCGACAGGGCACGCAAGCGGTCCCAGGCCTGGAGATGGCCTGGAGAAACCGGGCACTCGGTGCCCCCTGTAACGCAGGTCCGAGCCAGCCCGCAGGCGATCAGGCAATAGGCGAGCCCGATGGCCTGGCTGGAAGACGAACAGGCCGTCCCCAGCATGTACAGCGGACCGTGAATACCCAACTCGATAGAAACGAGAGCAGCGGGGGCGTTCAGCATTGTCCGAGGGACGGTGTAGGGCATCACGAACCGGCCGCCGCGAGCGTAGAAGTTCTCGAACTGCTGATCCAGCGAGACGATACCCGCGACCGCGCTGCCGAGCACGATGGTCGCATCTTGCGGGGGCTGTTCCCACCCCGCGTCTTGAAGCGCCTCCTTGATTGAAAGGAGAGCTATTGAGGCAGTCAGATCCCAGAGATTGGGGTCCGTTCTAGAACAGGGCGCTGGCACTTGAGTCTCGTCGATCGTCGCCGCAATACGAGTACGATAGCCCGTCGTGTCGAATCGGCGGATCGGCGAGATGAAGCTTTGGCCTTGCCGCAAGGCGGTCCAGTAAGCCTCTTTTCCCGGCCCCACCGGGGAAAAAGCCCCCATCCCCGTTACCAGAACCCGTTTACGTTTCATGGTTCGAGCGACTGTCCGGGTAATTCTTTTCCAGGTAAGTCACGACTGCGCTCAAGGTCCGTAGTCTGGGAACGTCTTCGTCGGGGATCGCAATTCCGAACTGCGATTCAATCTCGGTCACAACCGTCAGGACCGTCAGCGAATCGGCGTTGAATTCCTCTTTCAGGTCCATGTCCGGACCGATCAATTCCGGCTTGACACGAAGCGTCCGCGCCAGGATCGGTATCACGATTTCAGACCAGGACCTGCCATTCGAAGGGGCCCCCGCGCTGCCAGGCGTGCCCTGGCCGTTTTGCTCGAGCCGCCCGACCCGGGAAAACAGTTCGGGCAGTTGCGGCAACAACCGAACCAGTTCATTGGTTACACGAATCGGAAAAGCAGGCGGTTGGCCGACAATTTCACCCGGCGGCAGCGATTCTCGAACCGCCGATTTGCCGGCGACCATGACCCGATCTCCGATCGTCAGGTGGTCCGAAATACCGCTTTGCCCACCCAGCACCACCCCGTTCCCGATTCGGGTGCTCCCGCCTACTCCAACCTGAGCGACGAGGTAGCACTTGGCGCCAATCTGGACGTTGTGGCCGATCTGGACCAGGTTGTCGATTTTCGTGCCTGCCGCGACGACGGTGGAACCAAGAACCGCCCGATCGATTGTCGTATTGGCCCCGACTTCGACTTCGTCCTGGAGGACAACGTTCCCCAGGTGTGGAATCTTGAGCCGCCTGGCCCCTTCGTCGTGGTAGCCGAAACCGTCCGCGCCGATAACGGCGCCCGGAAAGAGTACGCACCGCCGCCCGATCACGGAGCCGGAGCCAACGACGACTTGAGGATGAAGAGTGCTTCCCGCTCCGATTGTTACGCCGTCCCCGAGAAAACATTGGGGATAGATCACGGCATCGTCTTCCACGACGACGCTGTTCCCCACGACGCAGTTCACCATGATCGTGGCTGTCGGACTGATCCGGCAGTTCTCTCCGACACTTACGCTTGGATGTACACCCGAACTTGCGGGCCGGGGGGATTCGAAAATCTCGAGCAGCTTGATGAAGGAGAGCCGGGGAGTTGACGTGAGGATCGCCGGACGAGGGTCGTGAAACGCCAGATTCGCGTCCACCACAAAAGCTCCGGCGCGCGACCAAAGAGCCGACTCGAGGAAACTGTGTTTGTCGGCGAAGACGATGTCAGAGGGACCCGCAGTTTCAGGGATTGAAAGGCCGGTTATTTCTTTCTTCCCATCACCCGTCAACTCCCCACCGATTCGTACTGCTATCTCTGAAAGAATCACTTCAAGACACCTCTTGTGCCAATCCCCACACTGGTTGGCAATTCGTCGACCATAGCGCCCTCGGGATCGTGACCCGTCTGGCCGGAGCCCGGCAGCCGGATCCTGGAGAAACCGGCCACGATTGAACCCGCCAGGACAACGCTCAGGGTGAAGTAGGTGCATCCCTTGGCGACCGAAGCCCAAGGCTCGAGGAGATAGGGCCGATTGAATACATTCAACGCGCCAATCGTTGCGCCGACTATGGCAGACCCCGCGGCGTAACGAACCATGAATCCGGCTTCCGCCGAATGTCGTGCCCAGATAGTCTCGAGCCGGGCCAACAGCACCAGGACGAGGGCAAAAAGAGGCCCATAAAACAGCAGCCAGCCCAGCAGCAAAGCCCAGTTGGCCACGAAGGGCTGCGAGAGGGCGGCAAGCCAAGGCATGAAATAGTCAAAGCCAAAAGCCGCTAGAATCACGCCGATCAGCATTAACCAGCGCCTGTCCCAGTCAGTCCATTGGCCGTTGAAACTGCCCCGGACGACCAGGACCCCACCGGCAAGGGCTTTCGCGCCCAGGTAGTAATTCGCGAATCCGTTCGGTTGGTCCAGCCTGATCCATTCCGGCAATCCGGGCATGAGGGTCAACAACAGAACCAGGCCGTCCACCCACAAAAACAGGCCGGCTGCGGTCGGCTTTCCCATCACGCTGAGCGGCAGGAGCACGCTGCGCCTGGTAATCAAACCAAGTGCAGCCGCCAGCACCACGGCCTCTGCCAGCGAAACAACGACAAGCTGCACGTAAGCCTCGTACCGAGCATCAACGTGATTGAAAACGAGGTAGTTAATCGCCGGATAGGCCACCAGGTTCGCGACGAAGAGAATGAACCAGAGGGCGATGATGCGTTTCATACGGCAGGAGGGATTGTACAAAAGCTCAGGCCCGGTTAACACCGAATAAAAACCCCCTCAGGCCGAGAAACGCGACAGATCGTAAAATGTCGCTTCTTGTCGCTGTCGCCACTAGAATAGGCGCGATAGAAACGAGCGTGCGACCCGGGGGGTGTGGCGAGAGAGGCTCGAGGGGAGCAGGGAGTGACAGTGGGACGTGGAGTCGCGTTAGAGAGCCGCGCACGGAGTGGAGGACTGCGGAGCGTTTTTTGCGGAGCACCCTGGAGCGAAGTAAGCGGGCCACCCAATGAACCCTAAAGGCCCGTTGGGTGGCCCGCTTACTTCGCTCCAGGCTGCTCCGCAAAAAACGCTCCGCAGCCCTCCACTCCGTGCGCGGCTCTGTAACGCGACTCCACGTCCACTGCCACTCCCTGCTCCCCTACCTGTGCCAGAGATACAGGTGTTCAGAATGAAACGTTTTCCTGAAATCCTGGTTCTCATGCTTGGGCTCCTGGTGTGCCTTTCAGGCATCTGGGTGTTTCCGCTGCATGAGCCTGACGAGGGCCGCTACGGCGAGATTGCGTTACAGATGGCGCAAAGCGGTGACTGGCTGACACCCAGGCTGAACGGAATACGCTATTTCGAGAAGCCGCCTCTGTTTTTCTGGCTTGCCGGCCTTTCGATTCGCCTTTTCGGTGCCTCGGAATTTGCGGTTCGGCTTCCCTCGGTACTCGCCGCCTTCTTGACCTTGGCTTTCACGATAAGCCTCGCCGGCCGGCTCTTCGGATCTCGCGCAGGACGCCTGGCCACCCTGCTGCTACTAACCGCCCCTCTATTCGGGACTTTCGCCAAGTTGGCGCTTGTGGACATGCTTTTGACCGCCTGTATTACGGGCGCAATCGTTTCGGTGTTCGAGGCTGCTCTGGACAATCGTGCGCCGACCCCAAAGCAAACACTCGGGTTCTGGGTCATGTCCGGACTTGCTTGTCTGTGCAAGGGACCACTCGGACTGGGTTTGCCGCTGCTAGGATTCGTTTTCTTTGCGGTGTGGAGTCGCCGATGGTCCTTCCTGCGCGGCCTCGTTTTGAACCCCATCGGCCTCGCCGCCTTTTTAGTCACGACCGGCCCGTGGTTCATCCTGATGGAAGTAGAGAATCCGGGCTACCTCGTCACTTTCCTGGTGGAGCAAAACCTCGGAAGAATGTTCTCGGGCGAGCACTTCCAGCGCTTCAGGCCGATCTGGTATTACCTCCCCGTCCTGGCTGCGCTGCTTTCGCCGTGGACGCTCTTTTTGCCCGACGTCATCAACCGCTTTGTTGCCGGCCTCTCCGATTCCCGGAAGCCGCTGCTTCACGATGAAGACCCGGGCACTCTCACCGCAGTCCGGCAGGCGCACGGCCGCGTGCTCCTCAATTGCCTATGGATCGGTCCCCTGCTTCTGTTCTCCTGCGCCCAGTCCAAGCTGGCGTATTATCTCCTGCCGATCTTCCCTCCCCTTTGCGTCCTCCTGGCCGACGTATTTGTGTCGAAGCACGATGGGAAAACGAGAGGTTCTCCCGCATTCGCCCGCAGGTTCCTGGCGTTGGGATTCATCTGTCTTCTTGCCGCCGCCGCTCTGCTGTTTTCCCACTGGCAGGCCGAGCGCGTTAAGACAACGCTGATACATACGCTGGCAGGGCCGATAGATCAGGAGGCAGTGGTCGAGAGAGTCAACCTGATTGTCCCGACCGGGCCCTACTTCGCAGCGGCTCTCGGTTTCGTCGGCGGGGCCTGTCTTTGGTCCACGCGGCGGAGAGTGACAGCGCATGGAACGCCACCAGACCTGTTGATTGTCGCGCTCATCAGCGTGATCTTTTTCATGCCGTGGCTGGCGGGACAACTCGGCCCACTGTTTTCCGCTCGGCGTATCGCTTCGGCGGTCCAGCGCGACCTGCCCGCCACCGACAAGTTCTTGTTCTTTCGGCGCTACTACCGGACCCTTCCGTTCTACCTGGAGCGGCCCGGGATTCTCTGGAACCCCGCCTGGGACGAGTTTGGCCGCTGGCCCGACGCCGAAGAACTGGCGAGATTCAGTATTCAGAAACGGCCCGAGGCCTTGAGAACCCTTTGGTCTGGACCCACCCGAGCCGTCGCCATCGTGTGTGGAAGCGAGGACTTGACTGATTTTCGCAACATCACCGGTTCCTCCGGCAGCCGGGTCATCGGGAGATTC
>Ga0105091_10000679_pt1 | contig 14369 bp, 7 predicted proteins | sample PPLLak1March2015_FD_87022 | JGI IMG/M metagenome (GOLD analysis project Ga0105091, IMG submission 87022) | Freshwater sediment microbial communities from Prairie Pothole Lake near Jamestown, North Dakota, USA - PPLs Lake P7 Core (1) Depth... | ecosystem: Environmental > Aquatic > Freshwater >... | reverse complement strand
TGCGCACTGCCTACGGCGCACTGCCCACTGCGCACTGCCCACTGCCCACTGCGCACTGACGACTGACAACTGACAACTGACAACTGACTCCACTGACCACTGAGAGACCATTCTTGATTGCCTTGTTGGAGGTTCCGGCTGTCCTCGGTTGTCAGTCGTCAGTTGTCAGTCGTCAGTGCGCAGTGGGCCTTACTTCTTCGTCAGCTCGTCGTAGACCCAGCCGATGTTCGCCTTTCTGGTGAGCATGTTCCCGTAGTCCTTTATCGACGTAAACTGCTCGAGATTCACGGAGGCCTGCGCCTGCTCGCGCGTCTGGCCCGCCTTGATGGCTTCTGCGACTCCCTGCCGAAGGGCCCGCAGATAGGAGGCGAACTGTTTCCAGCCTTCTGTATCGGTGACCGGCCCGTGACCCGGTACCACTTTGAAACCGGGATACTGCTGCGCTATTCGGTCAATTGCATCGGCCCACAGTTGCGTATTGGCGCCGTCCGCGACGTCGATATATGGAGGCACGCCGTTGAAGAAGAGGTCTCCGGCAGCGATGACCTTTTCCTTCTCGAAGACGACAACCGTGTCGCCCGAGCTGTGCGCGTGAGTGGGGTGAATCAGGCGAATGGAGTCTTCCCCCATGTCCAGCTTGCCGTCGTCCGCCGTCTGAGGGGCAAGGCGAGCGACCTTGGACAGGGACTCGTACCCGGCCGGGTTTTGCTTTTTGAAGGACGCGAAACACGTCTCGTGCGCGAAAACGGTCGATCCCGCTGCCAGAGTAGCTGCTGCTCCCACATGGTCGCTATGGTAGTGGGTAAGAATGACGCCCGTCGGGGTTCGCTGATCGATGGCGCGAATCAGGGCTTGGACGGCAGGCGCGGAGCTCGGGTCTGCACAATCGACCACTATAGGGCCAGCCGTGCTCTGGAAGACGGTGATCGTGCCGTTGAAGCCCGCATTAATGACGGAAATCCGAGGTGTCAGTCTGGCGGATTTCGGCGCTGCCGGCTGTTGCTGGGCGATCGCCGAAACCGTGAAAAGGCTGGAAAGCAAAGCACATCCGATTATTTGAGTCCTCATGCGGGAGATTCTAGCGGGAGAACTGCCGGTTTCGCGAGCTTTTCTTGCTCAGAGGCCCTCAGTCGCTTTACTGCCCGGTTGGCAACCCCTTTGATTGTTTGCATGGTGAAGGCATGACCCTCTATTCTCCTAGTCATGACAGATAGCAAACTCAGGGCGTGGTGGGCGCACTGCCAGGGACTCGACGGAACCCTGCTCGGCAAGTCGCCCGCCGAAGTGCTGGAACAAACAGGCTGGGCTCGCTCGGTTGGCGGTTCCGGCCCCTACCTGACCCTCTTCTCGCGTGCTGGAATCGGGCGTGAACGAGTTGACCAGGCGGTGGCGAGAGCCGAGATCCACGAGCTTCCGAGCGCCCGGGGATGCACGTACGTGGTCCCCGCATCCGACTTCGCTCTGGCGCTAAAAGTGGGGCAGGATTTCGGCTTCGAACCGGATATGCGGATCGCACGCAAGCTTGGAGTGACCGATGACGAAATCGCGCAGTTGTGCGAAATCCTTCTGGCAGCCCTCGAGGAGGGACCCCAGGAACCCGATGAATTGCGGAAGTCGGCGGGGGGAGCGGTCCGAAATCTCGGGGAAGAAGGGAAGAAAAAGGGTCTGACGACGACGCTTCCGCTGGCGCTTGGGAAATTGCAGTCAGCAGGAGACATTCGACGACTGCCCATGAATGGTCGCCTGGATCAACAGCGTTACCGGTACACCCTCTGGCGTCCAAATCCGCTTGCCGATTCGACCATGTCGACCGACAAAGCCTTCGTGGAGCTGGCTCGGCGGTTCTTCGATTGGATCGCTCCTGCATCGGTTGCCGAATTCCAATGGTTTTCGGGTCTCGGCGCCAGGGCAGCCAAAGCCGCGATCGAACCCCTTGACCTGCAGCCTTTCCAGGAGGGTGATGCCCGCCTGATCCCTCGTGCGAAGCGTGAGCAGTTTTCGAGCTTCGATCCGCCGCAGAAGCAGCGATGCGTTCTGGTGAGTTGCCTTGACGGTATTCTTCATCTCCGCCGGGACGTCCGGGGCTTGCTTCGCCCGCAGGATTTGAAACGAAGCGTTTTCACCGAGAGGGGAATGACGGAGATCGGCGAGCTGAGTGATCTGAGTCATCATGCGATCCTCGACCGGGGGACCCTGGTCGGGCTCTGGGATTTCGATCCAATCACCGGAGCAGTTGCTTGGAAGTCGTTCATGGGGAAGGACCGGGCACTCGAAGAAACCGTCAAACAGACGGAGGAGTTCGTCCGGCAGCAACTCGGGGATGCACGCGCCTTCAGTCTCGACAGTCCGAAGAGCCGTGTCTCGCGCATCCATGCACTGACAACTGACCACTGACCGGCTGACCTCGCCAACCGGGCCGTAAAGCGGCGGATTCTGAACAGCGAATCCGCCCTACGACTGATTGCCTTCGCATGCCGAGCGGTCGTAGGGCGGATTCGCTGTTCAGAATCCGCCGCTTTACGGCCCGGTTGGCGCCATTGTTGTCAGTGGTCAGTGGTCAGTTGTCAGTTGTCAGTGGTCAGTTCACTTCAGGGTTGCTTTCAGGTCGATAGGGACGGCGGCCAGTGCCTTGGAGACTGGACACCCGGATTTCGCCTCATTGGCCTGCGTCTGAAAAGTCTGCGTGTCGATGTTAGGGATCTCGGCGCTTGTCTCAAGCTGGATCCGCGCAATTCGGAAGCCTGCCTCTCCCTTCTCGAAGAAGACACGCGCCCGGGTCTCGATTCTGGTCGGCTCATATCCGGCTTTGGTGAGCCCCGCCGACAGAGCCATTGAGAAGCAGCCGGCGTGCGCAGCAGCGATAAGCTCCTCGGGATTGGTCCCGGTTCCGTCTTCAAAGCGGGAGGCATACGAGTAGGGTCCCTCGAAGGCACCGCTTCCCACTCGCATGTTTCCTTTCCCGTTGCGCAAGTTCCCCTGCCAGACCGCTTCGGCCGTTCGTTCCGCCATCCTCACTCGCTCCTTTCAGCTGATTCATCGGGCGCCGAAGCCTGCGGCGAGGGCTGCCGGGCGCTGTACACGTAACCCCTTCGGGTTCTAACCAGGAACTCCGGCCGCTGCTTGACCGTGACTATGACCTCCCGCCAGCTGTCCTCGGGGCCGAGGGGAGGCCGGTAGATCAGTGTGTACGTGCTGCGAAGGTCATCGGCTATTTCATCATAGATCTTCTTGAGCTCGCCTGCTCCCTTGGGGGTATACAACCGTCCGCCTGTCTCCTCTGCGAGTTGACGCAACTGGCTCACCGCTCTCGCTGCGATCCTCGCTTCCCGTCCGAGGGGTGTGCCCTGGGACAGGAACACGGGGTAGATGACAGAATCCGAACGCCGGACGCTGTCGACAAGCTCAAGAAATGTCGTGGAAGATCCGCGGCGGGGGTCGACCAGCGAATTATCGGCGCCGTCCGTGAAAAGGACGACTGCCTTCCGCCCGGGGAATTCGGGCATGTACTCTGTAATGGTTGTCTGGACAGCGTCGTAAAGCTTGGTGTTTCCCTCGGAGGTGATACCTTCGATCACTTCTCTGACCGCGTTGTGATCTTCGGTGAGTTCTTGGCGCAAATGAACAGTCGTGTTAAACGTCGCGACACCCAACCGGTCGCCAGACTGGAGTTGACGGGTAAAGTGAGTGGCTGCCGCCCGGATCAATTTGAGGGAAGGCGCGGTACTGGCACTGGTGTCGAGGAGCAGCAAAAGATGGAAGGGCGACTCGGTCATCAGGCAGTCCTTCAAAGGCTGCATCCGACCGTCCTCGAACACGAAGAAGTCGTCTTTTCGAAGATTGCGGATAGTTTTCCGTGAGCGTCGGTCAGTGACGCAGGCGTTTACATAGGTCCAGTCGGCCGAGATCCTGACCGTGTACCCCGCGGGCGCGAAGTTCTCGGCGGTCTGGCACAGAGTCAGGCTGGGTGCGAAACCCAACCACAGGGTCGCGTAGCCAAACAACAAGCCACGGAATTTCATTGTATGTCAGCAAAGACGCTTTTTACTTCGGACGGTTTCGCCAAAGCCATGGGGGAATCGGAGAATGATGTGACCAGAGTCCCCGTTTCGAATTTCGGGCGGCTTGTTCGGCCCTGGACAATTCCCGATCCCTCGAGAGCTTGTTCAGATGCCAAGCCAACCCCGCCTTTACCAGCTCAACCGAGCCGTCGAGCCCATCGATGGACACGCGTGCGACCAGACGGCCATATCGGTCGGTCGTGATGACCCGGACCGTGACCGGCTTGGCGAACAGAAGCCGGGAAGTGAACATTTTCGCCGTCTGGCCGAAGTCTTGTCCGAGCTCGGGGCAGTCGATTCCCTCCAAGCGGATCTTCACCTCTCTGCCCTTGTGCATGACGCGGATCGTGTCTCCGTCGTGTACAGCCACGCATTCGCCCGTGAAGGAAAAGCGGTCGCCCCGAAGTGGCGCAACCATGTTTGCGAGAATGTAGAGCAGGACGAGCGCGTTGGAGAATCGTCGAGGCATTCGACCGCCATGATACCTGATGGCTCTGCTGCTGCGGCACTGCGCACTGACAACTGACAACTGACAACTGACAACTGAAAGCTGACCAACGACAGACACGCGGAGACCGGCCTTGCTGTCTTGGGTTGGCAGTTGTCAGTCGTCAGTTGTCAGTTGTCAGTAGGTCAGTGCCCGTTCAGCTCCCGGACGCATCTTCCGATCCCGTTGGCAGCAGCTCTTCGCCGCTGTCGTCGCGACAACGTAGTCTGACGCGCAGGATGTGATGACGGCCGTCATCGATCAGAGGTATTGGTCCGGCTTCCATTGGGTCGCCGTTGACCTCGAGCGATGCAACGACCCGATCGACGCCAGGGCAGTTATCGATCTGGATCTCGTACGACGAGTATCCGTGGCGATACACGATTCGACAACTTCGCCAACCGTCCGGGAGGTTCGGACGCAGAATCAGTTGGCCATCCACGAGTCTTACTCCCATGATCTCCTCGAGCCAGATGCGGTACATCCAGCCGCTCGACCCGGTGTACCAGGTCCATCCGGCGCGCCCTTCGTGGCCCGAAAGCGAGTAAACGTCGGCTGCGACCGCGTACGCTTCGCCCTTGTACCGTCCCACCTCGCCCTTACTGGATGCGTGCCTGATCGGGCTCAGCATCTGAAGGATCTCCGCCGCTTTGGTTCCATCCCCCAGCCTGGCGAATCCGGCGGCCGCCCAGATTGCCCCGTGAGTGTACTGGCCACCGTTCTCGCGGACGCCCGGCGGATACCCGATGATATAACCCGGGTGGGGAGTTGAGTGGTTGAACGGGGGGCTGAAAAGCAGCACCATGTTCAGGTCCCGCTTAACGAGGTGCTTCTCGAGCGAGTTCATCGCCATTCGGGCTCGCTCAGGGTCCCCGGTTCCCGCGATTGCCGCCCAGGACTGGGGCAGGGAATCAATGCGCGCCTCTTCGTTCAGCGCTGAGCCGAGCGGGGAGCCGTCGTCAAAGTAAGCTCGCCGATACCACTCTCCGTCCCACGCGTTCTGCTCGATACTCTCGGTGATGCGCGGGATCAGCGATTCCAGCTTTTCGGCCATTACCGAGTCGCCGGCCATGCGACAGATCGGGATGAACTCCTTGAAAACCTCGATTTGAAACCAGGCCAGCCAGACGCTTTCGCCGGTTCCCTGAATGCCCACCCGATTCATGCCGTCGTTCCAGTCGCCTGAACCGATCAGCGGCAACCCGTGGGGACCGAACGAGAGAGATTTTTCGATGGCACGCCGGCAATGCTGGTAGAGCGAGCCGTCCTCCATCGAGACAACGGGCACGGAGTAGCTTTCATGCTCGTGAGGTTCCAGAATCGGGCTTTGGAGAAACGGAACTCGAACATCGATCAATTCCTTGTCGCTTGTCGCCCCGACATAACGCGCGACTACGTATGGCAGCCAGAGAAGATCGTCTGAGCAGCGGGTCCGCACACCAGCGCCGGAGGGTTCGTGCCACCAATGCTGGACGTCGCCTTCCGTAAACTGGTGGCGGGCCGCCGTCAGAAGGTGCTCGCGGACAAGTGCGGGTTGAGCGTAGAGAAGCGCGAGGGTGTCCTGCAATTGGTCTCGAAATCCGAATGCGCCGCCGGATTGATAAAACGCCGTCCTCGCCCAGATCCGGCAACTGAGCGTCTGGTACATCAGCCACCGATTCAGCAGGAAGTTGAGGCCCTGGTCAGGGGTCTCGATTTCCACCGTGCGGAGCAGCGTCTCCCACCAGGCCTGAGTTGCTGCTAACGACTCCTCGACGTACAGGGAATCTTTGTACTGCTGGATCAACGCCCGGGCCTGCTGCACGTTGTCCGCCTGGCCGAGCAGAAACACGAGCTCGGTTTCTTCGCCGGGGTTCAACTCGATTCTGGTCTGCAGAGCTGCACAGGCGTCGAGCCCTGCTCCTTTGCGGTTCATCAGCCTTTTTCGGGTCATTGCGGCCGGGCTGGCCATCGACCGGTTGCGTCCGAGGAACGCGGTGCGGTCCGCCGTAAAACTGGTGACCGAGGGGCTCATAGCAGCGAAAGCGACCTTCTGCCCGTATTCGGGATGGTACGCGTTGCGGGCCAGCAGCGCCTGGCTCGCCGAGTCCCAGCTGGTTGCGAGGTGCATCTGGGTCTCTTCCCGGTCGGTACCGAGCACCCATTCGACATAGGAGGTTATCGACAATGATCGTCGATGCGATGAACTGTTCTTGAGGCGCAGTGTTTGTACCCGGATCGGGTCGCCGCCTTCGTCGTACATCGGGACGAAAGTGGTGAGCTGTTGCTCTATTCCGTGACTGTTGTGCTCGAAGATGGAGTAACCCTGCCCGTGCCTGATTCGATACGGATCCTTCTCCCTGATCGGCAGTGGTGTAGGCGTCCAATACGCCCCGGTCTGCTCATCACGGATGTAGATCGCCTCCGATGGTTCGTCCTGGACTGGGTCGTTGCTCCACGGGGTGAGCCGGTTCCTTTGGCTGTTGTGGTGCCAGGTGCAACCGATTCCCGAATCGGAGACCACCGTCCCCAACATCGGGTTCGCGATGACGTTGACCCAGGGCAAGGGCGGCGTCACATCACTGGGAAGGTAGATGGCATATTCCCGCCCGTCCTCGGTGAAACCGCCGATCCCATTGAATTCGGCAAGATCAAGAAACGGCAAGGGAGGAGACGGCTCTTCGGGGGGCGGATTCCGGATTTCAAGAGGTGGCGGAACTTCGGGGCGCTCGGGCGTCCGGCTTAGCTGGAGCGACAGAGAGCCCCGAGCCGCAACGAGAGTGACCCGGGCCGCCGAGAAGAGAAGATTCTGCTCGTCTTTGGAAATCTGATCCGCCACGCGCAGGAACACGCCGCCGGGTCTGTCCATGCCGGTCATCGCCCAATGCGCCTGGACCATTCGCTGCAATCGCTGGTGCAGCGGCTGATCGTATCCGGAGTTCTCCTCGTTAAGCACCACCAGGTCGGTCTTCAGGCCACGGGCGCGCCAGAAGATGTGCGCGAGCAGGGCTTCCCGAACTACCGGGAAGTCGTTCTCATCCGCCACTGTCACGAGAAGAATCGGGACGTCGCCCGAAATGCCCATCGCCCACAAACCAGACTGCCCAAGGGCATTTCTGCGCAGCCGTTCAGGTGACGGCCGCAAGCCCTCGTTTGGGTAGATCATGTAGCTGCTCAACTCCTGGAACTGCTGCGCCTCGTCGATCTGCACCCCGAGATACCGGAATTGGAGTTGCGTATGCGCCCAGGCAAGCTCAAGAACACGGCTGGCGGCCTGAAGATCGGAATACTTGCGGAGCAAAGCCATCAACTCGTCCTCAGACCCGGCCGCGACGGTGACCACCGCCGCCCGGGCGCGTTCGCGCGGATGAAGAGTGATTCGCGAACGAAGCGCGAAGATTGGATCAAGGACATAGCCCTCGGTGTTGTCCAACTGCTCGCGAAGACCTTTTGGATTGCGCAAGCTTCGCCCGCGACCGACGAAACGCGATCGGTCCGTTTCGAAGCTGAACTCTCCAGGCCGCGCGACTCCAACGAGGAGTTGTCCCACCCAGATGGTCGGCTCTTCCGGGGACCTCTTTCGCCGCCATGCCACCAGGGCTCGACGTTCTCGAATCGCCCGGGTCTCGACGAACAGATTACTGAAGGCGGGATGCGCCCGGTCTGACGGGTGAGGCGCCAAAGCAAGCTCGGTGTATGAGGTTAGCTCGATCGTGCGCGCGTGCAGAGATCGGTTTGTAAGCGAGATGAGGCGGATTTCCGCGTCGTCTTCCGGTGACACCACGACCTGCCCTTCCGTCTCCATGTCGTGATCCCGTCGCCGAAACTCGACTTTCTCCGAAGCGTAAGTGACCGAATACCTGCGCTCGGGATGATCCAGGGGATGAAAGCCCAGGGACCATGTTCCGGCGCCATCCACGTCGCGAAAGTAAAGAAAGGTCCCCCAGTGATCGCGTGTCGTGTCGGCCCGCCAGCGGGTGATGTCGAAGTCGCGCCACCGGCTGTATCCTCCGCCGGAATTGGTCACCATGGCGCAATAGTTGCCATTCGAGAGCAACTGGGTGCGCGGGACAGGGGTATCCTGGGTGGTCACCCGGATGGCTCCCGGCTCTGCCAGGGATGCGACGGCCCGGATCGGCCTGGTTTCCGAAACTGTTCGTATGAAGACCGGCGGATTTTCAGGTTTCCCCTCGTAAAGCAGGGGTTCGGCTGCCTTCACAAGTGGGTCGGCGTGAAACCTCTCCTGCATGATTCCCGAGAGAACCGCGTTTCCCAGAGCAAGCAGCGTCATCCCCTGGTGATGCGCCATGTAGGCGTAGATAATTACCCCCGGCTCGCCCTCGCGCCGGCTTAGACGGGTATAGTCCACGGCCTCGTAATAGCCGCGTGGTCCCTGGAGTCCGAGTGCGGCTAGTCTTCTGAGATTCTGTATCGCCTTCGCCGGGCTGAGCAAAAGGGCCAGCGCAGTCGCGTACGGGGCGACAACGACCGGGGTCTCCGCTTCCCGATGCAAGGCAAGCGAAGGAACGCCGAACGCCCGATACTGGTAGGTCCTGCGGGCATCGAGGGCGCTGAATGCGGACTCCGAGATTCCCCACGGCACTGAGCGGTGCCGGCCGAAGTCAATTTGCTCCTCGAGTGCCACACGGCAGGCGTGCTCCAGCAGCGAATTTCGGAAGCACCTTGTGAAGAGCAGCGGCATGAGGTACTCGAACATGGTTCCGGTCCACGACATGACTAATTGTCTTCCGTTGGCGTTTCGGAAGGGACGGCCGAGTGTGAACCAGTGCTCCGCCGGGACCTCTCCCCGGGCCACGGCGAGGAAGCTGGCCAGCCGCGCCTCGGTCAAGAGGAGATCGTAGTACGAGTTGTCGCGGCGCCCGAGCGCGGGGTTGTAGCCAATTGTGAAGAGTCGCTTGTCCAGGTCGTACAGGAAACCGAGGTTGATTTCCTCCGACTCCTGGTCGAGTCTTTCCCGCAGCCTGCGAACTCGGCGGAGCAGACGCCGCGCCTTCATCTGAGCGCGCTCAAACGCTCGCTCGATGTCCTGCAGGCTGGACGGTGCAATCAGCTCGGGGCTATGTGCCCTGAGGCGTCCGGTCAATTCACGGAACAGACCCGCGATGTCGCCGCCCGCCAGGCCGGCCAGCGTCGGTGTCTTCGCGAGCAATCGATCCCGCAAAGCCGCCGCCTCCACGCCTTCCTGTGTTTTGGGGACTTCCAGGTTGGCCAGTCGCGGCAGCCAGCCCAGGTAGTCCGTCGCCCAGTCGGCCCATTGGGTGACTTGCGTGCTCGCTTTTTCCAGCCAGTACAATTCCTCGGCCGGACCGGTCTCACTTCGCAACTGCCCGGTGACCTGCCTAATCTCGGCGAGGATCGAGGTGAGTTGTTCCAGCTTCGTCACTTGATCGTCCGCGGCCTGGTCTAGAAGCGTCCGGATCGGTGCGAGCCGCCCTTGGAGTCCCTTCGTTTCGGCGTCTGCGTCCTTCAGGCAGTCGAGCGCGTCCCGAAGACCGTCGAAAACCTCACGGCCAAGGAGCGGACCGTTTTGCAGGTCGAGAAGGGCTTGTTTGAGCACAATGAAGCAGGCAAGTAAATTTCCGCTGTCGACCGTCGAGACGTACGGAGGGCGCAGTGGCTCAAGAGTCCGCGTGTCGTACCAGTTCAGCAGATGGCCCTCGTGGCGTTCCAGCTTGCCGAGTGTTTCCAGAGTTGCAGACAGGCGTTCAACCATCTCCGCCGTCGTCAGGTACCCGAAGTCCCGGGCGGTCAGGACCGATAGCAGCCACATCCCAATGTTTGTTGGCGAAGTGCGCTCGGCAATTTCCACGTTCAGTGCTTCCTGGGAATTGTCCGGGGGCAGCCAGTTCGTGGCCGGACCAACCAGGTCGTCGAAATATCTCCAGGTCTGGCGGGCAACCAGACGAGCGAATGCAACGTCTGCCTCGGACAGCGCTCTCTCGGGCAGTGGCCGCCGGGTGTGACTCAGTTCTGAAGCAACCGCCGGGGCGGCCATCCAAAGCAGCACCCAGGGGAGGACTGCCCAAACCGTCAGGTCAGCTTGCAGAAGGAGAAATCCGAGACCGGCGGACAGCAGCGCTACGACGGCGTTCTGGACGGCTACTCGGTGTAACCGGTGACGCGCAAACGAATGACTAAGTTGAGCCGTCTCCCACTCCAGAAGACGCCGTTTCGAGAACAGCTTTCGGTATTTCGCCCGGACAATTGCATCGGCCGCAAGCCAACCGGAATGAGGCATCAGGACGATCGAGACGACCGCGCGTGCGACGGCCATCTTGAATTCCGGCCAGCCTGATCCCTGCAGCGCGGTTGCTCGGAGGTGCAAGGTGCCCAAAAGCGAGATGACTGGAATCAGGGCATATGCACCAACCACGATCTGCCAGACCGGCGCCCCGAAAACAGCAGCGCCGATCACCAGCAGCACGGAGGCGATCGGAACGACGCTTCGCCTTAGGTTGTCCAGGAGTTTCCAGCGGCTGATCAGCGACAACGGGTTTCGTTCGCTGCGACCGCCCGGAAGCGGGACCCACGGAAGAATCCAGTGTGCTGCCTGCCAGTCGCCTCGGGTCCAGCGATGTTGTCTCGAGCAGTACGAGGAGTAGTAGTGGGGAAAGTCCTCGAAGAGTTCGATGTCGCTGGCCAACGCGGTTCGGACATAACATCCTTCGAGCAGGTCGTGGCTCAACAGACAGGATTGCGGAATGCGCGCCGAAAGCACGGTGTAAAATGCCCGCAAATCGTATATCGCTTTGCCGTGATAGATGCTCTCGCCAAAGAGGTCCTGGTAAGCGTCTGAGACCGCCCGTGAATAGGGATCTGTTCCGGTCTGGCGGGTAAACAGCCGGGTGAACGCGGTTGCCGTTGCGTGCGGCAGAGCGACACTAAACCGCGGCTGGATGACGCCGAAACCCCTGGCCACCCGTCGCTCAGCAATCTCTACCTGCGGTTCGTTCAGGGGATGCGCCAGGGTTTCGACGAGTCGTCGGGCGGTTCCCACCGGCATCTGTGTATCGGCATCGACGGTGATGACGAAACGGACGTCCGCCAAACGCCGTGTGTCGCCAACAATCAGGTAATCCCTTTCGCTCCCATCCGGCAACTCCGGCTTCAGGCTCTGGAGATCCGGGTCACCCTTCAGCGAGATCAGGTAGTGGTTGACCTGCTCGAGCTTGCCTCGCTTTCGTTCCCAACCAAGCCAGGTATTCTCGGAATCGGACCATGTTCGAGGCCGGTGAAATAGAAGAAAGCTGGCGGAATACTTTTCGTTGAGTTCCTCGATGGCTCGACGTGCGACCCCAAGCAATCGCGAGTCTTCTGGCATTTCGGCTCGAGGCGCATCGGCGAAATCCGAAAGGAGGGCAAATATCAGGTTCGGGTCACGATTCGCGAGAAAATTGACCTCCAGGCGATGGACCTGCGTGAGGATTGCGTCCTCGGTCAGGAGAATCATTGGAACCACAACCATCGTGAGGTTTTGGTCCGGGATCCCCTCTTTGAATTCCATCTTCGGAAGCACCCGCGGTTCAAACAGCCGGACAATCAACTGGTTGACGGCCTGAATGGCGATCTCCGAGGCTGGGAACAACGCGAGTAGCGCGAGGACCGCAGTGAGCCATGGGGGGTGGTTCCACCAACGAACGCTCGCGGACAACAAAGCTGCTTCGATGGCAAGAGTGAGACCGAGAGTGGAGCCAAGATAGACCACGGTGGCGTTGGAAGTCAGCGCTCGCCTGACCTTCCTGCCGACCGGCACGCGGGCATTGCAGGCTCGCTCGAGGGTCGGTCGCTCTTCGCCGATCAGGTAATTGCCGACGTGATTGCGAGCCCTTTCCTGCTCACCTCTTGCCAGCTCCAGTGCTTTCCGCGCGACCTCAATTTCGCTCAATTTCGAATGTCGCGCCAGTTCCTCGGCAGAGCTGCGACACCGGTCGCGAGTATGGAAATCGCATCGTTTGTACGCGCCGGCGGGATCGTCTGCGAGGATACGATCGATTTCAGACAGCTGCTCAAACACGACTCGCCAATCCAACTCGGTCAAGAGCCGCAGCGACGTGACCGCATTCGCGACGGTCACCTGGTCGCCGGCCTGTCTGGCCTGCTCCTGTTGGACCAGCTCCGCGTAGGTTGCGTTTGTCTCTCGTTCCACCCAACGCTGCACCGAGGACAGGGCTGCTTCTTCGTCATACAGGTGGCTGTTGAGGCGGATTGCGAAATGAGGATCGAGCCTCCGATGCTCGCGCGCCAGCTCCCCGAGAATCAGCAGGAGCTGATCTGGGTCGCGTCGTGCCGCGTTCAGAACACGATTTGCCCAGAAATCAGCATTTTCCCGGCCCTGCTGTCGAAGATTGACGTCGGTTGCCTTCGCCTCCAACTCTTCGATCAACACAAGCCGCAGGACCAGCGGAAGTATCCACAGCTCCGCAATCCCCAGCGGCTGCAGGCTCTGGTAAGCGCGGAGAAAACCGACAAGGTTCTCGCGGTCCAGGTGCGAGTCAACGGATCTCACGAGCGCTCGGGCAATTTCGTAAATGCGAAAACTCGCCCCCCCGGAAGCGCCTTCCACGAGTGCCAGTAGCTTTTCGTGGCCGGCCGGCAGGTTGCGGCGAATTTCGCCGATTTGCGCTTCGATGATGTAGTTGTTGTCGAGCAGCCACTCCGCCGCCGGCGTGACCGTCTGTTCGAGGCGCACCGATTCGCTCAGCTCTTCGGTGGCGCACCGCAGTACCTTCGAACACTCGTCCAGCCGCTTCAGGAACCGGGGGTCTGGCCGCACGTTCGCGGATACTGCCTTCTGAGTTGCCGCAAGTCGGGCCGCCTCGGACTTGAGCCGTTCGCCGGCCAGCCGCTCGCTCCTGCCTGAGGCGGTCCGGGCGTCACTCGGCTTGCGCTCGGTCTGACGGGCAAAGAACGTTGCCGGTGCGGCGGTCCCGGAAGTTTTGAGGATCTCAACAACCTCAACGAGTTGTCGACCCTGGGTTTTCACTATGACGAGCGTCTCCCCCTCGAGAACCCACCGACTGTAACGGGCGATCAGCTTCTTCTCGACGCCGGCACCTGTCAGGCTGATTGCGAACCAGACGGCGAGGAATCCGATTAGGGTGGCCGGTAGCGAGACGAAGAGTGGGAGTTCCAACAACAGGGTTCCTAGCAGCGTCACTAATGCCCCGAGGACGCCCCACTGAGTCGGCCGGGCGGAACCGTGCTTCACACGGACATCCCCGTCCTGGGACCGGGTGATTGCCGCAGCGCGCCGGTGGCCCTTCACACTCAGGCTGGCGAGCACGGCTGTTGTGTCGTCCGAGGCAGGATAGAACCCGAATGCGAGTCGCGTCACTGTGTCTTGCTCCAAGCGTGTACCGTGGCCGATTGGCGTGGCCATCCGGGCTGACGGGGGAAATACCCGAAGTTCTCGAGAGTGTTAACTATTTTCTCGAAATTGCCTCTTTGAAGCAAGTCGGCGGTTCGATTCGAAGCAACCAGCGCGACAGGAAACCAGCCACGGATTGTCCGTGTCATCCGTGAAATCCGTGGCTGGTTCAAACCTCGAAGACGCAGTAGGGTTTTTGGCTGTTGCGTTGTTGCACAAAACGGCAAACATTGTAGACGCGAATGTTACGCTGCGTTCGGCCCTCCGGAGAACCGTTGTGCGCGTGGCCGTGCACGATGACGTCCACGCCGTGACGATCCAGAGCCGCGCCCAGGCGCGACGACCCGAGGAAGGCAAACAGTTCGGGTGACTCGCCTTCCAGGGTCTTCTTGATCGGGGCATAGTGGAGCACGCCTACCTTCTTCCGACTCTCCAGTTTCGTTACGGCGTTTTCGAG
>Ga0105091_10000678_pt1 | contig 14373 bp, 11 predicted proteins | sample PPLLak1March2015_FD_87022 | JGI IMG/M metagenome (GOLD analysis project Ga0105091, IMG submission 87022) | Freshwater sediment microbial communities from Prairie Pothole Lake near Jamestown, North Dakota, USA - PPLs Lake P7 Core (1) Depth... | ecosystem: Environmental > Aquatic > Freshwater >... | reverse complement strand
TGAAGCTGATGATTATTACGATGAAGATGATGCCAGCAGCAAGGACATTCGCGTGGGCGGTGGCGCTGCAGCAAGCAAGCCTTCAAGGGAAGTGACGCGTTTCGTGATTCAGGTCAACGAATAACCGCACAGCGGAGGAAACGCGATGAAACATTCCAATTGGAAGAAGAAGGCGCTGCTTGCTGCGCTTTCAGGCGCGCTCACGCTGATGGCGTCAGGGCAGGTGCTGGCAGTGGACAAGGCCTTGATCGTTGGCGTGGGAAAGTATCGCCTCAGTCAGGCTAATTTGCCGGGTATCGATCTGGACGTCAACATGGCCAAGGACATGGCCCTGTACATGGGCATCCGGCCTGAAAACATCCATGTCGTCATGGATGAAGAGGCGACCGTGTCGCGCGTTCGAGGCGAGATGAAAAGCTGGCTAGGACAGAACGTATCCGCCAGCGACCGGGTGTTCTTTTACTATTCAGGCCACGGCACGCAAGCGGAGGACAAGAATGGCGATGAAGAGGATAATCTCGATGAGGCAATGGTGTTGCATGATATCGATGGCCGGACCCAGCAGGGCTTGTATATCGATGACGACTTTGGCGCCGACCTCAAGCAGATCACCAGCCAGAATATCGTGGTGATGGTGGACGCGTGTCACAGTGGAACCGGCACAAAGACCATCAGCTTCACCGGCGGTAACAGCTTCAACGTCCGTGACGGCAAGTCCAAGTTCCTCGATTTGTTTCACCTGAAGCCCCGGGCCAAAAAAGACTTCGAAGTAACAGGCGTGGCCGATGGGGCGGCTGCGGGGACAGAAAGTTACCTGGCTTTTGCTGCCGCACAGGACAACCAGCAATCGATCGCCACAGGTAAGGGTAGCCTTTTTACCGTAGCCTTTCGCGATTCGTTCGACTCCGAGCGGAGCAAATCATCCCCCCCAACGTTAAAGAGCATTTATCTGTCGACTGAGAGCAAGTTGAAGGACAGTGGCGTCAGTTTCCAGCCCAACATGAGCGGCAACAAGTCACTGGCAGATCGTGCAATCCGTGTAGTCGACAACAATGGTGAAGGCAGCACCCGCAATGGACCGCTGTGGCAGGATATCTCGGGACTGGTGGATACGATGCCACGTTTGTCTATCAGTGCGCCGCCAGTGCGTTTCGATGGTGAATCGACCGAGTTTGTGGTGGATATCCCTTCCGACGGTTACCTGAATATCGTCATGATCGGTCCCAAGGATAATGGAACGGTGCTGTTTCCCAATTCCTACCATACAGACAACCATGTCTCGGCTGGAAGACTGAGTTTCCCGACCAGCCAGATGCCTTTCAAGATCACGGCTCGTGCGCCTTATGGCAAAACACTGGTGGCCGCTTTTGTGACCAAGGAACGCGTTAACCTTCAGGAAGAAGGATTCGGTAACCGGGATAGCTCTGGCAAATCCGTCAAACCATTTGCCCACCTCACACGCAGTGGCATGCGGTCGCTGACCGGCAAGACGCGCGATTTGGGCGTAAGCGCAAAAGACGAGGGCGCATATTGGGCCGGCAAGAGCGAAATCGAAATCAAAGGGAGATAAGAGTGAATAAACTCAGCAAATGGCTATTGGGAATCATCTGCGCAGCAGCGCTTTCTGGTTGCGTAACCCCAGGCGAGAGCGTTCTTGATGGCGATGGCGGCAGAAACCACGCCGCACTGGCAGCGCTGAAACCGGCAAACGATGCTATCAAGGTTGACGTAGAAGCCAATGCCGATGGGCATTACCACGTGGGTGATCCGATTCGCTTCAAAATCACCAGTTCCAAAGCAGGAAGGTTGTGGATTGTGTCGGTGAACAGCGAAAATCAGGCTGAATTGCTTTTCCCCCACGGCGCGGATGACGAAAACACACTCGAAGCCGGTCGATCCTACCTGTTCCCGCCACGTGATAGTCAGCAAGTTATGTATGCTGCCAGACCACTCGGCAAGACCAAGCTGGCTTTTATCATTACTGATAAAGGAGGCGATTTGAGGGACATCATCAGCTTGAAAAATGGCAACCTGCGTAACGTGTCTTTCACCAGCGACTCACAGTGGGGCGTTGCCAAGCTGACTGTGCATGTAGAGAAATAACGCACCGCTACTAGACCCAACATGAGCCTGCCCTGAGGGTTAAATACCCGGGCAGGTTTTGTGTTGTTCTCGGGTTTCGTCTTGCCAGGATGCTGCCGTAATTTGGCAGCTTAGCCCTTGTTTCTTTACCTCTTTACGGCTTGAAAGAATGGAGAAATGATGGGTCAAAGAACTGGTTTTGGGGTGCGGGGGGGCGGGCGGCCACACTGAAGGTTCAGTGTGGCCGGCTGTTCATTCTGCGCCTACTGCACTCTGAACAGCGCATTATCCCTTCCAAAGTTGATGATGTTCGGCGATTGTGGATGTCCCAGTTTCTTTGATATATCCATCGTCTCCTGACGCGCCTGCTCTCCTAGTTCAACAACACTGACCTGATTGTCCTGGTTGCTGTCAGTCGATTTTGCATCCTTCATGCTTTTCAGCAGCGTATGGGTAAAGAGTCCGTTCCCCAGATAGCCGTCCATGGCGGTTTGTTTGCTCCCGGCAGAGGCGTAGATGTGCAAGCCCATCTTTTTTGCCATCACTGACATGCGGGCATCGTAAAGCCCACTGATGATATTATCTACACCTCCGGCATGACACGTATCAAAAACAAATAGTTGAGATAATGACTTGATGTTTTTTGACATGCCGACAATCTCGTTCGAGCTGATCAGATTGGCGGGATTCACCGAGCCGTTAAAACTGGCGGTAACAATGTAGTATTGATTATCCAGCAGCACGCCGTGCGAGGCGACGAAGAGGATGAAGCTGTCCCAAGGCTTTATTTTGGCAGATATTGTCTTGATCGCTTTTTCGATGCCATCCTTGGTTGCCGCGCTGTTACTCATGCCTTCGATATGGATGTTTTGTGGTTTGTAGAGGCCACCCGCTTTCTTCTGCATCATTGCCCGAAAGTCGTTTGCATCCTTGACAGCATATTGCAGTGTGGCGGATGGGTCTTTGTAATGATCAATACCTACACCCAGAACATACAGATGCGCTTCTTCTGGTTTTCGATCAACATTGAAGCTGACCGTTTCGAGCTTGCTCTGGATAGTGTTGGGTGAATTGAATGCGGCCACACTGATCTCATTCTCGCCAGGGAGCGTTTCCAACTCCTGACACTCCTCGAATTCATTGCCCTTGTTATTGGACGTGATCGGGGAAGGGGCATTCTGGGTGACTTTCAAGCCTCGCAAGGCGCGTTGAGTGGTGGCGCCGTCCAATGAGGCAAGGTTCATTTTCGTGTCATTCGTTTTTGCGATCGTCTCACGGTAGAAACCGTCCGATTTGATCAGCTTGGCATTCTGAAATAGCCGAACTTCGCCGATCCCGCCACCGGTGCTTGTTGCCTTGTAGCAGATCTTCTCCTTGTTGCTTCTGGATGTCGATGGTACTTTGGTGAAGGTGAGCTGGGGAGGCGGGTTCCTGAGCGCTTCAGCAGCGGTGACAGTGATCAACCCGGATATGTCTTCACCTCTGATTTTTGCCTGGACGATGTCCGGTCGATAAAATACATCATAAAGCTGGCTGCTGGAAATGAACCGGGCTTCCTTGTCCTTGCCCTGGTTCAAATGCCAGCCAATGAGGTCTTCGCCACTGGGGGATGCGTCGTAATAGCCTTCGGGCGTCCACATGATCCAGCGTTTTTTGTCAGCATGGGGGAAAAAGGCAAGTTGCTCGGCGCCATCGCTGGCGCGGTGCCAGCGGATTGTTCCATCGCTATAGGCTGCCACGACCCAGCGACCGTCAGCAGAGACATTGACGCCCCATGCGATGCCTGGTGCCGATTGCCGCCAGCGCAGCGCGCCGCCACGCACATAGGCACGAAGATTCCATTCTGTTCCGAGAACAAAACCTTCGCTATCAGCACGGATTGCAAGGCTACGCGACACCTCATTGCGGTCGATGCGACTCAATGCGCCATTTAGACGTGGTGCAGTAGTGCTATCCCAGCCGGTTATCGTCATGCCATTCGCGCTAAGCAGCGGCGAAGTAAGATTTGGGGTATCTGCAGGTAAAAAAGTACGATTCAGGCTGTCGAAGACAACGGGGGACAAACCGGCTTTATCATAACCAAAGCGTACCTGTGAACCATCGTGAGAAAGCTTGAATTCGCCTTTTCCGCGCCGAAAATCAGCGCCTACCGGGGCATGAAGGATGATTTTCTGGCCATCAGCATTGACGACTCCCCAGGATGGATCATTGCTGCCGAAAGCTAGTCGCCCTCCGGGTAGCGCGGCCAAGTCCAGGATGATATCGCTTGCCACAGTCCAGTTGCTTGCAGTTCCCTTACCGCCATTCGCCCAGCGGCGGATGTAATTCCGCTCACCGCGTCTGGCCTGGCCTGCTGCATATAAGGTTGCGTTATCCCTGGACCAGGCAACGCCTTGTAAATTTGCATCAACGTCATCCGAATTCGGTGAGAACCGGAATGCGAGTGTATCGCCTTCCAATACGTTCACCGTGTTGGCGTCATCGAAACCCACCGCGATGCTTTTTCCATCGGGTGAAAAGCGGGCGGCATTAGGTTTCTTGCCGCCGGGGGCAGCGCGTTTGGCGCGGAGAGCAAGGCGGTTTCCATCGAATTGATAGAGGCGCAGCAGTCCATCCCAGCTGGTGGTCAACAGTCTACCGTCATTGCTAAAGTGGACGCTATAGCTCTGATCGCCATAGGCCAGGTCTTCCGCCAATAGTTTTCCAGAACCAGCATCAAATATGCGCACACCCCCATTATCGCCCCCCAGTGTTGCTGCGAGCCAACGTCCATCAGATGAAAAGGCGAGATCGAAAATGGCATTCGGCTGTCCTGTCAGACGTCGCAACAGGCGGCCACTCGACCGTTCGAACAGGTAAATGGAATTCCCTTCGTCGGATTTTGTATCTTTACCCTGATTGAATTGCGCCCAGCCCGAGACGGCCACGATTACTCCATCTGGAGAGATCGCCACGGCATATACCATGCCCTCCTGATTTGAGCCGATGGGTGGACGTAATGTAGATATCAGACGCCCATCCGTCAGGCTCCAGAGCCTGACTGTTTTGTCAATGGATGCGGTGGCCAGCCAGCGACCCTGGCTATCCGTTGCAATATGCCTGATCATGGCCGTGTGTTCGCTTGGGTCAATGCGCAATATCGGATCGGTGGGGGGCTCCCCAGCATTGGCTGCTGTTGAGATTAAAGCAATGGCCATAACCGAGATGACATGAAATTGTTTAAAGCGCGAAAAAAAATGCATATGAGTTCCTGTTGGTTTCGTGCTGGCCATTGAATAATTCATACTACATAAAATTCGAATAATTTATCTATTACTTTCATGTACGATTTAACCCGAAAGTTAGCTGTTTTTCGTTTTAGGAAGCTGTCGCCTCTTTTTTGTCTTAACTTGCATGGAGAAAAACAATGTCTTTAAATAGGTTTGCAGTGAGACAAATATCATTCTCACTTTTCGTTTTGTGTTTGTCAGCCGTTAGCGCAGTGGCCGATGTCATGCCTAAGGTATTCGTCGACTGTCCGGACTGCCCCGAGATGGTGGTGATTCCAGCAGGTGGTTTCGATATGGGTGGTGGTGAAGAGGATAACGAAATGCCACTTCACCACGTTACCATCAGTCGGTCGTTTGCGATGGGGAAGACAGAAATTACGCAAGGTCAGTGGCGCGCGGTGATGGGTAACAACCCTAGTCACTTTAGCAACAGTGGAGACAACTTCCCTGTTGAAAAAGTCAGTTGGGATGATGCGCAGGCATTCATCCAGAAGCTGAGCGCCAGAACTGGTAAAAAATACCGCCTGCCGGCTGAAGCCGAGTGGGAATACGCTTGCCGTGCCGGTGCCTGGGACGACTATTGTGGCAGCAATAATGTAGCTAGTGTTGCCTGGTATGGCGCATTTGCAAAGCCGGTGGGCACCAGTAGTAACAGGACAAATCCGGTAGCACGTAAGCAGGCTAACGCCTTTGGACTTTATGACATGAGTGGCAACGTGACAGAATGGGTAGAAGATAATTTCCATGAGAATTATAACGGTGCTCCAACGGATGGCAGCGTGTGGGCAGGAAGTGCCAAGGAACGTGTGGTGCGTGGTGGCTCATGGGGCAATACCACTGAATATGTGCGCGCGGCTTTTCGCCATGGCTTCGAGCCTGGAACCCGTAGTGTATCAACAGGGTTCCGCGTGGCCCGGGCCTTGCCATAAAGGTATTCGAGCAGCATTAGGGTGGACATTCGGTTGGCCGCATCAGCATTAATCCAACGGCTATTGATCGGGCGTGATGGCTTCAGGCTAGGGGCGGCGGCAGTAATCATACTGGTGTTCTTGTGCGCCTGGTTTTCATGGCCGGAACGTGCTGACCATGTGCTGCTGGATGCAGAATTTCGCCTGCTTCGCCACTATGCCTCACGACCAATCGACAAGGATGTGGTCGTTGTCGGCATGGATGAGGCCGCCTTCAGGGCTTTGCGTGAACCCTTTGCATTGTGGCATCCGCATCTGGGCAAATTTTTACAGGCGATGGCTGTAGCAAAGCCTTCTGTGCTCGGACTGGATGTTGTATTGCCAGATCGTTCATTTCAATTCATGACGCCGGGCTACGATAAACTTCTTTTACAAGGACTGCTGGCGCTTAAACTTTCTCAAGTTCCGGTAGTGCTGGGTGAAGGTGTCGATGGTGAAGGCACCCCGCATCCGATATTTCCTCCCTATGTGGCGCTGGCCGGTGAAAAGTCACTTGCCTCGGTGCTTGTGTGTACGGATAGTGATGGCATCGTGCGCTTGGCTGGGGGAATTAGTTGCAACGGACAGGGTGTCGCGGAGACTTTGTCTGGTGCAATGGCAGAACGCTTGGGACAGGGGAGCAGACAGTATGGTTTGATTGATTACAGCGTGGGTGATCCCTGGAATTACATCCCCTTCATGCAGGTACTTGAGTGGTTTGAGCAGGGGGAAGAAGCGAAGCTGATCGAGTTGTTTGGCGATCGGCCTGTATTGTTAGGTGTTGCTCTCCAGTTCAGTGACAGAGTCAAGGTGACGGTACCTTTAGCTGCGTGGGAGCCCGCTAACCGGCGCGTGCCGGGTGTATTGGTACATGCGCAGAATCTTCGTGCCTTGATGTCGGGTGGTTTGATTCGTGAAGTGCCTCGCAATTTGGTGCTTGTGGTTTGCGTCTTGAGTGCTTTGCTCTGGTTCAGGCATACCAGTTGGTTGAAGCTGGTTTCAGTGGCTGTTTTTGTGATGGGGATTTTTGTTATTTCGATCTGGCTGCTTGGCCAGAGAATTTATTTCCCAGCTGCCAGTGTAATGATTTCAGGTCTTTTTGCCGTCCTGACCAGAATGACGCTGGATGGATGGAATCATGCGCGTGAGAAGCGTGCCTTAAAGCAATCTTTTGGTAGCTATGTCAGCCCCGAGATCATGAAGCACATTATTTCTGGCGATATCAGACCTGGTTTGGGTGGTGAGCGCCGTAAGGTCTGTGTTTTGTTCTCTGATATACGGGACTTTACAACACGTAGTGAAAATATGCCGCCTGAGGCATTAATTGATTTGCTCAATCGATATTTCACGCAAATGACCCATGCAATACACAACCATGGGGGCACACTGGATAAGTTCATTGGTGATGGCATTATGGTTTTTTTCGGTGCACCGCAGGATTTGGATAATCCTGTTCATAATGCATTAGCAGCTTCAAAAGAAATGTTGCTTCGTTTGCAAGACCTCAATAAAGAACTGGAAACAGAGGGCGTCACACCGATCAGAATTGGTATTGGCCTGAATTATGGTGAAGCGGTCATTGGCCATGCTGGCTCGGAATCGCGCCATGAATATACGGCGATCGGGGATGTGGTGAACCTGGCTGCCCGTCTGGAGGGCTTGAGCAAGGATGTGGGTTATCCTGTGGTTTGCTCTGGTTCGGTTGCACAAGAAGCATCAGGCATCGCCGATCTTACGGCAATTGGCGAGCGCACCATCAAGGGGCGATCATCCGAGCAGGTGTTTGGCTGGAATCCTTTATTGGCCTGATTTTATATACAGGCTGTGTTGTGCATGGCAGGGGAAAACGATGATTACGCTAAACCGGATTTTAAGCAGAATTGGGATTATTTGGGTTGCCTTTGCGGCTGGAATGGCGCATGCAGCAGAACCCGTTGCGATGGTGACCGATGCAAAAGGAAATGCCTGGATTCAGGGAAAGTCGGCGCGACTGCAGGTGCTGTCCTATCTTGAGCAGGGTGCCATCATTCGCGTGGATCACAAGGCAACAATCACCATCTCGACCTTCAATCCCGCCGAAGAATATGTGTCTTCAGGCCCATCCAGACTGGAACTGAAGGGGGGGGGAGTGCACTTGCTTGATGGAGGTAAGCTTCAAAGTCGCAAGCTGAATCCACAAACAACACGTGCCGCACAAAAATTCTCAGCGACGCAACGCGAGCGGCTGACTATGGCCGCATATGAGATGAAGGCGCTGGCAATCGGCGTGCAGCTGCTTAGCCCGGTCAATGCCGAGTTGCTGAATATTCGGCCCGAATTCAAGTGGTCCGCCCCACAGGAAGCCAAAAAATTCGTTGTGACGCTCCTGGATGAACAAAGCAATACGCTTGTTGATGAAGTGTCAGTCAATAAGCCGAACTGGCAATTGCCCAAAAATCTATCCCTGCAGGCCGGTCACGCGTATACATGGAAAGTCCGCTCGATGTTGCCTTCTGGAGAAGAAATGGGCTCCACAGGAAAATTCTCCGTCGTTGACGCAGCACGCGCCAATCAAGTTCTGCAGCAAAAGCCATCCAGAATGGCGCCTTTCTCAGAAAAGGTGCTCTATGCTGTTTATTTGGACAGTGAAGGCCTGAAAGTAGACGCTGCCGATGAGTGGAACAGGCTGGCAATTGAGCGCCCCAATGAACCGTTGCTAAACCCCCGTTATTAAATTCTTTATTAACCCCAGATAATCCATTTGGGCGTAGGTCGGGCTTCAGCCCGACATGTCGGGTTAAAACCCGATCTACAAGTTATTGATTTTGCGATACCAAAACGGCTAATTAACTATCTGGATTAAATGGAAATTTGGTCATGAGACTGACTTCAGCACTGATTGTTTTAATTGCGGCACTGGCCACCCCCTTACAGACGATGGCGTGTATGGGCGATCAGAAGCCCCAACTCAGGCAGCATGTCAGGTACTACCCGATTGCGGGTGACAAGACCAGCCATTGGCCCTCTGAAATCAGGGCTGTCATTGGCTCATATACTTCATTCATGGTGCCTGTCGACACTTCGATCGAGCTGATTCAGAGACAAAATGACCCATTTTCTCCGCTGACACTGTTGGACGAGGCGCGCGCAAAATATGTTTATACCTCGAGTTATCTGGTGCCAAGCTGGGTGAATATCGAATACGACGCTAAAAAGTTCAAGTGGGTGCACCTTGGTGCTTCCGGTTACGGTGTCAGCGAAGTGCGCATGCATTCGCCAGGTGGCTGGTCCAAGACAGTCAATTTCACTTTGATTTACCCGTCAGCAACAGATGAGCCAGTGAAACCCGTGGTGCAAGTTACCCCGGCTGAGGGTGAAGAAAAAACCGTCCGGGTCGATGGCTATGATAGCTTCGAGGTCACTGTTGCAGGCAATGTAACCGATGGATGGAGCGCATCCCCAGCTTCTGAAACAGGCTTCGAACTTGTCAGAATACAGGCTGTTGAGAAAACCTTTTATGGTGCGCCAGATTTCAAGGAATCGCCACCGCAGGTCAAGCTGTTCTTTGCGAGTACGCGCAGTCCTAAAGATGCCACCTTGGTCTTGCGGTATGGCACTGGATTATTTAAAAAAACCATCAAACTCAAGATTGATGTGAGGCCAACGCCAAAGTGCTGATTAGTGGCATTCGGACTGCTTTGACAAGTAGCAGGAAATCACCACTCAGGGTGGGTTGTTCAGAGATTCTCTTCCAGAAAATGCTCGTAACCACGAACACTCACGATGTGTGAGCCGTCGCAGTTGAATTGCATATGAATGGCATCCTTGACGATGCTGATTGTGATGTTCCGAACGTAGAAGTTTGGGATTTCGCGCAGTTGCGGCAGGCGTGAAATGGTCCGTGCAATTTCTTCTTGCGATACTGGCTGCCAGGTCTCGAAGTATCGGGTAAATCCCTTGTTCAAGTTGTAACCCTCCCTTAAAATCGGGCCATGCAAAACCAGAGGTCTTCCGGCAAACTATGATGCCAAGGAGGCCAAGATGCGCAAGAGCAGATTTAGCGAGAACCAGATTGTTGGGATATTGAAAGAAGTTGAAGCGGGTCGGCAGGTCAAGGAGGTATGCCGTGAACACGGTATTTCCGATGCCACTTACTACCAGTGGAAATCGAAGTATGGCGGCATGGAAGTGTCCGACATCAGGCGCCTGCGAGAACTGGAAGACGAGAACCGCAAGCTCAAGTTGATGGTAGCGGACCTGAGCCTGGAGAACCGGGCGATCAAGGAAGTATTTGGTTTAAAGCGTTAGCCCCCGACGAGAAGCGTCTTGCAGTCACCCGGCTAAAACAACACGGGATGAGTGAGCGACAGGCCTGCCGGGCAATCGGCCTGTCCCGTTCGGTACTGGCTTACGAAAGTCGGGCTACCGAATCGGATGAGCCGATCATCGCCGTGTTGCAGGAACTGGCAGAACGCTTCCCTGAACGGGGGTTCGGCAAATACTTCAAGCTGATCCGCCGGCGTGGACATGGCTGGAATCATAAGCGCGTTTATCGCATCTACTGTGCGCTGAACCTGAACCGGCGCCGAGTGGGCAAGAAGCGGCTACCGCCTCGCACACCAGCGCCCCTGGCTGTGCCAGGCAAGATGAACCGGAGCTGGTCGATAGACTTCATGAGTGATGCGTTATGGAGTGGCAGGCGGTTTCGTACCTTCAACGTCGTGGATGACTTTAATCGTGAAGCATTGGGCATTGAGATCGACCTGAACCTGCCGGCAGCACGCGTCATTCGCACCTTGGACAGGATAGCCGCGTGGCGCGGGTATCCTGACAAGATGCGCATGGATAACGGCCCGGAATTCATTGCGACCAGTTTGGCCGACTGGGCGCAGCAACACGGTGTGCTGCTGGATTTTATTCAACCCGGTAGGCCGATGCAGAATGGATTCATTGAACGCTTCAACCGCAGCTACCGGGAAGGCGTGCTGGACATGTATGTGTTCAAGACCCTGGATGAAGTCCGGGAGCGGACGGAAATATGGATGACTGATTACAACGAGCAGTTACCGCACGATTCGCTCGGCGACCTGACACCCGTCGAGTTCAGAGTGCTGCACCATCCGGAAACCTCTAGTAATGAGTGGCACTGATTGAGGGAGGTTTACAGCGGATCAGGGAGTCAGGGTTTTTGAAATTCCCTGTATTTTTCCCTGTTACTTAGGAGGTAAAATGAGACGAGTTCGCGGTAGACTACGTCCACCGCCATTTTCCTGGCCAGCCGACAGAAAGACCCAATTTAATGGCATTTCCATATACCTCGCTGGTCAGCGTTTCATTTACCATCGCCATACTGCTTGCGGCTTTCGTCGTGCTCAAGCCGTTTCTGCTTGCCGTGGTGTGGGCGGCCGTGATTGCCATGGCCTCCTGGCCTTTGCACCGCCGGGTCGGCAAATACCTTGGTAATAAACCCAACTTGGCTGCTGCGGGCACCACTTTTGTCATTACCATTGCCCTGGTCGTGCCCATGCTGCTGCTGGTGGTCTTTACGGTAAACGATCTCAATGCAGTGGCAAGCTATTTGCTGGTAGCAGACGAGCAGGGCAAGGCTGCGCCGGAGTGGCTGGCAAAAGTTCCCTGGATTGGCGCATTGCTGGTCAATAAATGGCAGTTGTTTCTGGCCGAGCCGCATCAGCTCAGTCATTTTTCGCAGGAATGGCTGTCCACCCGGCTCAATCTGGCTCAGGAGCTTGGGCAATCAATTGTGGTGGATTTTTCCTCGCGCCTTGCTACTCTTGCATTTGCACTCTGGGTGCTTTTTTTCTTTTACCGCGATGGCGATATTTTGATCGCCAAAATCAATTTTATCGGCCATAAGTGGCTGCAACGGCGCTGGCCATCCTATGCGCACAGTATCCCCAGTGCGGTGCGAGGATCGGTGAATGGACTGGTGATCGTTGGTTTTGGCGAGGCAGTGATATTTAGCGTCCTGTTTGCTGTGGTAGGCCTTCCTTCGGCGGTGCTGCTGGGCGCTCTGGCAGCAATTCTGGCGCTGATTCCCTTGGCTGCGCCGGCCATGCTGGCGGTGATCGGCGTGATACTGTCACTTCAGGGCATTGCCATGACGGGCATCTATGTATTTATTTTTGGCACGCTGGTGGTCATGGCTGCGGACTATATCGTGCGCCCCTGGCTGATCAAGGGTTCCACCGAGCTGCCATTTCTGGCCGTGCTGTTTGGTTTCCTCGGCGGTATTGCATCCATGGGCGTGGTCGGCTTGATTATCGGGCCGGTGATTCTGGCTTTGCTGCATGTCTTGTTTCGCGAGGCGAGCATGGATGAATCAGCCGACTCCGGACACTGATTTTTTCAGTATCTGTTCCGCCGCTTTCACGCCCCAGTAATTTGCTTCCTCGAAAATCGAAAATCCGCTCAGGTCGGAATGGGCGAGATGCATACGCCCGTGCGTCTGCGTCAGACGCTCGCGAGCAGTGCTCCATATCCATCCTGGCACGGGCTTGGACATGGCATGACCCCAGCGGAAGATGTCTAGCTGCGCTACCTTATCGCGGATATCGGGATGCGGGCGCGACAAATCCTTCAGAATATTTTCCGCCCAGTTGTGCCAAGGCGTGTCGAACAGCCTCTGACGCGAGATTTTCTCCGACTCGCCGCTCAGCGCCCAGTAATAGGTCAGCACGGTCGCCCCCTCGTGGCTGCGCAGGCTCTGGTGGGTGGCGTTAATGTAGCCCAGCGCCGGACTGTCGAAGAGAACGTTGTCCCATGACAGCGGAGCGCCATGGCCGGCTTCTGGCAGTCCTTTCAGGGTCAGATTGGCGACCAGCCAGGGGGCGTATTGAATCTGCTGACAGGCTAATTTGAGGCTTTCTTCCAGCCCTTCGAACACGTGCGGCAGAACGAACATCGGGGCGGCGTAAATGACACGCTCTGCCTGCCAGCGCACGGTGCGGTTTTCCTGCTGCATAAAAATATCCAGCTCCACATGGCTTTTTGTTTCTTCCATGCGCTGCACCAGCGCGCCACTCACGATGCGCTCGCCGAATCCTTTCTGCATCTGTTTCACCAGCCAGTTGTTGCCTTCTGGCCAGGTCAGCACCTGGTCGCTTTCTGCGTTTTCCGCCTGCCCGTCGCGGCTGGCGAAATAGTGCAGCCCGGCCCAGGCGGATACCGTCGCATAATCACTGCCGTAATCGTCACGGCAGCCATAGTTCACATACCAGTGCAGCAAAGGTGAATCGAGTTTTTGCTGCTGCAGGAATTGGCGCATCGAGATGCGATCCAGCGCCACCAGATCTGCATCGCGTGCCGAGCGCGCCGCCGGGATGGCGAATGCCCGCAATCCGGCAGTTCCCTGGCGTTGACGAAACTGCGCCAGCAGCGTGAAGAAACGCCGGTATTGTTCCTGGTCACGCCGCGTGGCGCCGATTTGCGGCAGTAGGCCTTCTTGCCACAAGCCATGGCGGTAAAGCCGCTCCTGCGGGGCAAAGCACAGAAAGCGCTCATCGTAGCTTGGGTTTTTCGCGTAGGGGTCGCCCTGCAACACGCCCAGGTCGGCCAGCAGTTCGCGAGTTTCACGCGCTTCCACGCCCGGCAGGGGGAGGTAGTGTGCGCCCCAGGGGTAGGCCGAAACCGCGTTTTTCCCCGAGCGCGCATTGCCGCCTGCCACGCCTTCCATCTCGAAAAGCCGAAAATCGCCAAATCCGGATTTATTCAGCTTCCACGCCGCGGAAAGGCCGGCAATCCCGCCACCGACTATAGCCACGCCTGTTTTTCGGATTTCGGAAGGAGCAGGGAAATCCCGCCCGCGCAGGCGATGGCCGCGCTCCATGGAAGGTCCCAGCAGGCTACCCGGTGGCAGGCGCGCATCGGCGGCAGGCTGGCAGCCGGACAGGCAGCTTGAGGCAGCGAGCGAGAGCAGGAAGTCACGGCGATTCATGGTGCCTGATGCTTCCACTCGGACTCGTAGTAGTGCACTAGCGCCTGGTTGTTGAGGCGGTTGACTTCGGTTTCCACGGGCGCCATGTCGAGGGGAAACTGGAACAGCGCCGGATTCAGTTCGGCGCTGACAAAGCGCAGGC
>Ga0105091_10000677_pt1 | contig 14386 bp, 12 predicted proteins | sample PPLLak1March2015_FD_87022 | JGI IMG/M metagenome (GOLD analysis project Ga0105091, IMG submission 87022) | Freshwater sediment microbial communities from Prairie Pothole Lake near Jamestown, North Dakota, USA - PPLs Lake P7 Core (1) Depth... | ecosystem: Environmental > Aquatic > Freshwater >... | reverse complement strand
GGATCACCCCGTCGATCGCAAGCACCACCGGCCTTCCGGCGGCCATGTAATCGAAAACCTTATTCGGGTAGGTCGTGCCGTAAAGCGGGATCGGCTTGAGGATCGCGATCCCGCAATCGCTCGCGGCCAGCACCTCAGCCATGCCGTGCTTGGCCACCGGCGGAAGGAACAGCACGTTGTCCAGTTTGCGTTCTGTGGCGCGCAGCACCAGGTTCGGTTTTTCCTTGCCGTCACCGACCAGGAGGAAGCGGATCCGCGGGTCGCCCCTCAGAAGTTCGGCCGCGTCCAACAGGACGGTCAGATCATTCGAGATCCCATGCGCGCCGGCATACAACACGACGAATTTTTCCCCCAGCTCATGCATCGCGCGGAAACTGGCCCCTTCCGAAGTCGGGTCGAACATCGCCGGATCGACTCCATTGCGGATCAGGACGATCTTCTCCGGCTTCGCACCCCGGCTCTCCAGATGGCGTATGAAGCCGGGCGAGTTGATGACCAGCCGGTCCGCCCGGCGGTACAGGAAGCCCTCCAGGAGGAGCGCGAGCCGGACCAGGATCGGGTTCTTCAGGATGCCAAGCTGGATCGCGAACGCCGGCCACAAATCGCGGATTTCAAACAGGAATTTCGCGCCCTTCATCCGGGCGGTCAGCCAGGCGGTGACCACCTGCGGCAGCGGCGGCGAGGTCCCCCACACCAGGTCGACCTTTGGCTGCGCCAGTCCCTCGAAGAACGAGGATAGCATGAAGGAAAAAAAACCGATTGTGCGCCAGAGGAAGGAGCGGTTTGCGCTTCCCAGCACCCGGCAACGGATGACTTCCAGACCCGGCTCAAGCACCTCCCGGTTCTGCTCGGTGACCCGCTGACCGGTCTGGTAGGAATATGGACTGGCCAGGATGGTGACTTTATGGCCGGAACGCACAAGCCGGTGCGCCATCTCGTAATGGCGCGTACCGCCCGGATCTTCCGGCCGCACGAATACCTGGTGGATGAGGAGGATATGCATAAAGATGGGCTGTTCCGCTGAATGGATTGTACCCCGGATAGGCCCATTTTTAAACAAAAACGCCCCGCCGGAACAGACGGGGCGTGATCCCATGCCGCGAAACAGAAGCTTCGCCGCAAGAAACGCCAAAAGGTGCGCTTCCCGGAATTCGTTTTCCGGGAAGCGCACCTCCGTCGCGAATCCCCCCGATATCCCCTCAACTGATCCACTGATGATAAGAGCTCCTCACCATCCAAAATCCGTTTTTCTTTTCGACGACGTACTCAAATCCGCGCGGTTCGGATCCCATGCGATGGATATTCCCGCTGACGAGGGCTAGGTCGGCGCCGTCGCGTCGAATCCCGGTGAACCGGATTACGGCTCCCCCGTCCGGAACATATTCCCCGTCAGGATCTCCGCCGACATCGTATAAATCCTCGACCCAGACCATCTGCAGCGGCAGACCCCTCGATCCACGGGTCACCCCGCGGCGGATGACTTCGGAAAAACCGGGGTGTCCCGTCCGGCCGGGCTCCGCGCCGATCGGCGCGCCGGTCTCGGAATACAAAATGAACAGGAAGGGTTTCTCTGATTCCACGCCGGATTCGCACTCCAATCCGAACAGTTTGCGGAGGACGGCCCGGAAGATTTCAATCGTTTGCCGGTCCTCATACTTTTCGGGCAGGACGGTTGCCGGGGCGAGGCGGTTTACAATCGTCGCGACCGGCGGATTCGGCTGCCTAACCTCGCGGAACATGGTGATCCATTCATTTTCCATATGCTTCTCTCCTCCATCCAAACGGATAATGGAACGGCTCCACTCCCAACGGGCACGGCAGTTATTCGAATGCCGTTGTCTGTGGGATATATTAGGAAATTAGTTTGTCTGGGTGGTTACGGGGGAGTTACAGTCTTGTTACAGAAAAAAGGGAAAAGCCGCTATTTTGGCCTGTTTAACCAGCCTTTTTGAGCGGCAATGGCAATCGCCGCCGCGCGTGAATCCACCCCGAGTTTGTTGTAGATGCTCGCCAGATGAGCCTTGACCGTCCGCTCGGTAATTCCGAGTGTGACGGCAATTTCCTTGCTGCGCCGGCCTTCGGCAACTTCGGCCAGAACCTCGATTTCACGATCGGAGAGAACGGCTTCGGCATCGCCCCTTCCGCGGGAATTCGCGGGGGTGCGGGCCGTTGCCGCCGGATCGGCCGGCACATCCGTCGTTCGCGCAAGAATCTTGGAAATCACTTCCGGCTGGAGGAGGGTTTCGCCGCGCGCGGCGGAGCGGATCGCACGGAACAAGGTCTCGCGGTCGGTGTCCTTCAGCAGGAAACCGCGAGCCCCGGCCCGCAGACCGCGGACCATCAGGTCGTCTTCGTTATACGTCGTCAGGATGACAATCGCCGCCTGCGGGTCACGGGCGCGGATGTTTTCGATCGCGGTGATCCCGTCCATGCCCGGCATGCGCAGGTCCATCAGGATGACGTCCGGATTCAGTTCGGCCGCCAGCCGGACGGCCTCGGCGCCGTCGGCGGCCTCCCCGAGCAGCGTGAATTCCTCCCGGCTCTCGAGGATCAACCGCAAGCCTTCGCGGACGATGCGGTGATCGTCGGCGATGAGAATTCCAATCGGGTCTGAAACGGGCATGCCCGGTCTCCTGCCTCAACTATACTACGCCGCCGCCGGGAGCATCCGGCGCTGAAGCCAGCATGCGCTTCTGCTTCGCCGCTTCCATCCAGGATGCTTTGATGGAATTGATCCTCACCTGTCGAATCTCATCCTGAGTGAATTGGAAGACCGTTTCCAGAATCCGGTACTCTTCCGCGATCGAATTCCCGAACATTTTCGGGTCGTCGGTGCTGACCGTGACCAGCAGGCCGCGGTCGAAATACCTGCGGAAGGGGTGGGCTTCGATCCGGCCGATAACACCCGTGCGGACATTCGAGAGCGGGCACATTTCCACGGGGATCTGTTTCTCCGCGAGATAGTCCATGAGTTGCGGGTCTTCCTCCGCCCGGGTTCCATGCCCGATTCGTTCCACGCCCAGCGTGCGCAAAGCGCCCCAGATGCTCGCCGCGCCGGCGGCCTCCCCGGCGTGTGCGGTTGTGTGAAAACCAAGCCGCCGCGCATCCGCGTATACGACGGTGAACAACTCCGGCGGGAAAGACTGCTCGGATCCCCCCAGCCCGATTCCGACCACACCATACCCGCGGACCTCCCGGATTTCCTGAAGCGTCCGGGCTGCGCTTTCCGGCCCCAGATCCCGGATCACGTCGGCGATCAGTGCGACCTCAATCCCCTGCACGCGGTCCAGACCGGACCGGACAGCCCGGGTAATTTCCCGGATGTCCAATCCCTGTTCAACAAATCCGGAGGGTGAATAGTGCGCTTCGGTGTAGAGGACGTTCTGATTCAACAGATCGCGCGCGACCTGCTCGGCGCTGAATGCGAAATCTTCATATTCGCGCAGGAAACCGTTTTTCCAGATCCAGGTCTCGATGAAGTGCGGGAAATCCTTGTACGTGAACCGTCGCCGGAGCGCGTCCATATCCGGGACTGCGGGATCGCCGCCGTATTTGCAGATCAACTCCCATAATGCAGGCAAGGGGATCGCCCCCTCAAGATGCAGATGCAATTCGACCAGAGGCGGCATCGATCCGCCCGGCAGGTTATTTTTCTCCGACAAAGGCGGCCTCCCAGTACCGGTCGAGTTCTAGCGTTCCATTTACAACCTGGAACAGCGCCCACCAGCGCCGGCCAGCCCAAGTCGAATCCACGGACCGTCGGAAATCGGTATGGTTCTCCGGCTGATCCTTTTCCCAAACCTTCATGGTGATATCTCCGGATTCGCCCAACCGGATCATGAGGTAAAACCAGGCATCCGGTCGCATCACGTATTCCGGAAAATATTCGCCCATCCCATTAATACCCTTCCAATAATTCCAGGTAGGGAAAAGCTGAGGATCATAATGGAATTGCATCCCCCAACGCCGGAAATTTTGTGTTTGCCAGGTGCCGGTATGGATGAACAGATTGGCAGCGGCTCCATCCGAAAACCGGAATAAAATCAGAATTCCCGTCCGGTCCTGGATATTTGATTCCGTCCGCCCGATTCCATCGTACACGTCGTTTTCTTCACGGGTGCTGAACGTCAACACTCCGTCGATAACGGTTACTTTGGTGTTCGGGTTAAGATAACCCACTCCCCAGCCGTAGCTCAGGTCGCTGCAATTGAAATCGTCGTACCAGGTCACGGTCGCTCCTGGAACAAGAGTGTCCGCTTCTTCCTGGACGGTCCGCATCGCATCCGATCCGAGCGGCGGGACGCAGGGCGGCGCGGGGGTGGAAGACGGCCGCCGCGTAACCGATGGGATTTGCGGCGCAGTCTCCGTCCGCGTCGATTCCGTTGTCGGGCTCAGCGCCGGTGCCGTTTCTTTCGGCGTCTGCGGCAACAGGCGGCCGGTCACGGTACAAGCCAATGCCGTCATGAAAAGCCAGGGGATGAAAATCCGAATGGGGAATCCGCGTTTGTTCATGGGGAGGGTCCACCCGCCTACGGTTTTTGCGCTTCTATCAGGAACCGGTGCTCCTTGACGGTAAATCCGCCTTTATCCTGTATGGTTTGCTGGATTTCCGCCAGACGGTCGTAATATTTCCCGATCGAGAAATCGCTCACCTGCCAGGAGATGGCTTTCAGATAATACACAACCGCTCCGATATCCTTGAACTCCGCCGCCGGGAATTCTTCCTTGCGTTCGAGGATGCGCAGTCCGGCGGCTTCCAGTTGCCGGACCGCCCGTTCCATGGACCACTCGGAAAACGTGAAGTCGGGGACATTCTGCAGTGCCTCGTTCAGAAGCAGGCAGTTCTTGTCTCCAACCTGTTGGGTTACGAATTTGCCGCCGGATTTGAGGACCCGGCCGATCTCCGGCGCGAGGATTCCCCCGTGGCGGTTGATCACAAGATCGAAGGATCCATCCTCGAACGGCAGATTGATCGCGGCGTGGGTGTTGGCCACCTTCACCCCCAGCGGTTCCAACCGGGCGGTGGCGATTTCCACATTCGGCGGATACCCCTCGGTCGCGCAGGTGCCCGGCGGGAGAGGCTGCAACCCGGCAAGAAATTCGCCTCCGCCGGTGTCGAGATCCAGGAGCGATTTTGCGGACTTGATGCGGTCCAAAACGATCGCACGGTAATCCCAGGACGGCGACATCTCCACAAAACGTCCGGAAAGAAACTCGAAATCCCATCCGGCGAATTCATGCTGCCAGGCTTCGTTCATCAGGCGCTCGAACTCTTCCTTGTTGATTGCCATTAAATAATCCTTTTAGGGGAATAAATCCGGTTTCGAAAAATTTTTACGGATTGCATACCCGGGAGGAAACCGCCTCCGCCGCAGATTCCCCTGCCCCGGTTGAACGCTTATTGTATCGTTTCCCCCGCGGAAACGAGCGATGCTCCTCTGGAGCCCTAGGTTCCTTATGGATCCGCAACAACCAGCGCAACGGCAAATCCATCATATCCCTTCTCCCCGACGGTCTGGATCGCCGTGGCGCTCACCCGCGGTTCGGCGGCCGCCAACTCAAGGAAACGACGGGTTCCGATAACGCCCGGATCGGTGCTATTGGGATCCGCCACCGCACCATTGCGGACTACATTATCGACCACGATCAGGCTGCCCCGGCGGGTTAGCTTAAGTGCCCAGGCGAAATACTCCGGATTATTCGCCTTGTCGGCATCGATAAACACCAGATCGAACGGCCTGGCGCGCTCGGCCGCTATTCCGGGCAGCAAATCCAGCGCCCGGCCGACGCGCACTTCGACGACGCCAGATAGTCCGGCGCGGGCGACGTTTTCGCGGGCGACCACGGCATGCCCGGGATCGGCTTCCAGCGTGATCAGACGGCCGCCGGCCGGCATCGCCCGCGCCAGCCAAATGGTGCTGTAACCGCCGAGCGTGCCGATCTCGAGAATTTTCTTCGCATTCAACATCCGCGCCAGGATCCAAAGCAGTTTGGCCTGGTTCGGCGCAACTTGAATCGCAGGCAATCCGGCTGATCTTGAAGCCTGCAGCGCCGAATCCAGCACGGAATCTGCCGGGATCAGCATTCTTTCTAAATAGAGGTCAACCGCGGTCCATCGATCCTGCATGCCAAAACCTCTTCTCCATTTCGCCCGGTTGGTCATTCCCCGGCAGGCCGCCGGATTTCGAGATGCGGAAAAAACCTCGGCACGCGGCGGCAATAATCGTCGTACACCGCGCCGAAGCGCTGCCGAAGTTCCCGCTCCTCCAGGATCACAACGAGGTATACGATCGGGAGGCTTGCCACCCAAACCAGATACGGACCGGAATAATTGGCAAACAGGCAATACCCAAGTACCCACAGAAGCATTTCGATATAGCGTGGGTTCCGGACCCGGCTGTAGATCCCGTCGGTCAGTAAAACGCCCGGATAATTCTCCCGGGATAATTCCGGAAATCCCGATATTTTCTTCGTGCTTAAATTCCTCAACCGGATCACCCGCAGCGTCAGCGCTCCTGCCAGGCTTAATCCGGAGAGCGCCATGGTAACCACATTTGTCCCCCAATCCGCTCCCGACAAAAACCTGCGCAGGGACCAAACCCCGATAATCCATGCCAACAATGGAGGAACCAGGCCGAAAAACGCCCATCGTCCTCCTATTCTCCGCCAAAACGCGGAGAAAGGATGGATCGCCAACCACACGAACAGAGACGGCAAATGGCTCGCCAACACGAGAAGTGCCAGACCATACCTGATGAAATCAAGACCGGTCATTTATTTTTTTCGTCGAGAATTTTTCTCCACCGCGAATCTATATGCTTTTTCTATCCCATTCTCGGGATATTAAATGCGAGCAGCCTAAAATTGCAGAATCAGATGTTTCGCATCCCCCGCTTCTCCCATTCGCGAAGCCTTCGCACCGGGAGATCACCGGAGTTCATCGCTCGGAGGGTACCGCGAGGACAGGCGCTCAGCATGATACTCTTTAGAACATACATTCATATGGGAAAGATACATCGAAAGGGCTTTCATCCGGCTTTCAGGACGGCCCCGATCCGTTCCATCGCCCAGTCGATTTCGTCCTTCTGGATGATCAGCGGCGGCGCGAAGCGGATTACGTTTTTGTGGGTTTCCTTGCACAGCAGGCCGCGTGCCATCAGCGCCTCGCAGAAGCGCCGCGCCCCGCCGGCCGCCTGATGGAGTTCGATGCCGATCATCAAACCCTTGCCGCGGATTTCCTTGATATGCGGGCTCTTCACATCCCGCAGGCAAGTCATGAAATATTCCCCCATCCGCTCGGCGTTCCCGATCATGTCTTCCTCGACCAGAACCCGCATCGCCACGCGCGCAACCGCGCACGCCATCGGATTGCCGCCGAAGGTGCTGCCGTGGTCGCCCGGCTGGAAAACGCCCAGGACCTCCTTGTTGGAAAGCACCGCCGAGACCGGGTAGAACCCGCCCGAAAGCGCCTTGCCGATCAGGGTCAGGTCGGCCTCCACTCCCTCGTGCTCTTCGGCCAGCATCTTCCCCGTCCGCCCCAGCCCGGTCTGGATTTCGTCCGTGATGAGCATCACGCAATGCTCATTGCAGATTCGGCGCACGTCGCGCAGGTACCCGACCGGCGGGAGGATGATGCCCGCCTCGCCCTGGATCGGCTCGACCAGGAAGGCGACCGTGTTGGGCGTGATCGCCTGTTCGAGCGCGCGCGCAACCCCGAACGGGATGATCTTGAACCCCGGCGTGAACGGCGAATACCCGTCGCGGTACTGCTCCTCGGTCGAGAATCCGACGATCGTGATCGTCCGGCCGTGGAAGTTGTTCGCGCAGACGATGATTTCCGCTTTCCCGTCCGGCACGCCGCGCTCGCGGTAGCCCCACTTGCGCACCGCCTTGATCGCGGATTCGACCGCCTCGGCGCCGCTGTTCATCGGCAGGACCGTGTGCGAATGGGTCAGTTCGCACACCTCCTTGTAGAACAGCCCCAGCTGGTCGTTGCGGAAGGCGCGCGAGGTGATGGTCAGCTTATCCGCCTGTTCCTTCATCACCGCGGCGATCTTCGGGTGGCAGTGGCCCTGGTTGACCGCCGAATAGGCCGAGAGGCAATCCATGTACTTGTTGCCGTCCACGTCCCAGACCCAGATCCCCTGCCCGCGGGTCAGGACGACGTCGAGCGGCTTGTAATTCATCGCGCCATATTCATTTTCCAGTTTGATGAAATCCTGGGTGTTCAAGACTTCCTGCTTTCTACCCTTTGCCAAAGGCATCATTTAATTCGATTGTAAACCGATTGTAAGCGGTTAAATCCTCAAACGCAAAGGCGCAAAGACGCCAAGTCGCAGAATAATTCGATGATTCCTTGGCGTCTTTGCGCCCTAGCGACTTTGCGTTTAAACAGCAATCTACTATGATTAACGAAATCACTTCCCGCGGGAGTTATCCATGAGCGAGCTTTATGAAAAGATATACACCGTCATCCGCAAGATCCCGCGCGGTAAAGTGGCGACCTACGGGCAGATCGCCCGGCTGGCCGGGATGGGCTCGCACGCGCGGCTGGTGGGGTACTCCCTGCATGCGCTCACGCCCGAGAAGCGCGTCCCCTGGCACCGGGTCGTCGGCGCGGGCGGGAAGATCAGCCTGGGCGGTGAAGGGTATAAAACCCAGCGGAAAATACTCGAATCCGAAGGGGTGGAATTCAATGGAAAGGGGAATATCCCGCTGGCCCGGTTCGGGTGGGCGAAGTAATCCATTTTTCTGCGCGCGACTCAAATAGTATGTATCAAGTTAACTTTGAGATCGCGCTAAAAGTACCATTTTATTTTCGGCCAGATTTTATCAACAGGAACTCTCGGATTTCTACAGACGTAGATATAGGATTGGTTCGATGGGAGGGCATATTCGATATCCACGACCATCTTCTGTTCGCACGATTCGAATAAGGGGGCCAATTCGTTGGTCCTTCCGGTAACGACGATCACGACGTCCCAGGAATCACCCGGACCCCATAAATAATATGTCAGATGCCCGCTGACCGCATTCGGCAGGCCGTACCGGGGGCCGAAGAAATCGATGGCAGCCGCCGGTGCATATGAACGCGCATAGATCACTGCTTTCCCGCGCTCGGCCTGAGGCAGATCGTTGTAGACATCGGCGACGTCTTGAACCAACTCCTCCCACCCGATCCGCAGCGAAAAAGTCTCGGGATATTCCGGCCGACCGAAGTTCCACTCCCTGATTGGCTGATAGAGAAATCCGAGACGTTCGGCCAGCATCGGCCACTGGTCAAGCGGCACCATCGGCAGCGTGACGGGGGCGACCAGGATTCCTCCGGCAAGCGCAGTCGAAAGTATTATGGGTTTCAGATTTCTCCCCCAGCTTCTTCCCGCCGCCCATGCTTCCACGGCCACCGCGCCGGCTGCCAGAAGCGGCAGAAAAAGCGCCGCGAGCATCCAAGTTCTGGCGTGCAGAAGAAATAGAAGGACCAACGTTACCAGGAACGTCACCCCCAGGAAAAAGTAATTGGTCTCCCCCATGCGGCGGAAGATGCGGTACAACCCGATCGCGAACAGTGGAAAAAGAACCGGGTTCATGGTTAACAGGATATTCGTCAAATATGTCTGGATAGGCGCGTGATACAACCTCGTACCGTAACTCATCCAGTATTCGAGCGTCGGCCAATGGTTGACGGATTGCCAAAGCAGATACGGTGAAACAACGGCCAGGCATAGCATTGCCCCGATCCACGGCCATGGAGTCAGCAAATCTTTCCGGTATTTCGATGCCAGTAGCCCGGCCAGGAAACCCGGTCCCACAAACAGGATTGTCATTTTCGTCAGGCAGGCGACCCCGGCGATCAATCCCAGCAGGATCCACAGCTTGCGGTTGCCCGTGCGGAGGAACCGGACCAGCGTGAAAAGAAATCCGGCCAGAATCAATTGGTCGATGCTGTCGTACGCAAAGAAGGAAGCGACGATCAACCAGAAGGAGGTGGCGAGGAAGCCGAGCGCGGTCAAGCCGATGGCGAACGCCTTACCGCCGAATTCCCGCGTGATCAGGCAGGCAAAGACAAGCGTGCCCGTGCCGGCCAGCGCCGGAAAGATGTGAAGCGCCGGGAGCGATTCTCCGAATACCAATCGGCTGAAGGCCACGAGCAGCGGCACCAGCGGCGGCAGGTCCACGTATCCGAACGCCAGGTGACGGCTCAGCGCGATTGTATACAGCTCGTCCATGAGATAGCCGTACCGGGCGCCGGTGAACAGATGGACCGCGAATTTCGCCGCCGCGCCAAGCAGGATTATCCAGGCGATGGGGGATAGCCCAATGATTTTTTGTTTGTTTGGCATGCTGATCTCGTCAAATCCCGAATGGCTTTTTTACTATCTTTCCTTCATCGATACAAACGCTGAAAGCGCTTCGGGGTATTATTCTATATAACGCATGTATCGATTTATCTTCCTAGATCATGTGTATCCTGTAAATCCGGTCGATTATTTCCCCCTCGGCAGCGGAGTCCAGATACTGATAAACCGGATCGGCAGCTCGCCTTCAGCGATTCCGGAAAGCGAGAGCGCCGGCGACTTGCTCGCATAGCGCAGCGAGCGCCAGCCGCGGATCTCCGGCGCAACGGTTTTTCCCGCCGCATCCTCGCCGTAAACTTTTTTACCCATCCGGAAAAGGTTCCACCGCGCGCTCCGGCTCGACCAGACGCGCAGGGATATCCCGCCGGCCGGTGTGCGCAGGATCAACCCTCCGCCGGAACCGTCTTTCCAGTCCGCCATTTTTTTCGATAACAGATTTTGAAGCGCCGGATCCTGCCCCGGTTCAGTCCACTCCCATGGATAATCGGGCAGCAGCCAATGCAACCGCGCGGCATGCACTCCCCGGCCGAGCAGATCATCGGTGATTATCCACGTATCCTCGTCCGCCCGTTCCACCAAACGATTGTGGAGGATTCCCGTCCGGCGATACCCGTCATGCGAACCGGACCACGCCCCCACACCGGGCATCCCCACCCTGCCCTGGGCCGCATTGGTCCATAGGAACCGCCCCGAGCGCTGCATCTGGTCCTGCCCGTCGACGGTCACGGTGTTGTGGATACCGGCATGCGAGAAGGGATTCCGCCAGGGGGGATCGCCGCTGTAAAGATACGAGCCGGCGTCGATCGCGACGTTCTCTCCGCGCCACCACAGATCCACATTCAGCTGGTCGGCATGCGCCGGCCGGCTGCGGAACTGCACGCAGCGGATCACGGCCTGCGATTCTTCCCCGCCAAGCACGTACAATCCGGCGCAAGGGGCGAAGAACGGCCTCGGCTCGAATTTTATGCTGCGCGGGTGCTTGCGGTTCGTCCCGCCGATCGAACGCGGTCCGAAAAACCATACCGTATCTTCATCCCACGGGCCGTCGCGGTAGATTTTCTTGCGCTCGATCACCAGCGAAAGCATCTGCAGGAGCGGACGGAAATCCTCGCAGGCGCAGGTGTTGAGCGGGAGGAACAGCGCCCCGTCGTTGTGCCCGAAATTCGGCAGCCGCCCGGTTTGCCGCTCGGTTTGCGTGCGCAGCAGGTCGAACGACCGATTTACACTCCAGCGCATGCCCTCCGGGAAAAAAAGCCCGTTGAGCTCCGCCAGCCGCATCACCCAAATGTAAAGCTGCAATGCGAGGCGGTGGTAATTGTGCGAGTGCTGGATGTATCCGCCGTCCGGGTAGAACTGAGCGGTGGATTCGCCCAGAAGCCGGATCCCCAGATCACACCATTTCCCGGCGCGGGGCAGCCCGGGGAACATCGCCCCGATGGTGAATAATCCCGCGCCTTCCGAAATCAGGTGGTTGTTGTTCTGGGCCCGGGCGTAGGCGGTGGTGGCTTCGATCCTGCGCGCATGCGCGTCCAGCGCGCCGATCAGCTTTCCCGCCCTTTCGGGAGAGGTTGCGGTCGAGCCGGCGAACGCCCGCAGCGCGAAGATCCACGCCATCGCCCGCAGCGCGACTTCCTGGGCCGAAGCCCATTGCGGGCCGCAGTTTGGCGGATTGGCCGCCATCCAGGATTCGACCAGCTGCCAGAATAATTCGGGGGCGCGTTCATCGCCCGTCAGCGCGTAACATCGCGCCAGGCGAAAGGCGACCGAAAAACGGGAAAGCTCCCAAACACCCTTGACGTCGCCGGACGCACTTTCATCGACCGCCGTCCAGTGGCGGCCGGCGGACAGACTCCGTCCGGTAAGCGGATTGCGGTTCCACGCCGGAGGAAAACCGTAATCGTGCCAGGAATCCTCCCACAACCGGAAGGATCCTTTCAGGTTTTTTTCCAGCTCTTCTTTGGCCAGAAACTCCGGGCCGGTGGCGACCCTCTTCAGAATTTCCGCCAGCGCCCGCGGATCATCGAAGAAAAAGGCGGGTTGAGTTTTCGGATTCCATTGAGGGCCGACGGGATGCGATCGGAAGTATTTGTCCCACGAACCGGCCGGCGTGCGCCACCGCGCAATTCCACAGGCGAGCTGCAGGCGGTAGACCGCAAACCAGAAGGCCGGACGGATCCCGATTATCCCTAGAACCTTGAACGGATTGACCATAGTCACAATTTTCTTCCGCTATATCCCCGTGTTTGGAACGATCCCGGATTATGTCGGTCGATGCATCTAGCAGGATGTAGAAAAAGGCTGCGGGTGTCATTGCGAGGAGCGAAGCGACGAAGCAATCTCCTTCTTTTTCCAAGGGGGAGATTGCTTCGCTCCCTTCGGTCGCTCGCAATGACACCTGTTACTTCCTTTTCCAACAACCTGCTAGTAAATTTTTCGATCCCGATCTCAGACTGACGTTAAGCGGATATCTTTACGGCGGCTTTTTCCCGAACCGCCTGGAGCAGCGCGAAGGTGGCACGGGTGACCGCGAAGATTTCCTCCGGCGGGATGGGCGCCGGCGCCCCTGTTTCCAATGAACGGATGAATGCCTCCCAGACGGCGCGGTGGCCTTTATCCTGAGCTAGGGGCGAATTCCACACCCGGCGGTTTCCTTTGCGCCAGATTTCCGCCGATCGGAAATCTTCAAGCACCGCCACCCGCTCTCCGCAAAAAACTTCGACTCTTTCTTTCGGGAAGGCCCTGTCTCCCGCAGAGGTGTATACCAGGCTTCCAACCGCCCCGTTCGCGAATTCCAGCGTGGCGGCGAAATTATCCTCCGTATCCACACCGAACACGGGCGCGCCGCAGGCATGCACCCGCACCGGCAACGCCCCCGCGAGATACGTCAGCAGGTCCACAAAGTGGCAGGCCTCGCCGAGGATTCGTCCCCCGCCCTGCACCGGATCCTGGGTCCAATGGCCGCGCGGCAGCAGCCCGGCGTTTACCCGCACGGCCAGGACCGGCGGTTCGCCGGTTTCTTCTATCATCCGGCGGATGGGCGCGATCAGCGGCGCAAACCGCCGGTTGAAACCCACCATCAGGATGCGCGGCTCGCCGCGTTGCGAGGCCTTCCAGGCCTTCTCGACTTCCGCTAACTCGTCCTCCTGGAGCGCCAGCGGCTTCTCGCAGAACACATGCTTCCCGTTGCGGAGCGCCTTGGCCGTCAGGCCGGCATGCAGATGATGCCGGGTGAAAATCCCGACCGTATTAACCGCCGGATCGTCGAGCACGTCCGCCGGATTCGAGGCCGCCCGTTGAAATCCGAATTCCTTCGCCGCAAGCGTCGCGGTCAGACCGCCGGCCGAAACGATCGATATCTTCTCGATCCGCTTGATCCGGGAAACGGCCGGCAGCGCGACCAGGGTCGCAAAATTTCCCGCTCCCAGAACGCCCAACCGGACCTGTTCCGGGGATGAGGCTTTCGCCGCCGGTTGTGCGCGGACGGTGATGGTTTTGGCCGGGAGTGTATCTTCAGGATAGGCCAGCAGCACGCCGAGGAAGTGTTCTTTCTTCTTCGCTTTGCCTGAGATCATCGCGTACGCGCCGGCGGCTTCCGTGAACGGGAAACGATGGCTGATCAGCGGCGCGATGCCGACCTTCCCCGAGGAAAGCATTTCGAGGAACGCGGCCAGGTTGCGCTGCTCCGTCCAGCGCACATACCCGTACGGATAATCCACACCGGCTTCTTCATACAACAAATCGTACCGCCCGGGCCCGTACGAACGCGAAACGCGGAAGTCGATTTCCTTCTCGTAGTACGGTTTGCGCGGGATGGTCATCCCCGTCGCCCCAACGGCGATCACCCGCCCGCGGTCGCGGGTAATCGATCCGGCCAGCGCCAGCGGATCGGAGGATGCGGTGTCCGCGCAGACGATGACCGAGTCGAACCCGCGGCTAGCGGTGAAGGTCCGGGCGGCGTCTTCGGCTTCCTCGCGCGCCACGGCCGCCCCGGCGCCCAGCCGCCTGGCAAGTTTTACCCGCTCCGGGTCCAG
>Ga0105091_10000676_pt1 | contig 14397 bp, 14 predicted proteins | sample PPLLak1March2015_FD_87022 | JGI IMG/M metagenome (GOLD analysis project Ga0105091, IMG submission 87022) | Freshwater sediment microbial communities from Prairie Pothole Lake near Jamestown, North Dakota, USA - PPLs Lake P7 Core (1) Depth... | ecosystem: Environmental > Aquatic > Freshwater >... | reverse complement strand
CCTTATATCAACTGGCCTATACGCGTGCGCCGGCGCATGCCGTGGTGCACAACGCGGTCACCGCGGCGGGCGAGGGCTGGCGGCGCGGGCTTGCCAATGCGGTGCTGCGCAATTTTCAGCGCCGCCGCGCCGAACTGGAAAAGCTCGCCGACGCGCAGCCGCGTGGGCGCTGGTCGCATCCCGACTGGTGGATCGCCAAACTGCAAAGCGAGCATCCGCAGCACTGGCAGGGGATCCTTGAGGCCAGCCTAATGCATCCGCCGTTTACCCTGCGCGTCAATTGCCGCCATGGCGATGTGGCGAGTTACCTGCAGCGTCTGACCGAGGCGGGGATCGTGGCGCATCAAACCGGCGCGGATGCCGTGACCCTCGACAAGGCGGTGCCGGTGCACGGCCTGCCCGGTTTCGACCAGGGCGATGTGTCGGTGCAGGACGCCGGCGCGCAATGGGCGGCACCTCTGCTCGACGCGCAACCGGGCGAGCGGGTGCTCGATGCCTGCGCCGCACCCGGCGGCAAGAGCGGCCACATTCTGGAGCGCGCTGACGTTGAACTGACCGCGCTGGATATGGATGCGGCGCGGCTGGCACGAGTGCAGGAAAACCTCGATCGCCTGCATCTTGCTGCCACCCTGGTCGAAGGCGACGCCGCCCGGCCGGACAGTTGGTGGGACGGCCGCTTGTATGACCGCATCCTGGCCGACGTGCCGTGCAGCGCTTCCGGCGTGGTGCGCCGCAACCCCGACATCAAGTGGCTACGCCGCCCCGACGATATCGCTCAATTTGCCGCTCAGCAGGCCGTTATGCTGGAGGCGCTCTGGCGACTGCTGGCCCCCGGTGGTACATTGCTTTACGCCACCTGCTCGGTATTCAATGAAGAAAACGATGGGCAGGTGCAAGCGTTCCTTGCGTCCCACGCGGCAGACGCCGAGCGCTGCCCGCTTCCTGAACCTTTGTCCGACGGGCCCCTGCTGCCCGCTGCCGAGCATGATGGCTTTTTTTACGCCCTGCTGCGCAAGACCTGACCCGGCGTTTCGCTGGCTGGCCGCGCTGTTGCTGGGCGGCTGGCTGGCGATCGCGGGCAGTGCGCTGGCGAGCGATAAAAGCATGCTCAAACAGGCCGTCATCCAAGCCACACCGCAAGGCTATGTGCTGGTTGCGGATATGGATATCGTGCTCAATCCCACGCTGGAAGACGCGCTCCTCAAGGGCATCAACCTGCACTTCCTGCTGGAACTTGAGCTGAGCCGTGCGCGTGGCTGGTGGTGGTTCGACGAAAGCATTACCGAACCCGTTCGCAAGATGCGGATCTATTACCACCTGCTGCTGCGGCGCTATGTCGTCGAGTCGGGCTATACCACGCGAACCGCCGCCACCCTCAGCGAGGCGCTGGCCATGCTGGGGCGGGTGACCGACTGGCAGGTGCTGGAACGCGGCGCGCTCAAAACAGGCAAGCGTTACGACGCCCGTCTGCGCTTGCGGCTCGACACCGGGCAACTGCCCAAGCCGCTGTCCATCGGCGCGGTCACCAGCGACAAATGGGAACTGGCCACGCCCTGGTACGGCTGGTCGTTTGACGCCCCCGCCATCCCGCCCGTCTCGCCGTCCCTGCCATGATCCTGATTCCGGCAATTGAGCTTGAGAACGCTGCCAAGTCTGATGGAGATTGATTTTATCTGTTGTCCGTCGCCCGAGCGATCGGGTAAACGAGAAGCCCGATTCATGATGGCTCACCTGCCCGGGCAGCGAATCTAGGTCATGCGCAGCCTGATCGCCACCGCCCTGATCCTGGGCATCGTGCTGTTGTCGTTGCTGTTTTATGCCAGCAGCGACAGTGCTGTTTTTTCCGATGCCCTGCCTACGTTGTTCATTGGCGGCGGCGTGCTGGGTGTGGCGTTGCTGGTGCTGCTGGGCTGGCGCCTGTGGTGGCTGCAAAAACGTATCCGTCGCGGTGTGTTCGGCGCCAAGCTCACCCTCAAATTGCTGCTGATGTTCGGCGTCGTCGCCCTGCTGCCCGGTCTGGTGGTGTATGGCGCTTCGGTGTTCTTTCTCAACCGTTCGATCGAAACCTGGTTCGACGTGCGGGTCGACAACGCGCTGGCCTCTGGCGTTAACCTCGGTCAGGCCGCGCTGGACGATTTGCTGCGCGAACTGGATAAAAAAGCGCAGCGCATGGCACTGAGCCTGTCCGACGAAGGCATAGGCTCGATCATCACCAGCCTTTCCACCTTGCGCGAGCAAAGCGCGGTGCAGGAACTGACCCTGTTCGACGATCGAGGCGGCGTGATTGCCCACGTCAGCGGCGAGCGCGGCACCCTGCTGCCGGTGATGCCGGAACGCAGCGTGCTGTGGCAGGTGCGGCAGCAACAGCCCTACAGCCGCATCGAGGAGGTGTCCGATCGCGGGCTCATCATGCGTGTCATCGTGCCGGTGTACACCAGCGCGCTGACCAGCGAAACGCGCGTGTTGCAACTGGTGCAGCCGGTCCCGACCAACCTTGCACGCGACGCGCAGGCAGTGCAGCTGGCGTACCAGGAGTACCAACAGATCGCGGTTTCGCGCCTGGGACTGAAGCGCATCTATGGCGTAGCGCTGACCCTGACCCTGATGCTGGCCCTGTTGATGACGCTCGTGATCGCCTATATGTTGTCCGAGCGCCTCGGCGCGCCGCTGCGCACGCTGGCGCGCGGGACCCGCGCGGTGGCCAAGGGCGATTTTTCGCAAATGCCGTCCGCATCCAGCCGCGACGAGCTGGGTGTGCTGATCCAGTCGTTCAACCGCATGACGCGGCAACTGTCGGAGGCGCGCGAGCAGGTTGCGCTGAACTATCAGGAAACCGAGCAGGCCAAGGCTTTCCTTGAACGTGTGCTGGCCAACCTGTCGTCCGGTGTGGTGGTGCTGGACGAGGCGCTGCGGGTGCGCACCATGAACAGCGCGGCGGCCCAGATTCTAGGGGTGGCGGAATGGACGCTGGAGGCCCAGCCGCTCACCGGATTGGCTCAACCGGGTGAAGCCTTGAACGAGTTTGGGACGAAAGCAGCGGCGCGCTTCGCCGAGCATGAGGGTGAATGGCAGGAGCAAGTCGACTATGCGGGACGCGTCGGTAGTCAGTCCTTGCTGCTGCGCGGCACCCGTCTGCCGCCCGGCGTCGAACGCGGTTATGTGCTGGTGTTCGATGACGTGACCAAACTGATCAATGCCGAGCGCAACGCTGCGTGGAGCGAAGTGGCGCGTCGATTGGCGCACGAGATCAAGAATCCGCTCACGCCGATCCAGCTGTCGGCCGAGCGCATCGCCCGCAAACTTGATGGCCGGCTTGAAGCGGCGGATGCCGAGTTTCTGGCGCGCGCCACTCAAACCATCGTCAATCAGGTAGCCGCGATGAAAAGCATGGTGGACGCCTTTGCCGGCTATGCGCGGATGCCGCGCGCCAAGCTCGAAGCGCTTGACCTGAACGCGCTGGTAGGCGAAGTGCTGGCGCTGTACGACACTAAAGCGCTCGGACTACAACTGCACTTCGATGCTGATCTGCCGCGCATTGCAGGCGACTCCACATTATTGCGTCAGGTGATTCATAATCTGTTGCAGAATGCGCAGGATGCGCTGGCCGACCACCCCGCACCGCGGGTCGATGTCAGTACGCGCCTGCGCCACAATAACAAGGAAGTTTGTCTGACTGTGACCGACAATGGAGCTGGGTTTCCGGAGCATCTGATGACGCGGCTGTTCGAGCCATACGCAACCACCAAGGCCAAGGGGACGGGCTTGGGCCTGGCCATCGTCAAAAAGATTGTTGAAGAGCATCACGGTAAAATTCAAATCGAAAATATCAAACCGGGTGGTGCGGTCATTCGTATCGCGCTGCCCGTTTTCACTGAAGTCGGGGAGCACACGTGAGCGGGCATATTCTCGTCGTCGATGACGAAGTGGGCATTCGTGAGTTGTTGTCGGAAATCCTTACCGATGAGGGTTATGACGTGCATCTGGCGGAAAATGCCGAGGCAGCACGCGCCTTTCGTATTCAGCAAAGACCGGATCTGGTGCTGCTCGATATCTGGATGCCCGATACCGATGGCGTGACGCTGCTGAAAGAATGGGCAGGCGGCGGCCAGCTCACCATGCCGGTGGTGATGATGTCCGGCCATGGCACCATCGATACCGCAGTCGAAGCGACCAAACTAGGGGCTGCCGACTTCCTTGAAAAACCGGTTTCGCTGGCCAAGCTGATCGACACCGTCAGCAAGGCGATCAAGCGCGGCGTGGCCTTGCCGAAACGCGTGCCTAGCATGGACTTGTCGGCACTCGGGCGCAGCCCGCTGATCCTCGATCTGAAGAAACGCTTGACCCAGATTGCCGGCAATACGGCGCCTGTGCTGTTGCAGGGCGAACCGGGTTGCGGCTTTGAGATCTGTGCACATTTCCTGCACCAGCCCGCCAGCACCTGGATCGAAATCAAGGATCGTGCACGCTTGGTGTCCGACCCGCTGAACTTTGTCGAGACGCTCGGCAACGGCACGCTCTACCTGTCCGATGTATGCGAACTGGCGCGTCTTGAGCAAAAAGGCCTGGCGCTGCTGCTCGACCGCCTTGAAGGCAGCGGCGCACGTCTGGTATGCACCACCACCACCAGCCTCGATGCGATGGTGGCGGCGGGCGAATTCGACAGCCGCCTGTTCTACCGTCTATCCAGCCTGTCCGTCCAGGTGCCGCCCTTGCGCGAGCATCGCGAAGATCTGCCCGAGATCGCCAACTACATGCTGGTGCAACTGGTGGAGGACGGGGTTTGTCCGGTGCGGCGCCTGACCACGCCAGCCCTGAACCAGTTGCGGAACTTCGACTGGCCGGGCAACCTGCCGCAACTCAATAACGTGGTGCGCACGCTGGCAGTCACCGCACTGTCCAATGAAATTGACGCCACGGATGTCAACCGGGTACTGGCGCCGATGAAGCAGTCGACCCCCGCCGTCGCTCATGGCATTCCGCTCGACATCCCGCTGCGCGAGGCACGCGATGCCTTCGAGCGCATCTATTTTGAACACCTGATCCAGCAGGAAGGCGGCAGCATGACGCGCGTCGCCGACAAGTCGGGCCTGGAGCGCACCCACCTCTATCGCAAGCTCAAGCAGCTGAATATCCGGCACGGCCGGCGCCTCGATGAAGAGCTATAACCGCAGGAACATCGCGTGAAAATTATCATCTTGGGCGCCGGGCAGGTGGGCGCCAACCTCGCGGCCAGCCTGGTGGCCGAAAACAACGACATTACCGTGATCGATCTGGATGTGGAGCGGCTGGCTCAATTGCAGGACCGTTTCGACCTGCGCACCGTGCGCGGCCATGCGGCCTATCCTTCGACGCTGAAAATGGCTGGCGCGGACGACGCCGACATGCTGGTTGCGGTCACCCAGAGCGATGAGACCAATCTGGTGGCGTGCCGCCTGGCGGCCACCCTGTTCAACATTCCCACCCGTATCGCACGTATTCGCTCGAACGACTTTCTGGAAACCGAGGGCGATTTCCTGGCCGAGCATTTCGGCGTCGATCACATCATCAGCCCCGAGCAGGAAGTCACCGACACCCTGCGCCGCCTGATCGAGCACCCGGAGGCGCTGCAGGTGCTCGACTTTGCCGATGGCAAGGTGCGGCTGGTGGCGGTGCGCGCCTACCATGGCGGACCGCTGGTCGGCCACGAACTGCAGGACATCAAGCGTCACATGCCGGAAATCGATGCGCGGGTGGCAGCCATCTATCGGCGCGACCGTGGCATCGTGCCGAAAGGCATCACCGTCATCGAGCCGGGCGACGAGGTGTTTTTCCTCGCGCGAAAACAGGATATTCCCGCGGTCATGCGCGAACTGCGCCGGATGGAGCGCCCGGTCAAACGGGTCATGATCGCCGGCGGCGGCAACATCGGGCGGCGGCTGGCGGCAGCCCTGGAACGCAATTACGAGGTCAAGCTGATCGACCACAACAAGGCTACCTGTGCGTTGCTGGCCGACCAGTTGCATCGCACTCTGGTATTGCAGGGCGATGCCACCGACGAGGAATTGCTGGAGCAGGAAAACATCGCGTCGATCGACGTGTTCTGCGCGCTCACCAACGACGATGAGGACAACATCATGTCCGCCCTGCTGGCCAAGCGCATGGGCGCGCAGCGGGTGATTGCCCTGATCAACCGTTCGGCTTACGTCAATCTGGTGCAGGGTGGCGAGATCGACATCGCCATCTCGCCCGCGCAGGCCACGGTCGGACCGCTGCTTTCCAAGATCCGCCGTGGTGATATGGCCGCGGTGCACAGCCTGCGGCGCGGCGCGGCCGAGGTGCTCGAAATCATCGTTCACGGCGACTTCAAGACCTCCAAGGTGGTGGGGCGGCGCATCGGTGACGTGCCCCTGCCGGAGGGCGCCTCGATCGCCGCCATCATTCGTGGCACAGAGGTGCTGATTGCCCATCACGACACCCTGGTTGAAGCCGAGGATCATCTCATTCTGTTCGCGCTCAACAAGCGCATCATTCCCAAGGTCGAAAAACTGTTCCAGGTCGGTTTCGGGTTTTTCTGAGCGCAATCCATGCACCGTTTCGCACCCGTCCTGCACGTGCTTGGCTTGGTGATCCTGATTTTTTCCTTCACCATGCTGGCGCCGCTGCTGACGGCGTTTTTTGCGCGCGACGCGGCCCAGTACGCGTTCGACGAGTCCTTTGCCGTGACGCTGATCGCCGGCTTTTCACTGTGGATGGCCGGGCGGCGCTGGCGGCGCGAGCTCAAGGTGCGCGACGGCTTCCTGCTGGTGTTGCTGGTGTGGACCGGCCTGCCCGCATTCGCCACCCTCCCCTTCCTGATCTATGCGCCGGGAATGGGCTTCACCGACGCCTATTTCGAAACCATTTCGGCGCTCACCACCACCGGCGCCACCGTGATGAGCGGGCTCGATACGCTGCCGCCCTCGCTCAACCTGTGGCGGCACCTGCTCAACTGGCTGGGCGGCATGGGCATCATCGTGCTGGCGGTTGCGATCCTGCCGCTGCTAGGGATCGGCGGCCGCCAGCTGCTGAAAGCCGAATTGCCGGGACCGATCAAGGACAGCAAGCTTACCCCGCGCATTGCCGACACCGCCAAGCTTTTGTGGGCGATGTAGGCCGCGCTCACCGCGCTGTGCGCGGTGGCGCTGAAACTGGCCGGCATGAGCTGGTTCGACGCTATCTGCCACGCCTTCGCCACGATGAGTCTGGGCGGCTTTTCCACCCACGACGCCAGCGTCGGTTATTTCGATTCACCGCTGATCGAGGGGGTGCTAATCGTCTTCATGCTGCTGGCGGCGCTCAATTTCGTCACGCATTTCCTGGCCTACCGCCAGCGCAGCCTGATGCCCTACCGGCATGACCCCGAAGTCGTCGGCGTGCTCGGGCTGGTGATCGCGAGCTGTCTCGGGATCAGCCTCTATGTGTGGCAGGCCGGCGTGTATCCCGAGTTTCTGACAGCCTTGCGCCATGTCAGCTTCAATCTGGTGTCGATTGCCACCGATTGCGGCTTTGCCAGCACCGACTTCAACAGCTGGCCGATCTTTGCGCCGATGTGGATGCTGTTGCTGAGCTGCGTCACGGCGAGTTCCGGTTCCACCGGCGGCGGGCTGAAAATGATTCGCACGTTGCTGATGCTGCGCCAGGGCGTGCGTGAACTCGAGCACCAACTGCATCCTGCCGCCCTCCTGCCGGTCAAGATCGGCGGCCATGCCGTACCCAACCAGATCGTGTTCGCGATTCAGGCCTTCGTCATGATGTATATCGCCACCATCGTCACGATGACGCTGGTTCTGCTGGCCAGCGGGCTCGATTTTGTCAGCGCGTTTTCCGCGGTCATTGCCTGCATCAACAACGCCGGCCCCGGGCTCAACGAAGTTGGCCCGGGTACGAATTATGCTGGCCTCAATGACTTCCAGACCTGGGTACTGGCCTTCACCATGTTGCTCGGCCGGCTCGAGTTGATCACCGTATTCGTATTGTTCACCCGCGCCTTCTGGCGTGGCTAAGGGCGGGCGCTGGTAACATCGCGCTAATCCAAGCCGGCCTGCCGTAACTTCTGATGTCGCAAATCCTGCCTGTCGTCCACATCCTGTCGAAAGTGCTGATGCTGTTTTCGGCCGCATTTCTGCTGCCGCTGGCCATTTCGCTGGGGCTGGAGGATGGCGCACACCTCGCCTACGATGAGGCGATTGCCATCACCTTCCTGTCCGGGGCGGTGCTGTGGTTGCTCTCGCGCCAGGGCAAGCGTGAATTGCAGACCCGCGATGGTTTTTTGCTGGTGGTGATGATCTGGACGGTTCTGCCGTTGTATTCCACTATTCCGTTGCTGTCGTACATGCCCGATCTCAGCTTCACCGATGCCTATTTCGAGGCGGTGTCGGGCTTGACCGCCACCGGTGCCACCGTATTGTCCGGGCTGGATGGCCTGCCGCCTTCGATCAACATCTGGCGCACCCTGATGCACTGGATCGGCGGTATGGGCGTGATCGTGCTGGTGGTCGCAGTGCTGCCGATGCTGGGGGTCGGCGGCCGGCAGCTGTTCAAGGCGGAGACGCCGACGCCGATGAAGGACAGCAAGCTTACCCCGCGCATGGCCGAAACCGCCAAGGGGCTGTGGGTGGTGTACGCAATCGTGACCGTGTTCTGCATTCTGGCGCTGTGGGCCGGCGGCATGAGCTGGGTGGATGCGCTGGTGCACGCCTTCAGCGTGATGAGCCTGGGCGGCATGTCCTCGCACGATGCCAGCATGGGTTATTTCGATTCCGTCACGCTGGAAATCATCGTCATGGTGTTCGCGCTGATTGCCGGGATCAGTTTTTCCACGCACTTCATGGCGTTCCGCATGCGCAGCCTGCTGGCCTATCGTTTCGACACCGAAATCCGCTGGTTCTTTGGCGTCCTTGGCATCAGCATCCTGGGGCTGACTTTCTATCTGCTGTACAAGGGCTTTTACCTGGACTTTCCAGAAGCGCTGCGCTACGCGGCATTCAATACCATTTCGGTCGCCACCACGCTCGGGTTTTCCACCACCGATTTCAACATCTGGCCCTATTTCGCTCCGTTGTACATGCTGTTTCTGTCGAGCTTTATCGCCGGCTCCGGCTCCACCGGCGGCGGCATCAAGATGCTGCGCGCGATCCTGCTCTACAAGCAGGTGTACCGCGAACTCATCAAGCTGGTGCATCCCAGCGCCATCGTCCACACCAAAATCGGCACCCAGACAGTGCCGGCCAAGATCACCTATGCGGTGCTGGCTTTCCTGTTCATCTATGTCGCCTCCATCATCATCCTGTCATTCATCCTCGCCGCATCGGGATTGGACGTGTTCACGTCCTTCACCGCCGTGGTTGCCATGGTCAACAACACCGGTCCCGGACTTGGGCAGGTCGGCCCTGCCAGCACCTATGCGATATTGAATGATTTCCAGATATGGGTGTGCAGCTTTGCCATGCTGCTCGGGCGGCTGGAGTTTTTCACTCTGCTGGTGGTGTTGACGCCGGTGTTCTGGCGCAAGTAAGGAGGAATTGATGCCGTCGATTGCCGATTTCGAGGCCATGCTGGCCGCTGGCCGTGACAACGCTCTGCTGCGGTTCTCGCTCGGCAATGAATATCTCAAGCAGGGTGATGCGGCCAGGGCCGCCGACCATTTGCGCCGCGCGGTCGAGTACGACCCGAAGTATTCCGCCGCCTGGAAGCTGCTGGGCAAGGCGCTGACCGACATGGAGGCCTGGCAGGACGCACTGGCCGCCTATCAGCAGGGCATCGTCGTAGCCGAAGCGCGCGGCGACAAGCAGGCGGCCAAGGAAATGGGCGTGTTTGCCCGCCGTATCGAGGCCGTGCTGATCAATAAGCCGCTTGGGTTAAAATCGGGCGATTGAATTTTTCAGGAGCAAAAAATGACGCGGATGGTGAATTGTGTGAAGCTCGGGCGCGAAGCCGAAGGCCTGGCCTTCCAGCCGGTGCCGGGCGAACTGGGCAAGAAGATTTTCGAGAATGTGTCGAAGGAAGCCTGGAGCGGCTGGCAGCGTCACCAGACCATGCTGATCAACGAAAACCGCCTCAATCTGGCCGACGCGCAGGCGCGCAGCTATTTGATGGAACAGATGGAGCGCTACTTCTTCGGCGGCGGCAATGTCGATGCCGCACAGGGTTACGTGCCCCCCAGCAGGTAAGCGTCTGCCGCACAGCAAAACGGGCTCCCGCGGGAGCCCGTTTGCATGTGTACGGCTAAAAATCACATGACTTCTTTTTCGATTTCTTCCAGCGAGGTGTGGCGCACGTCCTTGCCCTTCACCATGTAGACCACGTATTCCGACATGTTCTTGGCGTGGTCGCCCATGCGCTCGATCGCCTTGGTAACGAACAGGATATCGATGAAGACCGAAATGGTGCGTGGGTCTTCCATCATGAAGGTGATGAGGTGGCGCAGGTTGAGGCGGAATTCCTCGTCTACTGCCTGGTCCTGGCGGGCGATTTCCACTGCCTTGGTGGCGTCCAGGCGGGCGAAGCCGTCGAGCGCCTTGCGTAGCATGTCGAGCACTAGGTCGGCCATGTATTTCACTTCGGAGAAGCGCGGCAGGCTGATGCGCTCTGCCTGGTGGATCAGCTTAGCCATGCGCGCGATCTTGGCCGCTTCGTCGCCGATGCGCTCAAGGTCGGTGATGGTCTTCACCACCATCATCACCATGCGCAGGTCGGATGCGGTCGGCTGGCGGCGCGCGATGATGTGGGTGCAGTCCTCGTCGATCGCCACTTCCAGCGCGTTGACGTTGTGGTCGTTGGCGTCCACCTGGTCGGCCAGTTCCATGTTGCCCGAGATGAGCGCTTCAACCGCATTGGTAATCTGTTCTTCGACCAGGCCGCCCATTTTCAGCACGCTGGCGCGCACGGCTTCCAGTTCGGCGTCGAACTGCTTGTAGGTGTGTTCAGTGGGCATGATGTTGATCTCTATAAAATTTACTGCCAATTATATGCGCCGGATTGTGACGGTTGCATGAATGGCATTTTACTGGGTGCTGAAAGGCAGCGCGTAACGTGTCCCGTCGACGTCGAGGAACAAGATCCAGTCGCGGCGGCCGCTGATACACACCGGCAGGGTCACTTTCGAGGTGAACGTGTCGTTTCCGGCTGGCCGCAGGTCGTAGCGATTGAAGCCCATGTCCATGCTGACCATCTGGAATTCGGCGCTGACCCGGGCCGCGTTCGCTGCGCGGACGCTCAGTTCGAATGCCTCCAGCGGTGCCGGCTGCACCGAAAAGCGGACGCTCGCTGTCACGCCGAGGTGGCTGAAGGCGCAACCGGCCAGCGGGTCGGCGCAGCGGATCGCCACGGCTTCGGCCGGGCGCTTCAGCCAGTAGCCCGCCACCGCGATTGCCACCAGCGCAACCACCAGCAGCAGTGGCGTGATGATCCGTTTCATGTCCACGCCCCGCGCAGCAGCGCCACGCCGTGCGCACCGTGCGACTGCGCCAGCGCCACGTCGTCGCGCCCCAGCCCGCCCAGGCCGTACACCGGAATCGGGCTGGCGGCGGCGAACGCGGAAAAGGTCTCCCAACCCAGCGTGGTCGCGCCCGGGTGAGTGAGCGTAGGCAGCACCGGCGACAACAGCGCGAAGTCGGCTTCGATTGCCGCGGCGTGCGCCAGTTCGGCACCATCGTGGCACGACACCCCGACCAGAAAAGAATCCGGCGTGGCGTAATCGGGACGCGCGGTCAAAGCGGCGGCAGCGGACGAATCGAGGTGCACGCCATCGGCGCCTGCCGCGTGCGCCAGTTCGGGGTTGCCGTTGACCAGCACGCGCGCGCCATGCAAATGCGCACGGCGTACCGTCTCGCGCGCGAGTTGCAGACGTGTGTCGTCTGGCAGCGTCTTGTCGCGCAGCTGAATCAGCCGCAGCCCATTGGCGAGCGCCACGTCCAGGCGTGCCAGAAAGCTGTCGACGCCGAGCGACTCGGCGTGGGAAATCCCCAATAGCGGCGGCAGCGCCAGGGCCTTCAGGATCGGGAAATTGGCGGGCAGCAGCGGCGTGACTTCGACCGCATCGGGCTGCTGCCAGGAAAAGACCTGCCCCTCATGTGGGTGCGGCTCGCCCTGCCACTCGAACACGCGGAAGAAGTTCAGCTGCACCGTGGCGTGCGGGTATTCGAACACCCGCGTGATCCAACGGCAGGCGCGGCTGACGACAATGCCCAGTTCCTCGTGCAGCTCACGTGCCAGCGCCGTTTCCAGCGCTTCGCCCGGCTCCACCTTGCCGCCGGGAAACTCCCAGTAACCCGCATAGACCTTGCCCGGTGGCCGCTGCGCCAGCAGTACCCGGCCGTCGGGCCGGGTCAGCACCGCGGCCACGACTTCGGTGATCGGCGCCAGCGTCATTGGCGGTCTGTCCAGTTGCGGAAGGACGGCGTGCTGGACTCGGCGGGCGCGAAGCGCCGGGGGTTGGCAGGCACGCACAGTTCGCGCACGGGTTGGCTCGTGGTCTTCCCATCGCGCGCGCACTGCCACGCCACCCGCCGGGGGTGCAGGATGGGCTTCAGGCCATTCGTCTGTGCCGACCAGCGCGCCGCACGGACGCCCTTCCCATGCATGGCGGGGGTCGGGGCTTCGAGGCGGTCGAGCAGATGCGCAAGGCGCGACAGCAGGGCGGCAAGATCGATCATGCCGTGATTCTAGCGGATGGCGCGCCCACGCCGACCCCTCCGCCGCTTAAGAAAAAATTAGGTTCTGCCTAGCAAAGACTTAGCAATGCGCCGGCAAAAACTTGCCTAAGCTGTGAATCGTTCGGGCGCGCCGTGCGCCCGCTGACGACTTGGAGAGGACATATGAAAACACATCTGACAATCGCGGCGATCCTGTTCGCGGGGTGCACCAGCCTGGCCTGGGCCGACAAGGCTGATATCCGCCATGGACGTTACCTGATCCAGACCGCCGGCTGCAACGACTGCCATACCGCCGGCTATATGCAGAACGACGGCCAAGTGGCGGAAGCCGACTGGCTGACCGGCGACGCGACGGGTTGGCAGGGGCCGTGGGGTACGACGTATGCCGCCAACCTGCGCGTGCTGTTCCAGCAGATGGACGAGAAGACCTGGCTGGTGCGTGCGCGTCAGCCGATGCGGCCACCCATGCCCTCGCCGTCGCTGCGGGCGATGAGCGATGCCGATCTCAAGGCGATCTACCGGTATGTGCGCAGCCTCGGTGGGAAGGGCCAGCCCGTGCCCGCCTACGTGCCGCCAGGCGGGGTGGTGAGCACGCCCTATCTCGATCTCACCCCCAAAAATCTGCCGCCGCAGGCGAGCAGGTAAACGCCGGAATGTTCAGCGCGCTTCCAGCGCGAGCGGCCGCGCCAAGTGCAGACGAAGGCGTCCGCGTCCGGTTTTTTCCAGCGCGATGGCAGGACAGCGCTCCGCCAGCCGGCGTGCCAGCAGGATCAGCCGGGTCTCCAGGTTGTCGCCGAAGTCGGGTAGCGGCAGGCGCGGGTCGCGTCGCAGTTCGCGGTTGCAGAAATCGCGGCGACCGTTCGTTGCGTGCTCGTTGAGCAGCGTCCACAGGATGCTGCCGGCGACGCCCTTGATGAGGTAGTCGTTGTCGATGAATACGCTGTGGTCGGCGGCGAAGTAGCGCACCGTGAGCGTCGCGCCGCTCGGTTGTGCGGCAGGCGCGGCGCGTGTGGGCTCGGCGTCGTCTGTATCGCACGAGGCCTGTGCCATCAATGCGGCAAGGTGGCGGGCGTAGACAACCAGCGCATCCTCGTCGGCGTGGCTGAAGAAGGCGTCGTGCTCACTTTCGGCGTACAGTACGCCAAGCAGGTGGCCGCCATGAAGGAGCGGCACGGCGATCTGGCTGTGCGCTTCCGCCAGCAGCGGCAAGGGAATGCGCGGCTCGTCCGGCTGTGCCGCGCGCATCGCAGTGTGGTAGGCGTAATCGCCGGTGCGGTAGTTGATGCGCACCGGGATGCGTTCGCGCGCGGCGACGCCGATGGCGCCTTCGCCGACCCTCACTTCCGCGCCGATGCCGGAGTTGGAATAGCCCAGACTCGCCAGCGTGTAGAGCGTGGCACCCGCCTCATCCAGCATCAGCAACAGCGCATGGCGGATGCCGAAACCCGGCGTGAGTGCGCCGAGCGCGCGGTCGGCCAGTTCGGCCAGTTCGGTCGCGCCGCCTAGCGCATCGAGCGCGCGACGCAGGTTCAAAAGCGCGTCGGATGGCGGCGGCGCGGGGGGTAGGTGGGCGTCGACCGCCTCGATGTCGAGCACCCGGTAGATGTCGGCGCCGCGCAGCACGAACACCTTGTCCATCCTGGTCTGCGCGGCGATGCCGGCCAGCTGCGCCTTCATGTATTCGAACAGCGGGCCCGCGGTTTCGGTGCGCTGGTAATGCAGGCGT
>Ga0105091_10000675_pt1 | contig 14411 bp, 11 predicted proteins | sample PPLLak1March2015_FD_87022 | JGI IMG/M metagenome (GOLD analysis project Ga0105091, IMG submission 87022) | Freshwater sediment microbial communities from Prairie Pothole Lake near Jamestown, North Dakota, USA - PPLs Lake P7 Core (1) Depth... | ecosystem: Environmental > Aquatic > Freshwater >... | reverse complement strand
GTCTTCAGCGCCGAACGGTCGTCGCTGGAAACGTTCTTCGGCGGGATGCGTGCAATCTTGGCGATAATATCTTCGATCTCCTTGATCGAAATGGTTTTCTTCTGCTTCGATTTGGGCAGCACGCGCTGCGCCGCCCCTGCCTCGTCGATCACATCGATGGCCTTGTCAGGCAGATGGCGGTCATTGATGTAGCGCGCCGACAACTCTGCCGCGGTGGTCAGGGCCGCCGACGTATACTTCACACCGTGGTGGGCTTCAAAGCGCGATTTGAGGCCGCGCAGAATCTCCACCGTTTCCGCGACGGAAGGTTCGGGCACATCTATTTTCTGGAAGCGCCGCGACAGCGCATGATCCTTCTCGAAGATACCGCGGTATTCGTTGTAGGTCGTCGCACCGATGCACTTCAACTGGCCGGAACTCAAGGCCGGCTTGAGCAGATTGGACGCATCCAGAGTACCGCCGGAGGCCGCCCCGGCGCCAATCAGGGTATGAATTTCGTCGATGAAGAGAATCGCATGCGGATCATCGTTGAGCTGCTTGAGCACAGCCTTGAGGCGCTGCTCGAAATCACCGCGATACTTGGTGCCCGCCAGCAGGGCGCCCATGTCGAGCGAATAGACGGTGCCTTTTGCCAGCACTTCCGGCACGCCACCTTCCACGATACGGCGCGCCAGGCCTTCGGCAATGGCGGTCTTGCCCACGCCCGCCTCGCCCACCAGCAGAGGGTTGTTCTTGCGCCGACGGCACAAGGTCTGCACCACGCGCTCCAGTTCAAGGTCGCGCCCGATGAGAGGGTCGATCTTGCCCGCCTTCGCCTGAGCGTTGAGGTTCTGGGTAAAGCTGTCGAGCGCGGAAGCCGGCGCCTGCTCCTGTTCAGTTTCCTGTTCCGGTTCCTGGCGCGAGGCGGCGCCTTCCTGCACCTTGCTGATGCCGTGGGAAATATAATTCACCACGTCAAGGCGGTTCACACCCTGCTGTTGCAGGAAATACACCGCATGGGAGTCCTTTTCACCGAACATCGCCACCAGCACATTGGCGCCGGTCACCTCCTTCTTGCCGGAGGACTGTACGTGCAGAATGGCGCGCTGGATGACGCGCTGAAAGCCCAGCGTGGGCTGCGTGTCCACCTCGTCCATTCCAGCCACCGTGGGCGTATGCTCGATGACAAAGTCGGACAGCAGCTTGCGCAACTCGTCGATGTTCGCCGCGCAGGCACGCAACACCTGTGCTGCGGTCGGATTATCGAGCATGGCCAGCAGCAGATGTTCCACGGAAATGAACTCGTGGCGCTTCTGGCGCGCCTCGATGAACGCCATATGCAAAGATACTTCCAGTTCCTGGGCAATCATTTCACGTTTCCTCCATCACGCATTGCAGCGGATGCTGATGCTCGTTGGCAAATGCCAACACCTGTTCGACCTTGGTTGCCGCTATATCCCTAGGATAGACACCACATAAGCCACGCCCCTCCCTATGGACTTTGAGCATGATTTGCGTCGCCTGTTCGCGGTTCTTGGCAAAAAAACGCTGCAAGACGAGCACCACGAACTCCATCGGGGTGTAATCATCGTTAAGCAAAATCACCTTGAACATCGCAGGTGGCTTCAGCTTGGCGCGTTGCCCCTCCAGTACTGTGCTTTCGCGAAACTTACCAGGCATACTCGTCACACTCAATTAATAACACCAATTGTGACGCTAATGACGAATTTTTCAAGGGCAAGAATTTATATTTGATACCGCATCGAATAATGCTTGACTTGCTGTCATATTGGACGTAAAAATACTGCTATGTTTGGCTTCAAGTTTTCTGCAGTACCGGTTTTGCCGTTTGCGGTCTTGAATTTCAAGCATATTCATTGGGTTTGAGCCCGTAATTTTTTAAGGAAGTATGTAATGGCAACTGGTACCGTAAAATGGTTTAACGACGCTAAAGGTTTCGGCTTTATCACTCCTGATGATGGCAGCGAAGATCTGTTCGCGCATTTCTCCGCCATCCAGATGGGTGGTTTCAAGACCCTGAAAGAAGGTCAAAAGGTCCAATTCGAAGTGACCCAAGGTCCTAAGGGCAAACAAGCCTCAAACATTCAAGCTGCCTAATACAGCTCCAGAATGCTAAAAGCCCGTGGCTTGCGCCACGGGCTTTTTTTATGGCTCTTGCCCCTCTACTCACATGGCCCGAATCATTGCCTGACCGAATGAGGAACAGGACACCTGCGTCGAACCTTCCATCAGGCGGGCAAAATCGTAGGTCACCTGTTTTCCTGCAATCGCACCATTCATACCCTTGATAATCAGGTCCGCCGCTTCAAGCCAACCCATATGGCGCAACATCATTTCGGCTGAAAGAATGATCGAGCCAGGATTGACGTAATCCTTGCCGGCATACTTCGGTGCCGTGCCATGCGTGGCCTCGAACATCGCGATTGAGTCCGACAGGTTCGCCCCTGGCGCGATGCCGATGCCGCCCACCTCGGCTGCCAGCGCATCGGAAATGTAATCGCCATTGAGATTCAGGGTGGCGATCACGTCGTAATCCTCCGGACGCAACAGAATCTGTTGCAGGAAGGCATCGGCTATCACATCCTTGATCACGATACCATTGGGCAGTTTCATCCACGGCCCGCCATCCAGCAGTTCCGCACCGAACTCTCGTGCCGCCAACTCGTAGCCCCACTTCTTGAAGCCACCCTCGGTGAATTTCATGATGTTGCCCTTGTGCACCAGTGTCACCGACTTGCGATTGTTATCGATGGCATACTGGATCGCACGGCGAATCAGGCGTTCGCTGCCCTCGATGGAGACCGGCTTGATCCCGATGGAAGAACTTTCTGGGAAACGGATTTTCTTCACGCCCATTTCCTGTTGCAAGAACTCGATCACCTTCTTCACTTCGGCCGAGCCGGCGTCCCACTCTACACCGGCGTAGATGTCTTCCGTGTTCTCGCGGAAAATCACCATTTCCACCCGTTCCGGATGTTTGACCGGGCTGGGCACGCCGTTGAAATAACGCACTGGGCGCAAGCAAACATACAGGTCAAGCATCTGGCGCAAGGCCACGTTGAGCGAACGAATGCCGCCGGAAACCGGCGTGGTCAGCGGCCCCTTGATCGACACCACATATTCGCGCACTGCCGCTACCGTTTCTTCCGGCAGCCAGGTATCGGCGTCATAGATTTTGGTGGCTTTCTCGCCGGCGTAGACTTCCATCCAGGCAATCTTGCGCTTGCCGCCATAGGCCTTGTCCACCGCAGCATCCACCACCTTGATCATGACCGGGCTGATATCCACGCCGGTACCGTCGCCTTCGATAAAAGGAATAATGGGGCAATCGGGGACATTAAGGGAAAAATCACTGTTGACCCGAATTTTTTCGCCTGTGGCAGGCACTTTGATGTGCTGATACATGTGTTGCTCCTAATCGAAAAAATAGACAGGATTTACAAGATAAACAGGAAAAAGAATCGCCCTTATAATCCTGCTAACCTTATAAATCCTGTCCATTCTTGAAAATATGCTTATCCTGTTCAACAAACCCTACGGCGTGATCTGCCAGTTCAGCAGCGACGGCATGCACCCCACGCTCAAGGACTATGTGCAAATTCCCGGCGTTTATGCAGCTGGCCGGCTGGACACCGACAGCGAGGGACTACTGATTTTAACCGATGATGGCGCCCTGCAACATAAAATCAGCCATCCCCGCCACAAGCAGGCCAAGACCTACTGGGTGCAGGTGGAGGGCACTCCCACGCCGGAAGCGCTGGAGCAACTGCGCCGCGGCGTGAATTTGGGCGACTTCACCACCCAGCCAGCCACAGCAAGGCTCGTCCCTGAACCGCCCGGACTGTGGCCGCGCAATCCTCCGGTGCGCTTCCGCAAGGAAATCCCCACCAGCTGGATCGAACTGGTTATCCGCGAGGGCAAAAATCGCCAGGTTCGACGCATGACGGCCAAGGTAGGCTTTCCCACCCTGCGCCTGATCCGCTATCGCATCGGCGAGTGGAGTCTGGGCGGGCTGCTCCCCGGCGAATGGCGCGAAGCGGGCTAATCCGCTTCGGCGATGCGCTTTGCAATGTGGGCCAGCGCCTCATCAACCTGATCGATGAGAATCAGGCACAAGTCTCCAGGTTGGAGATGAGCCAGCGCGGTGTCGGTAGCCAAAAACTCGCCGCGAATTTCCTCGACCTCCTTGGCGCGCGTGGCCTGAGCCAAGCCTTCCCGCAATAAAACCAGCACCTCGCCATCGGCACGGCCACGCTGGCACTGATCCTGATAGAGAATGACCTCGTCGAAGGCATCACCCAGTATCTGGGTCTGCTGGCGGATATCAATGTCGCGCCGGTCACCCGCGCCACTGATCACGACAATCCTGCGTTTCGATGGCATCTGGTCAATGGCGCGCACCAGCGCCAGAATGGCATCCGGGTTATGTCCGTAATCCGCGATCAGGGTGGCGCCACGGTAACTAAAGACATTGAAGCGGCCCGGCGCGGTCTGTGCGTCGTTGACGAAGGTCGCAAGCCCGGCGCGGACAACTTCCCATTCCAGACCCAAGGCCCAGGCAGCAGCCGTGGCTGCCATGGCATTCTCGATCTGGAAAGTGATGGCGCCATTGCGGGTGATGGGAATCCCGGCCAGCGGGAGACGCTGCTCAAATTCCCCCTCAACCAGCACAATCGCATCGCTTTCGGCATAAACCACGCGCTGTCCACGCGCACGGTGGGTGGCAATGACCGGGTGCTGACGGTCAAGTGCAAAGAAGGTCACCGAACCGGGACAGGCACCTGACATTCCGGCAGCCATCGGATCGGCTGCATTGAGGACCGCGACACCGCTCGGGGAAACATTTTCGACAATAACCCGCTTTACCACAGCCAGATCCTCGACCGTGCTGATGTAACTCAGGCCCAGATGGTCACCCGAGCCAATATTCGTGACTACGGCCACGTCGCAATGATCGAACGCAAGCCCCTCGCGCAGCACCCCTCCGCGTGCGGTCTCCAGCACTGCGGCATCCACATCGGGATGGAACAGCACGGTGCGTGCGCTTTTGGGGCCGCTACAGTCCCCGGTGTCGATGCGCCCGCCCTCGATATAAACCCCGTCCGAATTGGTCATGCCCACGCGCAGGCCGCTCTGTCCAAGCAGATGGGTGATCAATCGCACGGTCGTGGTTTTGCCGTTGGTTCCCGCCACGGCCACCACTGGAATGCGGCCATTTTCACCCGGCTCGAACATCGAGGAAATGATCGCCTCTCCCACCGCACGCGCCTTGCCAAAGGAAGGGGCAAGATGCATGCGCAAGCCAGGCGCAGCATTGACCTCGACGACCACGCCGCCCTGCTCCTGGAGCGACTGATGAACGCAGTCGCACACCATGTCGACGCCGCATATATCGAGCCCGATCATGCGCGCGGCCGCCACCGCGCTCGCCGCCATATCCGGGTGGACATCATCGGTGACATCGGTCGCTGATCCGCCAGTACTCAGGTTTGCATTGTTGCGCAGGATCACCAGTTCACCCACGGCAGGCACCGAATCGGCCGCATAGGACTGCTTGGCAAGCGTGGCGAGCGCAATGTCGTCAAAGCTTATCCTGGTCAGGGAAGTCGCATGGCCCTCGCTGCGGTTAGGGTCGCTGTTGACCTGCTCGACCAACTCGCGAATGGTATGAACACCGTCGCCGATGACCTGGGGAGGATCACGGCGAGCTGCCGCAACAACATGCTCACCAACCACCAGCAGGCGAAAGTCGTGCCCCGGCACGTATTGTTCGACAATAACCGACGAGCTGTATTCGGAGGAAACCGCATATGCGGCCATCACCTGCTCGCGGGTCTCGATATTCACGGCGACCCCCTTGCCCTGATTGCCGGCACGGGGCTTCACCACCACCGGACCTCCAATTTCCTGCGCGGCCGCCCAGGCATCTTCGGCATCAGCCACCGGGCGGCCACGCGGCACAGGAACAGCCGCCGCATCGAGCAGTTTCTTGGTCAGTTCCTTGTCTTGGGCAATCGCCTCTGAAATCGCGCTGGTGCGCGTCGTCTCGGCAGCCTGGATGCGCAGTTGCCGGCTGCCCCAGCCGAACTGCACCAGGCTCCCCTTGGTCAGGCGCCTGCAGGGAATGCCACGTGCCATCGCAGCTTGGACAATGGCACCGGTACTGGGGCCAAGACGCACATCCTCGTCCAGCTCGCGCAAACGCGCCAGCGCCTCGGCGATGTCGAACGGTGCATCTTCTGCTGCGGCGCGGCAGAGCGTCTCTGCGAGTTCCAGCGCGAGGCGACCAACTTCCTCCTCACTGTATTCGACGATGGTCTGGTAAACGCCTTTCTCGATCGTCCGTGCCGTGCGGCTGAACGTCACCGGGCACCCCGCGTGTGCCTGAAGTCCCAGCGCAGCAAGTTCCAGCGCATGGGCCATGGAGACTGCCTCCTCGTGCCCGGCCGTCTGCAGCGCACCAATATCCGGGAAACGCGCACGTAGCCGGGATTCGAAACCAGCTATGCCGCCGATCGAGCACTCTTCCTCGGAACAGGACACGATTGCCTCGATGGCGGTGCGCCGGCTCCAAAGATTGGGGCCACGCAGTGCCCGGATGCGAGATACTTCCATGAATTTAATTCCCTGTTTTACCCGGCCGTCTGTGCAGCCGTGCCAATGATTTCTTTAGCTGCGGCGCCAGCCTGTTCCAACTCGAAAGTCTGGATACCGGCACGAATCAGATCATGGGAAATGCCAAGCGCCCATGCCGCCCCGACTGCCGCCAACAGATTGCCAACCTGGGAGGTCCCCAGCCCGAAACACGTAGGGATAGTCGTCATATCGGCCAGCACGAACTCGTCCCGCCCCGTGGCCAGCACCATGCCACCATCGCGCACGAATACGGCGCGCTTGCCTTGCGCACGGTGTTCGGCAATGGTTGACGCCAGCGCGTCACAAGCAAAGAAAATCACATCACCATCGCACAGGGGCGCCATTTGGGCCACTAGGGGATCGTCGGCGTTGAGCACTGCCGCTCCATCGGGCAGCACCACGTCAACCAGGGTGCGCAGCACGTTGTAAATCTGCTCGGGTGTTTCAATGTAAAATTCTGGCAAGCAGGCTGCTGGATCAAGGTGGGTAACCACCGCTACCTGGCAACGATCATAGGCAAGTCCTTCACTCAAAATCGTGTGGCTGCCGCTCTCGAAAACCGCAGCGTCGACCGCCCGGTTGATCAAAATCTTGTGCGCTGCGCCCCACGTCGCACAATCGCCTTTTTCGACCAACCGCTGATCGAGATAAAGTCCTTCGCTGCTGGCGAGTCCGACATGCCTGCCGCTCAAGTGCAGCAAGTGTGACACGAGCCGCGCGGCCACGCTTGTACCATGCGTGCCGGTAACACCAACAATAGGGAAACGGCCATATTCATGCGCCGGAAAAAGGCTGTCGACGATCGCGCGGCCAATCGGGCGCGACTCTCCCGAAGCCGGCTTAAGGTGCATGAGCAAACCGGGCCCAGCGTTGATCTCGACGATCGCACCACGCTGCTCGTCGAGCGGGCGCGAAATATCCTCGGCAACCAGATCGACACCCGCGATGTCGAGTCCCACGATCCGGGCTGCCAAGGAGACGGTGGCGGCGACGCTGGGGTGGACCAGATCGGTGACATCGAAAGCGACGTTGCCATTGCGCTGGATCAGCACCTCCTTGCCTTGCGGCGGAACCGAATCGGGCGTAAAGCCCTGACGGGTGATCTCGAGCCTGACCGCCGCATCGTCCTCGACACGCACCACGTTGAGCGGATAATCCTCGGTGGTACCGCGTCGCGGGTCGATATTGATTTGACTGTCGATCAGTTCGACGATGCTCGAACAGCCATCGCCCAGCACCGAAGCCGACTCGCCTCGCGCAGCTGCTGCCACGCGTCCGGCCACAACCAGCAGACGATGTTCGTTGCCGCGCACGAAGCGCTCGACCAGCACCTCGCTACCCTCATCGACGGCCAGCGCGTAAGCAGCCTCGACCTCCTCGCGCGTCATCAGTTCGGTCGACACGCCGCGCCCATGGTTGCCATCGCTCGGCTTGACGACCACCGGCACACCGATCTCCTCCGCGGCTTCCCAGGCATCTGCCGGGCTATCGACCACGCGCCCCTCGGGAACCGGCACGCCGCAGGCCTGCAGCAGGCTCTTGGTCAGATCCTTGTCGCTTGCGATGCTCTCGGCGATAGCACTGGTCTGATCTGTTTCCGCCGTCCAGATGCGGCGCTGGCGGGCGCCATAGCCCAGCTGCACCAGATTGCCTTCGGTCAGCCGAATCGAGGGGATTTTCCGCTCGGTGGCCGCATCGACGATGCACGCCGTGCTCGGTCCCAGCAGATGCTCGTCGGCCAGCTCGCGCAACTGCGCGACCGTGAATGGCACGTCGAAAGGACGATCCTCGATCGCTGCCATCACCAGATCGCGTGCGGCGTGCAGGCAGGCAAGGCTGACTTCTTCATGGCGCGCCCGCACCACAACCTTGTACACACCGCGTGTGGAAGTCTCGCGCGCCTTGCCAAATCCGGTCTGCATGCCGGCCAGATTCTGCAATTCGATGGTGACATGTTCGAGGATATGGCCAGCCCAGGTTCCCTCGCGCAGGCGCAGCAGGAATCCGCCCGGTTCGCCGACGCCGCAACGGTGCTTGCTCAACTCTGGCAGCCACGACGACAGGCGTTCGTAAAAACCGGGAATGGTGTTGGAAGGGTAATCTTCCAAGGCGCCAATATCGACCCACACTTCCAGAACCGGGCGATACGTCCAGATGTTCGGCCCACGCAGAGACATGATTCTGATGAACTTCATGTCATTCTTTTCCATTTCTGTAATTATTCTGAGATTGAGGATGTCGCAGGCAATCAACACAAAACGACTTGTGCCATTTTAACGCTAGTAACAGCTATCGGTTTACCTCCGCCCGTAAAAATATCGCCACAAACGCCCGATGCTGTACGCCTGCTGCCAAGGCAAGTAAACTGCGCCTCTGCATAGTCAGAGAAGAGTCAGGGTATAAATTTTGTGAACACCGAACATCTCCTTTCCAAACAGGCAGCCAGCACCTTGCCCGAAGCCTGGCACACCGAAGCGCTGGCGCAGCTGGCCGACGGTGAAGAAATCCTGGCATGGCTGGAAGTGGATCTCGACGTACGCCTTCATTTCACGCGCGGGCTGGTGGCCGTTACCGAACGACGCCTGCTGGCAAGGGACAGCGAGGATGCGGGCTGGCGAGACTGGCCCTATCGCCAGGGCCTCACCCTCCTGCGCCACGATCATGCCGGCGTGGGCTGTCTCGAACTGCATGACGAAGCGTCACGCCTTGCCTGCTGGCGCTATACCCTGAGCCAAAACACACCGGCAATGCGGCTGCTCAGCCTGTTCGAACAGCAACTGGAAAGCCACGTCACCGGTCGCCCCAGCATGCGGAAAAACGAAAACGTGTGCCCAAACTGCAAGGCGCCGCTCCTGCCGGGACAGGAAGAGTGCCCCATCTGCACGCGGGAAATCCACATCCCCCCCTCGACCTGGACGCTGTTCCGCCTGTGGCGCTTCGCCAGGCCCTACCGTGGACAACTGCTGGCCGGCTTTCTGCTCATGCTGGCCTCCACCGCCGCCACCCTGGTGCCGCCCTACCTCACCATGCCGCTGATGGACAAGGTGCTGATTCCCTACCAGAACGGCGCGCCCATCGATGTCGGCATGGTCGGGCTGCTGCTCGCGGGGCTGCTCGGCTCAGCCCTGCTTGCCTGGAGCCTGGGCTGGGCACGCACCTACATCCTCGCCCTGGTGAGCGAACGTATCGGTGCCGACCTCCGCACCACCACCTACGAGCACTTGATGCGGCTCTCGCTGGAATATTTCGGCGGCAAGCGCACCGGCGACCTGATGGCACGCATCGGCTCCGAATCCGACCGCATCTGCGTTTTTCTTTCGCTGCACCTGCTGGACTTCGCTACCGACGTGCTGATGATTATCCTCACCGCGGCGATCCTGTTCTCCATCAATCCGTGGCTGGCGCTGGTCACGCTGCTGCCGCTGCCGTTCATCGCCTGGATGATCCATGTGGTGCGCGACAAGCTGCGTACCGGCTTCGAGAAAATTGACCGGGTCTGGTCGGAAGTCACCAACGTGCTGGCCGACACCATTCCCGGCATCCGCGTGGTCAAGGCCTTCGCCCAGGAAAAGCGCGAAGCGGCGCGCTTTCGCGAAGCCAACCAGCACAATCTCGCAGTCAATGACCGGCTCAACAAGGTCTGGTCCCTGTTCACCCCGACCATCTCGCTGCTGACTGAGATCGGTTTGCTCGTGGTGTGGGCCTTCGGCATCTGGCAAGTGTCGCGCAATGAAATCACCGTGGGTGTGCTGACCGCCTTTCTGGCCTACATCAGTCGTTTCTACGCCCGGCTCGACTCGATGAGCCGAATCGTTTCGGTAACGCAAAAAGCCGCCGCCGGCGCGAAGCGTATTTTCGACATCCTCGATCACGTTTCCAGCGTACCGGAAACGACCAATCCAGTTCATTTGGAGCAGGTAAAAGGACAAATCGACATCCACAGCGCGGGCTTCCGCTACGGCAACCGCACGGTCATCCGTGGTGTCGACCTCGCCATCGCCCCGGGTGAAATGATCGGCCTGGTAGGTCACAGCGGATCGGGCAAGAGTACGCTGGTCAACCTGATTTGCCGCTTCTACGATGTCACCGAGGGCTCGATCCGCTTGGATGGCGTGGACATTCGCTCGCTGCCTGTTTCCGAATTCCGCAGCAATATCGGCCTGGTACTGCAGGAGCCTTTCCTGTTTTTCGGCACCATCGCCGACAACATCGCCTACGGCAAACCCAACGCCAGCCGGCCGGAAATCGTCGCCGCCGCGCGTGCGGCGCACGCCCACGAGTTCATCCTGCGCCTGCCGCAAGGCTACGACTCGCTGGTCGGCGAGCGCGGCCAGGCGCTTTCGGGTGGCGAGCGCCAGCGCATTTCCATTGCCCGCGCCCTGCTCATCGACCCGCGTATCCTGATCCTCGACGAAGCCACCTCCTCGGTCGACTCGACCACCGAGAAGGAAATCCAGAAAGCCCTGGATAACCTGGTACAGGGGCGTACCACCATTGCCATCGCGCACCGCCTATCGACCCTGCGAAAAGCCGACCGGCTGGTGGTGCTCGATCGCGGGCAGGTCGTGGAGGTCGGCAGCCACGACGAACTGATGGCCCGCGAAGGTGCTTACTACCGCCTCTACCAGGCACAGGCACGCAACGTGGATACCGATATGGACGATACTAATGATGTAAGTAATGGCAATGGTGATTCAGATGCCTGACTTCCAGCTGACTCGCAATCCCTTTGGCAAGCTGGTCTTCAACGGCAGCGGCGGCGAAGTTCACACGGGGGTAATCCCGGTCCACGCCTTCCCCATCAGCGCGCCGCAAGAAGGTATTTCCCTGGTCACCAGCGACGGCCACGAACTAGCCTGGATTGCGCACCTGACCGACTTGCCGGACGCCACGCGCGCCCTGCTGCAAGAGGAACTGGCGAGCCGGGAATTCATTCCGGAAATCCTGCGCATCCGTAATGTATCCAGCTTTGCCACGCCCAGTTCATGGCAAGTAGAAACCGACCGCGGCGACACCATCTTCATCCTCAAGGGGGAAGACGATATCCGACGGCTTTCTCACACCACCCTGCTGCTCGCCGACAGCAACGGCATCCATTTTCTGATCCGCGACATCCAGTCGCTGGATAGCCACAGCCGCAAACTGCTGGATCGATTTTTATAACCCCCCACCCCTAACCCTCCCCCGGAGGGAGAGGGGGACTAGGTATCGCTACGCGTATGTTAACAACGATCTGGAAACCCAATGTAACAGTCGCCGCCGTCATCGAGCATGATGGCAAGTTCCTCTTGGTGGAAGAAGAGACCGACGAGGGCCCGATGTTCAACCAGCCCGCCGGGCACTGGGAGCCGGGCGAAACCCTGGTCGAGGGCGTGATCCGCGAGACGCGGGAAGAAACGGCCTACACTTTCACGCCGCAGTGGCTGCTCGGCATCTACAGCTGGCGCCACCCGCGCAAGGAAGTGACCTATCTGCGCTTTGCCTACACCGGCTCGATCGGCGCTCACGATCCGCAGCAAAGCCTCGACGATGGCATCATTCGCGCCATCTGGCTCAGCCCGGAAGAAATCCGTGCTGCCCAGGCTCGTCACCGCAGCCCACTGGTGCTGCAATGCGTGGAAGACCATCTCGCCGGACGGCGCTTTCCGCTCGATCTGATTTCCCATTACTGATGCGGCTGGGAAGTCTATTTCTCCTGCTGCTCTGCTGCGCTCGCCCTTCTTATGGTGAGGAGCTTTCCATCTGCTACAACTACGGTTGTGCCAGCCGCGCCACGGTTTATATGCGCGGAGCCGAGTTATCGCAGATCCGCATGTTGTTCAGTTGGGTTGAGAGCGCCGAGGACGAACGCAAAGCCATCGCCCAGGCAATCGGCCAGTTCATTGCTTTTTCCGGGCGGCAAAGCCCGACCTTCCGCGATCACGGGGGCAATCTGGCCGACGAAGGCGAGGACGGGCGCATGGATTGCATCGACCATGCCCACAATGCCACGCTTTATCTGAAGTTGATGGAGGAGCACGGCTGGCTGAAATTTCATAAAATATTGGAACCAGTCAGCCGTCCCTATCAGATTATCAGCTCACACTGGGCAGCACGCATTGCAGAACATGAAAACGGGCTGGAATTCGTGCCAGAATATGTGCTCGATTCTTGGTTTTTCAATCCTGGCCACCCTGCGGCCATTTTCACACTGATTGAATGGAAAAGCGGAGCAGAACCCCATGATTAGTAAAGTTGTCGTCGGCATGTCGGGAGGAGTGGACTCGGCAGTGGCCGCCTTGCTTCTGAAGCAACAGGGTCATGAAGTGGTCGGGCTGTTCATGAAAAACTGGGAGGACGACGACGGCGAAGACGGCTACTGCCCGGCCAAGCAGGATTTCATGGACGTGCTGGCGGTTGCGGACAAGATCGGCATCGAGGTCGAAGCCGTCAATTTCGCCAAGGAATACAAGGAACGGGTATTCAGCCTATTCCTCAAGGAATACCAGGCCGGCCGCACGCCCAACCCGGACGTGCTGTGCAATTCTGAAATCAAGTTCAAGGCGTTCCTTGATCATGCCCTAACCCTGGGTGCGGACAAGATCGCCACGGGTCATTATGCGCGGGTGCGGGAACGCTTCGGCACATTCGAACTATTGAAGGCTGAAGACGGCACCAAGGACCAGAGCTATTTTCTCTACCGTCTCAACCAGGCCCAGCTCTCGAAAACACTGTTCCCTCTGGGCGAGCTGTACAAGCGGGAAGTGCGAAAAATCGCCGAGCAAGCCGGCCTGCCGGTCTTCGCAAAAAAAGACTCCACCGGCATCTGCTTCATCGGCGAACGCCCGTTCCGCGAGTTTCTGCAACGCTACCTGCCCAAGCAGCCCGGCCCCATGCAAACCCCAGAAGGCAAAATAATGGGCGAACATCAGGGCCTGGCCTACTACACCATCGGTCAGCGCCAAGGGCTGGGAATCGGCGGCCAGGGCGAGCCATGGTTCGTGGCGGAAAAGGATATGGGCAGCAACACCTTGATCGTAGTGCAGGGCCACGCGCACCCCCTATTATTGAAAAACAACCTGACCGCCGCCGACCTGACCTGGGTCAGTGGTAGCGCACCTCATCCGCAGTGGGTGTACGGCGCAAAAACCCGCTATCGCCAGGCCGATGCGGCCTGTGCCATTACCCGGGTGGACGCAGACAGTTGCGAAGTCGAATTTCCTGCCCAGCAATGGGCAATAACACCCGGGCAGTCGGTGGTGATCTATGAAAGTGAAGTGTGCCTCGGGGGAGGAATTATTCAGGCATAGCGTCAAAGCAGTGGAAAACGCTTAATACAGACACCTACTTGCAGCGCCGATCACCCGGCGCGCAACGCTGCGATGGCGGCGGCGTACTAGGTGCAGGACGCTTCGCTCTCGGAGTACGGGCAGGCACAACAATGACACTAGGCGTCCTTACTGCCTCTTCTGCCGCCCTGGCCTGACGCTCCGCAGCGCGAGCCTGCTCTTCCGCTGCCTGGGCCTGGCGTTCCAGCGCCTGCACCCGGCGCTCCTCCAGTTCTTGCTGCTGCGTCCTGGCTTCGGCTTCCTGCTCGGCCTTTTGCTTCGCTTCCAGGCGAGCACGTGTTTTTTCCGTCTCGGCCTTGGTCCGCTCGACTTCCTCTGGCGGCACTCCGGCTGCGGGTTGAATCTGCCCGCCTTCCTTCAGATGGGTACTGGCACAGGATTGCGACTGGAAGATGACCCGGCAATTCCGGTCCAAGAATATGTCAGCCATATCAGCTGACGCGCATG
>Ga0105091_10000674_pt1 | contig 14413 bp, 19 predicted proteins | sample PPLLak1March2015_FD_87022 | JGI IMG/M metagenome (GOLD analysis project Ga0105091, IMG submission 87022) | Freshwater sediment microbial communities from Prairie Pothole Lake near Jamestown, North Dakota, USA - PPLs Lake P7 Core (1) Depth... | ecosystem: Environmental > Aquatic > Freshwater >... | reverse complement strand
ACATAGTATTTAGCGGACAAATTAGATTAGTATGCTCGCTTGCCACTGAATCATAATATAATTGCGGCAATGCCTAATTGCTTGTATTGAAATAAACAAATGAGAGATAGATAAAATATCGGTTCTAAGTATCTTTTTTAAGTTTAGATTAGAACTATTGAATTAGATACTATTTTTAAAACTGGAATAGATGCTGCAGCGTAATAAGGTCACTCCTTCTAAATCAGGCTTTGCTTATATATGGTGGTATAGAGATCCATCTAGACAGCGCTTTTGATTAGTATAGTATTCTCAGTTATTTTGTAATGAAAAGGTTTGTTAAATCTATGTATTACAATTCTGAATACTTCTTTGATAAGATAGGAGTATTTGTATCCCATGTCATGTCTAATCACAATTTTATGTTCATATTCACTCTGTTCGAATCTGTTGGGTGTCCTTGTGATCCTTAACCATATATTGATGATATACCAGAATGAAGAGAAATTGAATTCTCCTCGTAATAGTAAACTCATATCTTGTAAATCATTTATCATGGATTGTGCAAAATCAGATAGCTCTTGTTCTGTAAGATGATCGATAGCTTTAGTTATCAATGGCTTGGGTATATAATACATCTTAGCCTCATGAGCAGCTGAATGCCAGTCAAGGTGGTCTTTAATCACTTGATTAACTCTTGTATTTAAACTGACATGATTAGTTTCAGATTCATATTGCAATTGGTCTACATTCTCGGCAGGGAGAACGATCGTCATTGGCTTTCCAAAGTTTTCTGTTTCATCATCTTCAAGGATATTCTTTCTGCCGCATCTGGAACGGTTTTTATTTCGGAAATTTGAGGTATAATTGAAGGCATGATATTTGCTCATGTTATTTAACGGATAGCTGGACATTTCCACCCACTTTTGATCGTCATTGCTAATAAGACTTACAACTAGAATGACAAATGGGTTACCTAATAAATTCTGACAAGGTTATAAACCTCTTACTAATATCCGTGTCATCTGGTGCCCGATTATCAGAATTTTATCAGATACAGCATGTATACCTAAGTATTGCATATATGTTTTTACGCGTCTGTGTTGAAATCATAAGTTTTCAAGAACACTTACTCGAGTTACTTTTTGATTACCTAGTGAAAAGGTAGGCATATTACGGAAATATCTGAGGCTTGGACGATTCCTCTAAAAAGTATCATAATTCTTAAACTGTCAAATAAATAAATGTATGAAACAAGGAACAACAGGTAATCATAAGCGTACCTGTAAACGAATGGATACCAATAATTATAGGCAAACAGGCTGGAATAGCATCATTCCTAATGTAAACCAATCAAAAATGGATGGAGTGTGTAAATCTTAAAAATGATATTGCATAAAAGGAACCGTTCCCTCTTGAGTTCTATAGACCGTAAAAATGGAATCTTAAATATAGAAGAAGGCTACGTTTTGGATATATTAGATAAATATATCAAGCAGTCAAATTTTGGAGAACATGATATATTGATTTACCCGGATCGATATGCTCTTCGAGAGGTATACTCTCGAGCTTGTAAAATGGCTCTTGAAAATAACGAATCAGTCATTATGCTTTTACACTATGAAACTAGAGATAATGTTTTAACATATCTAAGAGAATTGGGTGTAGACGTATACAATTATGAGAAAAAAGAAAGGTCTCTACTAATAGTTAGTTCTGCCAAAGATTATTTTGGAACTGCAAAAGATTTCCTGTTTTATTTGAACATAATGAATGCAAATGCATCAAGAAGAAATAAGAAGGGAATACTAGTCCTAATGGATGTAGGCTTTCACTATTACCATCATCGAATAAGCAGTCAGATACAGAAAGGAATAAACTCACTGATGGAATATGAGGAGGTAATACCAGCTAAACTAGATCTTAATGTCAAGATATTGTGTCTTTATGATGTCAAAGATTTTGATATTCTGAATCAAACTGACCAAAAGGAATATTTACTCAAATTACACTTTAGACGATTCAAGATAAAAAGAAGGCCATAACCCCTACGATAAAGTTTCGGATAATATTAATAATAATAATACTACCTCGCTTCTGTGTTGACGAAACATCAAACACTAGTCTAACAATTTCTAGATATTTGTGAATTTAGATTAAAATGTAAAGGTTAACCAATAACTAAGAAAATGGATAGCACAATAATAAGATGGCTATCTCTTAATATATTAGTAAACTGCTAGAAATAATACTAGAGTGAGTATGCCTTTAGTATTGATAGTAGACGAAGATAAGATATTAGTAAATTATCTATATGCCCTCTTTAAATTGTCAGGTTATGAAGTCAATATGGCATTTAGCGCGAGTGAGTGTCTAAGATTTTTAGAGCAATTCAATCCTAGTGACATAGATGCAGTCTTGATGGATGGAAAAATAGCTGAAGATAAAGGAGCAATGGTTGTATCTAGAATAAAACAATTCAATAAGGATATAAGAATTCTGGTCGTAGCCAATAATGATAACCCAAAAAATATAATCTTAGAGTATGGAGCGGATGACTTTATAATAAAACCAGTAGGTGGAGAAACACTTCTAAGCAAGATAAATATGCTGATTCACGCTAAGCTAAACTCTTAAATCCGTAATTAAGATGTCAATTATTGCAATTCAAAAATCAAATTTAAATATGGCATAAATGTAATCTATTTGCTCTTGAAGTCAGTAGAGATTCCAAAGCCGTCAACTACTTGTGCTACTTTCCGGCTATCAAAAGAAAGGTTAAATCAGTTACGTAGTGTATCTGAAGCTAAAAATGTCACTCCTAATACCTTAGTTAACCAAATAGTCAAAGCACATCTAGATTGGCACAGTAGAGCTGCACTTGCCAGGCTACACTACTTGCCAAAATCATTTTTGATTAGATTAATTAATGAACTTACAGAAGAAGAAATAAGTGAGCTGGCTAGGGATACAGCCAAAAATGATCTTGTTGATATAAGTTTGTTTCTACGGGGAGGGTTTACAATTGCTTCACTCTCAAATATTACAGAAACTTGGTTAAGAATAGCACAAATGCCATATAGGTGTGAGATTAATGGAGAGGGTTGTAAGGTTATCATTGAGCACGATATGGGCATAAAATATTCGTATTTAATTAAGGAAATCTCAAGATACCTTTTGGAAGTAGCGTTTAAAGCCAAATCATCTTGTGACGTAACCGAGAATGCTGTTATTATCACGCTTGAACAGCAATCACAATAAGAAAATCGCTAATTATTAACCTTGACTTTGAATTTATTTTTCTAATTTTCCACTAGAAACCATTGTCACTGAGTTTCCATCTAAATTTAACTTTAGTTTTTTTCTAAATCGTGGCAACCGAGTCGTTCATGTCTATTAGCAAGTTTTTATCGATGCAAAGCACATCTTAATGCAATCAATGTGCCCAATAATTTGCTAGCGGCTTGGGAATCATCTTTACCGTTCCAATCATAGTACGACATGATAACTCCAAGAGCACATCTGCCGTTATGTCCATCAGAATATCGTTCTGTAATCTGTCTAAACTGCTTACCATATGTACGCAGAACCTGAGAGATAGTCAGTTCTTGTCTTAAGAGCAGTTGCTGTCTACTCATGTTAATGTAATATAATTAACAAGCTATTTAGAGAATTATCTATTGGTATTGTTACCAGATTTAGCTTCAATCTAACGTTTTTGTATCTCCATTATTAATATAATGACTATTGCATTTTTTGGAATTTTTAGTGGTCTTGTCGATTGCTAACATCTCCTCTTCGTCGCGTTCTGTCGTACGATTTCAAACAGAATTTATGTAATGATTATGTATTTTCAATAAACTCAAAAAAAACAGAGTAGACAATTTAGTACACTGCTATGTCTACAGCCGACTAAAAAGAGTTATACTATAGTTGCTTTTGCATCTCTATTCAACGATTGTATAGTCGAGTTGTAAACTAATAATTTATCCATTTCATCATATAATTTAAGAGCATGGATTCCATATTCAGTAATTTTAAATATTTTCTCTTCTTTGATATACACGATTAGCTTGTTTTGAATCATCATAGTCAAGTACTCTTTCAATTGATTGTATGGAATATAAGTTTCATACATAATTTGAGATATTTTTGTACCCGTACGGTTATGGGTTGATCTGAGAATAGATGATATTATTTCAGTTTTGGATCTTTGTCTTGGACGTCGTAGCATTTTCTGTATTCTTTTAGTGCATTATTCTATAAGAGGCTTGTACGCAGCAAGCCATCTTTTCTATATTAATGTAATGATTATATACTTTCAAGAATGTCTAGTAGTGAAAAATAGCAGAGTAAAGAACATCGATGATTCTTTGGGAAGCTATTATGCGTCCAACAGAGCTAGCGCAGTTATAAATTATGATAAGGATAATAAAAGTATTATACAAGACCGTGAAATTGGCAGAGTATTTGCAGAATATAAAGATAATCTAGTTGTAATAGATGGAGAAAACAAGAAAGAACACGAGTATTTTATTCCCAAGACTGAAGTTCATCATTATGGCGATAATCAAGTTCATTTTAATATTTCTCAAAACACTTTGAAAGACTTCGAGATTTAATTGATTTGACAGACCGGACGGCAATTCGTCATTGAAATTGCGAGTCGAATAACTATAACTATTAAAATGCTATCCAATGACGTCGCGCTAAAATCTATCTCTATTTCTAAACCAGCCCAATAAGTCCCAGAATAACCATATGCCAAAAAGTAGCGAGAGTAGCCCCATTGTCTTATCACTACATATTAAACTTAACATATAAAGCTCTCCCAAACCCAAAGTTAATTTTTTAGACTTTTGAATTCCCTACTCATCATTTGTATGGTCTTAAACGGTTACAAAAGCCATAACCGCCAATGCTTATGTAATATGTTGTATAAAATATGAATATGTCAAAACGAGAACAAGAAAAAGCCATTGAAGACACAAAAAAAGTGGCTGAAGAAGCCAAGAGAGTAGAAGATAAAATAGATGCAGTTGATACTCTACAAGAAGTTGGACCCCAAGTAGCAGCACAAGAATTTCAATCCACAATCAATAGATCATTGGATGAAACTAAAAAGAATGTAAGAAAATCTATAGACGAATCAAGAAATCAAATTCCACAATATGCTAATGTTGTTAAAAATTATCAAGAACAAGCGTTAGAATCGACTGGAAAAATGGTGGAAGAATATGTTGAAGCTCAAAAGTCTGTAATAGATTCAGTTGTCAGCTCGTCTGCTGCATACTATGAAAATGCCAATAGAATGTTCAATTACTGGTATTCTCCAAGAGTCCCCACAGAAATATGGGCCAGAACAGTTAGCAATATTGCAGAAAATGTGTCAGCAGCAGCAAGAATAAGTAATGACATCTTATTCGGAAACATCAATGCTTTTGGAAATGCATTTGAACGTGTTCAACGACAAACAGAAGAGCTTTCAAGAATTAATGTGAATAATGCTAAAACAATTGCAAACACAGCAAGAGAAACCGCAGCGGAATTTTCGGCTAACAGACAAAGAGAAGTCTACAGATAGAATAGTCTGTTGGAATAAAAATCATCATTTTAGTTAGACACTAACTAAATGATGAATTAATTTTTTATGATGTCTTTATGGTACTGCTCTGTAACTTGTCGTATCTCAGTTTCATTAATAACAAAGTAACATTCAAAGCAAATCCAGTAGCATTAGTTCCAATTATAACCGGGTCAGATCTGATGACACCATAAACAACCCACAGAAACATTCCACTTGCAATCAAGATCATCAAATGAATGGACACATCGAACATTTTTTTGGTTTTGTAAGCTTTCATAATCTGGGGTATGAAAGATAACAATACTAGAATGCCAGCAACAGTACCAATCCACACAACTAGATTTTCTATCATATTTTCATTGATTACAACATTGAATAAAAGAGAAAAAATTAAGCAAAGATTGACTCAGTCGGTCTCATTGGCACTGCAAAGCATGCTATCAAACTATAAGCTTCTTACCATGAAAAAATTTCTTATATGTTGTCAATAAATTACACAGACATACATAAGAGGAGAAATAAGAACAAGCCATGTACACAGTAAACCAAAACTTGAACCTAACAATATTTAAAAATAGTAGAAAATGAAGATTAAATATTTCAATCATCTCTATGTGAAGAATTACTTTCGTTCGGTTGCTCTCTTTTTCGAAGTCCTGATGCAGCTCTCTCATACTTCTCTAATTGGACAGATTGGAGGAGGATTAAGTTTATGCCCATTTTTTTCAATTATCTCTAATACCCGTTTCGCTTCTGCCAAGCTGTATCCAAGTTTATGTTTAGAAATCACATCAGGAAAGCTTTGTTGTCTCATACTTGAAATTTTCCTTCCTCTTTGTAATCTGTCTATTTGCATAAGGATAGAATCAATTTTTTCATACGCTAATCCGATTTCTCCCTCTGTAGTCTGCCCCTTCCATAGTCTTGCACTACTTTTCTTTCGAGATATCTTCAAAGGAATTTGCATGAACTCTGCAAGTTCTTGTACTTCAGTTTTATAAAGATCGCCAATAGGCATTAAATCAACAGCAGCATCACCATATTTAGTAAAGTATCCTAGTTGCAATTCGCTTTTATCACCTGTACCTAACACGAGTCTGTTCATTAGAGCTGCATAATAGTACAGTATAGACATTCTCAGTCTAACCAAAAAGTTTGCCTTTGCCATTTTGCTTTTTGGAAGAGGTCTCAGGAACTGGTTCTTGGTTTTTCCCAGTTCTATAACTTTGTATTTGATTTCAAGTTTCTTTGCAAATTTCTTCGCATCTTCAGTATCCTTTTTGGGTATAACTGACGAATCTGGTAATATAAGACCAAAAACCTTTTCTGTACCCAATGCTTTGACCGCCAAGAGCATGGCAACCGAAGAATCGACTCCCCCACTCATACCCACTATTACACCTTCAGATTCTCTGGCTTTAATTTCTGACTTGATAAATTGCGTAATGGATCTAATAATGTTTTGTTTACGTATATCATCCATAGTTTGTGAAAAAGGTGTTCAAGGGCCTTTTATATATTTGATTAACCCGCTTAAAGAGGCTTATGTAAATAATCCATTGATAGAATGTAATTAATATCTCTACCTTTCTACTAATTAATGACTATGAGGATACTCATTGCAGAAGACGATCAGGACATATCAATTCTTTACAAAAGAGCTTTGGAGAAAAGAAAACACTCGGTCATTCTAACTTCCACTGGAGAGGCATGCCTTGAGAATTATTTAGACATATTTCATAATATGAAATCTACATATAAGTACGATCCTGCAGTCATAACAACAAAGGCTAAGGTTAAGTCATCGTTTACATCTAGTAAGACTATTTCTAGCTCTAATTTAGATAACAAAGGAGCAACCCCTCTTAATTTATACGATGCTGTTATTCTTGATTATAAAATGCCAGGTATGAATGGTATGAGTTAGCCAAAGAAATTCTGGCAGTCAATCCTTATCAGAGAATAATCTTTGCTTCTGCTTATGTGGAAGAAACTTTGCAAGAATTAGTGAAGCAACTTAAACAGATAGTAGAGCTAATGCAAAAACCCTTCTCTTTGAGCCAACTAGTCGACACAGTAGAAGATAAAGGAGTGTATGAAGAGCTTAAGAGTCTTAACATAGACGTCAATCGTATTAGGCTGCTGAACCAACTCATGAGCTAGTTATTGATTTACTTGAAAGATTACAGGACATTTTGATTTTACGCCAATATACCCAATTCAGTTTCGATATGCAAAATCTATCTATCGTAAGTAACGAGTAAAATCAAAAATTGGTTAGTTATTCTTCTTATTCATCTATTCTTCTTATTCTTTTCTGTCTTCTGATTTTATTTTTAACTCATCGACTTCAAGTACCATAGTGGGTAGCGATAAAGATGCAGAAACTTTCAGAGATTTGGTGAGTGTATGTACCGTAAATATATTGCAAAAAGAGTAGTTACAATTTCACCTGCAATTTTATCAATGATTCACACCAGGTTATGAACTCACAGGACTTCCTATCTAGAAGTCCTAGTTTTTGGTTGCTTATATTTTCTTGCTCTTACCAAAGAAATAATAACCCAAATATTTAAAATCGACGACTAAAGAGTCAATGTCAGCAGTTACATGTCACGAACTAAGATACTTATATCAGTTTTGATATCATTCGGTATTATAGTCGCATCTCAATTCGTTGTTCCTTTCCCTTTTTCAAGTGCAATTTCAGCAGTAATAATTGTATTGGTTCTGAACAGATATTGGCATGACCCAAGATCTCAAAACGAAATTATTCCATAGCCGAATAATGAGTAACTAAATGAGAATATAAATCACACTTTACACTAATTCAAGTAATTTCTCGCTCGAGCTCGAAAAAAATAATCTTACGTCCGCCACCACACAACCTTAGCTTCTGTTACTGTTTTTTGAAAGTCCTATTTGCATGGGAGTATGTGCAATAACCACAATAACTTTGAATGTTGCCTTTACCATGACATATACATTCGCATTTAGCACCCATTGAAAAACTTCTCCTTCTCTTCAACCTTTATAATCAATTTCTATATTATCTCATATAAGCATGTGCATTGAAATTACGTTATCCAACTTTAGGATCGTAATACGATTACTTGCTACGTTTTATAAGAGTCGTCCTGGCTACAGGAGCAGGGGTAGCCTGTCAAATATAAGTCATTTTCTTATTTATTGCTGTCTACCCTGTTCCTATTAACTTGAGTTTTTTTGCTTTTGTATATCCAGTAATTGCTGTTTCTACTTCTTTATTAAGGATGTCTTGGGTTATAGTTCCATATTCCGATTGTAACTCCTGCTTAAATTCCGCCAGTACTTTACTTGTTATCTCTAAGTGTAATTCGACCTTATCTTCTTTAGTCATTTCTTATCTCTAATTTTATGTCCTCTTTTTTTGATTATTATTTGTATTCGGTAGTGTGACGCCCACAGGAACAATTCTTTCCTTCACATCGCAAATGTCTATCTGAAATACATGCTAAAGATTGGTTTAACTCCTCTCTTTGATTATCGTCCGCCATTCTATACTCTATGTATCAATATTCTATTTATAGGACAATTTTATATCTCACGTCTTCGCTCAGACTGTATCAATATCATCAGTGATTAATAGCCATTTTTGGACGAATTAACTATCTGAGTTTTTAGGATCTTATGCTTATTCTCTGCATGCAATGTGAGAATCCCTGACATAAACAGCACCTAAAGGCATTCCTAAAGAAGTATCCCACTGTTTCAAAGGATGTGGAGTTCACTATAATTAACGTTAATCCTCAGGATTGGATTGCTGATATAGAACACGAAAAGACGAATACGGCCAAGAGTTGTCAGATGTGCTCCATACAAGAGGATATTAAGAGAGTAACTAGTCCTGGATAGACAGGTCAACCTGCTAGTTACAATCCTTTCGAATGGAAGGTAAGGTATTAATGACAATTGGAATTGGCTGATGCTTCAGTTAGGGACCGGCATGCACCAGCCAACTCCTCTGTCAACGAATGAAGTTAGGTTTAGGTTGCTCATAATAGAGCAACTTCGCTTATAATAGTAGCAAAGAGTTGGTTGATGTTGGTAGTTTAGACAAGAACAGCATCAACCAAACCCCACGATGCCTTGTCCGATAGATTTTTAATTACCACAGGTCAACTTTCTTAGTAATGGTTATAATGCTGTTACACGATTATGCTGCAGGCTTAAATATCTTGATCTCCTATTTAGAGATAGAAAGCCGTAAACCACTTTATATTGGATATCATTATTCATCTTTTATGATGGTTGAATAGGAGTCATTAGCCTATGCAAAAAGTATATGTCATTCTAGTATGACATTTATCTAAATGTGTGGCTAGATTCCTGGATACGCACGAGATTAGCTCTGGTTTTTTACGCCACTTTTTCTCTGCCAAACTTTCGAAGGTCCAGGGAAGATGATTTAGCTAGATATGATACTCCCCCTCAGAGTAGGGTATTGCACTGCTTTTATGATCTTTAAATCATCATGTATTGTGCTTTGTAATGCCCTGTCAAAATATATGTGCAAAAATCGGTTCAAGTTTTGGATATTATAGCGAAGGAATAAAGTACTGCAGCAGATGTGAAGTATTTCTATTTCATGAGGGTTATACCTGTCCGTGTTGTAAATGTCCTCTACGAACTTCACCGAATTATAGAAAAGGTAGGGAAAGATTACGCGCAAGCCGAGTGATACACAAATCGATTAAAAATCATTAAAAACTGGAACCTTCCCAGAGTTCAGACAGCATTTCGGTGCATGAGCAGACTGACATAATGCAAACAGATTAGCGAAATGAACGATTGGTTTATTGGAGCTTGATAGAGCTATAAAGAATGTGGAAAAAGTAGGAAAAGTTATCTTTGATAAGAAAGAGGATACAAGCCAAGTTCGATAATCTCTCAGTGAATAATTAATTGTCGGTCTCATCCCCATTCCATCTTTGCGCAATCTTTATTTCTTCAATGCATTTGAAATTCACTGTGCCTGGAATTCTGATGAGACAAGATTTAATTGATGGTCTGTTCTGCGGGTCGCCTTTCTTACCTGTAAAAAAGCCTTTAGCAAATTGCATAAATCGAGAATTTAGATCTTTCTTATTAGAATCCGATAAACTGAGCAAATCGACCTATCTCTTCGAGAATAAATCCCCTTACTGGTTGATGATAAATGTGATAGCCATTACCTGTCCAAAGAACATTCGGTTTAGCACCATAAAACTTGTTATTTATCTTATGTTGGGAGAATGTCTAAGACAAATTGGGTAAGGCCGCTGATATTTCTTTCACCTATAAATAGTTTGTAAACTGCCTTCAATGATGTACTGGATGGATTGGCATTTAGTATTATCCCTCTGTCTTTTAGACTTAAGGCATTTGGATGAATTTGAAATGCTGCTGATAGTCGCAATGAACAATATGACTCAGGTCAACGTCTACTTGCGAAATCCGCCGAGTGGAATGTACTTAGTGTTACATCAGGAATTTGAGACCCAACGCTCGCTCTTCGAGATCGTATTTTACCAGATCCAGATCGAGCTTGTAAGTCAAGGGGAATATGTTTCTCGATACTACGATTTAATATCCTTAGAGACAATTGAAGCTATATAAAGAATAAAAGGCAATAATATTCATAACAGGAACAACGACACGTAAAGCAAATGATTCTCGCGGCAGGGATATGAATATCTTTAGATTCGATCATATTCGCAGACAGCTTGGCGCACGAAGGATAGAATTTGTCACCGCGGCAGTCATAGGAGTAGTGTTTGCTGTATGTTTTGCACATCTGGAATATTACTTTATCAAAGATCCGGCCTTACAAATCTCAAATAATCAGGACGGCAACATCGTGGTAAGGACATGGATAGACTCAGACCACAGTAGAGAGACCCAGCCGATCCTAGGCAATATGTATCAATATCATTTATTTCCAATGTTCTTCATTTTTGTTCTAATTAGTTTTGCTGCGCTCATCGACGATATGACATTAAAGGTGTTTGGAAAGAACAAGAGAAGTAAGGCACTATTTCTTGGATTCGCTACTCTTATAACGGCAATAGTGGTCGAAGATTTTGCTTGGTTTGTAAATAGATGGTTAGCTCCTTTAGAGTCGGATCCCCATGGAGGCCAACTAATGCAGTACTCAGACTGGACATCAAAGCACATTGGAGCTATTGATGTAGGTAATTTCGTTATACCAGTTTGGTATTTATTAGCAATAGGTTTAGCTACTGTCGCATATTATGCGGCCTTCAGAAGGCATGACAAGTGGGACTACGAATAAGATATCTATAGGAACTTGGGAAGTAGTATCACTAGATTGAAATATGCGGGATAAATAATCGCGCACGGATGTACCTAAGCCACCAATTTCTAAGTTACTGTCATAGTTATATTCCCTAATGTTCAGTCAGCAGGATCCATGCTCTTAAACTATATGATGAAATGGATAAATTATTAGTTTACAACCGACTGAGCACTCGGGTCAACAATTAACGAGATGCAAATATTCTCTACCCGACTTGATCAGTTTTTGCTAAATCAATCCTAGTCAGCCGAATGCAATCTAACTTGGTGGTACTATTTGTTGCTCAGGAGATTCTTGTCTGTCAACAATCTCATTATTTCTATAGAACTCCATCTGCATACCCCGAGTAACATTATAATCTATTCGAAATGATTCATTTGAAGAGATGGGTATTAGCTCTGTATTATTGGAATTACAAAGATGACAACGAAGAACTTGTAACGAAGACTTCATGTTGTCAATACTGAAATAAGATGCACACCAATAACAAGAATTACAAATTACAAAGTAAATATGATCGGTGGGTTGTACGATCGTATTATTATTTTCTCTTTCTTTAATATTAGAAGAGAGCTTGGCTTTTTGAAGTAGCAAGTCATATTCTACGTTAAGTTTGACAGTTGCCATAGCATTCCCAGTGACATTCTTGTTTACAACTTTGTTATTATATGTTATAGTATGCTCTAATTCTACAATCTATTACTACTAATGGAATCATGTGTGGATTTAAAAACCATTTGCTGTATGTAATTAGACATTACATCCATATGTGTACGTTACAAACCCAATACATCCAAAATTTTTTTGTGTCAACAAAGCTTGGCCAAAAGCTTTATAGTTTTCAATTCCCGTATCCCAATAGCGTTTGAGTTATCCAACAAATTTATCTGAAGCAAAGAAAACAATAATGATTTGTGACGACGAGCAAGATCTGCTTCAAGTATTTGAGCTAGCTCTCGAGTCGAAATATAACGTGATTTTGGTTAGTTCTGGTAAAGAGTGTATGGATAAATTCATAGAAGAGAAGAATCGAGGAAACAAAATTCATCTCGTCTTATTAGATTATAGGTTGGGTGATATGTTTGGCGACTCTGTGGCTCGTACAATAAAACAGTATAATGGAACTAAAATAATTCTTATTTCTGCATATGATCTGGATAGTGCATTCGTGAAAGAATTGGAAGAAAACAAGTACATTGTAAAATATATAGAAAAGCCAATTCAAGTAGCTGATCTAATTGAGATAGTTGCAAGTACAATAAGTTAGACTGATATCAAGTATTACAACTGTATCGATAGATAATTCTCTAAATAGCTTGTTGATTATAGTACATTTACATGGGTAGACAGCAATTACTCTTAAAACAAGAATTAACGGTTTGAGAGATTTTACGAACATATGGAAAACAGTTTGCAGAGATGTGCCGACATTGATAAAAACAGTCTAATAGACATGAATGACTCGGGTATGTCAAATCGCCGATTACCTGGATAAATTTGGCAGCAGTAAATATTGGTGATTAATTAACCGTAACATTACCGCATTCCATTTTTTTTGTATTAGAATATTTCTGAACCTGTTCAGCATTTTATCAGATATCAGACTAGATTGTTCGGAGATTAGAATTACCTGATAATGCGCTATGAAAATAGAACCGCGTAGCCATCTAGCTCTGACTACTAAGAAATTACTTTCAAAGTAGGAAAAAAAAGATGAGGTTAGTAGTTAGTCTACGCAGTCCGGAACGTCATCCGCTAATCCACCTACCGTATCAGCGTGATCGCTTGGATGTCCTTCTTTCTGATTGCCTACTCCTTCTCTTGGTGTTTCATTATCGCCGTCATTTGGAACTGGATCTGAACTGTGTTCGCCTATGCCTGGTTGGTCGTCTTCATTCTGTGTTAGACTTGATGTGACTTTACCCCAACAGTTTGCTTCGCCCTCATCGTCGTCTGTCTCTTGACCCACACCGTCGTCTCCCCCTGGTCCATCTCTATCAGCATCCTCACCTGCATTATCTGGATCATCATTGTCTGCGCCTACTCTATCTTTCTGTGGAATACATCCTTCCGGTTCGTCATTACAGTTACCCATTCCAGTTGTCGCGTATGTTGTTGGTCCTATCGCCATAACCATCGTTATGGCAAAAAATCCTATTGCTAATAATAGGTATTTCTTCATCCATTTTTACAGAAAGCGGTAAGTTTTATATATAATTGTTCTAGAAAAGATAGAGTTCCCCACAAAAGTTCAATAACCAATTAGGTGTTTCAGAACTAAATGTGAGTCGTAAGACATCGACGACGGCGGTGGAAGTAGTGCTTTTCTAGAGTATCACAGTTTATATAAGTCAATTCTCTCCAGTGTATGCCGATATCTGCATAAGATTTACTCTTCTTTTTTTATTATGATAGAAAGTTTTCATGCGTTTCTAAGATATGTTTGATGAGTTATATCTGCATAAAATTTACTCTTCTTTTTTTATTATGATAGAAAGTTTTCATGCGTT
>Ga0105091_10000670_pt1 | contig 14428 bp, 15 predicted proteins | sample PPLLak1March2015_FD_87022 | JGI IMG/M metagenome (GOLD analysis project Ga0105091, IMG submission 87022) | Freshwater sediment microbial communities from Prairie Pothole Lake near Jamestown, North Dakota, USA - PPLs Lake P7 Core (1) Depth... | ecosystem: Environmental > Aquatic > Freshwater >... | reverse complement strand
TCCGCCGGCGATCCGCCGCGGATCTCCTCGATCGGGACGCGGGCGAGCCCGAAGTCGGCCGCCGCGACCGTCCGCTCCGCGACGCGTCCGTCCTCCACCTCGGCGACGAAGGTCCTCCCGCCGAGCGTGATTTCGTCGACCCCTTCTTCGCTGTGCACCACCCAGGCCCGCTCCGATCCGAGACGGGCGAGGACCTCCGCGATCGGGCGGGTGAGCGAGCGATCGTACACGCCGACGATCTGGAGCCGCGCGCCGACCGGGTTCGTCAGCGGCCCGAGGATATTGAAGAGCGAACGAACGCCGATCTCCCGCCTCGGCCCGATCGCGAACTTCATCGCCCCGTGCAGGAGGGGCGCGAAGAGAAAGGCGATCCCTCCTTCGTCGAGACACCGCTCGACCTCGGGCGGCGACAGCCGGATGTCGACGCCGAGGGCCTCGAAGAGGTCGGCGCTCCCGCAGCGGCTCGAGACCGAGTAGTTCCCGTGCTTCGCGACGGGGGCCCCCGCGCCGGCGGCGACGAGGGCCGTGATCGTCGAGATGTTGAAGGTCCCGGCCCCGTCCCCCCCCGTGCCGCACGTGTCGAGCACCCGCTCGCGGTTCGTGCGGATCGGCCGCGCCTTCTCGCGCATCGCCTCGGCGGCGCCGACGATCTCGTCGACCGTTTCCCCCTTCATTCGAAGGCCGACCAGGAGCGCGGCGATCTGCGCGTCGGTACCCCGACCCTCCATGATCGCGGCGATCGCCTCTCTCATCTCGATCGCGGTGAGGTCGCGGCGCTCGTGGACGACGGCGCGGATGGCGCTGCGGAGAGGTGAGGCGGTCGGGTCTTCGCCGGGTTTCATGCGATATCGAGGAAGTTACGAAGAATCCTCTTGCCGCGCACCGTGAGGATCGACTCCGGATGGAATTGGACCCCCCAGACGAGGTGCTCGCGGTGCTGCAGCCCCATGATCTCCTTGTCGGCCGTCCAGGCGGTCACCTCCAGGCAGGCGGGGAGCTTGGTGCGCCGGACGACGAGGGAATGATAGCGGGTCGCCTCGAACGGGTTGTCGATCCCGCGCAGGATCCCCTTCCCGTCGTGGATCACGTGGGAGGTCTTCCCGTGCATCAAGGTCTTGGCCGGCCCGATGATCGCGCCGTACGCGGCCCCGATGCATTGATGGCCGAGGCAGACGCCGAGGATCGGGACCTTGGGGCCGAGGCGCCGGACGACCTCGACCGAGATCCCGGCGTCCTCCGGCCCTCCGGGACCGGGCGAGATCACGATGTGGTCGGGGCGCTTCCGCTGGACCCCCTCCACGGAAATCGCGTCGTTCCGGACGACCTCGATCCGCTCCCCCATCTCCCCGAGGTACTGCACGAGGTTGTAGGTGAACGAATCGTAGTTGTCGATCACGAGGATCATCGGACGTCCCTCAATCGAGACCGCGGGCGGCCGTCTCGATCGCCTTCCTGAGCGCGCCCGCCTTGTTCAGCGTTTCCTGGTACTCGAGCTCGGGGACCGAGTCGGCGACGATCCCCGCGCCGGCGCCGATCAGAGCGCAGTCCCCCTGCACGACGATCGTCCGGATCGCGATGCACATGTCCATCCGGTTCCCGTAGCCGAAGTAGCCGACCGCGCCTCCGTAGATCCCGCGCCGCACCGGCTCCACCTCCTCGATCAGCTCCATGGCGCGGATCTTCGGAGCGCCGGTCACGGTCCCCGCCGGGAAGCAGGCGCGCAGCAGGTCGAACGGCGTCAGCCCCTTCCGGAGCCTCCCGCTCACGTTCGAGACGAGATGCATCACGTGCGAGTACTTCTCGAGCACCTGGAACTCGTCGGTGACGACCGTACCGTACTCGCTCACGCGGCCGATGTCGTTCCGGCCCAGATCGACGAGCATCAGGTGCTCCGCCCGCTCCTTCTCGTCGGAGCGGAGCTCGCGCGCGATCGCCTCCTCCTCCACCGGATCGCGGCCGCGCGGGCGCGTCCCCGCGATCGGGCGGACCTCGATCTTCCCGTCCCGCTCCCGCACGAGCACTTCGGGCGACGAGCCGATGATCTTGAGGTCTCCGAGATTAAAGTAATACATGTAAGGGGACGGGTTGATCGTGCGAAGGGCGCGGTAGACGTCGAACGGGTCGGAGCGGAGCGTCGTCTCGAGCCGCTGGGCGAGGACCGCCTGGAAGATCTCCCCCTCGCGGATCCACTTCTGGATCCGCTTCACCTGCCGGCAGTACTCGCTCTTCCCAAGGGTCGACGTGTAGGAAACGCGTCCCACGGGCCGCCGCTCGGGCCGGGCCGGCACCGGGCGCCTCAGGCGCCGGATCACCTCGTCGATGCGGCGGGCGCCCTTCTCGTACTCCGCCTTCGCGCTCCTCCCCTTTCCGGTCGGGACGTGCGTGAGAACGCGGACGCTGTGCGTCAGGTTGTCGAAGACGAGGAGCGTGCGCGGGAAGAGGAAGAGGGCCTCCGGGACCGGCCGGTCGGCGCGGGTCTTGGAGGGGAGCTTCTCGAACGATCGGACGGCGTCGTAGCCGAGGAAGCCGACCGCCCCTCCGACGAACGGCGGGAGTCCCTCGACCGGAACCGCCTTCTCCGATCGGAGGATCTTCTCGACCGGCTCCAGCGGATCCGGCGAGCGCCCGCGGAGCGGAGCCCCCTGCGGCCGCGTCGCGCTCCACTCTCCCTTCGCCGAGCGGACCACCCACATCGGATCGATGCCGAGGATCGAGTAGCGCGCCCACTTCTCCGAGACCTCGACGCTCTCCAAAAGGAAGGAGTGCTCCTCCCCGAGCTTGAGATACGCGGAGACGGGGGTCTCGAGGTCGGCGAGGATCTCGCGGGAGAGGGGAACCAGGGTCCCTTGCCGGGCGAGCTCTTGAAACTTCGGCCATGAAGGAGTCGTCATCGGCGCTCCCGGTAAGAGATCACCCGCCGGAAGGGCGAAGAAGCGCCCGCCCGCTCGTGGGGAAATCGAGTTTCCCAGCGCAACGCGGCCGGTGTCAAGGGTTTTCCCGGTTCGTGCGGCGCGCGGAGCCCGGCGCCGCGAGGGAGAGCGCGTAGACGGCGAGAGAGGCGGCGAGGGCGACGCTCCCCGCGGCGAGCGCCGCGAGGTACAGCGCGCGCGCACGGACCACGAAGACGAACAGGACCGCGGCGAGTACCGCGAAAGCGACCCTCCCCGCCCGGAGGGAACCGGGAACCTCGCCGCGCGAGCGGGCCACGAGCGCCCCGCCCGCGAGGAGGAGGACATCGCGAAGGAGGAGGAGCGCCAGGAACCACCCGGGCAGGTCGCCCCATCGCCAGAGGGCGAATCCGGCCGCGGCCGCGAGCAGCTTGTCCGCGAGCGGATCGAGCACGCGCCCGGCCGCGCTTTCTGCGCGGAGCCGGCGTGCGAACCACCCGTCGAGCGCGTCGGTCGCGGCGGCGGCGACCAGGAGGAGGGCCGCCGCGCGCGTCTCCCCCGCTCGGATTGCCAGGAGGAGCGGCGCCGCAAGCAGGAGGCGGGCCGAAGAGAGGAGGTTGGGGAGAGCGCGAAGCGGGCGCGCGTTCATCGGGCCTCCGATCAGCGCTTCTTCTTCCCCGCGTTCAGGATCGCTTCCGCGTGCGGGACGCTGACGGCGCGCCTCGCCTCGCCCCCCAGCATGCGAACGACCTCCTCCACCCGCTCGTCCCCTTCCAGCGGCCGGGCGGCGATCACGGTCCGCCCGCCGCGCGCGATCTTCTCGACGCGGAGGTGCCGATCCGCGAGCCCGGCGATCGCGGGGAGGTGCGTCACGCACAGGACCTGTCTCTTCGAGGCGACCTCGCGGAGGGCCGCGCCGATCCTCTCGCCGACGTCCCCCCCGACCCCGGCATCGATCTCGTCGAAGACCGCGGTCGGCGCCGGCGCCGCGTCCGCGAGGACCCGCTTCACAGCGAGCATCACCCGCGAGATCTCTCCCCCCGATGCGACGCGCCGGAGGGCGAGGAGCGGCTCCCCCTTGTTCGCCGCGAAGAGGTACTCGACCCGGTCGATGCCGTCCCGTCCCGCGCGAAAGCGCTTCTTCCCGATCGCGATCTCGCCCGCCTCGTCCTCCTCCGGCTCGACCTCGACGCCGAAGCGGGCGGCCGGGAGGGCGAGGGGGCGCACGCCCTTCTCGATCGCCTCGGCGAGGAGGCGCGCGTTCTTCTTTCGGGCGGCCGTGAGGGCGGTCGCGGCCGAGGCCGCCTCCGCGGAGCACCGAGCTTCTTCCGCCCGGAGCTCCCCGAGAGCCTCCTCCCCGCCGTCGATCAGCGCGACCTCGCCCCGAATCGTCTCCCGATAGGCGAGGATTTCGCCGACGTCCTTCCGGTGCTTCCGCTCGAGGGCGGCAATCGCTTCGAGGCGCGCGATCGCGCGGTCGATCGCCTCCGGCGGCGCGTCGATCCGCTTCGCGAGGCGGTCGATCGCCCCCAAGGCCTCCTCGATCTCGACGAGCGCTCGCCGGCACGCCTCGGCCGCGGCGGCTGCATCCGCTTCCTCCCCGAATCGCCCGGCCCGGTCCGCCGCTTCGCCGAGCAGGTCGACCGCGCTCCGATCCCCCTCCCGAAGCGCTTCCCGTACGAAGTGAATCGCCTCGCGGAGCCGCTCCGCCTCCTTCAGCACGCGGACCGTCCCTTCGAGCTCTTCCTTCTCCCCCGGGCGGAGCCGCGCCTCGTCGATCTCGCGCGCCTGCCATCGGAGGAAGTCCTCACGCTCCCGCGCGCTCTGCGTCCTTTCCTCCGCCGAGAGGAGCGCCGCGCGCGCCCCCCGAAGCGCCTCGAGAGCGGCCCGGAAGCGCCGGCGCTCCTCCCCGGCGCCGGCGAACGCGTCGAGGTAGGCCCGCTGCAGCGCGCCGTCGAGCAGGTTCTCCCTCTCCTGCTGCCCGTGGAAGTCGACGAGCGCCGTCCCGATCGCCCGGAGCCTCTCCATCGGGACGAGCCGCCCGTTCACCTCCGCCCGGGCGCGCCCCGACCGGGGGATTCGCCTCTCGAGGAGGAGCATCCGGTCCGCGTCGAGCATCTCGGGGAACGGGAACGAAGAAGCGGAGGAGAGATCGAAGAGCCCCTGGAGGACCGCCTCCTCCGCCCCCTCCCGCACGGGAGGCCGATCGCTCTTCCCGCCGGCGAGAAGGGCCACCGCCTCGAGGAGCACCGTCTTGCCGGCGCCGGTCTCCCCGGTCAGCACGTTGAGGCCCGGTCCGAACGGGACCCGGAGCCGATCGACGATCGCGAAGTTTTCGATGTGAAGTTCTCGGAGCATCCCCGCGGCCCCTCCCCTCCCCTATTCCCGTTTCCCCCAGTGCAGCTTGCGGCGCAGGACCTCGTGGAAGTCGAGCCCGCCGACGCGGACGAGCCGCGTCACCCGACGCGAGGCCTGCACCCGAAGGACCGCGCTCTCGTCGAGCAGATACGAGTCCTGTCCGTCGACGGCGAGCCGGAGCTCTTCGTCCGCCTGCGTGCACTCCACGCGGACGTGCTCGGTCTCCGGCAGAATGAGGGGCCGGAGCCCGAGCGTGTGCGGGCAGATCGGCGTCATCAGGATCACACGGATCCGCGGGTTCACGATCGGCCCTCCCGCGGAAAGGTTGTAGGCGGTCGAGCCGGTCGGGGTCGAGAGGATCAGGCCGTCGGCGGTGTAAGCGCTGATCAGGCCGGAGCCGAGGTAGGTCGCGAAGTGCCCGATGCGCGTGGCGCCGGATCGCGTGAGAACCGCGTCGTTCAGCGCGTAGAAGCCCCGCTCCCCTCCTCGATCGACGACCGTCCCCTCGAGGTTCATCCGGTCTTCGACCTCGAAGCGCCCCGCGAGGAGCGCCTCGAGCGCCTCCTCGAGTCCGTCCGCGCCGATCTCGGTGAGGAAGCCGAGCGACCCGAAGTTGACGCCGAGGATCGGCGTCTCCCGCTCGCCGACGATCCGCGCCGTGCGGAGCAGCGTGCCGTCGCCGCCGAGCGAGAGCACGAAGTCGGAGGATTCGAAGCGCTTCCGGTCGAGCTCGTCCGGCGCCGGGCCATCGACCAGATAGACCTCGACGCCGCGGCGGGCGGCCCATCGCCTCACATCCGCCGCCGCTTCGTCGCACCCCGCTTTTCTGCGGTTCAGGACGACGGACACCTTCATGGCCACCATGCTGGCAGAGGCTAGCCGCTCCGGTCAACCACGAAGCGGGCGAGCCTCGCGAGGAGGTTCGTTTTCGTGTCGAAGGGGAGGGCCTCGGCCGCTCCGGCCGCGAGCTCCGCGGCGAGCGCCCGCGACCGCTCCGTCCCGAGGAGGCCCGGATAGGTCGCCTTCCCGCGCGCCTCGTCCTTCCGGAGGCGCTTCCCGGCCGCCTCCTCGGCGCCGGCCCTGTCGAGGAGGTCGTCCGCCACCTGGAAGGCGAGGCCGAGCCGCCGCCCGTAGAGGGCGAGCCGCTCCTCCGCCTCGGGGGGCGCCCCCGCGGCGACGGCGCCGGCGAGGACGGACGCGGCGAGGAGCGCTCCGGTCTTCCTGAGATGGATCTCCTCGACCTCCTCGATGCGGCGGGGAGGGTTCTCCTCCGCCGCGAGGTCGAGCGACTGCCCTCCGATCATCCCGGCCGTCCCGATCGCGCGGCCGATCACCCTGAGCAGGCGGATCCGCCTCTCGGGCGGCAGACCCTCCGCTTCGCCGAGAAGAACGAGGCCGCGCGTGAGTAGGGCGTCCCCCGCGAGGAGCGCGAGCGCCTCGCCGTACGCCACATGGCAGGTAGGCCGGCCGCGCCTAAGATCGTCGTCGTCCATGCACGGGAGGTCGTCGTGAATCAAACTATATGTATGAAGCATTTCGATCGCCGCCGCGATCGTGTCGATGCCGCGGGCGTCGCCCCCGGCCGCCTCGTGCGCGAGCATCGCGAGAAGGGGCCGGACCCGCTTTCCGGGCGCGAAAAGGGAATGGGCCATCGCGCGCCGGACCGACTCGGGTCCCTCCTCGCCCTCCACCGACAGGCGCGCGCGGAGCTCCCGCTCCACGCGCTCCCGATACGGCCGGAGCTCCGCCTCGAGGGAGAGGGTCACGTCTTCTCCTCCGTGAACGGCTCCTCCTCGAGCTTCCCTTCCCGCTCGACCAGCTTCCGGACGCGGAGCTCCGCCTCCTCGAGCCGTTTCTCCAGGGCCCGGACGATCTTTGTCCCCTCCTCGAAGAGGAGGAGCGACTCGTCGAGCCCGGCCGCCCCTCCCTCGAGCGAGCGCACGATCTCCTCGAGACGCGCCACGCTCTTTTCCCAGTCGACCGTGGTTCCCTTTTCCTTCAAGCCTCAACCTCCTTCCGCCTCGGGAATGACCTTCTCCGTCCGCGCCTCCGCCCTCCCCCTCCGGAAGCGGATCTCGAGGAGCTCGCCCGCGGCGAGGGCCGCGGCGTCGGTCACGGCCCGGCCCCCCTCTCCCGCCCGGCAGATGCAGTAGCCCCGATCGAGGACCCCGTGCGGGTCGAGGGCCCGGAGGGTGGCGGCGCTCCCGGCGAGCCTTTCGCGGAGGCTCGCGAGAAAGACCGACTCCGCCCGCTCCATCCGGCGCGACAGGTCGTCGAGCCTCTGCGCCGACTCGCGAACGAGCGACTCCGGCCTCCCGAGCGAGCGGCTCTCCCGGAACCGCCGGACCCGCTCCTTCCAGAAGCGGAGTAGGTCCCGCATCCGGGCCGCGAGCCTCTCCCGCCGGGTGCAGAGAAGCTCCTCGATCTCCCCCCGCGCCGGGGCGAGCATTTCGGCCGCCGACGACGGCGTCGCTGCCCGGACATCGGCCGCGAGGTCGGCGATCGTCACGTCGATCTCGTGCCCGACCGCCGAAAGAACCGGAATCCGCGAGCGCGCGATCGCCCGCGCGACGATCTCCTCGTTGAACGCCCAGAGATCCTCGAGCGAGCCGCCGCCCCGTCCGACGAGCAGGAGGTCGAAGCCGCCCGCCCCGTTCAGGCGGTCGATCGCGGCGGCGATCTCCTCGGCCGCCCCCTCCCCCTGCACGCGCACCGGATAGAGAAGCAGCTCGACCGGAAAGCGCCCGCCGAGAACCCGGACGATGTCGTGGATCGCGGCGCCGGTCGGCGAGGTGACGACCGCGACCCGCCTCGGAAAGCGCGGGAGCGGCTTCTTCCTCGACGCGTCGAAGAGCCCCTCCTTCTCGAGGCGCTCCACGAGCTGACGGAAGGCCATCTCCAGCTCCCCGACCCCGACCGGGGTGAGCCGGCGCACGAGGAGCTGATACTGGCCGCTCTTCTCGTAGACGGTAAGCGATCCGTGCGCCCGCACCTTCATCCCGTCCTCCGGCCGGAACCGGAGGAGCCGGTTCTCCCCGCGGAAGAAAACAGCCCGGAGCTGCGCCTTCTCGTCCTTGAGCGAGAAGTACATGTGCCCGGAGGAATGGTGCGTGAAGTTCGAGATCTCCCCTTCGACCCAAAGGGAAGGGTAGCCTTCCTCGATCAGAACCTTCACGGCTGAAGTGATCTCGCCGACCGTGTAGACCCGTTCCTCCGGCAGGGGGAGCGGCCGGATCGTCGATCTCATCGGTCGCCCCCGGCGGCGCTCGCCGCGGCGCTCGCCGCGGCGCGGAGCAGAACGGCGGTCGTAACCGGCCCGACCCCACCGGGGACCGGCGTGATGCGAGAACAGGCCGGCTCCGCCGATTCGAACCGGACGTCCCCCGCGAGCCTCCATCCCTTTTTGGCGGACGGGTCCTCGATCGCGTGCGTGCCGACGTCGATGACGATCGCCCCCGGCCGGATCCACTCTCCGGTCACCATCTCCGGCCTCCCGACGGCGGCGACGAGCACGTCCGCCCGGCGGGCGTGCCCCGCGAGATCGCGGGTCCGCGAATGGCAGACGGTGACGGTCGCATCGGTCCCCTTCCGGAGGAGCAGCACGGCGAGCGGCGATCCGACCACGCGGCTCCTTCCGAGGATCACGACGTCCTTCCCGGCGAGGGAGGGGGACTCGACCGCCAGGATCTCCGCCACGGCGAGCGCCGTGCACGGGACGAAACGGGGCCGGCCGGAGGCGAGAAGCCCGGCATTCAGCGGATGGAGCCCTTCGACGTCCTTCGCCGGATCGATCCGCGCGAAGATCGCCGCCTCGTCGGCGCCGGGCGGGAGCGGGAGCTTGAGGAGGATCGCGTGCACCGTCCGGTCGGCGGAGAGCTTCTCGAGCGCGCCGCCGAGGGAGCGGGTCGGATCGGCGGCGGGGACCACGACGACGTCGGAACGGATGCCGACGCGGAGGCACGCCTGCTCGCGCGATCGGAGATAGGATGCGAACGAAGCGTCCTCTTCGTCGACGGCGACCGAAACGAGCCGCGGCTCGGTCCCGGACTCGCGAAGGCGCCGGACCGTCTCCGCCGCCTCCTCTTCGATCCTACGGGCGATCGTCTTTCCGTCGATCCGCTTCTCGTCCGCGCCGTTCATCGCCGGCCTCCTCGGGAGCGCGCCGTTCTACCCCCCCGCCGCGAGGTGGATCCTCTCGATCCGGAGCGCCCGCCCCGTCTCGGCGTCGACGTCGACGAGAGCCCCCGAGAGGCGCGGGTCCCCCTCCGCCGGCTCGAACCGGACCGGGAGCTTCGTCCGAAAACGCCGGAGGATCAGGTCGGTCTTAACCCCGATGATCGAGTCGTGCGGCCCGGTCATCCCCGCGTCCGTGATGTACGCGGTCCCGCCGGGAAGGACCCGCTCGTCCGCCGTCTGCACGTGCGTATGCGTCCCGAAGACGGCCGTCACCCGGCCGTCGAGGTGGCGCCCCATCGCGAGCTTCTCCGAGGTCGCCTCGGCGTGCATGTCGACCAGGACGACGGGGGTCTCGGCGCGGAGCCTCGGGAGGGCCTCGTCCGCCGCGCGGAAGGGACAGTCGATCGGGTCGAGGAAGACGCGGCCCATCAGGTTGAGGACCGCGACCTTGTCTCCTTTACGTGTGAAGAACACGCCGGCCCCGCGGCCGGGGTTTCCATTCGGGTAGTTGTGGGGGCGAAGCACGCGCTCGTTCGAATCGAGGTAGCCCATCGACTCGCGGCGGTCCCACGAGTGGTTGCCGCCCGTGAGAACGTCGATGCCGGAGCGGAGCAGCTCGTCCGCGGTCGCCGGCGTGAAGCCGAACCCGCCCGCGACGTTTTCGCAGTTCGCGACGCAGAAGTCGGGCATCAAGCGGCCGAGGAGCCCCGGCAGGAGCTCCGCGATCGCCGTCCTCCCGGCCGATCCGAACACGTCCGCGATAAAGAGGACCCGCAACGTCCGCTCTCCCCCGCCCGACGGGGCGCCGTCAGCGCGCGAACTCCACGGCCCGCGTCTCGCGGATCACGACCACCTTGATCTGGCCGGGGTACTCGAGCTCCTTCTCCACCTTGCGCGCGATGCTCGACGAGAGGCTCGCCGCCTCCTCGTCCGAGACCTTCTCGCTCTCCACCATGATGCGGATCTCGCGCCCCGCCTGGATCGCGAAGCACTTGTCGACCCCCTTGAACGAGGTCGCCAGCGTCTCGAGCTTTTCGAGGCGCCGCACGTACGTCTCGAGCGTCTCCCCGCGCGCCCCGGGCCTCGCTCCCGAGATCGCGTCGGCCGCCTGCACGAGCGGCGCGTAGAGCGAGATCGCCTCGACGTCGTCGTGGTGCGCCCGGATCGCGTTCACGACCTGCGGCGGCTCCCCGCACCGCTCCGCCACGTCGCCGCCGATCAGCGAATGGATCCCCTCCGTCTCGTGCGTGAGGGCCTTGCCGATGTCGTGCAGGATCCCCGCCCGCTTCGCGATCTGCGGGTCGAGCCGGAGCTCGGAGGCCATCAGCCCGCAGAGCCAGGCCACTTCCTTCGCGTGCTGCAGCACGTTCTGGCCGTACGAGGTCCGGAAATGGAGCCTCCCGAGCAGCTTCACGAGGTCCTCGTGCAGGCCGACGATGCCGATCTCGAGCACCGTCTGCTCGCCGATCTCCACGATCCGCTCGTCGAGCTCCTTCTGCACCTTGACGACGAGCTCCTCGATCCGGCCCGGATGGATACGGCCGTCCGAGATCAGGCGCTCCAGGCTGAGACGCGCCACCTCGCGCCGGATCGGATCGAACCCGGAGAGGACGACCGCGCCGGGCGTGTCGTCGATGATGACGTCGACCCCCGTGGCCGTCTCGAACGAGCGGATGTTCCGCCCCTCGCGCCCGATGATTCTCCCCTTCATCTCGTCGTTCGGAAGGGTGACGACCGACACGGTGTTCTCGACCGCGTGGTCGGCCGCGCACCTCTGGATCGCCTGCGTGATGATCTTCTTCGCCTCTTTTTCGGCGGTCCGCTTCGCCTCCTCGCGGATCTGCCGGAGCGTGCCGGAGGCCTCGTGCCGCGCCTCCTCCTCGAGGTTCTGCATCAGGAGGTGCTTCGCCTCGGCGGTCGATAGGCCGGCGATCCGCTCGAGCTGCCGGTTCTCCTTCTCGACCAGGGCCTTCACCTCTTCCTCCGCCCGCCCCAGCTCCTCCTCGCGCTTCGCGATCACGACCTCGCGCCGCTTCGATTCGGTCTCCTTCTTCTCGAGCAGCTCGACCCGGCGGTTCAAGCTGGCTTCCTTCTCGGCGAATCGCTTGTCGAGCTTCTCCATCTCCTTCCGGCGGGAGGCGGTTTCCTGCTCGAACTTCTCCTTCGCCCGATACCACTCTTCCTTCGCCTCGAGGATCGCTTCTTTCTTCCGCGTTTCCGCTTCTTTTTTCGCCTCGTCGATGATGCGCGTCGCGATGTTCTGCGCCGAGCCGAGGCGGCCTCGGCCGAGACGCCACTGAATGAACCAGGCGACGGCGAACAGAACCGCTCCGATAAGCACCCCGACGCCGATGGATGCGAGATTCATGATCCGCTCCCTCCCAGGGAAGATCCCATCTATGTGAACGCGGGGCGCGCGGCGCGGGGGGGCGCCTCACGCCCAGGGAAAAAAACAAGCCCTGCCCAGGCCGGCTCGCCGTTCGCGGGCGAGCCTGCCGCGGGCAGGGCCTGCGTTTTCCGGACCGCTTCGACGTCGGGCGCGGCGCCCCGGGGGCCCCGCCTCAATCGTTCGTCTTCTCCTCCAGCATGCCGGCGAGCTCGGTCGCCCTCTCATCCACCATCCGCTGCCACGATTCGAGATCGCCGCGAGCCTTGTGCAGCTCGTCCGCGATATTGATCGCCGCGAGTATGGCGACCTTGGTGGAAGAAGTGACCGTGCCTCGCCCCTGGAGCTCGCGCATCTTCCCGTCCACGTAGCGGGCGATCCGCTCGATGTACTCGGGATCTTCGGTCGCGCGGATGTTGTAGTCGCTCCCGAAGATGGTGACCTTCGCGCTTTTCTCTAGAGGATCCAATGGTTCCTCACGAACGAACGATCGCAATCCGACGTCCGAGTTGTCTTTCGGAATCCGCCTCCCGGCGCCTGCCCGCCTCGAGGGCGACCGACCGAACGAACCGATCTATGTGAAAAACCGGAGCGCCTAAACCTCGACCGAACGGATTCGCTCGAGCATCCGGCCCACCTGCTGGCGGGCCTGATCGTGGCTCTTACGGTACCTTTCGTTTTCCGACTCGAGGACGAGGAGGCGCTTGTCCGCCTCGCGGAGCCGGGCCACCTCTCCCTCGAGGGCGCCGAGCCTCTCTTCGAGGGCGCGCCGATCCGATTCCCATCCGCGGCGCTCCCGCTCGTGCCGGAGGAGCCGCTCGCGCACGAGGGCGATCTGCTCGTCCAGACGGAGGAAGTTCGCGTGCTCCATGAGAGAGCGCTCCTTATCGCCTCAAAACATAGCACATCCGGCGCGGACCGCCACGGGAAAACGCCGCCGCCGGGGGATTCTACTCCCTCGCGGCGAGCGCCCCTTTGGCCGTTTCGACCAGCTGCCGGAAGGCCGCCTCGTCGCGCACCGCGAGATCGGCGAGCACCTTTCGGTTCAGGTCGACGTTCGCCTCCTTCAGCCCGTGCATGAACGCGCTGTAGGAGAGGCCGTTCTGCCGCGCCGCCGCCCCGATCCGGACGATCCAGAGCCCGCGGTAGTCGCGCTTCTTCAGCTTCCGGCCCTTGTAGGCGTGCTGCAGTCCCTTGATGACCGCCCGGATGGCGCTCCGGTATGTGTTTCTCCGCGCCCCCTTGTACCCTTTCGACTTCTCGAGAAGTCGGCGGTGGCGCCGCGCCCCCGGAGGGCCGGTCTTCGCTCTCGGCATGTCCGTTCACTCCCTGCGGGTTCCCCGAACGGGGGAGGCCCGCGCTAATCGTCTTCTCGGCCCGAAACGCTCTCCGCGGCTTCCGAGCCCTGCTCTTTCTTCGAGTCCGCCCCTTTCGGGCGTCCCTTCGGGGTAAGGACGAGCGAGATCGTCCGCCCCTCCATCCGGGCCGGGACCTCGACCGCCCCGTACTCCCCGATCTCCCCGACGAATCGGTCGAGGATCCGCCGACCGATCTCGACGTGGGCCATCTCGCGCCCGCGGAAGAGGACCGTCACCTTCACCTTGTCCCGCTCTTCGAGGAACCGCATCGCGTTCCGGAGCTTGAACTGGAAGTCGTGCTCCTCGATCTTGGGCCGGAGCTTGACCTCCTTCAGGTGGGTGACGTGCTGCTTCCTCTTCGCCTTCTGGGCCCGCTTGGCCTGTTGATACTTGAACTTTCCGTAGTCCATGATGCGGCACACCGGCGGCCGAGCGTTCGCCGCGACCTCGACGAGGTCGAGGCCCTTTCCCTCGGCCATCGCGAGCGCTTGATCCGTCGGTATGACGCCGATCTGTTCCCCGTCGTCCCCGACCAGGCGCACCTGGGGGACGCGGATCCTCCGGTTCACACGGACCTCTAGCTGTTTGATCTCTTCTCCTCCCTCGAAGCGAGCCCCGTCTCCCTCCGCTCGATCTCCTCCCGGATCATTCGGACGACCACGTCCACCGGGAGGACGCCCGTCTCCCCGGCCCCCCGCCGGCGCACGGAGACCGTCCCCGCCGCCGCCTCCCTTCCCCCCAGGATGAGCAGATACGGGACCCTTTCCTCGCGACCCTTTCCGATCTTGTTCCCCAGCGTTTCATTCGCGTCGTCGACCTCCGCGCGCACGGAGGCCTGCCGGAGCCTCGCCAGAACGGCGCGCGCGTAGTCGTTCTCCTTCTCCGATACCGGAAGGAGCTTCGCCTGGACCGCCGCGAGCCACGTCGGGAACGCCCCGGCGTAGTGCTCGACGAGACAGGCGAAGAACCGCTCGAAACTGCCGAGGAGCGCCCGGTGGATCATGATCGGGCGGTGCTCCCCCCCGTCCGGCCCCCGGTAGGTCAGGTCGAAGCGCTCCGGCAGGTTGAAGTCGACCTGGATCGTCGAACACTGCCAGGCCCGCCCGAGGCTGTCCTTGATTTTGATGTCGATCTTCGGCCCGTAAAAGAGGCCCTCGCCCGCGTCGATCGCGTAGTCGAGCCCCGAGTCCTCGAGCGCCGCGCGAAGGGCGGCCGTCGCCGCCTCCCAGTCGTCGTCGCTCCCCACCGACTTCTCCGGCCGC
>Ga0105091_10000667_pt1 | contig 14441 bp, 8 predicted proteins | sample PPLLak1March2015_FD_87022 | JGI IMG/M metagenome (GOLD analysis project Ga0105091, IMG submission 87022) | Freshwater sediment microbial communities from Prairie Pothole Lake near Jamestown, North Dakota, USA - PPLs Lake P7 Core (1) Depth... | ecosystem: Environmental > Aquatic > Freshwater >... | reverse complement strand
GATGAGCAGAAAGAAATAATATTTTCACGGCTTTCATCGCGGATTTCAGATGAAGGTTTGCTGACGATTGTTTCTCAGCGACACAGGACTCAAAGCGCAAATCGCCAATCAGCCCTGAATAGGCTTATAGAGCTGCTCAAATATGCCCTGCGTGATATTCCCGTAAGAAAAGAAACAGGAGTTCCTTACGTAGAAAAGAAGAAGCGGTTACTGCGCAAACGCAAGAGAAGCGAAATCAAACAGATGAGAAGGCCGGTAAAACTCGAATAAATTCGAAACACGAAAAACGAAATTCGAAACAAATTCAAAATACAAATTAAAAAAATAAATAAAACGCTTTTAGATTATATCTCTATTCAGAGGATATGTGGTAAACAAAACCAAATAGACATACCTAATAAGATCAAAGAAGAAGCCCATTTTTTTTCTATCAAAATTCCTAAAAAAATAAAAGATAAACTAATAATTAAACCAATGATAGAAAGAACAACAACACAAGCGCCTTCTCCTAAAAATAATAGCCAAATTGGTGCGATTTGCAAGAGCAGCCAGATGAAAGGAACCTGCAATAAAGGTTCCTTTACTTTACATATGATGATAAAAGCAAAAAGCAGATTTAAAACAGCCCAAGCTGCATAAGACCAAAATAACGTTTTGAGATGATAAAATCTAACCTTTAGCATTCAACTTTCCCTAATTTTAATGCTATTTGGCTGCTTATCTTGAAATGCGAAACAAAAATTATTTTACCGAATCGTCCATGGGCATGCCAAGCTGCTTGTAGATATTTCGTCTTGCGGCCTTGTCCGTTTCAAGTATACCTTTTGCGCACTCGGCCACTTCTTTTGCCTTTGCCCTGGGGACAACCACGACGCCGTCGCCGTCCGCGACAACCACGTCACCAGGTTCAACCAGGGCGTTGCCGCAAACAACGGGCCTGTTCACCGATTCGATTTCGTTTCTGCCCGGCCTGATTCCCCTGCCCGGCTTCTTAAAATACAGCGGCACTTTCTCCGTTATGATTTCATCGGTATCGCGCGCGGTGTTGCTGGTAACTACGCCGACGCATCCAAGCTGCTTCCAGATCATTATATTGTTCGAGCCGATGGAACCAGTGTCTCCGTCGCCTGCCTCTTCGATGACGAGAACCGTTCCCTTGCGAATGAGCGGCGTAAACGGCTCCGGGGTAACTTTGTTATACGTATTGCCTACCCAGGCATCGAATGCCTTGGACTCCATTGCCGGCGCATGCGGTTTGTTGGTGGGGACGTATCGAGCCGTTACTGCGATACCGATTATGCGATGGGTAAAGTGCTGCGTGTCTTTCCACAAAGGTTTAATATCAGGGGACATAAGCCCGATATTCCTGAGGCCCGCCTTGTCCATGCCGTCGGTAACATCCGCAACTCGCAATCCCTCGAAAACTTTCAGCATTTCTGCATCTTCCTGCTCGGTGTAAACCTTTGTTTGAATATAATTTTTGCCCGCCCTCGCCTGGTTGGCATTCGGGTCTTTGGGCTGATTGGGTTCGGCAAAAACGGGTGCATAAATTATAAGGCCTGAGACTACAGTCAGAATAAAAATCCTTTTCATTATTTTTCTCCTTGCATAGTATTATGAACAACCTCGATTTCTATGATTTTTCCCGACATGAATTCAGAAGAGACGACAAGCTCTTTTCCGAGACGAAGTGCCTGCTCCATTGCCTCGGTATTATCGGCTATTATCCCGGCCTGGTCAACATTGCTTACAAACAGGTTGGCAAAAGGCGACATATCTACGGTATCGAGATAATATTTCATCATCAGGCGGATGCAGTCGAAGGCTTTATTTCCTTTTTTTCCGCCGACAGCGATTGTCATGGCAAATCTTGGAACCTGAGGGTGGGGATTCGGGCGTTTGAGAATATATTTTGTGGCCCAGAGACATTGGCAGCGGTCGATGAGAATTTTTGCCTGAGAGCAGACGCTCATAAAAAATATCGGCGCAGCGAAAACAAGGCGGTCGGCGGTGAGCATCTTCGAGAGCACTGCCTGAAAATCATCCTGTATGGGACATTCACCTGTCGTATAGCATGCGCCGCAGGCTGAACAGGGGACAATATTGAATTTGCAGAGGCGCAGGTATTCGGCCTGGGCACCGGCGGAGCTTGCGCCTGACAATGCCTGGCGCAAAAGCAAGTCACTATTACTATTTTCCCGAGGGCTTGTGGATATACCGAGAACTTTCATAATGCTGCCTTAAAATGGGTTTAATTGCGTCGTTTTGTTTCTCTTAGAATATTTTCATAAGCCGCGTTTATTGAATTCAACTCGGCCTCAATATCCGCGGTATCGAGGTGCAGGTCAGGGTATTTTTTCGAAAGGGTTTTTAGGATTTCAAAGTCTGCCTTGGCCCCTTTGAGTATGGCAAGGAATTTGGGGGCAGGCTGCTGGTATTTTGATTGTTTAATTTTGAGGTCGAAGTCCTTTACAACCATCTCGAGTTTTCGCATTGCAATCTGCAGCTCTTTCCTGGAGGCGGCAATTTTTTTGTCAACGATGACGTTCGAATCGCGTGCGTTGTATTTCGCGAGCAATTGGTCTCGCGAGGCTATAAGGCCATCCGCGATTGTGCAGTCGACGGCTTCATTAGCGGTGAGGGTCAATAGAGAGCCTGATTTGTTCCAGGTCTTTGAAACCTGCTCGCCAGGTTTTTTATTTACGGGATCGATAAACAGGCGTTTTGAATTTTCATTTACCTCTATGACTTCAATTGAGCTGTCAACCATGGCCCTTGCAAGCAAACCAGGCCTGTCATTTTGCTGTGCAAGAGAGGCGAGAAAGGCACGCCAGGCGGAACTCATTTTTTCATTAACTACATCTACATATTTTTTATCTTTGTTTTCGTCTTTATCTTTGGCCATAGTCACTAATGTGGCAGCGCCGATAATGGTATTTTCAGCCATATAGATTTTATTGCAGGATAATGCCACGGCGGCACCGGCGGATATTGCACCGCCATATTGGCCGCCTTTAACATAGGCGATTACATTGCAGTCGGCATCATGAATAATGACTTTGCACATGCGCTGGGCCAAATCTACCCTTCCGCCGGGAGTATCTATTTCGATCAGTATGAAAAGAGGACCTTCCTGAGAGGCGCTGACTACGGCCTTTTCGAAGGCCTCGGTCTCTATCTCATACATTATGGGTTCGTCGAGGGGAAGCATAATCACTTTATTATTTCTTCCGGCGTTATCACGCGTAATTTCCCACTGATTTGGATTTTGCTTAAAGATGCCCTTTTCTATTGTAGAAAACGTTACCAGGATTTCCTGCGGCTGTTCTTGAGATGGTTTTGCCGCGATATAGCCGTGAAGGATTTCACCTGTTTGGCGATTTTTGAATGTATCGGCCACGGATGTGCCGGTAAAGAGGATTAACAATGCCGCACTTAATGTAACAAATTCAATTTTTTTCATATCATACCTGCCTATTCCTAATCGTTACATTATAACATAGGTAACTTTAAAAGGGAATATACGAATAAATCCTTTTATTAGTGCATAAGGGAAGTCTTGCAAAAAGCGGGCATTCTCGTTAAAAGATTAATGGCGTTAATTTGATTTTTCTTGGAATTTTTTATGGCGGTTCGGTTTGTAATTGGCAGGAGCGGCACAGGAAAGACCCACCATTGCGTAAGCGCAATAGCAGAGGCACTTTTGCAGAAGGAAAACAGGCCGCTGCTGTTTTTAGTTCCAGAGCAGGCGACACATCAGGCCAGTGAGGCAATTTTAAAACAATTGCGGCTTGCCTGCGGCAGCAAAGATGGAATACTGCCGGGATATAACCGGCTGCACGTCTTATCTTTTGACCGCCTGACTTTTATGGTGCTGGGCAAGAATACCGCCAGACCCGCGATTTCGCGTCTGGGCAGGTCAATGGTGATTCAAAGGATTCTGAGGGATTGCTCAAATAAATTAAAAGTATTCGGAAATAGCGCCAAAACGGCGGGTCTGGGCAAACGGATAGCGGATACTATCAGCCAATTCCACCAATACGCAAATAGCCCTGATGACATTAAAAACCTGGTTAAAAATCTTAAAAAAGATAAAGACGATGCGCTTACGGCCGCAAAATTCGATGATTTGGGAATTATTTTTGAGCAATACATCAAATTTATCAAGGGCAAATTTATTGACCCCGATATTCAGCTTGCATCCGCCTGCAAGGCGGCAGCAGCGTCGGATTTGATAAAAGGAGCGAGATTGTGGGTCGATGGTTTCGCGGGTTTTACAACCAGCGAACTTGCGTTATTGACTGAATTGATTAGAGCAGCCCAAGATACGGAGATCGGGCTTTGCTTGGATGGCGACGCAATCGATTTAAAGAATCCTCAAAAGGACAAAATCGAAGAGTCTGATTTATTCGGCTATACGGCACAGACTTACAGCCGGCTTTTTGAGATAATAAAAAAGTGCAAATTAAAACTTTTGCCCCCGAAAATCCTGAAGGAGTCGGTTCGTTTTTCAAAGAACCCGTCACTTTCGCATATAGAGAAAAATTTATTCAATCAAAACGCGGAAAAAATTTCGTCAGGGGAAAAAATAAAAATTATATCCGCGGCAAACGTGCGGGCAGAGGTCCGGTTTGCCGCGCGCCAGATATCGAATTTAGTCAAAGACCAGGGATACAGGTACAGGGATATCGCCGTTATAGCATCTGATTTAGAGTCTTACGAAAGTTATATAAAGGGCTGTTTCGATGATTACAATATCCCGGTCTTTATAGACAAGCGAAGGCCGCTCAATGAGCATCCGGTAATCGAGCTGATTTGTTCGGCCTTGAATATTTTGATAAATGATTTTCCCACAGGCGAAATTCTTGCATATCTAAAGACTGAGCTGGCCTGCGTCCAGAGAGATGAAATTGACTTACTGGAAAATTATTGTCTTGCGTTCGGCATCGGGCCTGATGACTGGAAAGATGACAGGAAATGGGATTACGCGGGGCAAAGGGCAGAAGAGTTTTCTGAAAAAGAGGTAAACGAAATCCACAAGAAGGCTATCGGGCCATTGCTGGAGTTGAAACAAGAAATCATTAATAGCAGCAAAAACCCCCAACATAAAGTTGGGGGCTTACCTGATTGTTCACTGCCGCCGGAGCAATTTACAAAAACGATTTTCGATTTTCTAGAATTGATAAAAATCCGGGAACAGTTGTCGGGGTGGGTAAATGAGGCAATATCAAAAGAAGATTACGCCGCGGCCGATGAGCACAGGCAATTTTATGACAGGCTTATAGATATCTTCGATGAAATGAACGCGGCTTTCGAAGGGATGGCACTAAGCTATGAGGATTATCTTTCTATTTTGCGAAATTCGTTTTCGCAGATAACCCTTGCGTTTATTCCGCCGAATCTTGATTGCGTGCTGGCTGGTTCAATCGAGCGAAGCAGGCATCCTGATTTGAAGGCGGTTTTCCTGATTGGGGCAACCGAACGGCAATTTCCGCTGCCTATTGCCTTTGACAGCATATTAAGTGAAGAGGACCGGCTGGCGGCACAGGCCAAAGGGATTGAATTATCGCCGGGGGCCCGCCAGGAGCTAACCAAGCGGCCGTATTTGACTTATATCGCGTTTACAAGACCTTCTGAATTTTTATACATTAGTTATCCGCAGGCAGACCAGAAGGGAAATTTAATAGTCCGCTCGAGTTTTATTGATAAGCTTATTAAGCTTTTCGATGATTTGAAAGAACAGGACGCTGATTTTTCGACAGAATTTGAAGATGTGCGGACAAAATACGAACTCGAGGACATTCTCTGCCAGACGCAAAGCGGAAAAATATTAGAAAAAATAATAAAAGATGAGCAGCTTTCAATAATCGCAACAAGGGCGGCAAATGCAATCAATTATAAAAACCAGGCAGTGCTGGATAACAACATAATCGGGGAGTTATTTGGAAAAGAACTGGCCGGCTCCGTCTCGCGGCTAAGCGAATTTGCGAAATGTCCCTATGGCTATTTTATGAAATATATTTTATGTTTAAAGAAAAGGGAGGAATTCAAGCTCGAGCCGCCGGACCTGGGCGAATTTTATCATACTATTCTCGACAGATTTACACAGAAGATTGCCGGCGAAAAAATAGATCTTCAAAAAATCGCGGATAGCCGGGTGAATAAGATTTTAGATTACTTGATAGAAGAGGTTTTATGCGAGGGCAGTTTCATTTCGAAATTTGCAGCTCACGGGCCGCATAATGCCTTTATTATAACTTGCGCAAGGGAATATCTGCACAATTGTGTTATTTCAATATTACAGATGACGCGTGCGGGCGATTTTCGGCCGGTGATGTCGGAGATAATATTCGGCAAATCAAAATCCCAAGGAGAATCGATTGGCGAATTGAAATTGAAACTTTCGGACGGAAGACTACTGTCGCTTGGCGGGCGAATTGACAGGATGGATGTTGCCAATATCGACGGACGAAAGGCGGCAGTCATATTCGATTACAAGAAAAGGCCGGAGTCGTTTAACTGGACTGAATTTTATCATGGAATTGATATACAGCTTGCCGTTTACATGCTGGCAATCCGTAATGCAGGCGGTAAATTCGCGGATGAGATTGCCGGGGCATTTTATATACCCATTGAGGCAAGGCCAAAAAATCTCGAGCTGCGAAAAACCGCTGAAAATACAGATAAATTCGACCATAAGGCAAGAGGGATATTTAATGGTGATTACGCCTTGCTGCTCGATAAAGAGGCCGTAAAAGACAGCCGGTATTATAATTTTTATATAAAGGCTGATGGAACACCATATGGCAGCTACAGCAGGTTAGGATCACTTTACCCCGGGGATTTTGAGTCGTTTATAGATTTCAGCTCGCGAAAGATAATCGAGATTGCAGAGCAGATTGTATCAGGCAAAATCACAGCTTCGCCTTACAGGCTGGGGACAGATACGCCATGCGGCTATTGTGACTACAAAGCTGTCTGCCGGTTCGATTGGCAGATAAACAGATATAACCTGCTGTCAAGTGCGGATAAAGAGGGTGTTCTAAGGCAGATTAAAAAAGATGAGCCAAAGCAGGGAAAATAATAAGAGTGAGATTAAATGGACCCGGCAGCAAAGCCGGGCAATCGAGGAGCACGGCAGGAATGTCTTTGTCTGCGCATCGGCGGGGACAGGCAAGACTGCGGTGCTTTCAGGAAGCTGCGCTGATGTTATAAGCAATTTAAGCGTTTGTCCCGATGTCTGGAGCTTACTGGTTGTGACTTTTACGGAAATGGCCGCCGAGGAGATGCGGGCCAGAATCGCAAAGCAGCTAAGGATTGTAATGGAGACGACCAAAGATGCGCGGCTTGCAAATCATCTTCGCCATCAATTAATTCTGCTGGGGGCCGCCGACATAAGCACGATTCATTCGTTTTGCAAACGGATCATTACGGAGCATTTTTATGAAACAGGCCTGGACCCGACATTCGGGATTATCGATGCCGATGAGGCCAAACTGCTGAAAAGTGAGATACTCGAAAAGACAATCGACTGGGCATGGAAGCAAAATGATATAGCAGATGGATTGCGTCTGCTTTTAACGCGCAGGGACCTGCGTATGACAGACGGGTTTCCAGCGGTAATAATCGAGATAAGCGGCTTTTTAGACGGCATGGTATCGCGGCAAAAATGGCTTGAGCGGGCAAAGCTTTTTGCACAAGCCAGTGACATTTACGCGACGGATTTAGCCGGTGAGCAAAAGAAAATTATCATAGAAAAGCTCGAGGAGGCGAAAAGTAAGCTGGAATTTGCGGTGCAGATTTATAAATCAGAAAATACCGGCGGGGATTGGCCGGCGAAATACGGATATGGTTACATAAATACAGTCGAGAAGTGCATCGAAAATTTCAAGGCGGGGAGATGGGAATTTGACAGGCCTAAGGCGAGCACACCCAAGGACGGCTCTAAGGGAAAATTTATTTATGAGATTGTTAAAGATGCTTTAGATTCGGTAAAGGAACTTGAAAATTGTGCCATTTTGAATCCTGAGTATCTGCGCAAGTTTACGGGGATGACCGGGACGCAGACAAAAGTTCTTATCGAGCTGGTCAGGCATTTTGATGAGGCATATGGGCAGGCCAAAAAGGCAATCAACTGCCTGGATTTTTCTGACCTGGAACATTACGCGCTAAAATTGCTGATGACAGAAAATTTAGAGCCTACCCAAACTGCTTTGAAACTGCGAAAAAAATATAAATATATCTTTGTGGATGAATATCAGGACATAAATGATGTTCAGCAGGCAATTATCAATATGGTCGGCTCATCGGACAATGTATTTGCGGTAGGAGACCCCAAACAAAGTATTTATCACTGGCGAGGGGCACGGCCTGAAATATTTATGCAGCATCTCGGCAAGGCGGGTACTGAGCCGAAGTCGGAGTCTGAAGGATTGCGTGTTGACCTTAATATAAATTTCCGGTCAGAAAAACCGATATTGGATTTTGCGAATAAAGTTTTCGGCAGGATAATGACGGCTTCATTTTCGGGAATAGATTACGATGAATCGGCATATCTTAAGCCTTATAAACAGGAGAAATTCGGCAGCGAGCCGGCGGTGGAATTGCATATACTCGATGAGGCAAAAAATATTATTAATACAGAGCCTATAACAAACAGGCAGCTTGAAGCGGCAGTGATTGCCCAGAGGATAAAGGAGCTTACCGGGCCGGAATCAAGCGAGAGAATCATAGATAAAGAAACGGAAAATACGAGACCTGTTGAATACCGTGATATCGTTATTTTGATGAGGTCGATAGCAGGCAAGAGTGATTTTGTAGAGGCATTGCGGCAGGCGGGGATACCCGTAAGCTGCGATGCCGTAAGCGGGTACTTTGAGGCAACGGAAATCACTGATATGCTCAGTTTGCTCAAGGTGCTGGATAACCCGAGGCGGGATATTGAATTTGCCGCGGTGCTGCGAAGCCCGTTTTTCAATTTGAGTGACAGCGAGCTTGTAAGGATTCGGTTAAGCTGCAAAACAGAAAAACTGAGTTTCTATGACAGCGTGAAAACAATTTCTAATTCAGAAGGTGAGCTTTCGAAAAAACTTGCTGAAACATTGGACGTACTGGAGAAATGGCGGACAGCAGCACGAAGGGGCAGCCTTTCGGAGTTGATATGGAATATTTTCCGCCAGACAGGTTTTCTATCATTTGTATGCGCACTGCCGGATGGTCAGGCACGCAGGGCAAACCTTTTAAAGCTGCATGACAGGGCAATTCAATTCGAAGGGTTTGCGGGAAATTCAGGGATTCCATCTCTGAGACGGTTTATTGAATTTATAGAGAAGCTGCGGGCGGCGGGCGAAGACTGGTCAAAACCCCAGCCCGAGGCAGGGACGGGCAATACGGTCCGGATTATGAGCATACATAAAAGCAAGGGGCTTGAATTTCCCATTGTTTTTGTCGCGGACCTCGATAATGATTTTAGCGGAAAGGATTTCACTAAAGAATGTATAACCGATGAAGAGCTGACGATTGGACTTAAAGTCATCGATACTGAAAGCAACTCACGGCTCGATTCGCTTGCCTACCAGGTAATCGAAAATAGAAGGCGAAAGAAGATATTCGCAGAAGAGATGCGGATACTTTATGTCGCGATGACAAGGGCGAGAAATAAGCTTTTACTGGTCGGCTGCAAAGAGGGCCAGAGCGCCGCAAACGTACTGACAGCAGCGAATTGGTTCGGCGATGGGGCAATACCTTCATGGTATCTGCAATCTTATAAAAATCATCTGGACTGGATTTTGTCGGCATTAGCAGGTGAAACAATACTGCATCAAGTTTTTGAAACATCGTTATCACCTAATAATCCAAAAAATAATTTATTCAGCGTAAAATATTATAAAAAAGAGGATTTGGAAAAAATTTCCGGTATTTTACATAAGCCGGAAACACAAAAAAATGATAATCACCAAACGCAAATTGCTAATTTCGAATCTCTTTTAAAATTAAAAGAATCTCTCAATTGGCAATATCCGTTTGGTGAAGCGCCTTTACTTCCGGCCAAAAGAACAGTGACGCAATGGACGCATCGCAATGATGAATTTGCCAGGATAGATTATTCACGGGCGTTCGAGCGAAAGCCAAAGGTGATTTCAATTTCAAAGCAGGCGGACGGCAGGGAAATCGGCACGGCCGTGCATCTTGTTTTATCGAAGCTCGATTTGGGCAAGCCGATTACCGAAGAGGCGGTAAGCGGGCTGATAAAAAAGTTTGTAAAGGATGAAGCCGTAATAGAATCAGCCGCAATGCAGATAGATATCGAATCAATTTTAAAATTCTTTAAAAGCGAAATTGGCCAAACAATCCTTAATAAGAGTAATCGCGTTGAACGAGAATGGCCGTTTACATTGGCAGTGCCGGCATCGCAATGGGAAAATGAAATTGAAGGGCTAACTGATCTCGCGGGCAAGATGCCCGCGACACGAGAAGATTTTGTTATAGTCCAGGGGATTATCGATTTAATCATTAAAACACCGCAGGGGCTTATGATTTTAGATTTTAAGACGGATGATGTTACCCAGGATGAAATTCCAAAGAGAGCCCAAATGTATAAAAAGCAATTAGAGCTTTACGGCCAGGCGGCAGCCTCCATCACCGGCCAGAAAGTCATTTCAAAATGCCTGTATTTCTTAAGGGCAGGCCTTCAAATAGAGATATAACCCTCAAATCTCCAAAAGGAATGCCAACCCTCGTCACCCCTAAAGCATTAACATTCAGGATATATATCATTTTTAAAATAATATTGTTGACTTTTATAAGTCACTAATTAACATTTGGGGACATAAAGTACCGCCAAACAATGAAGATGAGGTCGATGATAAACATTAACTATTATTAAAATTTACTAAGGAGGAGAAGTCAGATGGCGAATATTTTTAAGGCTCAGGTGTTCTGCTTATTTATTGTCGGTATATTTTCCTGCTTTGCGTTTGCGCATGATGAATTGGTTAAACTTTATGGTTACAGCCCGGCCATGGGCGACCAGTTCGGGAGCTCTGTTTCAGTTAATGGCAATATTGCAGTGGTCGGTGCATCGCAGGCTGATGTTACCTATACCAATACAGGGGCGGCTTGTATTTTTGAATTTTCCGAAGGCGAATGGGTGCAATTGCAAAGAATTACAGCAGCAGACCGGGCCGCTAGCGACCAGTTCGGGCGGAGCGTTGTTGTTTTGGGCGATACAATTTTTGTCGGAGCTTATGGGGACGACAGTTCGGCAGGATCGGCTTATGTATTCACCCGTTCGGGCGGGGTATGGAGCCAGCAGCAAAAATTAACAGCACCGGACAGGGCTTCGGGTGACAGATTCGGCAGTTTTATCGCAATCGATAATGATAGAGTTGTTATTAGTGCATATGGAGACGACAGCTACAAAGGAAGCGCCTATGTTTTTGTTAAAAGCGGGTCAACATGGATTTTTGAACAGAAATTAACGGCCTCGGACGCCGCTTCACTGGATTACTTTGGCTATAGCGTCGCCATTGACGCAAATACAATCTTAGTTGGCGCATACAGAGACGATTATTCAGGAAAAACAGATGCAGGTTCTGTATATTTTTTTGAAAAAGAGGGGACAATCTGGAATGAGAAGAATATTCTTCGCGCACTGGATGGACAGGCTGCGGATTATTTCGGATGTTCAATTGCTTTGGACAGCAACTTTGCGGTTATAGGCGCATACGAATGTGAAATCGGCGGTGTATCAGATGCGGGCGCTGCATATGTTTTCAGCAGGACAGGCTGCTGTTGGTTCGAGCAGCAGAAGATATACGATGCGAATACAGCAGGGCCTGGTGATGATTTCGGCAGGTCAGTAGCAAAAAATGGCAATACCATTTTCGCAGGCTGTCCTCTTCATGTTGTAGATACTAACCAGGTCGGCGCGGTTTTCGAATTTGTGCTAAATGATGGTGTATGGCGGCAGGAGGATATTTTGCTGGCTCATGATGGTCAGCACAATGACAATTTCGGGGCAATAATTTCGACATCGGGCAGTAATTTATTTGTTGGGGCGCCATTCGATGGAGATAACGGGGAATCGGCTGGGGCCGCATACGTCTTTGGAGAGGCGTATTCTATAAATGGTGATTTTGATTGTGATTTAGATGTGGACTTTATAGATTTCGGGATTTTGGGCAATTCGTGGAGGCAGGTTGATGGATTGAGGGATATAGCGCCTGAACCTGTGGGTGATGGAAACGTAGATTTTTTGGATTTTGCAATATTTTGCGGAAACTGGCTTATGGGCAGATAACGGCCGGAATAGATAGGCTAAATTGCTAAAAACAGCTTTTTTTGTGAATTTTTCAACTTTTTTGGCTGGTGAAGGCCTTTTTTTTCGTCTATATAAGAGACGAGAACGGCTTGAAATAAAGGCTTAAATATGATATAATAAGACTTTTGGGGTTCACATCGCTTATTTACGCTTAATTTGGAGATATAAAATGAAATCTAAGAGGTTGAGTTTAATTACAGGGATAAGTTTTGCACTCATTTTACAAGTTTTGGCAGCCGGCCAGGCAATAGGAGTTGAGCCGGTGCCTTCAAGAACTATAAGGGGTGCGGCCGTAATGACACCGCCTCCGGTAATTGACACAAACGGGCCGCAGCCCAAGATTGTAGTTGAACAGCCGACACATGATTTCGGGGCTGTAGCACCGGGTTCAATGAGTACGGCCGTTTTTAAATTTTCAAATAAAGGCGAGGGAGTCCTTACGATTTCTGATATTACAAAGACATGCGGCTGCACTGTTCCGACACTTGATAAGAAAGAATACGCACCGGGCGAGGAGGGGACAATTACAGTGGCATACAGCGCCGACAGGGGAACCGGAGTAAGGACAAGAAAACTTTTTATTGTTTCAAATGACCCGGTAAATACGAGATTCGAATTGACGATAAAAGCATCTATCGCGCAGAAGATAGTTTATGAGCCGGAGAAGCTGGATTTCGCGATTAAGGGAGTCAAGGCGGGAGCTGCCGAATTGACGCTTAAGAGCGCGGATGATTCTAATTTCGCTATAAAGGCAATCAGCTCGACTGGCGAAGCGGTTTCGGCAGAGTTTGACCCGAATAAAACTGCCGCAAGATTCGTGCTCAAGACAAAAATTGATACCCAAAAAACAGCGGCCAGCTCCAGCGGACAATTAGAAATCACAACAACTCATCCGGAATGCCCGACGGTTACGGTCCCATTTAGTGTTCTGCCGAGATTCAAGCTTGATCCGCCTGCAATTAATATATTAAGCGCAGAAGGCGGCAAAGCGGTAGACAAAGACTTATGGCTGCTGAGCAATTACGATGAAGATTTTGAGGTTGCCAGCGCGGCATCGAAAGAAGGCATTATAAAGGTAAAGAACCAGGAAAAAATGGGCAACCGCTATAAATTCAGTCTAAGCGTGGTTCCTCCATCACAAGAAACATCAAAAATGTTTACGGATACATTTATAATAACCACAAAAGACGGCGATAAAATGGAAGTCGCCTGCCGCGGTTTTTACCAGCGGAAATAAACGAAAAATAATTGCCGGAAAATGACGGTAAAAACAGCTTTTATAGTCCTGCTGACCTCAATAAATTTATTTGCTGCTGTCAGGTCGACGGGGCAATCGGGGGAACAATCTAAGCAGGAAAAAACCTCCGGACTGGAAGCGATAACTCTATTTTTTACAGGCAATGAGCTGGGGGCAATGCAGCCCTGCGGCTGCTCAGGGGGCCAATTAGGCGGGCTTGACAGACGCAAGTCTATTTTCGATACAGCTAATCCACAAAATCGCCTTATTTTCGATACGGGCGTTTTGGCCGCCGACTCTACCGAGCAAAGCCTCATTAAATTTAACATAATCATTCAGGCTTATACGATGCTTGGTTACGACTTAATAAATCTCACAAAGCCGGACATCGATATTGCAGGGCAAACAGGGCTTCTGGATGGTTTAAATTCTGTAATCGGCTGCATAACAGCAGTAAATCTGGAGGATAAAAAACTGCCTGAGAGGTACGTAAAAAAATTTACGTTAAAAGGCAAACCCATAGAGGCAGTTATTACCGCAATCGAAACAGAAGACCAGATTTCAAGGCTTGGCGAGCAATTCGAATCACCCGCAGGTTCATCAACGAGTGTTAATATTGTGGTTTTAAATAATCGAGATACAAAGACAATCGGGAATATTGCAGAGACGAATATGGCCGATTTGATTATAGTTGCCGCGCAATCAGATGAGCCGGCTGTTATAAGCGAACCAAACAGCAATCCATTGATAATCGAAGAGGGCAGGATAGGGAAATATATAGGGCAGATTGAGGTTACATATGAGGATGTTGGGCAGAAACCGGAATTTACATTTACTTCTATAGCTGTTACAGATGATATCGCTCAATATAAGCCGCTGGTG
>Ga0105091_10000666_pt1 | contig 14448 bp, 15 predicted proteins | sample PPLLak1March2015_FD_87022 | JGI IMG/M metagenome (GOLD analysis project Ga0105091, IMG submission 87022) | Freshwater sediment microbial communities from Prairie Pothole Lake near Jamestown, North Dakota, USA - PPLs Lake P7 Core (1) Depth... | ecosystem: Environmental > Aquatic > Freshwater >... | reverse complement strand
GCGGGCCGGCCAGCGAAGCCGCGCTGCTCTATGAGGAAACGGCCGCCAGCGTGGCCGCGCGCGAAGTCCTCAAGGAACAGCTGCGCATTGAGCCTGTTTACGAGGCCAAGGGCCGTCCCACCAAGCGCGACCGGCGCCATATTACCCGCTTTAACGAAGGTCATTGATATGTCCAACTTGCCGGAAAAATCACAACAGATACTGCAAATTCATGCCGCCCTGATTCATCGCGTGGTGGCTGCATGCCACCAGCGCGACTTGGCTTCGGCGCTGGAGCCTCTTATCAAGGTTTCCGAGCAGAATGGCTGGATTGCCCTGATGGCCGCCGTGCGCCAGATACTCAAGGGGAAGCGCGACCCTAGTTTGATGAATGGGTTGGATGAGGAAGACAAGATCATTGTCGAGGCCATCCTGAATGGTATACGCAATCCAGCCTCTCTACCCGACCCCCAGGCCAAGGCCGATTCCGGCGCTGCGGCGCCGGGGCTGGCCGCCATGATCCAGGCATCTGCCAGCGGTGATGCGCAGGCTTTGCAGCTATTGGCCAATATGGCTGAACAAATGAGCGGTGCGGGAGGCGATATGGCGCGGCTGGCAGCGATCATGCGCCGCCTGGTCAACGGCGAGCGCGATGTTGACCAGTTGACTAGGGGCATGGGTGCTCAGGGCCAGACACTGGTGCAGGCTATTCTCAAAGAGCTGGAAAAGGGCTGAGATTCTTTAACCTCACGCAAAAACGGCTTCCCGCGGGAAGCCGTTTTTGCTGTTGCGAGCTTGCGGATTGTTTGTCTAGTCCTTGAGCGCCTCGACCTGAATCGTGATCTTCACGTCATCGCCGACTGCCGGGACGTACTTGGTGATGCCGAATTCGGAACGCTTGATCGTAGTCGTGGCATTTGCGCCGCAGGTGGGTTTCTTGTTCATCGGATGGGGAGCGCATTTGAAATGGTTAAGTTTCAGGCTGACTGGCTTGGTTACACCGTGCATGGTGAAGTCGCCATCGGCGCCGACTAGTATATCGCCGTCGAACTTGAGTGCCTTTGAAGTGAAGGTGATGGTCGGGTACTTTGCGGTGTCAAAGAAATCCTCACCCTGCAGGTGTTTTTCCAGTTCCATCAGGCCGGTATCTATCGATGTGGCGTCGATGGTGACATTGATGCTGCCGGATTTGGAGGCGCTGTCGAGGGTGATCTTGCCGCTGGTGGTGTTGAAGCGGCCGCGCTGGATGGAGAAGCCAAGGTGGCTGACTTCGAAGCTGGGGAAGGTGTGACGCGCATCGATGGTATAGCTGTCAGCAGCGAAAGCGGAAACGCTCACAGTGCTGGCGAGTGCAAGGGCGATGAGTGTTTTTTTCATGGTATTTCTCCTGTTAAGGATGGGGTTTACTTCAAGACAAAATGAAACTTGACCTGGACTTCATCGGCGACCACCGATGTGTCACTCCATACGCCGGAGCCGATGCCGTATTCGAGGCGTTTCAGCGGAAAGGTTCCGTCCAGGATGAGGGCGCCCTTTTCTTGTTTGAGAGTGAAGGGCGCATGTGCCTCCAGGGTTTTGCCCTTGATGGTCATCTTGCCGCTGGTTTCGAAACGGCCGCCGCCGAGTGCCCTGACCGAAGTGGAGACGAAGCTGGCCTTGGGGAATTCGCGCACATTGAACCAGCTCTTGCCCTTGACCTCGTCATTCGCCTCCGCGCTGCCGGCGTCAATGCTGGCCAGTTCGATTTCGATCAGCGCGCGTCCTGCTTCGGGTTTGGCCGAATCGAGATGAATTTGCGCGGCAAATTTCCTGAAAGCGCCCTCGACCGGCACGCTCATCTGCTTCGAGACAAAGGCAATGGTGCTTTTGTCTGGCTGCACGCTGTTGAATTCCGCGCCGTGGGCAAACCCGGCAGCGAGCAGGGCGAGGACGGTAAAGAGGCGGGTCATGGACGTTTCTCCTGGTTATTGAATGGCATCATGCGGGCGAGTATGTCGTCGCGGTCAATGAAATGGTGTTTGAGGGCTGCGCCCACATGAGCAACAACCAGCACCAGGAGCGCGAAGTTCAGGGTTTCATGGACTTCCGTGAGCAACTCGCCCAGCGCCTTGTCTTTGCCGATCAGGTCCGGCAGCGTCAGTACGCCAAGGTACACGGTCTGGAAGCCCTTGGCCGAGCTCATCAGCCAACCGCTGAGCGGGATGGCGAGCAGCAGCAGATAGAGCATTCCATGCAGGGTATGTGCGGCCCGTTGCTGCCAGAGTGGAATGGAAGCCGGCAACGGTGGCGGGGTGTGGCCCGCGCGCCATGCCAGGCGAACTGCCACGAGCAGAAAAATGGTGATGCCGAGCCATTTATGGTAGCTGTAGAGCTGGAGTTTCGAGGGCGACAGCGCTAACTCATGCATGTATAGGCCGAGCGGAAAGGCCGCGAAAATCAGGAAAGCGCTTAGCCAGTGCAGGAAAATGGCCGTGCTGGCATAGCGGGTGGGTTGTGTCATGGCTATTTTTCCAGTCGATTGCGGGCGGCGGCGAAGGCTTCGCGCAGACGGCGCAGGCTTGCTTCTGCAACGGCCAATTCGTCTGCTGAGAGTTCCATGAATGCCTGCTGCAGATGTGCAAGATGGGCCGGAAAAATACGCTCGAACAGCGCCTCGCCTTGCGGCGTGAGTTGCACGATCTGGCTGCGGCCGTCAGTGGGCGAGGCGCTGCGCCGCACCAGTTGCTTGTCGCTCAGGCGGTCGACCACGCCCGTCAGGGTGCCCTTAGTGATCAGGGTTTTTGCGCCGAGTTCGTTGAGCGGCATCCCCGGGGTATTGCCGAGTGTGGCGATGATGTCGAATTGCGCCGGGGTCAGGGCCAGCGTGCGGATGTGCGCCGCCGAATACGCTTCGAAGGCCTGGTAGGCGCTGGCCAGTTCGCGTAGTACAGGCAGGAATGGGGCTGCGGTCATGTCTGTTTCATTTAGGTTCTAGTTAGGACCATAATAGTTCGTACTAGAACCAAGTGTCAAGCGCGAGCGCCTTGCATCACAGCACACACAAGATCATGTGCATTTTTAGTATAATTTAAATACCTTGAAAAAATTTCCCCATGACCTGATTCTGGATTTTGTCTCCATGGCGCGTCTGGCATGTTGATGCAGCTGCCGATTTCCCGCCTCACTGGCACTACGTTTCCCGCCATTCCGGACGCGCACGCCAGCACCCAGCTCGCGCTGCAATACCAGCTTGAAAGTTCGCAGTGGTGGGATGCCGAGGTGCTGCTCGAACATCAGTTGCGGCAACTGCAATCGTTGCTACGCCACGCCGCCGCTTCCGTCCCTTATTATCAGGATTTGTTCAGGCAGCACGGTCTCATCATCCCGGACCAGCTCATGGCTGAATTCATACAACAGATTCCGATTTCCACGCGCAGCGCCATACAGCATGCCGGCAACCATATCGAAAGCACCGGCCTGCCGGCCGATCATGGCACTCCCACGTTTGCCACGACTTCCGGCTCGACCGGACGCCCGGTCAGATTCGCCCAGACGGCGTTGACGCGAACATTGTGGCTGGCTTTCGGGCTGCGCGACCATTTGTGGCATGCGCGTGACTTCAGCGGCAAGCTCTGCGCGATCCGCTGGTTCCCCAAAGACGTTGCCGAAGCGCCGGCTGGCGTGCAACAACCGAACTGGGGCGACATCGTTGCGCCGATCTTCGCGTCAGGGCCATCGGCCTCGCTCAATATAGTCGCGTCCATGGAACAACAAATCGACTGGCTGATGAACGAACAGCCGGACTACTTGCTGGCGTACCCCTCCAATTTAGGCGCCTTGGCGCAATATGCCTCGGAACGGGGCATCAGCCTGCCCAGAGTGCGCGAAGTGCGCACGATCGGCGAAAGTGCTAGTGATCAGGAGCGCAGCCTGATTCAGCAAGCCTGGCAGGCCGAAGTGGTGGATATCTACTCCTGCAATGAAGCTGGCTATCTCGCCTTGCAATGCCCAGAATCCGGTCATTATCACGTGCAGTCCGAAAACGTCATGCTGGAAATCGTGGACGAAGCGGGGCGGCCATGCCCGCCGGGCCAAACAGGGCAGGTGCTCATCACCACTCTGCATAACTACGCGACGCCGCTGATCCGCTACGAAATCGGCGACATGGCCGAGTTTGGCGAACCGTGCGCCTGCGGCAGAGGTCTGCCGGTGATCCGCAAGATTCATGGCCGCAAGCGAAATCGCCTGGTGCTGCCTTCAGGCCAGTGCATTTTCCCTATCTTCAGCGATAGAGGCGAGATTTCCGTGGCGACGGGGGTCAAGTTGTTCCAATACCAGTGCATTCAGCACAGCCTGGAAGAAATCGAGGTCAAGCTGGTGATGGAGCGCCCATTGAACGAAGCAGAGCAAGCCACAGTCGTATCCCTGATGCAATACCGGCTCGGTCATCCGTTGCGCATTGTCCTCAGTTTTCCCGCCGAAATCCCGCGCGGTCCCAGCGGAAAATTCGAGGTATTCATCAGCAAGATCGCGTGATGGCTAGCCGAGCGGGAGAAGGCGATTTTCCTCGCTTACTTGCCGACTTCGATTTTCGCCTTGCCACGCAAGCTTTCCACCAGCTTGGCTATCTGTTGGTTCCGCAGGCGATTGTGTAGCTGATCTTTGACTTTGTCATAGGCGGGCGGTTGAAAATCACGTACATCTCGCAGCTTCAGCACATGCCAGCCGGCACGGGATTGAATTGGCGCCGTGGTGAACTTCTCCTTTTGCAACTTGGTGATCGCATCTCCCAGCGGCGGGATGATTGAGTTGGGCGTAACCCAGCCCAAGGCGCCGCCATTGTCCCGGGTGGACGTGTCCATAGATTTTTCCTTGGCGAGTTTGATGAAATCAGCCCCTTTAGCTAGCTGCGCTATCACTTCCTTTGCTTCCGCTTCGCTTTTCAACTGGATATGACGGGCGCTGTATTCCTTGTTCCCCACCATCCTTTTGAAGTTTTCATACTCGGCCTTGAGCATTTCCTCGCTAATGGGATTATTTTTGAGGGTGTCATTGATGAGAGAATTCGCCAGCAGCTCGCGCTCCCTGATTGCCGCACGTGCCGCAAATTCCGTCCGCTTGTCGATGCCCAGGCGTATCGCCTCCTGCGCGAGCAATTCATTTCTCAGCAAAATCGACACAATCGCCTTGTCATCCGGCTTACCGCCGCCGTCCTGTGCGTCTTGGTGGATGACGTTTACCCATGCCTGTTTTATCGCCTGGCCATTTACCGTGGCGGGTTCTGCGGCGTGGGCAGCGTGGGGCAGGAGTGCCGCTAGGAGCAGGAAGATCGAATTGACGGGTGTACGCATGTAATTTCCTTTGTTTTAAATTGGCGCTTAATTAAAGCACAAAGGGCGCCTTTCGGCGCCCTTCGCGGGGTTACTGCTTAGGTTAGAACGCCCAGCGTGCCTTGACCGAGGCAGTCTGGTTGCTGAAGTCCTCTCGACCTTCCACATCATAGCGGGCGGTGATCTGTGTCCGATCGCTGGCTTGATACACCAGTCCCAGGCCGCCACGAATCAGCCAAGGGCTTGGATCGATGCCCTTGGTGACGAACGAGGCCGTAGGTGCGCCAGCAAACGAGGCCGTGATGCTGGCCTGGTCGTTGATCGCATCGTAACCCAAGCCAAGGTTTGCAGTCACCTTGGTCTGAGCCGACAGGGCATGCGTCACTTTGCCATCCACAGACAGGATAAGTTCATCTGCCGTCACCTTGCCAACGTTAAGATTCAGCGCGCCGGCACCGCGTTCCGAGTAGCCATCGACCTCAACCCAGCTATAGTCGGCACGAACTGACGGCGTAAAGCTGGTCTGGGCGCTCAGGCTCATGGTGTGGGCCAGGCCGACACCAGCATGCGCGCTCGTGCTGTCGTAGTCAGACCTTGCAACGCTGGTGCCGACATGACGACGGCCCTCGTTGTTGTGGATACCCACATCCAACTGGAAATTGGCTTCCGTCTGCGCAGACAACGCGTGGCTGCCGTAGAGAATGGCCTGATAGCTATCGACATCAGCATCCTGAAGGGCAACGCTGGAATTGCTGTCGATATTGCTGCGCGAGTAAGCGAAGGCCGCACCAATCCGGCTCGTTTCAGCAAGGACCGTATCAGCACCTACGACCAGACCATAGGTCTTTGCATCATAGCCTGTTGTGCCATTACGGTTATCCTGGTTCGCCCAACTGCCGAAAGGTTTGACCCATACCTGTTTGTCGCCGAGAGCAGTATCGCCCGAGGAGGCGCCCAGATTCGCTTCCTGGCGCGCTTGCACCACGCGGTTGACACTATGCATGGCGCCCAGCGTTGCCTGGCCCAGGCCACCGCTGATGAGCGGCAATACTTGGGACACTTTGTCAGCCACTTCCTGTTGCGTTCCCGCGCCGCCCAGAGAATAGAGGAAATCTCTAATTTCACTCGGCTGGCTGTCGGCGTTGGCCATCAGGGTGTCCAGCACGCCGGCCGCGCCGCTTGTGGAACCCTGTCCGGCGCCTTGTACCGCGGCCGTCACGCTGGTTATGCCGGTCGCGACCGTCGTCAGGTCAACGCCATTGGAGCCGTTATTTGTCGCAACAAAGTTCAATGCCAGAATGTTGTCAGTGACATTTATGGTCGACATGGAAAGTGTGTTGGCAGAAATTACGTTGGTTAATACATCAGTTACCAGCAGTGTGTGGGCAGGATCAGTAACTACCCGAATGCCTGTGCCGGCAGCTAGCGTCGCAGTGCCACCAACAGTCAACTTGCCATACGTGTTGGTGTCTGTTGCTCCGATTTTCAGCAGGCCCGTTGTACCCTGAGTGTAATCCCCGCTTACATTGCTGTTTACCATCTTGGTGTCTATGGTGCCATCGTTGATGACGTTAACGCTGCCACCTTCTCCGCCGTCGCCAGCGTACAAGCGGCCATCCAGCAAGCCACCGGCTTGGTTGTTGATGGTGCCGGTGCCGCCCCAGGTAAAGATCGAGTATGCATCCGAACTGGAAATCCCGCCTAACCCCGTGGCGCGAATGGTACCGGAGTTATTCAAAGTGCCGTTCAGTGTGCCCACATATACGCCGTAAGCTCTGCCTTGAGGGGCATTCGCCACAGCGCTGATGGTGCCGGAGTTGTTCATGCTGCCGTTCAGGCTATTACGTATTCTGATGCCATAGGCGTAGGCGTAGGCGTAATCGGCTGTGGCTGTGGCAGAATCTGCAGCAGAAATTGCGACGGCCGCATTGGCGTTGATGGTGCCTGAGTTTGTCAGACCATTCGTATTATTCACGTTGCCATTCACATTAATGCCATATGCCGCGGCAGTTACGGAATATGCATGCGCATTTGCATCAGCAGAACCTGCAGCGGAAATCGAGATTGTCGCATTGGTACTAATGGTACCGGAGTTGATCAGGGCGCCAGCGAGGTTCAAGTCGCCAGAGACATCAATGCCGGAAGCGTAAGCGTAGGCGTATTGTGTGGCGGCGTAATTGCCGGCAGAGCCTGTAGCGGAGATGGTGATTGACGAGTCGGCGCTGATGATGCCCGAATTGGTCAAGGCGCCAGCGCCGTTCAAGTTTCCGTTCACATAAATGCCATGGGCTCTGTCTCGAATATTATAGGCATATGCCCGGGCGTAATCGCTAGCAGAGCCTGATGCGGTGATGGAGGTTGACGCATTGGAGCTGATGGTACCGGAATTATTCAGGGCGCCGGCGCTGTTCAGGCCGCCATGCGCATTAACGCCAATAGATGAGTCGCGGACATACCAAGCTCCGGCAGTGGCGGCACCTGAAGTGGCAAGCGAGGTTGAAGCATTGGCGTTGACGGTACCTGAGTTGGTCAGGCCGGCATTGCCGTTTATGTCAGAACGCACATCGATACCATAAGCATTGGCGTAAGTGTATCTGGCATACGCTCGCGCGTAATGGCCTGCATCGCCTGTAGCGGCAAGCGAGGTTGAGGCATTTGCGCTGATGGTGCCTGAGTTGGTCAGGGCATGGTCACTATTCAAGGCGCCACTCACCAAAATTCCATAAGCACGGGCGTAGGCGTTGTAGGCGCCGGCAGCCGGCGTGCCGGTAGCATTACTAGCTGCAATCGAGATTGACGCATTGGTGTTAATGTGGCCGGTGTTGGTCAGGGCGCTGGCGCCGTTCAAGTCGCCTCTAACATCAATGCCATAAGCTTTGGCGTAGTTGTAATTGCTCCATGCTTGGGCGTTACCTTCAGCGGCAAGCGAGATGGATCCTGTGGAGTTGATGGTGCCGGCGTTGGTCAGGGCGTGGTCGCTGATCAAGGTGTCGCCCATGTAGATGCCGGTAGAGTATGCCCGGGCGTAGGAGGTACTTGCCGCTGCGTCAACTGTAGCAGACATCGAGGTTGCCGCATTGACGCTGATGGAGCCGGTGTTGGTCAGGCTGCCGTGGCCGATCAGTGCGCCATTCACATCAACGCCATAGGCATAGGCATAGGCGTTACTGAACGAATCGGTATACGAGTCTGACACGCTGGTACTGATGCTGCCGTTGTTAATGAAGGTTTTGGAGTAGGTGCTGGGCGCAACATATACAGCTGTAGCAGAATAAACATCACTTACAGTAATGCTGCCGGTGTTGTTGATCGTAACATCCTGATCGTTATAGCACTGGGCTGACGTTTCCGCTCCGGTGACCGGGGTCACGCCGGGGGGGCAAATGGCGGAAGCCATGCCAGGAGCGATAAATAGGGAAGTAATCGCAGCGGCAATGACTTTGCGCGTGGAGGAGGGTTTGCCCTTGGCTTTGGCCGTCTCTCCGGCAACGACGAAGCAATTGCGCACTTGATTCCAGATGACGCGGTGAGTTTTGTTCATTCTTTGTTAACTCCCTAAGGTTTATTAAAACAGCAAAAAATTCCGAGCCCGATTGGTCTGAGGCTGTTAAATTAATTAAAAATTTGTAATCCTCAAATGATAACTAAATTAGTTTGATATGCAAATAGGGGAATCCCTGATGGATTCAATCGTGCCATCGCGCAGAAAACAGCCCTTTTTCTGCCAGGTGGGCTTTGATTTCGTTGAAAATGGATTCGGTCGGTTTATGTTCTTTCAGCAGGCGGCGGAATTTGAGGAGTGTTGAGGCATCAGGGGCGGCTGCGGCAGAGGGTGTAAGAAATTTTGTGTAAACGGTTATTTGGCAGGAAACTGGCGCCACTTTGAAACGAGTCGCAATGACCATATTAAAAGCACTACCCGCAGACCTGATCGACAGCCTGCTGTCTGGATATAAGAAACCTGAAGACCTGAACGGCGAGAACGGTCTGCTCAAGCAGATCACCAAGGTGTTGGTCGAGCGTGCCCTGCACGTCGAAATGGCCGCGCACCTTGGCTGTGGCAAACATGAGATGGTTTGCGGGCAACAACCGTAACGGCACCAGCCGCAAGACGCTCAAGGGAGAGTTCGGTGAGTTGCCTATCGAGATACCCCGCGACCGCCATGGCAGCTTCGAGCCGCAACTCATCGCCAAGTATCAAACCCGCTGGACGGGCTTCGACGACAAGATTCTGTCCCTGGATACGCGCGCGGCATGACGGTGCCCTCCTGCGGCATGGAAGTTTTTAAAAACCCGAAGGAGGCGCCGAATTGCTAATTGTTTAGCGCTTCCAATGTCAGGTTAAGCCTTTCAATGCGTTATTTGCAAGCGATCTCAGTTCTTCTAAGATTGCAGACAGTTCACGTGATACAAAACTTAAGTCCCCTTTACAGGATGCTTGGGATAGCGCAGAAATGCGCTGCTCGTAATTTTTTGGACGAATGGGGAGGCCAAGAATGAGCCTGGAGCCCCCCCTTTCTAATACCGGATACATCCTGTTTATTGAAAATATGATTATATTTGCATGAAAAACAAATCCTGAGCACAGTGCAAATAGATATTGCATATCTATTGCTTTTCTAATTTTGTTGGCGTGCATGACGGTAATTGTTGCTTGTGTCAGAAAATAATTCGTCAATGAACTCATTAGTAAATGGGGGAAAGGTTCTGCCAGTCTCCTCAGTTTGCTCACGCTTTCATCTTTCTCAGAGCACAATTCAAGGTAGATTATGTGGCTTATCTGACCAGTACTTAAATCGCCATGCGGGAATAATGGCCTAATTGACCAGCGAAAGTTTCCTTCCTTGGCCATAATTATTTCCCTAGAAACCGAACTTAAGTCTTTCTGAAATATTTCAATTTTTTTCCCTGCTACTTGTGCAACAACGAAACCCGCATCGACTCGAATATTCGCTGAATCCGTGAATTGTTTTATGGTGTCCACGATGAGTGGTGCTGGAAGTAGATCGCCACTGCTGCGACACAAAACAAAATCGTAATCTGAGTTTTCATCAGCGATGCGAAGTCCCCGAGAGCCACCGAGTCCAACTGCTACAACGCCATTGATCGAGGATAGTGCCTTGATGAATTCCTGCATGGATTTATAGCTTAATTCGAATTCCAGTAATTAAAACGATTTCCAAAAAACTGTAAACGCTGCTCAATCTCTTCTATTTGTGCGTCATTTAACACTTCTTTGTATCGACCAATCCGGCTGGTAGAAATAGACTCCGTATAGGAGTCAGACCAAAAAGCACCGCTAAATGGGTCTTCCTCTCTAATTTGTTTGTTGAAATTTTGGGAAGATGCATGTTCAGGTAAAAACTCTACAGCGCGATCCGCATCATAACGAGCACCCGAAAATTGACTGATACGTAATAGTTGCGTACCTGGCGAATTCACAAAATCCTCATATTTAACAAATATTAATCGATTATCAAAATGTTCTATATTATTTATGATGTCGATGTAATAAGAACTATAGTTATCACAGTGCTGTTTTACGTTCACAATTTCTGTCTGAGGACTGGATATGTTGCTCTCCTTATGGCGCTCAGCAACCTTAATGATTGAAGCAATCACATCACGAGGATCACGAACTATCACAATAAACTTAAAATTCTGGAAATGTTTTGATAATTCAAAAAAATAGTACGTTAATTCCGGGTGTTTAAGAATAAGCTTTTCTGGATCATTATATTTCACAGAAACTAATGAGATATATTGGCGAATATTAAGCCATATCAATTCCCTGAAGTTCCTTACATCGCCAAACTGGTCTGCATGTCGTACATTGTAACGCGTGAGGTTCCACCGGTAGAGGCGCATAATATCCGACAGGAACCAACTTTCTGAAATGTAGGGGTTGCTGTTTTCTGCAGTGCACAATGCGCGATGTATTACAGTAGTGCCACTACGCATCGCGCCCCCAACAAAAAGAACATTATGCTGATATCCTGCTGAGTTTTTTTCTAAAGAATTATTTCCCATACATCACTCCTAAACAAAGCACTGAACAAGATAAGTTCAGTGCTTAGGTTTCTTAAACTGGTATTCCGAGTCCGATTTCGTCAGAAAGCTCCCTGGAAGTACTCACCTGAAATTAAATCCTCCCAACGAATTTCCCTTGGACTGAGCTGTATTTGAAAATGGTAAAATTCGCCTGCCATGAAACATGGTTGATTAACAGGGCAGATACAGTTGAACTATTTTAATATATTAATTGATCAAAAATGGGAAGCATAGTTTTCATATTGCCACTTTGGTGCATGATACATTTTATTGTTCAACTGGCCACTATGCTCGCAATATCAGCGTACGAGAAAATTAGTGCGTCCTTAGAGTGAGTTACAACATCGTTGGCGGGGTCAATGCATATACTTCGTTCAATATCTTTGTTTCTGAGTTTGTCGTTGGAACTGGTCGCTTGCGCCAGCATCGACCCGCAGGAGCGGCGTGCAAATGCGGATGCCCTGGCGGCCGCTCAGCAATGGAAAATGCTGCGCATGTCCGCCGGTCGGTTCGTGCTGGCCGCGTATGTGCCATCCCGGCCGATGAAGAACGACATCCTTGCGGTGTATATCGAGGGCGATGGCTTTGCCTGGCTGACTCGCTCCCAACCCTCGGATGATCCGACGCCCCGAAGCCCGGTCGGGCTACAAATGGCATTGCGCCATGGCAAGGGGGCGGCCGCTTATCTGGCACGACCATGCCAGTATGTCGATGGAAAAGATGCCAGAGGGTGCGAGGCTGCTTACTGGACCAAGCGCCGCTTTGCTCCCGAAGTGATTGACGCTGCCGACTTGGCCATTGATGAACTCAAACGGCATTTCGGCGCCAGCAAGCTTGTGCTGGTGGGCTATTCCGGTGGCGGTGCGGTGGCAGCATTGGTTGCAGCAAGACGGCAGGATGTCGTCCAGCTGGTGACGGTGGCGGGCAATCTCGATCACCTTGCCTGGACGTCGCTGCACCGCATTTTGCCGCTGGATGGGTCACTCAATCCGGCCGATGCCTGGGAGACATTGCAGACCATACCCCAAGTGCATTTTGTGGGGGGCAACGATAAGAACGTCGGCGTTGAGGTAATCAATTCCTACCTTGCCAGATTTCCGCCTCAACACCGACCTGCGATGCGGGTGATTAATGGCTTCGATCACACTTGCTGCTGGGCGGATCAATGGCATGAATTTTCTATGCAGTTGCCACGCTAATTTCCAGTACTAGAGGAGGGATTGGGAACTGATCAGTGTTGCCCCGAAGTCTGGCGGCATCTGATGAGTTTTACCCCGTGGCGTATGAAACTGAATATGGGCTGAACGCGCTCGGGGCGCAGTCGTCAGGGGCGGCAATCAGGCCCTGCTATTCGCTATCCTGTCAGGCTAATCAACACAGCCATAAGAGATAGAGCAGCCCACCTTGCCGTCCCAGCCATCGGGATGGGTCAGGTCGATAATACTCTTGGCCTGAGCAACATCCTCGGCCGAGCCGTGTACCATGGCGATGACCCTGCCAGCCTTCAATTCCGCCTCGTAATCAAGCAGGTTATCCGGCGGGATGCAACTGGATTGTTCGGCGTCGAGTTCACCCAGCGCGCCGACGACGATAGCGCCCTCCACTTCACCGGCAAGCTGATCCCGGTCCTTACTGATGATGGAAAGTTTGCCTTTGCCCAGCCCCGATTTGTGCAATTTACTGATGGTGGCCTCGGCCACGCTATGGTTTGCGAATGTGGCAACCAGCGAATTATGTTCAGACATGATTCGATCCTCCATATTGGGAGCCGATAACGCTCATGTGTTCATATATAGCACAATAGCTGACAAAAACAATCGGGAATTATGTGTATGTTGCGGATACGGGGTGCTTGCGAGGAAGCGTTTGGACGAACCGGAAGAGGCAAAGATCAGTTAGTGCGAGGCAGCACAATAAAAGCTTCCAGTCCACCATCGGCAAGGTTATGCAACGCCAGTTCACCACCATGCGCCTGTGCAATGTTGCGGGCAATACTCAGTCCCAGGCCTGTTCCGCCGGTATCGCGGCTGCGCGATTCCTCCAGGCGGAAAAAAGGTTCAAACACGCGTTCGAGTAGGGTTTCCGGGATGCCGGGGCCCTGGTCGCGAATGCTTATTTCCAGGCGTTTGTCGCTATCCGATAAGACAATATCCGCGCGCATTCCGTACTTGATGGCGTTGTCGATCAGGTTGCCCAGGCAGCGTTTCAGGGCATTGGGAGCGCCGATGTAGGGACGCGAGACGGTACCCTTGATATTGATTTGCTGCCCCATTTCCTTTCCATCCGACTGTATGCTCTCCAGTAAAGCCATGATGTCCACGGGTTGCCGCGCTTCCTGGCTGTCCACTCCTCGCATGAAATCCAGGGTGGCAGCAACCATGGATTCCATTTCTTCCAGGTCTCTTACGAACTTCGCCTTGAGACCGTCATCCTCCAGCAGTTCGGCCCGCAGCCGCATGCGGGTGATGGGCGTTTTAAGATCGTGCGACATCGCCGCGAGAATGCGCGTGCGTTCCTGGATATAACGGGCCAGGCGTGATTGCATGGTGTTGAAGGCATGAGCCGCGCGACGCACTTCGGTCGGACCTGTTTCCGCCAGGGGCGGGCTGTTGATGTCATTGCCGAGTTTTTCGGCGGCGCTGGCGAGGGTGTTAAGAGGGCGCGTGGCAAGGCGCACGGCGAGCAGCGAAAGAAAAATTACCGCGGCGAGCAGGATCAGCAGATTGAGCAGCAGGCGGGGAGGGGTAGGAAAAGCTCCGCCGCTTGGGCGGACATCGAATGACACGGCTGTGCCATCTTGCAGGCGCGTCCCAACAGTGAAGGCGGTTATGTGTTGTGGGTGGATGTTCATGGTGCGATGGGGCGCATTGGCATCGTGCTGTCGCGCCGGCCATTCCATCTCTGAAACGGTGATTTCGAGAGGTGGGTTCCCTCCCATCAGATCGCGCAGCATTGTGGCGAAACTGGCAGCCTGATTTGCGCTCTCGGGGTTCTGACGGGTGAGGCTTGAGGGGAGAGTGCAAAGGGAAACCCGCAGCGTGGGGGAATTAAGGGTCGCTACGAATTTATGCCGATCGGCGGGCGGGAGCGAATTTAGCAGCCGGAAGGT
>Ga0105091_10000664_pt1 | contig 14458 bp, 11 predicted proteins | sample PPLLak1March2015_FD_87022 | JGI IMG/M metagenome (GOLD analysis project Ga0105091, IMG submission 87022) | Freshwater sediment microbial communities from Prairie Pothole Lake near Jamestown, North Dakota, USA - PPLs Lake P7 Core (1) Depth... | ecosystem: Environmental > Aquatic > Freshwater >... | reverse complement strand
GGGGATATTATAGCAATATATCAAGGAATGGGTTACAGGAAAAAAACTCCGAATGATTTTTCCTGCGCTTAGTTTTAAATCTATCTGAAAAGTAGATTCTTGCGATTTAGGGTAATGTGTGATAACGGTATAACGGATAAATCATGCACGACAACGAGATGAATACAAAACTCTTGACTGAACAGATTCAGAAGGCTGTTTATAAAATGGGAAAAGAGAATTGAGAATTAATTTGCTATCTTCATATCGCATATGCATGAATAACATTCAGAGCAGCAGGACTTTTCGGATAGGCTCTAAGTCGCTTCTAGCATATCCCCGAAGCCACCTACCGATCATACATGATCCAGAACAACCTGAGTTGAGGAAGCATAAGCAAACGAGAAGAAAAAAAATAAGATAATTTCTCACTTATTCCAAATTTCATGGTCCCATATATCATAAAGTAATTTTATTGAGTCTAAAAACTTAGATACAAATATATCTTGTGTAATTTCATCGAGGGGTAACAAATAAAAGTGAAAAAAGAAAACACAAGTGAAAGAAATCGAAAGGAAACAATAAAGGAAAAATTTACTGAACCTTACATAAACCGTTCAAATCTTTCCTTTCTTGCTTTACAGATCGGACAAACCCCTGGAGGTTCGTCCATGGCACAGAGATATCCGCAAACTTTACATCTCCATACCGGCTTTGAAAGTTCCCCTGAAAATTCCATAGTTTCCATCATCTCGGCTCTTTTCTGTTCTTCAGCTAATTCAGCGTCTCTCTGTTCTTTAGGAGGGCGCCTTTCCGGAATCGGTTCCACTCTTCTTTCGCCCCGGATAACCTCGTCCGAAACATAAAGCGCACAGTAACAGGCTCCGTAATCGTTCAGATCGGGGTCTCTATAGTAGCAGGGACAGACAATATCCAGGTCTTCCTCCAGGTTATTGGCAGAAAGCCTGCAAGGGCAGGACCAGTAACCGTACCGCCGCTCGTTGGCGAGCAGCCCCCTCACAAGATCTTTTGTGAACTCAACGTCAGGGTTGAGGTGATATCCCGACTTTTCGACCTGGTCATTCAAACGCCTGTAAACTTTGTCCACCAGTTCATCTGTTATGCCTTCTTCGGCGGCTTCCTCTTCTTTCAGCCCAATTCCCCCTTAAAAAAAACTTTTTTAGAAAAAGTTTTATCAAAAACGAAAACTCTTTCTTTCAGGCTAATTCCTCCTTAAAACCCTAGGGCTTCGCGGATTTCTTTTTCTTTAAAACCCACGATCGCCTTTTCCCCGTTTATAACAGTTGTCGGGAAAGAAGCTGAAGGATTGAAGCGTCTTAGCTCCTCGACAGCCCTGTCTTCTTCTTCTCCTTCAAGCTTATCCACGTATATAAAATCGAAATCCACACCAAGATCGGTAAGCAGTTTCTTTGTCCTTTTGCACCATACGCAGGTGCTAAGGCCATACATTACAACCTTACCCCTGTCAATTCCGGAAATGTGATCTCCTTTATCCTTATCCAGAGTAAATACATCCATTACATAAACCCCCGGCCATGATGAAGTTATGGCAGTACGCCTATGAGTACTTTACCTCGAAAGCGCATTTAATCCCTGAGCCTGCCCTCAACTTCAAACCCTGGCAGGCTGCAAGTTTTATAAATTGCTTATGAGAAAATATAGACTAAAGTATATAAAATTTGGACATACTTATAAGAGTACCAGCAAATCGCCGGACAGAAAATTAACAATAGAATGACAGAAAATTAACAATAGAATGATAGATCCAGCAAAATAAATTATAATTCCTGACCAGCCTGACCATGCCGAATCTTTTACTTTGAAAACCCAAAAAAAGGAAATGCAGGGTATATTTCCTGCCTGCTTATCAAATTTAAATACTAATTTAACACAAATTCTCGCTCTTCGGACTCAGACTTAATACCGGTTTTCCACGTGAGGTTTAAGGTATCGGATTGCAGGTATCCGGCTGATTCTTAGTATTCGGCTGATTCTTATTTTATCAGGCCCTTCTGCACATACCAGTCGTAATCATGGGCAAACCGCTCTTTATTGGACTGCGCAAGCTGGCAAAAGTATGCTGTGGTCTGGCGATGCACTTCATCCTGCTCCGGATATTTAATCTCTCCGCGGATTGACTTTACCAGCTTCTTACCAAGTTCTTCGGCAGATCCCGCAGCCTGCTGGGGTGCAGCCGGGTTTCCCACCATTACAACGCCAAGACCTCCGACAACAGTAACGCCAAGAGTCATGAGCACGCTGTTCATGTATTCTACGACCACATCCGCCTTGCTTCCTCCTGCCGTGGATACGGAGCACCCGAATTTTCCGGTAAGCATCTGGCAGTGAATAGCGTCCGAAAGCCGGTCGAAAAAGGCTTTCATAGGAGCCGGAACCGAGTTAATATAATTTGGGGCGCCAAGTACGATTCCATCGGAGTTCTGGATCCTGTCAAAAAGCTCCTCGAAATCATCGAGCTGGGGGCACTCCCCGGTCGCATAACAGGCTCCACAGCCTGTACAGTACTCTATACGCAGGCTGTAGAGATCTACAAGTTCGGTTTCCGCGCCTTCGGATTCGGTACCTTTGAGCACAGATTTTACCAGTTGAAGGGTATTGCTTTCGCTCCCTCTAGGGCTTGCATTAATTCCAAGAATTTTCATATTTATCTCCTTGACTAAATGGATTATACAGACTAACGTATTATCTTTTGCCTTTTTCAGGTGTGCTGGTATGAGCTATCGGGCTCCTTTTTCCTCTTACCAGGGATGCGAATACCCCGAGAATGCAAAAGGCCGTAAACAAGATAAACGCATAGTGCAGGCTTAAAACGAACCTGGGATAGTAGGCTGGTGTGATCTGTACGGGGCCGATAATAATCGCAAAAATCATCATTGCGATACCCATTGAGAGCATCTGGCCAAGTAGCCGCATAGTCCCGTTCATCCCGGATGCGACGCCGTAGAATCTCCTATCTACCGAACTCATGATTGCATTCGTATTCGGGGATGAGAAAAGCCCGAAACCTACACCAAGGATAATCAGGATGACAACCAGGTACCAGATAGGAGTTGTTTCTGTAAGGAAAATGAGAAGGAAGAGCCCAAGCGCAGTAAATGCCATTCCTGCCGATGCAACAATCCGTGGTTCAATCCTGTCCGAGAGCCGGCCGGCAACTGGCGAAATCATAGCCATGACAACTGGCTGCACTATCAGGATACTCCCTGCATGCCCGGGCGTGAAGCCTTTAGTGTATTGCAGGTCGAGGCTTAAGAGAAAGGTCACTGCGAAAGTCGCGCTGTAATTGATGAGTGCAGATAGGTTTGAAAAGGCAAAAATTCGATTTTTTGTCAGAAGTGTAATATCAAGAACGGGAGAAGGTATTCTCATCTCATACAGGGCAAAAACAATAATCCCGAGAATTCCCACAACTATTAGGGCAGCCCCTTTAAAGTCCGGGAGAACTGAGAAACCGTACATGACTGCAACTACCGCTGCACCATATATCACTGACCCTGTCAGGTCGAACTTCTCCCCCCTGCACTCAGCCCATTCACCTTTAATCTTCCACAGGATCAGGAGAATTGTTATAATACCTATAGGGACATTTACGAAAAAGATGCTCCTCCAGCCAAGATACTGTGTCATCGCACCTCCAAGTAAGGGACCAATGGAAAGCCCGATGTAAACTGCAGTAATATAAATACCAAGAGCTTTTCCACGCTCACCGGGCGGGAAGACCGATGTAACAATGGCGACGCCTGTCCCGAAGATCATGGCACTCCCAATACCCTGGATAACCCGTACTCCAATCAACATTTCCGTTGAGGAAACCATAGTCATAATTAAAGACGAAAGGCTGAAAATTGTAATACCGTAGAGGAAAATCTTTTTCCTTCCGTAAATGTCTGCGATCTTTCCGAACGGGACAAGAAACAGGGCTGAAGAAAGGAGATATGCAGTCGCAACCCACGAAAGGGCGATCGCGTCCATGTGAAACTCCGCCCCAAGTACAGGCAGGGCAATATTTACTGCCGAACCGTCAAAAGGGGTAATAAATCCCGCAAGTATCGCAATAAGAAGCACAACCTGTTTCCCTGTGCCGACAACAGGAACATCAGGAGTGTGGCAGATTTCCGGGACTTCAGTAAATGATCCGGCGTTATTTTTTTCTTTTTCCATGTATATCACTGATCAGAAGGGTCATTATCTGCGGTCTGTAGTGTAAGGAAAATCGCAATCGATTTATGTGCAGGATATGTTTTTTCAGAGATAGTGCTCTTAATAATAGTTTTACTCGTCGTGGTTGACTGATCGACCATTTAGTATAACTTATTTCTTATTAAAGATTATACCATTCAACCGCAACCGTTGCGCCGGTTGATCACGCCGTTTTCCGGTTTTGATCAAACTTTTTCTAAAAGTTTGCGATCAAACCTTTTTGAAAAGGCTTGTGAAAAGGCTTGCGTACAGGTAATCGAACTTTTGCAGCCGAATTTGCAATAAACCTGAGAACGCAAGTTAAACTATGATAATGCAGTAATAATTAAATTAAGATTACTAGAAAGCTTTTCCCGCAGTACTGTTAAAACCGCATAAAGCTCACAGAAAATTAATGGTTCAGGGGTTCAGGTTAAGTAAAATCATAAGGCTAAATTTACAAAAAGCTAAGGTAATGCAAAACCATAAAACCAGATTTGGAAGATGACGGCGATTAAGTTAAATATATAAAAATTACGAATTAAGTCGTTAAAACTTATTTATATTAAAATCATTGATGGATTAATCTGTTAAGTTATCCTTTAAGTTATGCCTGTACGAGGTTAGTGGCGGATTAAACTGCTGAATACTGACGGATTAAGCCATTAAACTATGCCTGTATGAAGTTTATAGAGGTTACAGACTCACAATGAATGAAATAGTTACCTGGATACTGATTTTTATCTGCCTCACTCAGTCCGCTATTTTCTCCGGTATGACAATCGGGGCTTTTGGACTTGGAAGACTCAGGCTTGAGATAGAGGCCGAAGCTGGCAATGAAGAAGCTATCAAAATTCTGCAGATCCGAAAGGACTCCAATTTCCTGCTTACGACAATGCTCTGGGGGAACGTAGGTGTAAATGTCATGATTGCCCTGCTTACGGATTCCGTGCTGACAGGAGCTTCGGCTTTCCTTTTCTCTACTTTCATAATCACCAGTTTCGGAGAGATTGCACCCCAGGCTTATTTTTCCCGAAACGCCCTGTCACTCGGAGCAAAGCTGACCCCTCTAGTCCGCTTCTATCAGATGCTGCTCTATCCCGTAGCCAAGCCTACAGCGCTTATTCTTGACTGGTGGCTGGGCAGGGAAAAACTTGAACTCTTCAAGGAGCAGGCTATGCGGATTATGCTCGAAAAACACATAGAGTCGGGAAAGTCCGATATTGGCACTTTTGAAGGAATAGGAGCCCTGAACTTTCTTTCCATAGATGATGTCAGCATTTCCGACGAGGGCTCGCTAATAGACCAGAGAAGCATAATCTCTCTCCCGGTCGAAAATAACCGCCCGGTTTTTCCTCCTTTCAAAAGAGAACCAACTGACCCTTTCCTGCAAAAAATCGAAGCGTCCGGAAAGAAATGGGTGATCATTACTAACCCTCAGGATGAGCCTGTAATGGTGCTTGATGCGGACGGTTTCCTGAGGGATGCGGTCTACAAGAAAGGCCCATTCATTCCGCTTTCTTATTGCCATTTCCCGGTTGTGGTGAGGTCTCCGAAGACCAGGCTTGAAAAAGTAATCCGGCAGTTCAAGGTGTATCCGCAGCACCCTGAAGACGATGTAATCGACCAGGATCTTATCCTCTACTGGGGCCAGGAGAAAAGGATTGTTACGGGTTCGGATATTCTGGGCCGGCTACTGCGGGGAATTGTAATAGAATGTGAACTGACATCAGGATGTGAGATACCGGTTCCGCCTTCCCAGCCCGGAATTGTAAGAAGGAGAGGTTTGAGAAGAGGAAAGAGTAAAGAAGGCAAAGAGGAGAAGAAGGAATGACAAAAGAAAAGCGTGTGCAGAATAAATTTTTAGTGAATTTCGGTAACTCTTACTATGCTGGCGTTCTTCAAAATAACTCGTGAAAGCCTGCTGAAATGGTAAACATAGTATCATCATGTCGAATTAATTACTTAATACCTTAAAACTTACCGAATCTTTTTACATTAGAATATTAATTTATAAAAGAATTATTCATAAACGTCAGAAGTTGCATAGCTTGATCAGAAACTGGATATTACAGGGTATAAAATACAGTTTAATACTCGCGGAATGTTTACAATACTATATATGAGCTTACATAAACCGAAGCCGGGGTAAAGCATAATTTATCGAAATATAGATGGGTTTAAATATTATGATCTGCCTAATAACTGAAAAATGTCTTATATCTTTGAGATCGTTATCGTACTTCTTCTTATTGCGCTCAATGGCATCTTTGCAATGTCAGAGTTTGCCCTTATGTCATCCAAAAAAATCCGTCTCAGACAACAGGCGGAAGAAGGAGATACAAGAGCAGTTGTTGCACTTAAACTTGCAGATGAACCTACTCCTTTTCTCTCAACTATCCAGATAGGAATTACTCTTGTAGGCATCTTTGCTGGTGCATTCGGTGGAGCTACTATAGCGGAAGGGCTCGCGGCTTACCTTGGGAAGTTCCCTGCTCTAGCCCCGTACAGTGGTGTGCTCAGCATCACTTTTGTGGTACTCATTATCACCTACCTGACCCTGATTTTTGGGGAACTTGTTCCTAAACGGCTTGCACTCAGCAATGCGGAATCCATAGCCTGTGCTGTCGCAAAACCCATGTTCTCTCTTTCTGTTATTGCAAAGCCGTTTGTGATAATTCTCAGTCGTTCGACCGAGGCTGTGCTCCGGCTTCTGAGGGTCCGGAAGATCACCGGGCCTCCGGTAACGGAAGAGGAGATCAAGTTTATGCTTGAAGAGGGAACCGAAGCCGGGGTTTTTGAGAAAGCCGAATTGAGCATGATAGAAGGTGTGTTCGACATTGGAGATCGACGAGTCGATTCCCTGATGACGCATCGCAGTGACATCATTGCGCTTGACCTGAATGATCCCACCGATGAGAACGTATGGAAGATGATTGGAAGCGGACGATCCAATTTTCCGGCATATGAGAAAGACCTGGACAATATTGTCGGCATGGTATCCGTAAAGGATGTCCTGGCAAAGTTTGTGGAAAGTGGCACAGCCGATATCAGAGGCTCAGTCACGAAACCGCTGATTGCACCTGAAGCTATCACGGTCCTGAGACTCCTTGAATTATTCAAAGAAACCGGAGTGCATATTGCCCTTATAACTGATGAATACGGAAGTATACAGGGCATCATTACTCTACATGACATCATGGAAGCAATAGTAGGGGACGTTCATTCTCTTGGCGAGCCGGTGGAAATACAGGTCGTAGTTAGGGAAGATGGCTCCTGGCTGGTCGATGGAGATACACCTGTTGAAAAGCTTAAGGATGCTTTATGTGTGGATTCCTTTCCAGGAGAAGAAAGAGGATATTATCGAACCGTTGCCGGAATGATCATGTTCATCTTGCAGAGAATCCCTAAAACGGGAGAACATATTGAATTAAGGGGACTGCGTTATGAGGTGGTTGATATGGATGGTCATCGAATAGACAAAGTGCTGATCAATCGAGTTCCCGTAATTCCTGGAATTGAACACCATACTTTTCAAGAGGATAAAAAGATAACGTAATTGACCAGGACTTTATTCTCTAGCGGGTTCATGAAAAACGGGGTTCGGATATTCTGGGCCATCTGCTCCGTGGAATTATGATGGTATGAGAGCCGGGATCTGGATATGAGATACCTATTCCTCCCTCACAACCCGGAATTATCAGAAGGAGAACTTTGAGGAGAGAAAAGAGAAAGGAATAAAAAGGGCAAAAGAAAGAATAAAAAGTTACTCTTCATACGCAGGAAGGGTTGTAACGCCGATTTCCTGAAGCGGATAACCAACTGCGAAATGATAGAGATCCTGATATTCAAGCCCTTTGAAGCCTATGGTTTCATGCAGAGGGTCATCGAAGAAGCATCCTATCCCGCAGCCCCTGAGACCATGTGCTTCAGCTTCAAGGTAAAGAAGCTGCCCCAGAATTCCGCATTCCCAAAAAAGGTACGGATATATCCAGGCGCCGAACCTGTTCAGGGGCTCTTCGAATTCCGAGAGCATGCAGGCAGTAAAACAGGCATCTGCGGCTTTTCGCTGCGAACAGGAAAGCTGGGCTGCAAAATTATGCAGGGTTTCTTCCATAAGCATATAGAATTCAAGGTCAGATGGGCAATTTTTAGGCTTTTCCCACAGGAAATCCGGCCTGATGGCCGCTTCAAACCGCTCTTTTTCCCCGGGTTTGCGAAGGAAAATGTAAAGTCCCGGAAGAAGATCTTTTACCCGGTTTACGAAAAGCAGCAGATGAGTAAAGGAACCAAAAGCAAGGGAATTGAAAATCGGATTATTTTGAGGAAGGGTTCTTTGCAGCATAGCGTAGAAAGTTTCTTTTTCCAGGTATGCGCTGTTATTCATTTCGATAGCACTTCTCCTTCCACGGATAACGCTGCGCAGGGGAACGGTTTCAAAATCGGACCGATTCCTGGAACTGCTTGTTTTCGGGGATGAAACGGCCTGCGTACCGGATTTTGGTTCTTCTCTCTTCTCCAGGTAACCTGTTCCCTTCTTTTGAGCTGCCAGAGAAGCTTTTTCAATGCCCACCCATTCGACATGCCTTGGGCTTAAACTGTTAGGAACGCCTTCCCAGGAAAGATTTCTGAAAGCCAAAACAGCAGCGGAAGAAATCCTGCATCTGGCACAGGTTTCTCCTGCCGGATAGACTGCAAGCAGACAGGCAGGTTCCTGTTTTTCAGGCCCTTTCTTACCGGATATGCCAAGAAGCGCTGCAATTTCTTCCGAACCCATGTCTGCAAGAAGGCTTGTCTTCCAGCCGAGCCCGGCAGCGGCAAAGGTCAGGGCAGCAATTGCATGCCCTGTATCATGCTGTGCGTATCGGAAGGCTCTGAGTCCGTATTTCCAGGAAACCCGCCAGTAAATTGAACTCAGACCCACGAAAAAAGTGCCTTCGGGAAAGCCCGAACTTAATAGTTCCCAGGCCTCTCTGGAGAATTCGGCTCTGAGTTCAAGGGCATGAGGCAAAGGAGCATAGTGGCAGACCGAGGGCTTTTTAAGAAACCCCTTTACAGGACCGGAAAGAAGGTAAACTTCGGTAGGATGAAGGTTTCCGCTTGAAGGATTGACGCGGAGAGGCCATTTTGTACCTCCTGCCGTTTTCCAGGCCGAAATGGAGAAGCTGTCAAAAAAAAGCCTTGAAATGGATTCCGCACTCAGCTCAGACGGCCTGAGTTTCTCCGGTGAGAAAGCCTGTTCATAAACAGGAGAAATCTCAGCTTTTATCTGCTCATCGCTCCAGAGATCCAGATTCAAAAGCCGAGTTCCGTGGTAATTAAGGAAGGGGTCCGGTTTGATTGGCATATCCAGACGGTGAGGACCAGGAGCATAAGCTTTGAAATTATGCTTACTTGCCTGGTGGTAATGCAGTATAGCTTCAAGTTCCGCTGTCATAACAAGCACATCCGGTAACCGGATAAATCGAATTCTCAAATTGCTTTTTCGGTAAAGGAGATCTGCGCATAAGATCTTAATAGGGTATCGATCAGTCCTCAGGGCCTTAAAATGGGAATTAAACTTTTTTCAGGGCCTCAAGTACGGTTTTTCCAAACGCATCAGCACTTGCAGGGTCTCGCCCTGTGACCACGCGGCCCGAAACCACTACATCCCGGTCCAGATAAACAGCCCCGTGTTCCTTAAGTTCGCGGACCGTATCCGGGCTTTTAAAAACCGTGCTCTCCTTACCCTTCAGGACACCCGTTCTTGCCAGTACCACAGGAGAAATGCAAATTGCGGAAACCACCTTTTTCAGGGCATCCGCTTCCTTTACGAGTTTTTGCAGAGCTTTATTGTCCCACAGGTATTTTCTTGAGCCTGATCCTCCGGAGATTACTATTGCATCATATTCGTCAATTCTGGCGTCCGAGATCGTGATATCAGGCTTAACTGTGCCTCCCAGCATCCCTTTCGCAGTTCCCGTCGATTCGGCTGCAACAGTAACTTTTACTCCTGCAGCCTCAAAAAGCTGCTTCGGAACAAAACATTCCTCGTCCCTGAACTGTTCCTGGGCGATTACAAGCAGGATTTTCTTGCCTTTATACTCGGTTTCTGTCATCTGGTTGCCTTCCTGTAAGTTTGAAATGAAAATAGAATGAATGAGAGATGGAATGGTGCAGTAACCCTGTTTTCTTAAGGATATGTCCCTGAAAATATAAATGGATGCTTCTTTTAGGGAGTGCGGAACCGGAGAAACAGTGTAAAAACCTGAAAAACAGTAGAATGAGCCTTAGAACCTCAGAGCTGTCTCAGGATAAAAACTCGTTTGTAAAAGTTATTACATAACTGATTCTATTCAGTACCCAGATCAGTACCCGGATTTATTCCGTACCTTGATTCAGGTTATAAGGTAATACAGGCCTGCGGAAACTCCTGCCCCTGCAAAAGTTGCCGCGAAATTGACTCCGCTGTTTGAAAGTAATCCCCTTTTCTGAAGAGTAGCCCCAAGGAGACTGTCCATATTTGTCCCGAAAAAGCCTCCTGCCGTTGTAATAAGGACTGTTAATATAAAATTATCCGATACTCCAAGTAAGTATGCAAGAATTCCTATCACTGCAGAACCGAAGATTGCAGCAAACTCACCAAGTATCGATACAGCCCCGTCGGCTCCGGGTTCCGAGAGCTTCAGGGTTGTTATCATTCTTGGCCTTCCTCTTGCGGTTGTCCCGATTTCACTTGCCAGAGTATCTCCGGTAGCCGTTGCAACCGTGCCCATATAAGCATAGACAATCGGAAGGCTGTGCTCCGGAAAGACCCCGTATGCTACTGCCAGGGCAAGGGCTGCCGTACTGTTTGAAAATACGTTTTCGTAACTCCGGATTCCGTTTTTAGCCTGTGCAATCCCTATGGATTCTTTGTACGCATACTTGTATCTTGTAAACCCGCCTCCAAGAATAAAGAACGTGAGCAGAAGCAGGAACCAGGAAAGCCCGCTGAAGACGATTATCAGGACTCCCAGAAGAGCGGCACTCAGGAGAGCAGAAACGTCTGCAATCTTCGCCCTGTAAGCCAGCACACCCAGGAAAAATGAGAAGACAAGCGCTACGACCATTTTTTCAGGAGGCACCCAGTACCTGAACTCCTCAAATATCCACATAGTCATCCCTGCGCCCAGGGGCACCGAAATATTCTTATCTATTTTGGAGGGGATTGACTCGAAAAGAGAGCCTGTAACCGCCCCGATCACAGCTATGAAGAAGATCAGATTATATGAGACCGGAAGCTTCTGCCAGTAGATAATCCAGCTTGCTGCAAAGAATGCGGCAGCAATCCGAAGTGCCAGGAAAGCCGAACTCCAGAGTATTGAAAAACTCCTCTTTTTGATTCTGCTCCGTTTTGTATTAAAATCAGGTGCAGGATCGGTTTCGGAAAAAGAAGTTTTATGGTTTCCTACTGCAGCAACCGCAAAAGCGGCGAGTACTATGTAAAAAGGATAGGTATAAGAAGAGCCCCCTGAAATTACGGAAACAAAGAGCATGAGAGCCAGGGAAAAAGCAAGGCTGGTGGCATCCCTGCTACAGGAAAAAACGTTTCCCGAAAACCGAATTCCCACGAAAAGCACGACAGATAGGAAAAAAAGAAGATTCACCCCTGCAAAAGGAGCTATAAGAATGAGCAGGAGATACAGGATATGCATTACAGGAATTCCCTGGCAGGAGTCCCCGTTTTTGAAAGATCGGGCAGCTCTGTTCATTATAGGACATCTTTGTTTTTTTACTCTTTATGGGAAGTTACATAGAATAGGCTTATCTTTATAAATAGATAGTTGTTTTTCTTTCAGAGATGGTTTAAAAAATACGGATTAAAATTTAAGAATATCTGTTTTAGCAGTTGCGGTCAGAAAAAAATTTACGCAAAAACATAGCAAAACCATAAGCCTTTTAGATATTATCCAATGAATAAAATAACTTTTGCCTTACATTTATTTTTCAGAATTTTCCCAAACTTTAATGCTAATTCATTCTTCCAGGTTTACACGCAAAATCTAACAAAATTCTGATCCATAAGTATAACCGGAAATAGATTATATTATAACCGATAAAGCTGCAAGCCATATCGGCTGTGAGGGGAAAGCATGGAGAATTACGACCTCATTGTGATAGGTACGGGTTCTGCAATGAACTATATAAATCCTATCATCGATTCAAACCCGGAAATGAGAGTTGCCATTATCGACAAGGACGAGCCAGGCGGGATCTGTCTTACCAGAGGGTGTATCCCTTCAAAAACCCTGCTCTATCCTGCCGAACTCATCAGGGAAGTGGAAACCGCATCCCTTTTCGGAATTAAGCTTGAAATAGAGAACATCGATTTCCTTGGGATTATGGAGAGGATGCGCAGGAAAATAGGAGAGGAAATAGAGGCGATAAGGGAGGGTCTGGCCGAAAACCCGTATCTTGACTACTATCGTGAAAGTGTGGAGTTCATCTCACCTTATACCCTGAAAGCAGGTGAAAAAACCCTCCACTCCAAAATGATCTTCCTCTGTACCGGCTCAAGACCTGCAATCCCGCCTGTAAAAGGCCTGGAAGAAGCGGGATACCTCACAAGCGACACTGTGCTTGAACTTGTGGAATGCCCAAAAAAGCTCGCCATCCTGGGAGGAAGTTATATAGCAGCCGAATACGGGCACTTTTTCTCGGCTATGGGAGCCGAAGTCACGGTTATCGGGAGAAATTCCCAATTTCTTCCGCAGGAAGAGCCCGAGATCTCCGAACTTGCCAGGATAAAAATGTCAGAATATATGCAGGTCATTACAAACCACGAAGCAATAGAGGTAAGGAAAGAAGAAAACGGGCAGAAAACTGTCGTTGCAAAGGAAAAAAACTCGGGACAGGAAATAAGAATTACTGTAGATGAGATCCTCGTGGCAACAGGAAGAGTTCCAAATACCGATATTCTCCATCCCGAAAGAGCCGGAATCAAAACCGACATGCAGGGCTGGATTCTGGTAAACGAGTATCTTGAGACCTCACAGCCGAATATCTGGGCGTTTGGGGATGCAAACGGAAAATACCTGTTAAAGCATGTAGGGAACTACGAGTCCGGGATAGTTTATCTCAATGCGATCCTGCAAGAGAAAGTAAAGGCAGACTACCATGCCGTGCCTCATGCCGTCTTTTCCTATCCTGAAATTGCCGGGGTGGGTATGGGAGAGCGGGAAGCTGTGGAAAAGTACGGAGAGGAGAGAATTGTCATAGGCCTTAAATTCTTTGAAGATACTGCAAAGGGAGCGGCTATGGAAGTCAGGGACTATTTCGTAAAGGTGATTCTGGATGCGGAGGAAGAAAAAATCCTGGGGGCTCATATAATAGGCCCGCACGCCTCAGTCCTGATCCACCAGATAATTCCTCTCATGTATACCGAATCAAGAAGTCCTGAGCCAATTATGCGGGCTATGGATATTCACCCGTCCCTGAGCGAGGTTGTGACTCGGGCCTTTTATTCGCGGCTGCCGCCTGAACACTATCACCATTTCCTGAAACATATCGGGCTTGAGGATTGAAATCCCGGCACTTCTTCTTTCACATCTACTTTTTAATCTTTTTCATATCTATTTTAAATCTTCTTTCACACCTATTTTTTAATAAGGTCAAAAACCCATCGGCTAATGCCTGGGGCAACGTTTCCGGTCCGCCTGTAGAATTCCACTTCAAGGCCTATTTTTTCATATTCCTCAATTAATTCCGGAATCTGGGATTCGGCTTTAAAGGTGTAAAAATGGATGTATCCTCCTTTCTTTACAAGCTCCGAGGTTCTTTCAAGAAAACGGTCCATGCCATAAGGGGTCGGCACAATAGCCCTGTCAAACCCGCTGTCCGGAACCTGAAGATCTTTATCTTCTCCCTTACCCGGGCTTGGACAGGCTGGCAGACCAGGAAAATTCTTATTTCCGATTTTTCCGCCATTTCCGCCACTTTCCCCAGTTTCAGAATCTTTATTGGCTTTTGCAGGATCAAAATTCTGAAAACCCTTCTCAGGCTGAAAAACGTGCTCAGTGTGGAGAATATTTTCAGTATGGAGAGTGTTCTCAGTGTGGAGAATATTTTCAGTCCGGAAAAGCTTCTCAAAATCTTCCTGAATAACGGTTATTTGCCCTTCAAGCCTGTTAATCCGAATGTTTTCCTTCAGGCAGGCGCAAGCATTGGGATTTATTTCGATTGCATATACCGTTGCCCCTTTTCCTGCGGCAGGAAGCACAAACGGGCCCACTCCTGC
>Ga0105091_10000663_pt1 | contig 14471 bp, 14 predicted proteins | sample PPLLak1March2015_FD_87022 | JGI IMG/M metagenome (GOLD analysis project Ga0105091, IMG submission 87022) | Freshwater sediment microbial communities from Prairie Pothole Lake near Jamestown, North Dakota, USA - PPLs Lake P7 Core (1) Depth... | ecosystem: Environmental > Aquatic > Freshwater >... | reverse complement strand
TCATGCGCGACCAGATGCGGGTGGGAGATCAGGTGTTTTTTTACCATTCCAGTTGTGCCGAACCGGGCATCGCCGGCTTGGCGACGGTGAGCAAGCTGGCCTACCCCGACCACACCCAGTTCGATAGCAGCAACAAATACTTCGACCCCAAGGCAACACCTGAAAATCCGCGCTGGTTCAACGTGGAGGTAAAGCTGGTCAAAAAAACGCGACTGCTGGGTATCAAGGAATTACGCAGTTACCCAGAACTGGAGCACATGCGTATTTTACAGAAGGGCAACCGTCTTTCCATTACGCCGGTCGACCCCAAGGAATGGGAATTCATTACCGGGCTGCTGTAAGCTCCGCTGCGGCTACTCGAACAAGGCCGCAACAAATTCCTGCGCCACGAACGGGCGCAAGTCGTCGAGTTTTTCTCCCACACCGATAAAGCGCACGGGTATCGGCCTGCTGCGCGCGATGGCAGCGATGATGCCGCCCTTTGCGGTACCGTCCAGCTTGGACAGCACCAGGCCGGTAAGCTGCAGCGCGTCGTCGAATGCCTTGACCTGAGCCAGGCCGTTCTGGCCGGTGTTGGAATCGAGTACCAGCAAGACCTCATGGGGTCCACTGGGGTCGGCCTTGGCGATGACGCGTTTGACCTTTTTGATTTCTTCCATCAGATGCATCTGCGTCGGCAGACGGCCGGCGGTGTCCGCCAACACCACGTCGATGCCGCGCGCCTTGGCAGCGTGGATGGCATCGAATATCACCGCAGCTGAATCGCCGCCTTCCTGGGCGATCACCGTGACATTGTTGCGCTCCCCCCACACCATCAACTGCTCCCGCGCCGCTGCACGAAAGGTGTCGCCCGCCGCCAGCAGTACCGATTTACCCTGGGACTGGAAATACTTGGCCAGTTTGCCGATGGTAGTGGTTTTCCCGGCACCGTTCACGCCCGCCAGCATGATGATGAAGGGGCGATGGCTGGAGATATCCAGCGGCTGTTCCAGTGGCTGCAGCAGTGCCAGCAGGGATTGCTGCACCGCCCCCTTGAGCTGTTCCGCTTCGGTCAGGCCTTCGCGCCTGACGCGCGCGCGCAGATCGTCGAGCAGATACTGGGTCGCGGCCACACCGACATCGGAAGTGAGGAGGATGGTTTCCAGCTCTTCGTACAGTTCCTCGTCTATCTTGCCGCCGCCGCTGAACAAATTCGTCAGCTTCCTGCCGAATTGTTCCCGCGTGCGTGCGAGGCCTTGCTTCAGCCGGGCAGCCCAGCTTTCGGGTTTGTTTTGTGGCTCTTCGGCGGCAGCCGGTTCGGATTTCTTGAAGAAACTAAACATGGGCGATCGGGTCTGTCCTGACACAACGGTGGAATGGCTTATAATCGACGTCATTTTATCCCGAACAGATGCTTAATAGTAGGAGGTTGCGTGTTAAGAAAAATGTTGCTTGGCGTTGCTCTGCTCGGACTATCCGGCATGGCCACGGCTAACCCTTATGAACACAAGCTGGCCAACGGCCTGAAGGTCATCGTCAAGGAAGATCCCCGCGCCCCGGTGGCGGTATCGCAGATCTGGTACCGCGCGGGCAGCATGGACGAAGTGAACGGCACCACCGGTGTAGCCCATGTGCTGGAGCACATGATGTTCAAGGGCACGCGCAAGGTGCCGGCGGGCCAGTTTTCAAAAATCATCGCCGAGGCGGGAGGGCGCGAGAACGCCTTCACCAACCATGATTACACCGCCTATTTCCAGCAACTCCAGGTCGACAACCTGCCGCTGGCGTTCAAACTCGAAGCTGACCGGATGGCAAATCTGGTGCTGACGGAGCGTGAATTCTCCAAGGAAATAAAAGTCGTCATGGAAGAGCGCCGCATGCGCACCGATGACAACCCGCAGTCGCTGGTATATGAGCAACTCAACGCAGTAGCCTTTGGCGCCCATCCCTACCGTCACCCGGTTATCGGCTGGATGAACGATCTGGAAAACATGCGCGTGGAAGACGCCCGCGCCTGGTATCAACGCTGGTACGCACCCAATAACGCCACGCTGGTGGTGGTGGGCGACGTCAAGCACGATGCGGTGTTCCGCCTGGCACAAAAACATTTCGGCGCGCTCAAGCCGCACGCCCTGCCCCCCCGCAAACCGCAGCTAGAGCCGCAGCAACGCGGCATCAAAGAGGTAACGGTAAAAGCACCGGCCAAACTGCCCTACGTCGTGATGGCCTATCGCACACCGGTATTGCGCGACGCGGCCGGGGATTGGGAGCCTTATGCGCTGGATATTCTGGCGGGCGTGCTCGACGGCCATCCCGCAGCACGGCTGAACCAGTCGCTAGTGCGCGAAAGCCGACTGGCAAACGAAGTCGGCACCGGCTACAGCGCGATCTCCCGTGGCCCCGGCCTGTTCATGATCGAGGGCACGCCGAGCGAAGGCAAAAGCGTGGCCGAACTCAAACAGGGCATTCGTGCCGAAATTGCCAAGCTGCAGCGTGATGGCGTCAGCGAGGAGGAGTTGCAGCGCGTGAAGGCACAGGTAGTGGCGGCGCAGGTTTATCAACGTGATTCGATGTTCTACCAGGGAATGCTGATCGGCCAGATGGAAAGTTCAGGCATGTCATGGCGCGACGAGAAAACACTGCTGCAGAAACTGAATGACGTGACCGCAGACCAAGTCAGGGAAGTTGCCCGCAAATACCTGCAGGACGATGGCCTCACGATAGCCGCGCTCGACCCCCAGCCACTCGAAACCAAGCAGCCGTCTCGTTCCCTGACAGGAGAACGCCATGCGCATTAAACGCTTCTACGCCTTATGGTTATGGAGCGCGCTGGCGCTCATGACTGCGGGCATTGCCCACGCCAACCTGCCGATCCAGCACTGGCAGAGCGCCAATGGCGCCCGGGTCTATTTCGTCAAGAGTCACGGCTTGCCCTTGCTCGACGTCAGCGTCGAATTCGACGCCGGAACGCGCCGCGATACAGTGGAAAAATCCGGTCTGGCGAGTTTGACTTCACAGATGCTGGATCTCGGGGCCGGTGGATTGTCTGAAGATGATATTTCCCGCCGGCTTGCCGACGTGGGCGCGCAACTTGGCGCCACGATCGACCCGGATCGGGCCGGCATGGCCTTGCGCACCCTGAGTGGCAAGCGAGAACGCACCCAGGCACTGGATTTGATGGCCACAATCCTGCAACAACCCGACTTCCCCGCCGCAGCACTGGAACGTGAAAAAGCGCGCGTCATTGCCGCCTTGCAGGAAGAGGACACCCAGCCCGGCCCGATCGGACAGAAAGCCTTCCAGTCCGCGCTCTACGGAAGCCACCCTTACGGGCTTCCGGGCGCAGGCAAGACGGCAACCGTCGCTCAACTGCAACAACAGGATTTGCGTGATTTTTTCCGCCGGCATTACACCAGCGAATCCGCAGTCATCGCCATCGTGGGGGATGTGAGCCAGGCAGAGGCTGCCAGCATTGCCGAGCAACTCTCGGCCGGGCTGCCGCGTGCCAATGGCGCCTTGACGCCCCTGCCCGAGGTAACGCCACTCCCACAGGCTGAAACTGTCCTGCTTCCGCATCCCGCCAGCCAAAGCCATATTTTGTTGGGCATGCCGGGCATAAGCCGTAGCGACCCGGATTATTTTCCGCTTTTCGTCGGCAACTATATTCTTGGTGGCGGCGGATTCGCTTCGCGCCTGACCGAGGAAGTGCGCGAGAAACGCGGGCTGGCCTACAGCGTATACAGCCACTTCATGCCACTAGCGCAACCGGGGCCGTTCCAGATCGCACTCCAGACCAAGCGCGATCAGGCGGACGAAGCACTGAAAATCACCCTTTCCACGCTAAACCGCTTTATCGACACCGGCCCGACCGCGGTGGAATTGCGCCATGCCAAGCAGAACCTGATCGGCAGTTTTCCCTTGCGCATCGACAGCAACCGGAAAATTCTCGGCTATTTATCCATGATCGGCTATTACAAGCTGCCGCTGGATTATCTCGACCAGTTTGCCAAGAACGTGGACAAGGTCACGCTAGCGGAAGTAAAAGGCGCTTTCAAACGCCATGTCGACATGAAAAAAATGGTGACGGTCATCGTCGGCGGCGATGGCAAAAAGTAACCGCGTTCGCATCGTCGGCGGCGCCTGGCGCAGCCGCATGCTCCCCTTCCCCGACGTACCGGGATTGCGCCCCACACCGGACCGGGTCAGGGAAACGCTGTTCAACTGGCTGGGTCAACTGATGGATGGCAAAGTCTGTCTTGACCTCTTTTCAGGTAGCGGTGCGCTGGGCTTCGAGGCACTATCTCGCGGCGCCAAGCAAGTGGTGATGGTTGAGCGCGACACCAAGGTGGCACGCGCCCTGTCCGCCAATGCGGCAACACTCAACGCAGAAAATTGTGAACTGGTGGTAGCGGATGCGTTAAAATTCCTCGACCGGGAAATGCGGCGCTTTGATGTCATTTTTGTCGACCCGCCTTATGATTTGCATTTTTTGCCGCGCGTACTGCCCATGTTGCTGGCCCGCCTGAACGAAGACGGCATGGTTTATGCCGAGTCGGACACGCCCCTGGAAGTGGGTCCGGAATGGCAGGTTTGGCGCAGCGGCAATGCCGGCCAGGTGCATTATTATTTACTCAGGAAAGCCTGTTAGGGCTCTTTAATAGATAACTTGAACACACTCAAGGCAGTTTATCCAGGCACTTTCGACCCCATTACCCGAGGACACGAGGATTTGGTGCGCCGTGCTGCGCGCCTATTCGGCGAAGTCGTCGTGGCGGTGGCCGACAGCCGCACCAAGCAGCCGTTCTTCAGCCTGGACGAACGCGTGGAGATGGCGGCTTCTGTTTTGGCCGATTGCCCCAATGTGCGTGTAGTCGGGTTTTCAGGACTGCTGATCCATTTTTTGCAGCAACAGGAGGCGTACATTATTCTGCGCGGTTTGCGGGCGGTGTCCGATTTCGAATACGAGTTTCAACTTGCTGGGATGAACCGCAATCTTTACCCCAATGTCGAAACTATTTTTCTCACCCCATCCGAACAGTACATGTTCATTTCGGCCAGCATGGTGCGCGAAATTGCACTGCTGGGCGGGGATGTAAGCCAATTTGTTCAGCCGGTGGTGTGCACCAGGCTTGACAGCAAAATTATCAATCTTAACTAACGCGAGGAAACTGCCATGGCATTAATGATTACCGACGAGTGCATCAACTGCGACGTGTGCGAACCCGAGTGCCCCAACGGCGCAATTTCGCAAGGCGATGAAATCTATATCATCGACCCCGCTTTGTGCACCGAGTGCGTGGGGCATTACGACGAGCCGCAGTGTATTTCAGTTTGCCCCGTGGATTGCATCATTACCAACCCGGAGCACACCGAAAGCAAGGAGCAGTTGCAGGCAAAATACGAGAAACTCAGCGGGAAGTAAATTCTGCACGTAAAAAAGCCCCGCGGATACTTCGACCCGCAGGGCTTTTTTCATTTTCAGGCTGCGAGTTGCCGGGGAGAGGAGATATCAAGATCCAGCGCCTGCGCCATTTGGCGGCGCAGATTGCGCAGATCCGCCAACTGGGAGGTGATAACGGCGTCCATCTGCTCCAGTTCCGCAATGCGGTCTTCCAGCGTATCCGTCGCCTTGTGGATGCGCTTGATGCTTTCCAGACGACGGCGCAGTTGCAACTGATGCTCCCGCACCTGCGTTTCCATCGGCGCCATCACTGCCTTCAACCAGTTCTCCACATCGCGGTTGGCCACTTCATAAACGTGAATCACGCGGCTGGCGATGGTTTCAAAAAACTTGGTGGTGATGGTGAACTGCTCGTTGGTGAGCATGTTCAACGCCGTATTGAAATGGTCGTTGTAGCCCTTTTCCAGCTTGGCGACTTCCTTCAGGTATTTCAGGGTCGAGAATGGCGGCGGGGTATTTTGCGACAGGCCGTGCTCCTCGCTGAACTTCTTGTACATACTTTCCATCATGCGCTTGATTTCTTCAATCTGCTTACCGGACTTGTTGATATTATCCGTCACGTCCTTGAAGAACTTGTTCATCGCAACGCTGATACCCTTGCTGAAACGGCTGCTGACCATGGCATCGCGGGTATTCTTCACCTCCACCTTGAGCGCATCCATGCCAAGATGGGTAAAGAGAATGTTGGTTTGCTGCGAGAACACGCTGCGTAGGGCCTGGAAACGCTGCAGGCCTTTCTCGAAATTTTCCTTGTCGAGCTTGACCTTCTCCATCATGTGCTCGATCACGTCCTGGTTCTTGCCGCGCAGCCCCTTGAGTTCGTCCAGTTGCTCGCGTACCCCGTTCATGCGTGCATCGAGGATGGAATGCGTCACGCCCATCAGGTCTTCGACCTCGCTCTGGGTGTTGTCGCGCACGATTTCCTGCTTGGAAGGAATCAGTTCGTCGGTCAGAGCTTTTTCCAGCGTCGGCAAACGGCTCTTTTCGAGCAACTCGGGATCGTGGTTGATCTTGGCCAGCAAACCCTTTTGCGCTGAAATGGGGAAAACCTGTGACGCCTTGATCCCCAACAGTTCGGCGCTGTTGTTTACCTGGGACTGGATTTCGCGCTCGATTTCCTCTTCGTTCTTGAGTTCGTCCCACAGGCCGTCAATCTTGTTCATGACCACCAGGCGACCTTTTTGGCGCCCCTGGGGGTTGCCCACGTAATCGCGCCACACCTCGATGTCGGTCTTGGTGACGCCGGTATCCGCCGCGAGCATGAACAGCACGGCATGGGCGTTTGGCAGCATGTTGATGGTGAGTTCCGGCTCGGTGCCGATGGCATTGAGACCGGGCGTATCGAGAATGACCAGCCCCTGCTTCAACAAGGGGTGCGGGAAATTGATGATGGCGTGGCGCCAGCAGGGAACCTCGACCGTGCCATCGGCCTGCAGGGTGAAGGCGTTGTCCGCGTCGTTTTCGTCGTAAAGGCCGTAGCGGGCCGCATCTTCCTTGCTCACGCGCTTGACCTGGCTGACTTGCTGGAAAGCGGCCAGCATGCCTTCGGCAGAATCGATGTCGAGCGGAAAAACCTGCCACTCGTCAAAATAGCGTTTGTATTCCGTGGTGGTGGTATCCGTGGCGCGCGTTTCGATCGGCAGCAACTGGATGCAGGATTCGCGTCCTTCCTCGTACATCAATTCGGTGGGGCACATGGTGGTGCGTCCGGCACTGGAAGGTAGCAGACGCAGGCCATAGCCGGCGAAGAAAATGGCGTTGATGAGTTCCGACTTGCCGCGCGAGAATTCGGCCACGAAAGCCACATTGAGCTTGTCGTCGCGCAAGCGGTCAAGAACATGCTGAATGCGCAGATCGCTCTGGCCATCGTTCAGTTCCTGCTCGTTGAGCCAGTTGCGATAGTCGCTGATGCTGTCGGACAGGCCGGTGCGCCAGGCGCCATAGGCTTCAAATTGTGCGACCAGATTCTCGTTTGTCATGAATTCTCCCGTAGCCGGTCATCGGCAATGCCATCGTACTTTATCATAAAAACAGATTAATCAATCGAGTCCGTGGGTGTTCTAAGCGATTTTATGATGATGAATATGTGCAATTTGCGTGCCACTAGCGCTGACAATCCGGGCAGAAAAAAGTTGAACGCTGGCCTTGCCTTATCAATCGGATGGGAACGCCACACTGCCGGCATGGCTCTCCGGCTCGCCCATAAACAAAATACTGCTGCTGGAAATACCCCGGCTTGCCGCTGCTATCGACGAAATCGCGCAGACTGCTGCCCCCGGCGGCGATAGCCTGCTGCAAAACTTCTTTCACCACCTGCGCCAGCCTGTCGCAACGCAGCGCACCGATACGGCCGGCCGGGGTGGCTGGCCGGATAGCAGCACGAAACAAGGCTTCGTTGGCGTAAATGTTGCCCACACCGACCAGCAGATGCGCGTCCATCAGCGTCTGCTTGATGCTGCCCTTCTTGCCGCGCGTCTGGCGATAAAGCCACGCACCATCAAAGTCGTCCGTCAGCGGCTCAACACCGAGGCGCGCCAGCAGGGGGTGACGCAGCGGGTCAGTTTCTACCCAGATTACGGCACCAAAACGACGTGGGTCGCGCAGACGCATGCAGAAACCGTTTTCCAGTACCAGGTCAAAATGGTCGTGTTTTTCCACCGGGGCGATGGCAGGCAGGATGCGCAGGCTGCCGGACATGCCCAGATGCAAAATCAGCCAGCCCGAGCTGCAATCCATTAACAAGTATTTGCCACGCCGCGCTATGCCGCGGATGACCAGGCCCGGCAGAAAATGCGACAGCTCCGGCTCGATGGGGAAACGCAAACGGGCATCGCGCACGATGACGGCATGGATGCGCTGACCGCTCAGGTGAGGCGCGAGTCCACGACAGGTCGTTTCGACTTCCGGTAGCTCAGGCATTGCGACGGCGCCAGACGAAAATTGCAACACTGAAAAACAGCAGGGGCAGTCCGAGCAGAAAGCCCAGCGCGAGCGCCATGGCAGCCGACTTGCCGAGACTCAGTGTAGCATCCAGGGTGTTTTTTGGCTGGATAGCGATGAGCTTGGCATCACCCGCCAGCCAATTGACCAAATTGATGCCGAGATCGAGATTTCCGCCGTTGCCGAGGAAAGCGTTGGCGAGGAATTCGCCACTACCGATCACCGCGATGCGCTGGCGCCCGTCCTCGTGGTCTCTTTCCAGCGCGAGGCCAATCACCACCGGGCCGGCGACGTCCTGCTTTGGGTCGAAAGCGGCATGATCATCGGCGGGGCCGCTTTCAACCCAACTGGCAGCAGCAGTCTCGATGAGCGGCGTGACGTGCCACTGCGGATCATCGTTGACGCCAATGGCACGGGCATGGGGAAAGACCGCAATGAGGTCGAATTGCATGGTCGCAGGGTGCGCCCCATACTGCGCTGCCACTGCAGTTGCCGGGGTAAATCCCAGTTCTTTTGCGGCCGGGTCGATGACCATGCCAGGCATCAGCGCCAGTCCCAGGGTTTCCGCCACCGGCTGCAGGCCGTGTAAGGCACCCGGATCAATCAGCCACAACAGGCTTCCGCCGCGCTCCAGGTAGCGCTTGATCTTGTCCGCCTCGCCCGGCATAAGCTCAGCCTGCGGCTGGGTCAGCAGCAACACGCTGACATCGGCCGGTACTTCCGCCGTCGCAGCGAGACTCAACGCCACGCCACGAAAACCCTTGTGTGCCAGCTGGCGACCGAATTCGCCCAGATCATACGGAGCGCGGCCATCCAGCTTGCGCTCGCCATGGCCGGCGAGCGCCATCACCAGCCGTTCGTGGCCGCGCGCAAGACGCATCAGGGCATTGGTGAAATCCTGTTCGTTGAGCGTGGTGAGATGCTCGCTGCGGCCACGATAGCTCAAAACCAGTTCGCCATTGATCTGCACGCCGGCGGCACGGGCGAGCTGCGGCTCCAACGCAGGATCGACGAATTTGAATTTCAGGTCGGGCTTGAGACGCTGATAGCGGGCGACAAAATCACGAATCGGCAGGCGCAGATCGCCATATTGCGGGTCTTGCAGCGTAGCGTAAGCGGTTACTTCCAGTACTCCCGGCATGGCGTCGAGAATCTTGCTGCTCGCCGGGCTCAGGGTATGACGCGCGTTCTGGGTAATATCCCACTGCCAGTGATAACGCTGGGTGAGATAGCCCGCCAGTCCCATGACAGCCAGGAACAGCAGCAACAAGACCATCTGGTGGCGGCGCAACCAGAATCTCGAATTTCTCATGGCAGCCGCTCCCGATCCAGGCGCAGCACGGTCAACACCAGGAAAGTCGCGGTGAACAACAGGAAATAGCCCATATCGGCGGAATCCAGCAAGCCGCGATTGCTGCGCCCGAAATGCTGCAACAGCGAAAAGGCATGCAGCGGAGCGATGTCCTGTGCGGCAATATCGAGCAGCCACAGGCCAAGCGCGGCACCAATCCCGCTGATCGCCGCCACCGCCGGATGAGCGGTGAGACTGGAGAAATACAGGTCGAGGGAAGCAAGACAGGCTGCCAGCATCAGCAGCCCCGACAGGCCGGCCAGCAGCAGGCCGACATCGAGCGACCCGCCCGCCAGGAGCACAAGCGCCATGGCTGCGGCAAGCGCAATAAGCAGGCAGAGAAACAACCACAGACCGAGAAATTTGCCCATCACGATGGCGCCAAGTGAAATCGGCGCGGAAAGCAGCAGTGGCAACGTGTGGTTGCGGCGCTCCTCGGCGATCAGGCGCATCGCCAGGACCGGCGTGATCACCAGCAGGATCATGGCGGTCGCGCCGAACAGCGGTGCCACGACCATTTCCGTCACCCCAGGCGGATTGGCGAACTGGTGCAACTGGCCTTGTACCCCGATAAAGGCATCCACCTGGTTGAGGAACAGCCACGCCAGCAGCAGTTGCAACACCCCCAGAATGATCCACGCCAGCGGCGAGGCGAAGAGAATCCTCAGCTCCTTGGCGGCGATGGTAAAGATCATCGCGGACTTTCCTGGTGCGTGAGACGGACGAACATTTCTTCCAGGCCATTGCCAGCGCCTGCGCGCGGGCCGTCCTCCTGCCACTGCTGGCACAGGTCATCCATGCCACCGCTAAACATCGTGCGGCCCTGATTCAGGATCAGCACCTGGTCGCACAGCGCTTCGGCCTCGGCTAGGATATGGGTGGACAGGATCACGCTGTGGGTACGCCCCAACTCGCCGATCAGTTCGCGAATCTCGCGAATCTGCAACGGGTCGAGGCCGGCGGTGGGCTCATCCAGAATGATCACGGAGGGGTTGTGGACGATGGCTTGGGCAATCCCCACCCGCTGCCGGTACCCCTTGGAAAGGTTGCCGATCAGCCGCTGCGCCACCTCACCCAGGCTGCAACGCTGCATGGCCTGCCTCACCGCGGCATCCAGATCCGCCTTGGACACGCGGTGCAGGCGCGCCACGAAGCGCAAAAACTCGCTCACTTTCAGTTCACGGTAAAGAGGCGGAATTTCTGGCAAATAGCCGAGATGGGTCTTGGCCGCTTCGGGCTGTTCGCTTAAATCCACACCGCATATTTCGACGCGGCCAGAGTACGGCGCAAGATTACCGCTCAGCATCTGCATGGTAGTGGATTTGCCGGCGCCATTGGGGCCGAGCAGGCCAAGCACCTCGCCGGGATGCAAATCCAGATCAAGCCCGTCAACCGCAACCCGCGCACCGAAGCGGCAACTGAGCTTGCGGGCGCGCAGCGAAGGCAGAATGTCGTTACAGTTCAAAGTGGCAAATTCAAGGTGTTGTGCCTATACTTGGCGGTCGTTGTTCCCGATTATACTTGAGACCCCGAGCATCCAAGATGCCTACTTTGAAACTTGAATCCGCACTACTAACGGCAGCCTTGCTGGCCTTGGCCGCATGCGCACCTGCACCACTGAAAGCGCCGCTCGACACCGTCCCTGCGGCCGAAGCAAAAAAACCGGCGCTGCCGAATCAGGAACTTAGCGCACAGACCCTTTATCAATATCTGGTCGGCGAAGTGGCGCTGCAACGCAACCAGCCGGCGCTGGCGGCTGAAGCGCTGCTCGACCTGGCGAAGACCAGCCGCGATCCGCGCCTAGCCAGGCGCGCCACCGAAACCGCAGTCCAGGGACGGCAAGCGAAACATGCCGCCGATGCGGCAACGCTCTGGCAAGCGCTGGAACCCGATTCGCCCCAGGCCAACCAGGCTGCCGCCGCGCTACTGCTCAACAGCGGCCGCCTGAATGAAGCGCGCCCTTACCTGGAAAAGATCATTGCCGGTGAAGCAGAAAGCCGCGCCAATGGCTTCCTCCATCTCAACCAGATGCTAGCGCGGCAAGGCGGCCGGGTCGAAGTACTGGAACTGGTGCGTGACCTAGCAAAGCCCTACCCGGAGGTTGCCGAAGCCCATTTTGCCGTTGCCCAAGCAGCCTGGAATGCCGAAAAACACGATGAGGCAATGGCCGCATTACACCGGGCAGAAAGACTGCGCCCGGGCTGGGAATCTGCCGCCCTGTTCCACGGCCTGGCACTCCAACAACAGGCTTCCACCCCCGATGCGCTGGCGTTCTACCGCGACTTTTTGCACGACCATCCAAAATCAAGGGAAGTACGGCTCGCCTACGCCCGCTTGCTGGTAGCTGAAAAGCAGTACAGCCAGGCACGCGCCGAGTTCCAGCGCGTGATGGACGACACCCCCAACAATCCCGAGGTCGGTTTTGCCATCGGCCTGCTGGCCATGCAGGAAGGCGACTTCGAAGCTGCGGACAGCTATCTGCGGCAGGCTCTGGACGGCGGATACAAGGACCGCGACCTGGTACGCCTCTACCTCGGCCAGGTTGCCGAAGAGCGCAAACACCGGGATGAAGCCGCGCAGTGGTATAACAGTGTGGAACAGGGGGAGAGCTACATCAACGCCCGTATCCGCCATGCCGGCCTGAGCGCCAAGCAAGGCAAACTGGACGAAGCGCGCCAGCAATTGCAGCAGACCCAAGCACAAAATAACCAGCAACGGGCGCTGCTGGTTCAAGCCGAAGCCCAATTGCTGCGCGAAGAAAAAATGCACCAGACCGCCTTCGACGTGCTGGAAAAAGGACTGGAAAAACTGCCCAATCATCCTGACCTGCTCTACGACCATGCCATGGCAGCGGAAAAGCTGGACAAGCTCGAAGTGATGGAAAAAGATTTGCGTCACCTGATCCAGCTCAAGCCCGACAATGCCCATGCCTACAATGCGCTAGGCTATTCCCTTGCAGAGCGCGGCATCCGCCTTGCCGAAGCGCGCGAACTGGTGGAAAAAGCCACCGCCCTGGCACCGGAAGACCCCTTCATCATGGACAGCCTCGGTTGGGTCTATTTCCGCCTCGGCCAGCACGCCAAGGCGATTGAGATATTGCGTCACGCACTGGAACTGCGCCCTGACCCGGAAATCGCGGCGCATCTCGGAGAAGTACTGTGGACACAGGGGCAGCACGAAGAAGCGCGCACAGTGTGGCATTCCGCTTTGAAAAAATCCCCGGAGAGTGAAGTGTTGCGCAATGTCATGCAAAAATTCAAGTAACTTGTTGTGGCTGCTATGCCTGCTACTGTTGGGGGGGTGCGCCGCACCTACGGTCAGGCAAATAGAGGCCGCTGCTGCGCCCGACACATTTCAGCTGCAAGGACGCATTGGCGTACGCTACGGTACGGAAGGATTTTCCGGAAACTTCAGCTGGCGGCATGGCGCCCAGGACGACGAAATCCTGTTGCTCTCCCCACTGGGCCAGGCCGTGGCGCGGATCCAGCGCGACGCGACAGGCGTGAAACTGGACACGCCCGATGGCCACTATGCGGCGCAGGATGCGGCCGAACTGACGCAAAGCATACTGGGCTGGCGCCTGCCGCTTGACGGGATGCAATACTGGGTGACCGGACAACCCGCGCCGGACGGGGCAGCAAGCATCACGCGCGACGCATCACGCAACATCACCCGCTTGCAGCAACAGCAATGGGAAATCGAATATCCCGCCTACCGAGCGCAAGGCGCCTACATCCTGCCCGCCCGCGTGGTGATGCGCAACGGCACACTGGAGCTCAAGCTGGTGGTGGATGAATGGGACCTGCCGTGAACACGATAGCCTACCCCGCGCCGGCAAAACTCAATATGTTTCTCCATATAGTGGGGCGGCGTCCCGACGGCTATCACCTGCTGCAAAGCGTGTTGCGTTTTATCGACCATGGCGACCAGTTGCGCTTCAATTTGCGCCAGGACGGGCGGATAACGCGCACCACCGAGCTGCCCGGTGTGCCGCAGGAGAAAGACCTGGTGGTGCGCGCCGCACGTCTGCTGCAAGAAGCGACTGGCTGCCAGCTCGGCGTCGAAATCGCAGTGGAAAAACACCTCCCCATGGGTGGCGGCCTGGGTGGCGGCAGTTCCGATGCGGCGACGGTACTGCTGGCGCTCAACCGTTTATGGAGCCTGAACCTGCCGCGCGCCGAACTGCAGCGCCTCGGCTTGCAGCTTGGCGCGGACGTGCCGGTGTTTGTTTTCGGCGAAAGCGCCTTTGCCGAGGGGGTGGGTGAATTGCTCCAGCCCGTCAGCCTTCCACCAGCCTGGTATTTGGTTATCGTGCCCCCAGTGTCGGTGGCGACCGCAGAGATTTTTGCTGCGCCGGAATTGACACGCGACACGACTTCGATCAAAATGTGCGACCTCTCGATAGCCCAGCTTCGCAACGACTTGCAAGCCGTGGTTTGTGTGAGGTATCCCGAAGTGGCGGAATGTCTCGACTGGCTTGGACAGTTCGGCAACGCAAGGATGACCGGGTCAGGCGCATGCGTATTCGCAGAATTCGCCACGCAACAGGCAGCAAGCCAGGCACTGGCAAGCAAACCTGCGAAATGGCAGGGTTTCGTGGCGCAAGGACTTGACCGACATCCACTGCGGGATTATGCAGACTAGATCATTGGGGAGTCGCCAAGTGGTAAGGCACCGGATTTTGATTCCGGCATTCGTAGGTTCGATCCCTACCTCCCCAGCCATACATTCAGGGGCGGG
>Ga0105091_10000662_pt1 | contig 14475 bp, 10 predicted proteins | sample PPLLak1March2015_FD_87022 | JGI IMG/M metagenome (GOLD analysis project Ga0105091, IMG submission 87022) | Freshwater sediment microbial communities from Prairie Pothole Lake near Jamestown, North Dakota, USA - PPLs Lake P7 Core (1) Depth... | ecosystem: Environmental > Aquatic > Freshwater >... | reverse complement strand
GACACTCCTTTCTGATTCGTCGTCGGCACAGCTTCGCTCCGGCTTCGTCGTGGCCTGCGCTACGCTGTGCCGACTAATCATTATATTCCAACAGAAGTGTCAGATTAAGTCCTAACTATTGCATATAAAGTGACATTTTAACTACATATTATCTAAACTGTCAATAAAAACCCACAGCGACCTGTCCAGCGTAGCTTTAGCGTAGTTGGAAAGCGAAAATCCCCGCCTGTCCTCGATGGTTGCTTTCTCGTTAGCTATCGGGGAAGAGCAGCTGCTTGGGTTCGAACAGAGGACCCATAGTGACAATTATTAAAAATTCATCAATAATCAATGATCAATTATCATTTTTTCAGTGTAATCTGTGTAATCAGTGGTTAAAAACCTAAATCGTAAACAGTTTGCTCATTGAAACTACCAATATTTAATTTCACGTCGGCCCTCCCGCTTTTGGTGTTAACCTTTGTATTGGTTATCTTGATTGAGAAACTCCACCTGCCGTAATCGATTGCAGCATTTGCGATTCCCCCATCCGCCAGTTTTACATTTTTACAAACATACTTATATCCTCTCCTGCCGCTTGATTTAAAAGTTGCTGCCGGTATTGTGAAGGTTTGTCCTCCAAAAGTCAGGCTTAAATCCGTATTGCACAAATTTACATCACCAATTGCGCTTGCAGGATTTCCCAGCGATATCCCCCCTTTTACATACAACGAATCTGCCGATGTATAGGATTTTATTTTTACCGTCTTAACCTGCAAATAATCCTCGCAATTGCTCATTAATTGAACAGGAATAAATTTTCTTCCATTGACAAGAGTCTCATTTACATCATCGATACCCTGATTTTTATTCATTTCAACTTTTATATCGAAGGGACAATTTAAACACGTAAGATTAACCTTCTGTGCCTTCAGCGAAAATTTCCTCGTATTTGTATTAATCACAAAAAATGTGATTCTTCCTTCCTGAGATTTTGGTATTTTGTAACTATATGAGTATTTGCCGCTTTTAACGTGGAATGATGAAGCAGGTATTGTCTCTAAATAAATGCCTCCAATATTTACTCTAATGTCACTTGCACTGTTAAAATCCTCTTGTGTAGCATCAATCATTCCTGAAAAACCAATATAGTCTTTATTGTCATTTGTCTCTTTTCCTGCTTTAACAGCACATCTGTGAACCCAAAGATTTCCGCCGCAGACCTCATCTGTCTGCCCGTCACAATCATTGTCTTGCCCATCGCAAATTTCAGTACCTCCCGGATGAATATTCGCATCGCCGTCATTACAGTCACTGCTGTCTGATATATATCCCGAAGGCTTCGAGCACGCCTGTTTACTGTTATTTTGATTACCAAATCCATCACCATCCGCATCGCGACACCAAATCTGTCCAAGCCCTTCATCTATTTGCCCGTCACAATTATTATCTTTGCCGTCGCAAAACTCACTTGCCCCCGGATGCACACCCGCATCACCATCATTGCAATCGGTATTATTAGAAACATAACCCGAAGGCCTTGAACATGCCTGAATGCTGATATTGAAATTCCCGTATTCATCACCATCGGCATCTCGATACCACATCGCCCCGGCGCCCTCATCTATCTGCCCATCGCAATCGTTGTCCCTGCCATCACAAATTTCAGCAGCTTCAGGATAAATCCCCGCATCTCCATCATTGCAGTCCCCGCTGTTTAAAACATATCCCGATGGCTGCCTGCGTGCGATAACATTATTAGCAGGATTGCCAAATCCATCCCCATCATCGTCCCTATACCATGTCTTGGGGACACACTCATTTATTTCTCTTTTAACAACAATTTCGCTCCCGTCTGCTGAATATATCCCCAAAAACGTCTTTGTCCCGGCTTCACTAATTGGAGGTGTCGCTTCATAACACAAAGTCCGGGCCTGATTATCAAAAAATAGACCCCATTTCACCTTCTTGTTAATGCTGTCCCAGAAGCCTCCCTCATTAATGTTTGCCGCCATCCATCCTTCCGGCGGACTATCCTCTACCGCATACACTTGCGTTTCAATATCCGCCCGCACACTAATACAAACCCCAATCGTCTCTTGCGGTACGTATTCGCATGGCTCGAAGCCGTAACTTATATTTGAATTGAGCGTTTGTAAATATACATTAAAATCCGTCTGAACACCGCTCTCCTGAACCGGGCTCAATCGCGGCACCCAGCACATTGGCGGCTGCTGGGCTCCGTTAAAATCATAACATTCACCAAATTTCCATAGATTGCCCGCCAGCGTAATATAATCAATCGCAATTTCATGAGGTTCAATCGGCCACGCGCACCCTGTCTTCCAGCACGCACCGTAGGCTGTTGCCTCGCTTATAATTAAGCATGATTCAAAATTTGTGTCCGCCGGATGCGTCAAGCATTCACAAATTTCCCTGTCCCCGCAAATCGTTTCATTTAATCCATCAAAGCTTGCCTCGCCGTAGAACCTCTTGCATCCATTACTGCCTTCCGGTGCGGTCGCTTTATAAGTAAGTTTTCTCTTCTTATTATCAGAGAACGGCCCCCACTTTACTTTCTTGTTTTGGCTGTCCCAACTCCCCATCTCATTGATATCACTGACAACCCATCCTTCCGGCGGCGTGTCTTCAACTGTATAGACTCCGGTTAAAACGTTCGGCTCCACATCAATTGTCACATTCGCAGGCACTCCGGCCGCATAGCACTTAACCGTGCGTATCGCACGCGGAGGCCTTGTCGAAAACACCCACGTCGGCCCTTGCGTTACGGCCTGACCATCTGTGGCAACGATTTTCCACGAATAACTGCAATTCGGTTCCAATCCCCAATTTACTGTATATGATGTTGATGTTAAATAAGTAGCTATAGGTCCAATAGCACCGTTTGATTTACCTAAGAATAAATCATACCATAAATCATGGCCATCAGGCGCAGAGCATGTCCATGACAAATCAATGTTTAATGGCTTATTTACATCTCCATCCAAAGGAGTTGGATTAGAAGGCCTATTAGGAGGATTATTATTTAAAAATGCCATCGCAAGTCCCTCTGGGTCACCTCTGTCTCCAATTGAAAATGCCCTTATTACATTATTTTCTCCCGATGGCACAGTGTAAACTGTATTGCCCGCTCCAAAGGCTATCGCGCCGCCTATGGCGATATCCCACAATTTTTCTCCGTATGAATTCATGTCCCCAACCGCCGCCAGCCGCTGCTCTCCGCTTAAATATCGATAAGAAACCAAAACAATACCATTACTTCCAACATAAACATCCCCGGTCGAATCATTCTCACCTAATGGAGCTGCTTCAAATTCCCATTTTATGTTCCCGTCGGCAGGATTAATCGCCCGTACATAACCCGGCCGCCACACACCCTCGACCATCTTGCCCGCCGCCAGATATAATGTCCCATCCTTGCCGATAGCGATATTGTTGTTCAGATATGCCGGCGAGAAATCTTTCTCAGTCCACTTCTTCGCCAAGGTCGGCGTAAACGCGTATAGTTTCGTATATTGTCCAACGTATATCGTCCCGTCCTCACCAATCGCCGGCGTTGTAAAGTAGTTTGCTGATGTTATATCTGAAAATTTAAATGTAAATCTCAGCGCCCCATCCGTATTGCTCAGAGCAAAGAGAAACGTCTCTTTCGAATCAACGTTCTTGCAAATTACATAAACCTGCCCTCTTGTCTCATCAACCGCGCAAAAACTTCCGTAAACCTGGTTCTTGTCTCCAAGATACCTCTGCCATCTCAAATTCCCGTTACGATTGCACGAATATATCGTGCTTCCGTGATAAATCCCGCCGCCCCCCGTATATACCGGCCGTATAGTGAAATATATATTGTCACTTTTATCTATCTTCATCACCTCATCCGGCCATCCCGCATCCGGACTATTATGTGTAAAAATCGCCGCCGGCTCATTTGTCCCCGCGGCTATCTTATAGACAATCGTCTTATTATGCGTATCTTTCGTCCCGTATGCGCACACAAAATAAATGTCACCACCCTTATTTTGTGCCAACGACCCGACTAAAAAGTTCGAATCGCTGATAACAATGCTGCCTTCCCGCGTCCCTTCCTTGTTAATAATATGAATATATGGATGATTCCCATGCGCCTGGTCTACCGAACTAAATCCGCAATACACCCGCCCCCCGCTTCCAACTATCAACGGGCCGTTATAAGCATACCCTCCTGATTCAGCAGGTATAGTAACAGACCATTTCTCCTGCGGCTCACTCGCCGGCACAGGATACGTTGTCCCAAATGTATTCTTCTCATCGCCCCCGTATTGACTCCACCCATAATAAGGACAAATATCATAAATGACATCACTAACTGTATCGTATTCCGGATTCGGCCAGGTCGTTTGAATTTCCGGCAGAAAATACCACCCATTACCAGTTCCTCCCCATCCCATATTAATATGAAACTCCCCTGTCGACTTATACCCATCTGCTATTATCGAATGACCCGCCTCCGAGCCATCCGCCTTCGTTACAAGTATCTGCACCGGCCATCCATTCTTGATATTCGAAATAATTGAACTTTGATTCTTCGCCCACTCGCCCCGCCGTGCAGACCCATACCCAAGATTTCTATATGCCCCTGCATCCTGCGCCGCCCCGCTGCCTCCTGCCGAATAAGCCGTCCCATGCTTAATCCCCGCCGCAAAGCATAGATACGCCTCTTCATTCTCGCTGCCGCTGTAATTTACGTTCGCCAATGCCGCGTTGAGTTGCCCAAACGATGGAAAACCAAAGATATTCGCATCATCATCAATATTGATAGTCACTACGGCCGGCGGATTTAAAAAAATCGATCGATAATCATAAGAGTCCCCGCCCAAACCGTTTTCATCGGCAAAACGTATCGCTTGCGGGTATTTCCAATAATTCATTATCTGTGCGCTTGCCGTCGCCGCTCCCCCGGTCAGACTTCTATCCCCATTCCCGGCATCTATCGGGCAATATTTATTAAAAGGAAACCCCTCGCCCCATTGCGTCTTAATCCAGCCCTCATACCCATATTGATTCGGCTCCGGCCACTGCTCCGCCCCCGCCTCTTTGATGCTAATTGGTCCCGCCCACCCCTGCGAAACCAAAATTAAACAGAAGAAAGCAAACAGTGTCCACTTGCCAATACCCGCATTAATAAAGGAATGTTGTGATTTGTAATTTTGCTTTTCTGTGAAATCTGTGGTTTCAATCGCCAATCGACAATTGGAAATCGCCTGCCCTGCCTGCCCCCGAATGCCATTATCGGGGGAGCGAGTATAGCGAGTCGAAGGGGCAATCGACAATCCGTAATTTCTTTCGATCCACAATCGACAATTCGCAATCGACAATCGGCAATTATCTGCATTCCCTTGCATCATTATCCTTGTTATTATAAGACTATTTATATAACGCCTACGGCTATTTTGCAAAGAAAATCCCTTGTAGGGGCGGACCTGCGTGTCCGCCTACGTAACACGGGCTTCCAGCCTGTGTTCATTGCAAGCGAAGCGACGTGTCATCCGAAACTTTTAGCGTAGGAGGAAGCAATCTCTTCAATGTCTCCCAGGCATCTGCCTGCCTCAGCGTAACGTGTGAGACGGGCCCACGTCATTGCGAGGAGCGCAGCGACGAAGCAATCTCCTGCTTCTTTGCCAATAAGAAGCTGTAGGGCGGGGCTTGCCCCGCCGAATCGGTCATTGCGAGGAGTCCCGTCGGGACGACGTGGCAATCTCATTTCGCTTGCCTGCCCTGCGTAGCTTTAGCGAAGACGAGGTCATTGATCATCTGTATTCTTTTCCATGACTGATCAATCGAATTTTCCAGATTATGTCTTCTACTGCTCTATTGTTTAATTTCTCGTGAAACGTGGCTTGACAGCTAATGATTGTTGTCGGAAAATAATAAAAATATTTAATATTTAGGTTTTATAAAATGAATAGCAAATTAAAAAATTGTAAAATTTCAAACAAAATGAAATTCAATAATATCGAAAAAGAAGTAATATTTCTAAAAGCCATTACATGGCTTATTGAATCTATGGTCAATTTTGAAATTATTGATTTACTTGGTAACGATCCTCATTCTGAGATTCGTTTTAAATCTATGACTCATCAAAAATACTTCAATATTATTCTTTTAGATTTTCTTTCTTGCTCTGACGAAAAAGTACTCGGCGAACAACAATCGTATTTGAGAGCTATGAGGGCTATTTGCCTATCACCAAACTTTAACAAAAGCAATTCAATAAAAAATTTAGCCGTGTCTACTCAGGAATTTATTGATTGGCTCGAACAAGAGATTCAAACTGAAACGTGGTTGCCCTCTATTGATACAAACGCAACTTTATCGATCAAAAGAATAGATTTCATCAAAATATGTGGTAATATTTCAAAGCATAATTTTTCAAGGTTGTCTGGTGTTGCAAAGGAATTAATCGGTTTATTTAAAAGAAATACCATAGATATCACATATGAGGATGCCTTATTAGTTTTGGATGATTTTTATCAGAAGTTCCATTTTGACCTCTTGAATTATCATGGTAGCACCATCGCAGAATTCCTTAATAACATTCGTTGGGGTATCTATGAATATCTTCAATACGAATTTCAGCGATCTATCGTTTATGAAGACACCGGGTATCCTCAAAAGTATCATTATACTTATCCCGATAAAATAAATAATGATTTTGCAAAAAGCTGTTATTGGGATTTGATGAACGCAGTTAGCTCAAAGCCATATATGAGAAAATTTCAAGTGACTCGTTTTCTAAAAATGAGATATTAAATTTGCAATACATGGGAATAACCGGATATTGATATAGCTTATTTTCTTTTAATCCCTGAATTGTCCTAATTCCATCCAAACCAACCGTGTCCCGGAAGAAAAAATCTATCCAGGAATCCTTTCCGCTTTTTCTTGACTGTCACCGATAAAAGGATATAATATTAGTCGCCTTTTTGACTGGGGGCAAAAGGCAATTAAGGAAAACCAAAAATGAAATGGTTTATAAGTTTAATTCTGCTTATTTCTTTTAGTGGTTGTTCTCAGCCTGAAAAAATTGCAAGTATAAATGATATAAAACTCGGTATGCAGATCTTTGAAGTTCGTGATGTTCATGATAAAGATCTTATTCCAATTGCCTTTGAGTCACGTCAACCGTATGATTTAGCTCAATATCGTGGATGGTTTAAAGATGGGACAAAAACACATTGGAGGCCATTCTATGTAGGTCTTGATATAACTGAAGATCGTATAATGCCTTACAAATTAACGTTTGAAGTTTATCCCCCAATAACAAAAATTCAATGCCAATATATTATTGCTAAAAATAGCATCACCGATCCTAATGAAGTCTCTAATATGTATTCTATTATTGGCTTGCGTCCTACCAGATTGATACAAGTAGTGCTGGATGAATCTGAGTTACATAGACAAGCAATATATGATGCAGCTGCTATACAAGCACAAGCCATAAACAATCAAACTGATCATATGATGTTTGAAATGCAGCAACAACAAATCCTTTGGAATCAGCAGCAAATGCAATTCAATAAATTGCCTTAATATGCAATCGAAAATCTTTGATCAAGGAGAAATTGAGAATGCCTTTTATTGATATGATTATAAAAAAATTTAATCTGATTACTAAAAAACGTATCAGATATACAAATATATATAAAACTGCCTCAAAGAAAAGGGTTTGTTCTCAATTACATCAAGGTAATACAAAGTTAAATCTAAATAATTCAGGCGTTGACATAGTAATTAAAGAAGCAGACAAAGACGATAACTTGCCTGTATGCTCTTTTCTCAAAAGAGTTCCTAATATTGAAGATTTGTACGGTTGTTGGGGATCAAATAAAAACTGGCTCTTAGGTGATGGCAAAAGATTTACAACCAAAAAGGCTGCCGCTTTTCATATACCCGTGGAAGTCTTTAAAGATCCAAATCACAACGCATGGAATGAAATAAAAGCTTTGATTGAATATTCTTATAAGCTTCTCGATAAAATCATACAAACGAAAAACGCTTGACCGAGTTATCCATGTTTATAACCAATGTGACTCAACTCTATTATTTTCGTTTCAAATGGATAGAGTGGATGAAGAGGCTTGTTCGAGTGGATTGCATTCGCAAGAATATTTCTCGCGGCACCCTTGTCCTTTAATCTTTTCCATTCTTCCTTCATTCCTCTCCAGTAGAATTCATAATCGAATACATTGGTTGCAAAATTGTCCATAACGATAAATAATTTTGGGAATAAGAAGTGACACATTTTGCCGGCAAAGACTGATGAATTGGGCTTGATTTTGGAGATTATAGCAAACATGTCCGTGATATTTTCCCATGACAAATCGGCAATTGATGGTTCTGTGTCATTTTTTGAAAGAATTTTCGTATATTGTAATTGTAGTATTGCGAGATAGCGTTTTCCTCTTTTAGTGATTGCATCTTTCGTGTTTGGAGGATTGGGACCTCGATAAGCATGCCATTGGCTTAATCGGTTAACTGTGTTGTCCCACCATATTTCGGTTGGTCCTTTGGCTCTTATTCCATAGATATCATAATAGGCAGTATTGTGAATGTCTTTTGGCCAATCACTTTTGCGCCACCATTTGAGCCCTGCTTGCAAATTATCAAGGTTTACTATCATTATGCCATTTTAAGATTTAACAAATCTGGAAATCCCATGAAATCAATATTTTTTTTGCAATAAAGTGACATTCTAAATACATATTATCTAAACTGTCAATTATTTTTAAAAAATATTTTTCAATTCCGCATCCTCCTTCCAGTCCCCGGGAGCTTACTTCCTTTGGCCAGAAGCAGCAGGGGATCCAATATTTGTGAAAACAGCAATATTCTGCGGTTAAAAATGCGCCACAATTTTTTCAAAAATCCTTTTTATTTTCTTAAAAACGCCGCCAGTGACAAGGGTTGTCACTCCTTTTTGCACTTCAACATTGGTTATTTAATATTGGACATTGGTCATTTCGGCTTTTTCTGTCCTCCGTCTTCTGCCCTCTGGCCTCTGCCTGCCCTGCGTAACCCAAAAGCGAAGAGGGGTGTAATCTGAGTTTAAAATCGGCATTCGGCAATCGAAAATCGGCAATCTCTTTTTCTGTGTCCTCTGTGATTAAAATTTTTTGTGTTAAATTCGTGTTAATTTGTGGTTTATTTTCTCTGCGTTCAGCCCTCTCGGCGGTGAAAATCTATGACATCTAATGGCATCTGCCCTCAGATTTCAGTCATCTGTCATCTGTCTTCCGTCCTCTCTCTTTTCGGTATCGTTTGGGGTCCGTATAGGGATCGTTTCGGTACCGTTTGGGGATCGTTAGGGATACGTTTTGGGTCGCCAGTCACACGCCAGGGGTCACGTTTAAACCGTTTCGCGCCTCCACATAGCGTTTTTTACGCTAAAAACAAAGGTGCATTTCTCAAAATTTGCTCATTTTTGAAGATGTTTTTTTCTTTTTTTTTGGACAAAATTAATCCGCAAAAATCCGTGGTGAAAAAAATTCGTGTTAATTTGTGGTTCGAAAAAACAGAAAAATTTTTGGCGAGGATAACTTTATTTCGTAGATTTTACTCGTATTGTTCCGATACGGATATCGATTTTAAGTTTACACTTAAACATAAATCGTATCGCAAAAAGATAAACAAATCGCCTGATGGGGCAGGCGGTTTCAGTCAACTCGGTCCTGTCGTAATCCAATATTTTCCTCGCAAAAGGGGGTGGTGCTATGTCCATATTCTAAGGCCAGTTACAGCAAAAAACCTAACCAGCATGATGTTTTTTCTTGAACTATTTTTAATTTTGGATGGGGAGTAAAAAATGAATAAAATGATCACATTATTTGCACTTTCATTAATCATCTTAACAGCCGGCCAAACAGTATTCGCAGGAGCCGGCAACAACATGCCAAGCGGACCGCATTTTGAATTAGGCCTCATCGGCCGCCCGAATGTTTACAAAGGTTCAGGTGCCGAAGACAGCAACCGTCACACGATTTTTATCCCATTGGATTCCAGCGGTTACGTTGACGGCAAAGTTCAATTGTATGTAAAAGCAGTAAATACCGATTTTCAAGTTGTTGACGGCGACGCCACCAAAGATGGTGTAGCAAAATTAAATATCCCTAAGGGATATTACGCCGTATTTTGCCGTGCCCTTGGAAAACCCGGCGGCGAAATTAATTTCGGCGCGTGGTTCACCTACTGGCTCGATGTCAATAACCTGATGCTTTCCGATGCAATCTGGATGGGCAACGTTGACATGACAAGAACAAAAGGAAAAGCATCAACAGCCGAAATCTCGAAACTGTTCTATTATTCCGGCTGCGTCAGCTACGACCCTGATGGAACCGCCGGCACCGGTGACGAATATCAAACATGCTATACAGACGAATGGGTTTTCGATGTTGATGGCTTCAATGATTATTGGTGGGATATCGACAATAAAGGCTTGAAGCGGCTTGAAGTAAGATTTTATCCTGTTCAGGCAGGCTACATTCCTCCGCCTCTGCCATAACTATACATCACACCTGTTTTGAGATAAAAGGGGGGCTAAATGCCTCCCTTTTATTTATAAATCTTAAAGAATGTGAAAAATTATTTCATAAGCTGCCCTGAACATCCACAACAACCTGGCAGCAATTCTTTTCATCGAACATTATTTCTGCCCGGTAACGATAATATTTAAATTCACCTGAATCTTATCGTTCGCACCTTTAGGCACTGCTATAGTATTTTTGTCTCCCGAAGTAAGTGCCGGCTTGGGAATGGTAGTCAGCTCAGCAAGCCAACGGTCCGTAAAGGCGAGAGTTTTTTCATCGGGCATAATCTGCCGGACACTGTTTAAAGCCGCGAAATTCTTTGCAAGTTTGACACGGCTGTCAATCGTATTCTGTTTTGCTATATCGGAAATCTGTGCCGGCCTTACCGAATCGATTGCGATATTTTGCCCTATATTATCCGTATGGACAACAAATTTCGCTGAATCGAATTTAGACCAAACGCCCGCCAAATCGCTCATCATGGCCTCAAGCCCGCCCCTGCTGCATAAAATCCTGTATGCGCTCTTGCCGGGCTGGTCTTTTATAGACTGGTATTTTAGCCATGGGCTTTCCTCAAGCATCTTATTTATATATGCGTCAACCGCACCAAAATCAGCCGTCTGCAATTGAAGAGAATAAAGCCCTACGCCTCCGGCGTTTTCAACTGCGGCTGTTTCGAGAAGCTCTGTATTCTGACTGGAAGAGATATCTGACTTTATTGGCGATACAGGCTCAATTGCGGCAATTGGAGATTCGTTCTTTTCCGGCCCTACTATCTTATATATAACCCCACCCATTATGCCTACAGCACCGAAGATTATAGAGGCCGCAATTGCCTGCCGGATGAATAGATGCCTTGCTCCCTGTCTTCTTTCAACTTCTGAGATAACATTGCCTTTTGACCGGCTTCGAATCAGCTCTTTAACGCCGGCTACAACCTTCGCCGGCGGTTCGGCAGGCGGCAATGAAGATACAAGCATTTTGCATCTTTCAAGTTTTCGCAGCTGCACAGCTATTTCACTGTTTTCACGAACAAGGCGCTGAATTTGCACGCTCTCCTCAGTCGAGAGCTCATCGTCAATATACGCATTCAATAATTCTTCAATTTTTTGATTGTCTTCAAATTTCATAAGGCCTCCAGAATATGCCTTAGTGCGGCCCGAGCCCTGCTTAGGCGGCTTTTGACCGTTCCCAATTCTGTGCCCAGCACTTCCGCAATCTGCGAGTAATCCATTCCTTCGATATCCCGCAGCACAATAATTGTCCTTTGTTCCTCATCGAGCTTATTTAAGCCTTTTTGCACAAGCTCGCAAAGCTCTTTGTTTTCGGCTATCTGTGCAGGGTCAGGCTGCTTTTCATCTGATAAAATCGCATCCAAACCCTGCCGCTCGTTATCAGCGGCCGTCTGGGCATCCAATGAGGTAAACCCGACCGTTGCCTTCCTTTTGCGATAATTCAATGTCAGGTTTACCGCAATTCTAAATGCCCATGTATAAAAGCCGCTGCGGCTTTCAAACTTATCAATGTTCTCTAATATTTTGACAAGCGTATCCTGCATTAGTTCCGCGGCATCGTCAGGATTTGAGCAGATTTTGAATATGAGGTTGTAGATTCGGCCCTGGTACTTGCAAATGAGCTTTTCTATGGCATTATTATCGCCTCTTTGCCATTTCTGCACCAATATCGCGTCTTCTGTATCTATTTTCTGACTATGTGCCACTTTTTGGCCCTTATTTGACAAGCTTTTAGCCCCAACAACCCCTCCGATAAAATAGGCTGTTAAAACAGGTTAATATAATGAAGATTTTGCTTTAGGTCAATTGATTTTGTAAATTCAGGACTTCAGCTGTTTTTTAGTTAATCTGTTAAAATATGACTCTTTTATATTCCTTTCTCGAAATCAATGCGGTATTTGGCAGGATTTTTAAATGATTTGATATCTGTAGAAAGCCTCGATAGCTGTTCTCTGAGACGTTTTTGAATTGTTTCCATATCTTCAGCCGATTCAAATGGCTTGAGCAAATCGTCTTTTTTGGATTCATGCCTTGAAACAATGTCTTTTTCAAAATATTTATCGCCAATTCTTTTAATGCTTTTTCTGCCAGGCCGGGATTTCTTTTCAGGCGATGTCTTATATAAAGGCCTGTCTCCATACTGAACGATTTTATAAACAATATCTATAGATGGTGCATTCTTTGAAACAACAAAGCGTGTCCCTACACCTATCCCGTCAATTTCTGCGCCATTCATAAGCAATTCATCAATTTTGTATTCATCGAGGTCGCCCGAGACATAGATTTTCATAAAGGAAACATTTTTTTCTTTAAAACACCTTCTTGCGAATTTAGAAAGTTCAATCAAATCCCCGCTGTCTATTCTTATCCCTGCTGTTTTTATCCCTTTATTTTTATAAATTTCCGCCGCAATATCTGCCGCCTTAATGATTCCATTTATTGAGTCGTATGTATCAATTAAAAATATGGCCCTTTCACCATAAAGCCGGAAATAATCCAAAAACGATTCTTCTTCAGATTCATATACTTCGACAAATGAATGAGCCATTGTCCCCGAGGATGGAAAATCGAGCAGTTTAGCTGCGTATAAATTGCTTGTCCCTTTAAACCCTGCCATTTTTGCCGCCCTCGCCGCACGAAGACTGGCTACAGGTCCCTGGCTGCGCCGTAATCCGAAATCCACAACATCAATTCCTTTAGCCGCTATAATAATTCTGGCTGCAAGTGTTGCTGATATAATTGAAAAACCCAAAATATTAAGGACATATGTCTCGAGAAGTTGAGCGCAAATCAAATCTCCTTCAACTTCAATAACAGGCTCCTCGGGAAAAAAAACAGTTCCTTCAGGTAACGCACGTATTTTTACGTCTACTTTAAGAGCTGATAAATATTGCAGAAATTCATCATTAAATAATTTTTTCGAACGCAGAAATTCAATAGCTTCATGTGAAAAGTGAAACTTCTTTAAGTATTCCTCCAATTCGGCAAGTCCTGCCATTACAAAAAAACCCCAGTTTTTCGGTAGATGCCGCACTATTACTTCAAAATACGCCTTCTCCCGCATACCTTTTACTAAGTATGCCTGTGTCATTGTCAATTCATAGAGGTCAATGAATAATGCGGGATTATCTATCAGCCATAAGCTTTTTAAACTGCGTGGCTTCATTGAATATTTTTCCTCAAATCAGATGTTGATATAATCTCGACGCCTCCGGCTTTGAATTTATTTATTATTTCATTATCAGGAATATTACCAAGTCCTTTGACGGCATCCTGCAGCAGATATGTTTTAATGCCCGGTCTTTTTAAAAGCTGTTCTAAAGCCATTCGGACGCAAAAATCCAATGCGACTCCAAATATGATTATTGCCTTTGGTTTCAAAATTTCGATTATTCTTTCTGTATTTGTATTTGAAAAAACATCAATTTCATTTTTTCTTATTACAATATGAAATTGCTTTTTATCTATCAGCTTGTGAAGTTCGGCATCGCTTAAAGGTTCTAAAGGCACAACATCAATCGGCAGTTTACCTAAATCTCCGACTCTTTCGCTTCCCGGTTTACCTGCCATGCAGTGCGGCGGGAAAGTATCTTTAAAATCAGGGCTATCCGAAATTTCAGGATTTTCCAAATCATGCCAATCGGTCGAAGCGAGAATAGAATAGCCATTATCGAAGGCGAAACGCCTTGCCTTGCTGATATTTTGAATAATTGCCTCGGCCCCCGGAACATAGAGACTGCCTTCGGCCCTCATAAAATCGTGCTGAGTATCTAAATCAAAAAATAATATTCCCTTTTTCACGCTTTCTCCTTTTATCAAATACAAGGATAATTTTAGATGCAGGTAATTGCAAGATATTAATTTTTGGACCTGATGATGAATTTTTTTAAAACTTAGAT